>Ga0193717_1000336_pt1 | contig 33761 bp, 64 predicted proteins | sample U2c2metaG_FD_145900 | JGI IMG/M metagenome (GOLD analysis project Ga0193717, IMG submission 145900) | Soil microbial communities from a riparian zone of the East river system, Colorado, United States - U2c2 | ecosystem: Environmental > Terrestrial > Soil > Riparian zone | place: USA: East River... | reverse complement strand
CCAACCCCTTAATTGATTACGTCGATCCACGAGCTCGTGCGGGGCTGCCAGCCACCACGCCTACCGAACTGACGCCCGCAGCTGGTAATCCATATGCCGGAGCTTCAGCCGATCTGACTACCCCAGCCCTCGGTCCTGGAGAGTTACCGGCGCCACTCACGCCCGCCGAAGCCAAGCGGGCCACGGCTCGAACCGGTGAAGCACCGACTGACGTGCTCAACCCTCAAAAGCCTGGCACCAAGCCAATCGAGCTGCCGGCTGCTGTTGGCGACATGCAAGACGTGGCCACTCGCACCACGCCCGGCGGCAAAGTCGTGCCGGTGGCAACCAATAATGCTCACCCCACCAAGGGCTACGAGGACTTCGTGCGCCAGGTAGCCAAAGACGACACCGCTTCCCGCTATACCTTGACGCGTACCCCGGAGCTCAACCACGAAGAGGCCCTAGCCAAACAGGGCGGCGTCGATTCTCCAGCCTTCAAGGAAGCCACCAAGCTCGACACTCTCAACCGCGAAGCTGCCGGCCGTCAGTCACAGTACATGGACAATGAAAAAACCAATGCCAGTGCCTTCGTCAAGGAGCACGGTTGGACGCCCAAGATGGATGTCGCTTCTCGCCAAGTTTTAGAGGCCCCCACTCCCCAAAAACTGGAGACGGCCCTGGTCGGTTTCCGAGAAGAGTTCGGCGACAAAGCAGCCGAAGGCGCCATGAAGCTGCGTGATAGCTGGCGAGCTGAGAATCCGACCCTACGAGCCGACGCTAACGCCGTCATCGAGCGTCACGCTGGCGCTGATCGGACCATCGGCGACCTGGGTGAAAACTACCTGCCCCGCGTTTATAAGCGTCCTGGCCTGAAAGGCTTCCGGGACACTGCTCTCGATGTGGCTCATGCTGGCATGGAGAAAATTGGTGGCAAGCAGGGCCTAATGAACCTGGAGAACCCGGCTGGCTATCTAGCCAAAGAAAGCGAGTCGGCTGGCACCGCTGTCCGCAGCGTCAACCAGGCGCCGCTCGATTCAGAGTTCGCCCAGCCCAACACGCCGTTCCTGTCCAGCTCCCTGAAGCGAACCGCCAAGGATCCCCAAGGCGAACTGGAAGGCTCGCTGGCGTCGATTATGCGCTACAAGGACGCCGTCTCCCGCGCCAAAGAAATGACGCCGGTGATCGCTCTCGGTCGCTCCCAGGCCAAGGTCATTAAAGAAGTCAATGGCGAGACTGGCAACTTGCGCCAGATGTATGATTCGCTGAAGGACCAAGTTAACGCCATCGCCGGTAAAACCTCAGCCCTGGATACCAAGATGGTTAACACCAAGACCGGCAACCAGTTTATCGGCGTCGCCACCAAGCTCCAGTCACGCATCGCCCGCAGTACCATTATTGGTTCGGCCAGTTCGGCCATGGCTCAGACCGGTCAGCTGCCGCTCGTGCTGGCCGAGAATGGCGCCAAGAACTTCAAGAGCGGTATGGCCGACGTCCTGAAGTACGCCCGCGGCGGCAAGAGCCCGATCGAGGCTTCCAGCCTGATGAACACCCGCTACCCCAAGAACCAAAACGCTTTCGTGATTAGCAAGCCCGCCAAGGCCGGTCAGAAAACGACTGACGTTATCGCCAAGCCCTTCCACCTGATCGAACACGCTGCCAGTCAACTGGCCTGGTACTCGTCCCATGCCAAAGCAGTGGCTCAGGGCTTGACCGGCAAGGAGGCCATCCAAGCGGCCGACCGCATGACGGCCAAGATTATCGGCGAGCGAAGCCCAGGCGCCCGAGCCGCCCTGTATGAGAGCAAAGCCCTCGGGCCGGTTACCTCCTACACCCTGGAAGTTAACCAGATGTATCAAATTGCCAAGCAGTATTTTAAGCGCGATCCAAAAAAAGCCGCCATGTTGGTCGGTGCTATTTGGCTCTACAACCAGGGCTACAAGGCCGTCACTGGCAACAAACTAAACGCCGATCCGATCCAAGCTACCCTAGAGGCTGGCAAAGCCCTGACGACCAGCACGGACGAGAACGGCGACCCCATCCCGCTGACGGAACGGGTGGCCCGGGCAGGGGGCCGCTTGGCCGGTGAAGCCATCGACGCCACGCCACTTGGCGGCCAGGTGGTCGGTCAACTGTATCCCACCAACGGCTTCCGAGTGCCGTTCGGTGGTGGTGATCGAGCGTTCTCCAAAGCCGACATCTTCGGTGGTACCAATGTTGGCCGCTACGCCGCCGCCCCACCAATCGCCGCCGGTATTTCTAACCCATTACTGGCCCTGGGTATCCCTGGCATGTCCCAACTCCAGCGCTCTGTCGAGGGCAACCGAGCCTTCCAAGCCGGCGGCGTCATGGATAAAGCTGGCGACCCCAAATTCACGATTGACCAGAGCGATCCGTCGGCTCAGTGGCGCTCGCTGTTGTGGGGCATGTACGGTACCAAAGAGGGCCGAGCCTACCTGAACGCCCAGCAGGCTAAATTGTCGGGCCAATAGGTTGTAGTTCATGGAAATTGATGCTAATAATATGGTTATAGTTACCTAATGAAAGGACGCATATGCCTGCAGCATACGATCAAATTTTAGTGAAGGGCACCGCCCGTTATCGCAAAGACAAGCAATTTATTGCTAAGGACAACGTGCCAGACGCTGTCAAAGAATCCAGTACGCTTACTAATGTGGTTGACGAGAATGGATTGGAAATCGTCACCGATAAGGGAGATTATGGCAACGACAAGCCAGTTGCGGGCGCACCCACCCCCGACCCCTTTAACGCCGATGACGACACCGTTCCCGAGGACGACCCTGCTGCCCCCGATGATGGCCCCGAGGCCCCCGCCGACCCACCTGCTACGGATCGGCCGTCTCCTAAGGTACCCAAGGCGTCCGAGCCGGTCTTGCCCGATGCCCCCGAGAGCGCCGATGGACTGCCTGGCACTCCGGACGCTGTGGCCTCCGGTCCCGAAGCTGACGCCCAGGCTATCGCCGACACGCCAGTGCGCAAGTTCACCAGCCGCACCCCCCAGTCCGATCCCGGCATGGGCTTTCCGCGCGTTAAAGGCAAGACGGTGGATATTTTCGACGGCAAGACGCCTCACACCCACACCCGCCTGGTGGCTGGCCACACCGTACCGCTCAGCGCCAAGAACTTCCGCCAACGAACCGATGCCGAAATCGAAGACCGTCTCCGCGAACTCGGCAAAGAAGTGATCGACTATAATAAATTTGAAACTGGACCCGATTCTGCCTCAGAAGGCAGCGACGACGATCTAGCTGACGATACTGTTTAAAACTGGAGTTGGCTATGTCCGGTGAAACTGCCGCCAATGAGTCCGCCTGGACGATTGATTCTACCAAGGATCACCTTGAAAGGCAGATTACTGATACCCGGGAATTGCTTGGTCAAGGGGCTGATGATTTTAAGATCTTAGTTGAGCAACGCTTTGCCGACCAGGAGAAGGCCGTCCAAGCCGCCCTGGTGGCCCAGGAAAAAGCCGTAGCGGCCGCCCTGACTGCAGCCAAGGAAGCGGTTGATAAAGCCCAGATCGCCAGCGAGAAGCGCTTCGATAGCGTTAACGAGTTCCGGGCCCAACTGGCTGACCAAGCCAGTACCTTTATGCCCCGTAACGAAGCCGAGCAGCGGATGAGCGCCCTGGCCGAAAAGATATCGGACCTGACGGATCGGATGAATATTACCGACGGCACCCGCTCCGGGCAGCAATTATCACGCGGCGCGTTCTACGCCGCCCTCGGCGCGGCAGCAACAATCATCGGGCTGATCGTACTGCTCGCCAACAATGTTATAAACTGATTCACGTCTTCTTATTTTGAAGCTTTTCAAAGTCCTGGTGCATGCGCCAGAGCCGTGTTTCAGAAGTAGTTGATAGCTTCCGCCGGAGCGGAACTGACTTGTTTTTCATACCCGCACTGTACACCCGGCCGTCAATATCCACAGCCTGATAACTAACAAGCGCCCCAGTTTATTGTGCTTTTTATTTTTATAATAGATAATGACTTTGATGAATGAAGTTATTGTAGCGCTGATCGCGGTCCTCGCGTCAGCAGTGACCGCCTTTGCCACCTATACCATCGCCAAGCGTACTACCTCTGGGGATGTCGCTACATCAGATGCTGCTACGTTGTGGGCTGAAAGCCAGGACATGCGCAAGGAACTTCGAGACGAGGTCGTGGCTCTGCGCCAGGAAACGGCCACCTTAAAAAAAGAGCTGATCGCCCTGGAGAAAGACAATATAATTTCCCATGCTAAGATACTGTCGTTGCTAGCCAAGATAAATTTACTGGAAGAACACCTTAAGGAAATGGGAGAAAAAACGTGAGCAACCAAGATGTTATTAAGCGCTCCGATGAGCTCGACGAAAGAATGACCAAACTACCGGACCTCAACCAAGCGGTCGTCGATCTGATCACCAGCGGCAAACGTCTCCGCCGCTTAATCAATCTCATCTACGTTGTTATTATTTTAGAGGTCGCCCTCAGCATTGTTGGGGTTATTATTTACACTGGGTCACAAGTTAATCGGGCCAACATTGCCACCCTCCACGCCTCGCTAGTCAGTAGTTGTAAAGCTAATAACGATTTCCGCTCCGACAATCTCAAGTTGTGGCAGTATCTCTTGGCAATCCCGCCGGAGCAACCACAGACCCCCGCCCAGCAAAAAATTACGACCGACTTCAACAGTTTTGTCAGTAAGACGTTCGCTCCACGTAACTGTGACACTATCTACCCTTAATTTGTGGGTAGTGGTACCATAGGCATATGAGTAAATCTTTACAGGAATGGGAGGGCCAAGCCCTCGGCCATCAAATAGATCTCGATAACCAAAGCTACGACTGCGTCGATGTCCCCAAGTCCTGGGCCGAGTACGTCGTCGACAAGCCCTGGCAAACCTCGTTCGGCTGGGGCAACGCCAAAGATTTATATAGCAATGTCCCAACCACCTACTGGAATAAGATCCCCCGGGGCAACGTCCCGCAGCCCGGTGATGTCTTTGTCATGAACGGCAATACCGGCGGTGGCTTCGGCCACACCGGCGTCATCGTGTCAGTCGATGGTGGCAACATGACCGTGTATCAACAGAACACCTTCACCCAGCAAGCTGTTTACACCGGCGTCTACAGCTGGAACAGTGACCTGATCACCGGCTTCCTGCGCCCCAACGTCCCTTTCACCAACATAGCCCAAGCGCTGCAGGGCTTCCAGCGCCAGGTCAAAGCCGACGACAGTGTTCAGTATCGTGACGCGCCTGCTCGAACCGGTGGTGTCCTGCAGACCTTCGCGCCCAATGACGTGGCCGCCTTCAAAGGTTTCGCCCATGGCGAGAACGTCGACGGTAACGACCTATGGTTCGTCGGCCGCTACAGCGGCGGCTTCAGCTGGTCCGGCGGTTACACCGATACCGGTACCCACGACTTAGTCGACCTGACTGTCGTAGCGGCGCCTCTACAGGGCTTCCAGCGCCGAGTTGGACCTGACGTTATGAACTACCGCAAGACCGCTCTAGTGGCACCTGATAACGTTATCCGCACTTTCAATTCCGGCGAGATCCTGGACTTCGATGCCTGGGTCCACGGCCAAGCGGTTGATGGCAATGACATCTGGTTCCGCGGCAAGCTAACCGGCGGCTTTATGTGGTCCGGTGGCCTGGAGGATTCCAGTACCCACGACCTGGTGGAAGTAGTCACCGTCGACGTACCGGCGCCTGACGTGCCACCAACGACCGGTCCGATTGATTTAACCGACAAGGTGATCGACATTAGCTCTCATAACCCTGTCACCGATTACGCGGCTGTTCTGCTGGCCGTTCGAGCAGTCATCGCCAAAGCTGGCCACACCGGCGTCAGTTTCGGCGGCACCCCGATGCTCAACGGCGATCCGACCTTCGCCATGCACAAGACGATGCTCGGCCACAAACTCTGCGGCGCCTACTGGTACGCCTATCCAAGCCTGGATCCGGAGGTCGAGGCCAACGCCTTCCTGACCACCGTTGGCGTGGTACCGGACAGCTTCCAATACTGGCTCGACCTGGAAGAACTGGACGGCCAGACTGGCGCTCAAATGAATGTCTGGGCCCGAAAATTCCTAGCAGTTGTTGAGCCGGTCATTGGCCGCAAGATGGGCCTGTATATGAATCGTAACTGGTTTGAAACAGTTGTCGAAACGACCACTAAGGGTGACCGGCCGATCTGGCTGGGCCACTTCGATACGCCGGAGCTGTCCAACCTGGTGACCAACCAAGTCGCCCACCAATACAGCAACCACGGCACCGTGCCAGGCATTACCGGCCTAGTTGATCTGAACGCCGTCACCGACCAGTTCTTCCCCACCGTGCCAACACCCCCCGATCCGGATCCCACCACCCCCGGTACTCCACCGGTTATTGTCGATAAATGGAAGGCCCTGATCGTCGCGGCTATCGCGGCAATTGGTGCTATAATCGCAGCAGTGGCCTCATGGCTACAACATTAACGAAGGAGAGATATTATGGTTGATTCAATACTATTCATCGGGACCGCGATTATAGCCATTACCCAGGCTGTTAAATTCCTGGTTCCGGCTGTCAACGGCGCTGTTACTATTGCCATCGCCGCTCTGGTGGGACTACTCGTAGCCCTGCTTCACGAGCCACTCGGCGTGGCCGACCTGACAGTAGCGCAAGGTATCCTGACGGGGCTCAGCTCGGCTGGCATCGTCACTGTGGCTTCGCGCATTAACACAGGGACTGGCCCCACGCCACCCGCTAAGTGATGATCGGTTTCATCATTGCCGTACTGGTTATTTTGTTTTTGCTTTATAAATCTTATTCTAAGGGGGGCTTATGAGTATACTAATCGGTTTGATTGCTGGCATCCTAGCTGGCACCATCGCCTGGATGATCGCCTATTCGATCAGCTTCCTGAGCGACGTGGCATCGATCATCGCTTTACTGGTGTTCGCGCTGGTGTGGTATCTGGTCTACCGTCATCTTGACGGCCACGATTTGGTACGATAAACTAGGGGTGGTACGAGGGCTTTTCTGGTTTCCCCCACTACCCCCCGCACTTACTTTATGTAAAAGGACCCCCGCGAGAGGGCCCTTTTATTTTTTAGTGACTGCGGAGCATCGGGTCGTGCGATCCGTGGACTCCCGCTAGGTTGGGACCAACCATGGTCTCCATTTCCTGGATCTCCGGACTGGCTGATTCATGAGGGGTTTCTTGTTTCAAGAATATTCTTAAGCGGTAAGCCGCGAACGCCAGGGCGCCGGCTATTTGGAGGATGGTGAAGGGATCGATCGGAGCGATAATAACCAGCCAGACAGCGCCGTAAGTCAGGTAGCTGACGGCGAAGAGCATGGCCAGGAGGCCAAGAGTATTGAGAGTGATGGTGTTGATTTTGTGTAGTGTTTTCATTATTGTTTCCTTGTCTATTTAATTGATTTTATTATTTACCTTAGTACCATCCATTTGCAAGATGAAAACTTACGGCCGCTTGCCAACCACCGTAGCGACTGGTAACGTAGCTGTCGCCCCAGCTGAGAATACACACCGTGTCACTCAGGCTGCAGCCGGATTTGCCGCACGGTAGTTCCTGCAGTAGTCCACATGCGCCGGTCGTCGGTTCTACGGCATCCGTGCGCCAAGAGCTTTCCCAATTAACGATCGTGTTAACCGCTGCCCAATCGCTCGAATCAATATTGGCGGCTTGCATGATGGCTTCGTGGTCCGTCAAAGCCACTGGAGCGGGCACTGGAGCCGGTTCTACGGGCGCGGGTGCCACAACTGGCGGATTGGTAGGCTCGGGCACTGGAGCCGCTTGGACGGCCTCTACGTGCTTCGTTAGCAATACCCGGGGCTTCTGGGGCTGGAGCTGCCCGATTCCCAATGTCAGGCACACAACAGCAAACAGCAGGGCATATAGCTTAAAGTATTTCACTAGAGGAGGGGGGTGTTGTCTTCGTCTTCGAGGCCCACTTCGGCGTCGATCTCAGCTTGGGTCATAGTCTCGACGTCTTCTTTAGACTCGGCTACCTCTGTTTCTAAGTAGTCTACAATTTTCTGGGAATTTTCATTGTCCATGTCGGCAAAGTTACGGATGACTTTAATCATCATGGCCAGGTCAATGCCGCGGTCACGTTCGTGTCGCTTGTCTTCTTCCCACAGAACATTGCTGAAGGCTTGGGACAAGTAGGCGGCCGTGGCTGGAAGAGAAAGCATCATGTATAGCTCCTCAGCTCCGGCCGGATTGCCATCACTGCGAACCAGCCGCACGGCCAGGTCGGTGAACTCCTTGTAGCGCTGTTCTTGGCGCGTCATATCTGTCATAGGACTCCTTTCAGCTCGCCTCATCGGGCGGCGCAATTTCTAATGTTTTAGAGGTTACTTTGCTGGAACTCTTGCCCCGGTTACCCATACAGGTTTTCTTGCCATGAGCGTCGAATTGGGGCCAGATGTGGCTCATGCGGCGGTTGTCGTCGCGATCCGGATCCTTGCCACCCAGGACGCTCTTGGGCTCGATGTGATCCAGTTCGGCTTCCGACTCGTGGACCCAGCCCCCGCAGATGTGGCAGTAGTAAAAGCCAGCGTGGTTAGGGGGGTGGCGCTTGACCCACTGAGCTCGCTCTTCGCTCACTTTAGCCAGCCGAACTTTGCCGACCACGCCGTCGAAAATAGCGTGGGCCACGTCATGGGCGAAGTCTTCCTGGTTGTGCTCCGAAGAAAAGTGGACGACGCCCGCGGCCCAGATCCCCATTTCGTCGACGGTGATCTCGGCGCCCATGATGGTAAAAGTTAAATCGTGTGGTGATGCCATAGTACCTTCTAGTATAGTGGTTAATACAAAATCTTGAATTTAGTCTCGACATGGGGAACCCCTACTTTACTCTTCTGGATGTGGGCTGTGACCCATTGGCCGGTCTGGGCTTTGTCGCTCATGATCCGGTCGGCCGAACGATTGCTTTTCAGTTCGATCCGCAGACTGGTGGCGTAAGGCACTGCCTTGCCGCCAGGCGTGAAAGTTTTCTTGCCGAACGGTTGTAAATTCATCCGCTCCTGATTGACAAACACCAGGGCGCATTTACTGTCGGCCAGCGGCTTGATGACCTTGCGCATGAACTGGCCCATCATACGAGCCTTGAGGCCCATAAAGGCCCCGCCGCTCTCTTCCAGCCCAGCTTCGTCGAACTCGGCGGCCGGTACCATGGCGGCCAGGCTGTCGATCACGATGACGTCGTAGCTGGTCATGTAGCCCAGCACCACGTCGATGACCCGCTCCACGATAGCCTCAGTGGAAACGGCCAGAGTCTTCAGATCGACGCCAAACTCTTCGGCCCGGTCAACATTGAGGGCGTTCTCGGTGTCAATGAACAGGGCTTTTAATCCGGCCTTTTGCATACCGGCGATGGCTTGCAGTGTCAGGCTGGTCTTGCCGACGCCCTCCATGCCATAGACTTCACTGACTCGGCCGCGCGGGAAGCCACCCAGATCCTTGCTCTTCTTCGGTTTAATAGCCGCGTCGATCTCCGGGATGCCGGTCGTAATGAACGACACCGGGGCTAGCTCGCTGGCCATTATGAGGGGGGGTAGTTGTTTCTTTGCCATGTTGCTCCTTATCCAGTTAAGTGACTTAACGGGGAATGGGGCATCAATTTGCTCCCACTCGCTCATTTATTTTTTCTTTTTCTTAGCGGGCTTCTTGGCCTTGGGGGCCTCGGCAGGGATCTTGTCGTCAACTGTTCGATTGTCGTTCTTAACGTTGGGGGCCTGAGCCGCTGGATCGGCTGGTGCATGCGCATCGCCTACCAGTGCTTCAGCAGACTTGTCTTGGTCACCGGCCGCTTTCCGGGCGGCAGCTTTATCGGCCTCATCTTTCTGGCGCTGGTCGTAGAGCACATGGTCCAGCGAGGTGCCAGTGTTGCCGGTCTTCTCGTCAGTCCAAGTCTTGCCGCCATCCTCCGAAAAGATCGACGGACTGCGCAGACTCTCCCAGCGCTCGACATTCGTTACCTCCTGGGTGTCTTCGTTGGTAGTGCGGATCTTAAATTTCTTCCACTCCGCTGGGTCATCGGTCAGGGCGGTCAGCGGCAGAAAATTACATAAGTCCTCGAACATTTGCAGGGTGTACATGCCGGTAGCAGCGGAGTGCTTCTGCTTCTCGAAGCGTCGCACCAGGGCCATGGTGCAGGTGGCGGCTTTGCGGGCCTCCGGATCCTCGTGAGTCGTTAGCCCGGTGCGGACTAATTCGTAAGCCGCGTGTTCAGATAGTGTCTTTCCCATGTATTACTCCTCAATTAATTTAACGTAGATGCCGGCCGGTTTGTCGGCCGCTTCGATCTGCCAACTCTCGGTCCAACCTTTCACGAAATCCATGCTGTTGTTCTGGATTACATCCATTGCCTGAAGGGCGTCCAGTATGAATTTCTTGGCGGCCGTGATATTGTCGGGCTCGCGCTTAGCATCTTTCTCGACCCACACTAGTTCCATGCGAAATTCGCCGGGAATTGGCTGGATCTTGTTAACAAAGATTTCGTCCATTACTAATTTTTGTTGTTTGTTTTTTTGGCGGTCACTGGCCTTCCAACCAGTCCGAGCCTTGCCAATGATCTCGTTCATGCCCTCCAGCTGTCCGGGGATGACGAACTCCTGGACGCGGTCGGGCGGGATCTCATAGGTCAGGCCCTCGCGCTCGGCGTCGTCTGGCTTACATTGTTTGTGCCTGGTACCGCACCGTTCGCAAAGTGGGTATGACATCAGCTGCTCCTTTGTGCCCCTTTAATTTGACTGATCCGGCTGCGCAGGGCCTCGGTCGTATCGCGGGCTGTCGACCGGGCGTTCTGGAGCCGTAAGTACATCGAGCTGGAATCCACCACCTTGGACAGAAAGTCTTGCTTGACGAGGGCTTCGTACTTGGCTTCCTTGGCGTAGTTGGCGGCCTTGCCGGTTTCGATGACTCGCATTGCCGCCAGGCTTTTCTCGATTTCATAGCGCCGATCCGTCCAGTTCTTGACGCGTTCCATGATCGGCTGCAGTTCTCCCAGCTCGGCGACGCAGACGTTGAGCCGCGCCAGTAGTGTCGACAACCCCTCTGGGTTATCGTTCAGCCCCGGGTACTGTTTGACGTAGAAGACGGTTTGCTTAATCGCTCGTTCAGCCACCGGGACCGTTTCAGCCAGGATCTTGGTGACGTCTTGCCAGCTTCCCAAGGGTTGCATTAGATAGGTACGTCTTCCTCGCCAGGATAGGTCTCGACTCCGGGGGGTGGCGTGACGGGACCTGGATCACCACTGTCGTTAGTCGCAGCGGCATTGGCAGTACCGGCCGCGGGGGTTTCTTGGTTGGTGCCACCCATGCCGACCACCTCTTGCTTCAGCAGCTTGGCCGTGGCCACGACCGTTGTCAGGTAATGGTCCATCGGTGTCTGACCGGCCTTGCGCTTTTTCTTCCAGAGCTCGAAATGCTCGGAGTCCATTAGCAGGTATTGGCCGACCAGGTTACTAGCCGCCAACATGATCGTGGCATTAGCCCCGGCCGGGTTCCAGTTCTGCTTGCCGCCCTGACGCTCCACCTCGAACTTGGGGCCCCACTTCTCGTCCTGCAGCTTGGTGCCGCTGAGCTCCTGGCCCACCACCGGCGTCTCTTTCTCTAGCCAAAAGGTGTTATACCAGTTCGGATCACCCTCGAACTGCAGGTCCCAACTGGTCCATGGCCGGTTGGGGTCTTTCTTGTTGGGAATATCTTTCTTCGGTCCAACAACTTGAATTTTAAAACTTCCCTTTTGTGGTTCCATAGGCTAACCTTTCTTGAGCAAAAACTTCACTCCTAAATGTATGACAGCGGCGGTGCCGACGATCACGTAGGTAATCAGCAGGGCGCCGACCCAGTGGCTGGTGCTGGTTGATAGCTTGACCAAGTGCATTTCGCTGGCCCCGCCCAACAGTCCGCTGGTAATGTAGCCGAGCACAATGCCGGTGAGCGTTAGCTCGGCCGGCATGGTGCTACGGTTCTTGACTTTTTTCGGTTGATTGTTCGTTTTGGTTGTTTCCATTTAATTCTTTCTGAGCTCTTGCTCGCCGTTTCTCCCAGCCGATCTTGGCCGCTTGGCGGCCGCGTTCGGAATCAAAGCTAGCGGGTGTCGGCTTGCCACCACGACTGCCGATTCTGCTATACGCATCACGGCCGTTGTTGGCAGTAAAAGTCTTCACCTGCTTGCGATACCGTGGGTTCTCCGGTAATTTATGTCGTTTGTTATGTGCCATTATGTACCTCCGTACAGGTTTAAGCCTCTCAGCTCTTTTTCCCCTTGGTGCATGAATTCCACCACAGGAGCTAGTGCCATCCCCCATTGACGGTTTCTATCCCGAGCCTTACTAACATAGGGGTGAAAGCCGGTTCCCACTTTGCTGCTGCCAAGTATTAAATGTCCGGTAATGCGATCCATAACTTCTGGAAATTCTTCGCAGTACATGACGTCGTACAAGCCGAGCTGAGCTAAGTGTTCTGGGTAGATACCCATCGGGTAATCGACGCTAGGGTTGCTGGTTTTAAAATCTACCAGGTAGACCCCGACTGGAATCAGATAACCTCTCCACGTGAAAGGTTTGACGAACTCCAGGATTGAATCGAAGCGCCCGGAGACGAACAGCTTGCGGGAATGAACCAGTTGTTCGACACCCCACACCCGCAGAACGCCTTGCTTGGCTGCTTCCAGGAAAAACTCCCGGGCCGCCTCGCAAGCTTTCTGGACCATTAACGACTCGTTCCAGAGCAACGCGCGCACCTCCAGGTCCCGGCCAATGGTGGCCCGAAACTTTTCAGCCTCTTCTATTTTGTCGATCTTGTAGAACGCCAAAATATTCTGGTAGCTTTCGGTGAACTCGTTGGCCAGGTCAGCCGCCCGCGGCGGTGGTGGCACAATGAATTGTGTCCGGTGCTTTTGGGCTTTTTTCATGGCCGTCAACAGCTCTTTGACGTACAGGTGGGATTCGGTACCGACTCGCCGGCCCAGGGCAGATTTATCACGATGCGCTTGTCTAGCCTTAATGAATAATTCCTTAAGGTTAAATTTCTCGTCGTCAATCGCGGACTTCACAGATTTATTCTGGAGTTGGCGGTCCATGTATTTCATGGCTTCCGACATGGCGTACATCATGAGTCCTTCGCCCTTTTCCATTCGTCCCGTCAGCCCGGTGGCGCTGGGGCTCAGCTCCCACTCGCGGCCATGCTTGGGATCCATCACCCGGTAGCCGTGGCTCTTAACCAGCTCCCGGATCTGCACCTGGCCTTTATACAGGCTGTGCGTGATGAACTCAGCGGGTGGTCTTGGCACGGCGTTCCTCCTGCTTTTGTTCCAGCAGTTTCTTAAAATACACCAGCTGTTCGTCGAACGGCTTGGTGACTTTCTCGCGCTGCACCCGCACGGACTGGATGGCGGCCGTCAATGATTCGACGGTCATCCGGGCTTCACTGGCGGCATCGCCCTTAGTGAACTTGAACGGCATACTTCACCTCCCTTTCTTGATAACCTATTGCTAGATTATCTATGTTAATGTGCTAATTCACAAGTAGTGGCGCCCACGGAGTCCCAGGGTTCCTCGTCAGAGGGGCTGGCTAGTACAGGTTTCCAGCTACCCGGCCGTCTATCACCTTTTATTCCTATAGCATCCTCTTGGGTATATCCGCAGGAGCCACTACTCGTGAATTTGTACCCTTATGGCGGGGTACGTTTACTAGGATACTCGGTACGCTTTATATTGTCAAGTCGGTGTGCATCAATCAGGGGTAATTGTTTAGCGACAGGGCTCGGGAAAAGATCAATGTCTTGCAACATGACTTTGACGCCCCCCAGACTAACCCAAAAATCACTGGGCCACCAAATTTTATGGACGTGGATCAGGTCCCACGTCATCTGACTGATCCTCAGTCGCTTCAGCTCCAAAGCTGGGGATCTCTTCGGCCCCGAAGACGGGGCCCTCTTTTTCGTAGAAGCTAACCTGATTACTACCTCCCGCTGGGACGTAGGGTTTATTGGGGGTAAGTTGGTTGTCGACGGCATAAAAAGTCCTCAATCGTTTCCCTGGATACAGGCCGCGCAGCCGGTTCTTCCAGTTAGTTATTTCCACTTCGGCGCTGTTGGCATTGGGGGTGTTGTCGCGCCAGATCATGATAATCTGGTCGGCGTGTTGGCCGATTAAGCTGGAGTCGCGCAGGTCGTTGCCGGTGGGCTTAGCGTTCTCCTTGCTCAGCTTACGGGTGTGGCAGATCAGCAGCACCGGCACGTTGTAAGCCACAGCCGCCATTTTAAAATCTTTGGCAATGCGGCCTATCGTTTGTGCCTGGTTGGTATCGTCTTCCCCCGAGAAATAGTGCAGGTGGTCGATGATCACCAGCTCAGTGCCGGCCTCAGTGGCGTCTTTGATCATGAACTCGATGTCGGTACTGGCTAGGTCGTGCTCCTTTTGGTACTCGATCTGGGCTAGCGGTAGTTCGCTGAGGTCAGTGCCGCTGGCCGCCATGAAGCGGTTGGTCATCTGCGGCTTGGTCATTTCCATGGTCACGAACAGCACCTTGTGTCCCGCCAGGGCGGCGTTGTAGGCGATATGAGCCGTTAACTGGGTCTTGCCGGTAGCAGTTGGCCCACTGACGACGATCAGCTCTCCAGCCGTCATGCCGAGCGTCAGGGCGTCCAGCTCCGCCCAGCCGGTGCTAATGCCCTGGACTTCACCCTGGTGCTTACGAATCTCCAGGGCCTCCTCGATGTAGTCCTGGATCGGTACTCGTTCCGTGCGCTTCCGGCGAGCGGCTCGTACCACGTCCGGATCCACTTCAGTCAGCAAGTACGTCAGGGCCCGCTCTTTTTTCTCGGCGTCCCACAGTTCAAACTGACGGAATTCAGAGGGTGCTGGCATGGGTGTCTCCTTTCGCTACACGGGTTCTGACAAATTCAGCCCATTGTTTTTTAGAGTAATGTCGTTCGTCGAGCAGCAGCTTCATGCCACAATTATCGCAGATATAGGCGTGAACTGGACCGTGCTGTCTTTTTTCTATTAGAGAATTTTTAATCTTACAGGTGTGTGGTAACTCAGACGCTTCCCGCATAAATTTTATTCCTCCCGAATTCGGTGTCAGCCGTTAGGCTGTTAATAGTTAATTTGTACAGCTTCATAGCCGACGCGTAGAAGCTTTCGTTGATCTCTTTGACGGTGCCCTGGCTGGCCCGCACCTCCTGCTCCAGCTGCTCGATACTGGTGGCCTCTTCCGGCAGCATCCGCAGGCAGTAGTCGATGTCCTCCAGCCAAATACCGGGGTAGCGTGGCTCCTCCGGATCCCGCCCCATCATGTAACGCGCCAGGTTGTGCTTGGCCCTGGTAATCTCGCCTTTGTAATAGTCAGCCTTGGTGATGATGGCCGGCCCAATATGCTCCCAGACGGCCAGATTATTGGTGGCCTTGCACCAGCGCCGCCACTGCTTGTACTGCTCGCGGCACTCAGTGACTTTCACGTGAAGTGTCGCAATGGCGGCCTGCTGGTCATCACCGTAGCTCATCTGATATCTCGATCTTGGACAGCTTTTGCCCCGGCCTGAAAATTTATTAATTCCTGGACGCTATCATGATCAACTCGCTTAAACCACTCGCGCAGTCGCTTATATTTTTCCTCGGTGGTGTGACCATCCCAGCTATAGCCGTCGTCGTATGAGACTCCCAGAGCTTTCGTCATGGGTGTCTTGCCCTGATATTGTAGGTGATCGAACATCGGCAGGTCGAAGTCGTGAATGTGCCAGGTAAGTTGTTGACCGGTAACGTCACCGATCCGTGGGATTTTGTAAGGATAGACGTTGGGCTGGTTGTCTAGCGGCAAAATAATCACCACGATGGTGCGCCAGTCCTCCGCCCAGTCTTTGTCATCCTCGGGGTGCTTGGCCAGGAACGCCGGAAAGATGTGGCTCAGCGCCGCCACCAGCTGTTGCCGCTCCCAATAGGCGACATCTTTCTCTGCTTTCATTATCTCTAATTTTAATTCGTCAATCATGATGTAACTCCTCCTCTACTTGTTCGAGGGTTCGGGCCCAGTCGCCCTCAAACTTTAATACGCGGTCGTCGATCCACAGAATGGCTACCAGCTTCCGGTTGGACAGCCCCACGTAATTCTTGTTCTGGAAGCGCTCCTGATTCAGCCCCACCAGGATGGTCGGGATATCAGTGTGCTGTTTAAACCAGGCTTCGACTTGCCGGAGGTTACGGGTGGTAAAAATATAGACATTATATTTTTTCATCAGCTGCTTCAGCCCGTCAATCGCGCCAGGCATTGGTACGTCATAGGCGGTGCCATCGCTCCAGCCTTTTGAGTAGCGGTGGATCACGCCATCAAAATCAACGGCCACGGTTTGCCTCATACTTTTTCCTCTCGGTGCTCAACGTCCAGCTCTTTCTTCAGAAATTTCATGAACGCCTCCAGCTTCGGCAGCGTATGGTCGCAAAACAGTGCTGCCCCGAGCAGCCCCGTTTCATTGAGCAGCCCAATGGCGTTACCAATTGTAGCCGCAAGATCCCCATCCATGACGTACTTGACCTTGATTTCCTGCATCACCTCGTGGCTGTATTTTGTGAACGGTTCATCCATAACGACCTCCTCATTTTACGCTTGATATTCATGATTCCCCCTTCTGCCCTAAGAGCTTTTTAACAGCTTGCGAGTCGTTTCTCTGGCTAACACAGGGCTCATGAGCCTTCAGGAAGGCGTCACGCGCGGCGGCCAGGCTACTTTCATACGGGGTACCGGCGATTAACTGAGCCCCGCAGCCGCAGCTCAGCTTGATTTCGTAGGCGCTCATAGAAAGGCCCACGCCAACACCCAGCCCAAGGCTAGCAAGCCTACAGCCCAGGTTATGTATTTATTGGGGTATTTCATAGCGACACCCCGATAAAGAACCCCACGACCAGTCCCGTCGCCAGGCCCAGATAGCCACAGGTGTACACCAGGCGCCGCACTCTTTCGTACTCCTCTGGCTCTAATTTAATTTTGTCCATCACGGTACCGCCTTTCTAATTCTTCTAAGTCAGTTTTAATTGCTTCGGACAAATCATAGAGCTCATCTAACGTCGCGCCACCACCAGTCCGAAGCTCAGCCCGCAGTGATGCCATAAAATCTTCTAGTGCTTTACCCATGCTACAACCCCAATCCTATTAATTGCTTCCCTAGAAAACAGTAATATTCCCGAAGCCAAAGATTCATGTGGTCTTCGTGTATATTTTCGATACTTTTATCACCCTTACCTCTTGCCGTGATCATACTTGTATACTCCGCCATGATTTCTTGCTTGTATAGGCGGACCTCCTCATCTGGTTCAATAATTTCACCCATCACGACGCTTCGCTTCAGTAAGTTTATTAATCTCTTCGATTATTTCTTCCTGCTTTTTATTCAGGAGAATAACGGCATCAGTTAGCACTTGAAGCCCCCGTTTCGTGCCTCCGAAAGTGCCGTTCCAAGTCAGTATCATCCCTAATTGTTTAATCATCTTGACCTCCAGTCCGATAGTATTCGATCCGAGCCATCACCACCCGCCCAGCGTCTTTAGCAGCGTCCTCCAAGAACGGGTGCAGCACGTATTCGGCCACGCCAATGGCGAGCCCCACCGCAGCCAGTGGTAAATATTTTATATCTTTACGCTCCATCTTGTCCCTCCTTAACTAATTTAATTGCTAGCTCACAGAGAGCATCTTCGGGGGTGTCAGCGAGACAGCCGAAGTCAAACTTTTTAATAGAGCTGTCAACAATCTTTCCCCTGAAGCAGCGGGCGTACCAGCGCCCACCGGCCCGGGATTTGAGAGTGATTATTGGTGGCAACTTCCGTAGCAGATAGCCGAGGTCGTATAGGGGAAACATATGTTCTGTTTTATATGACCCATGCCCAAAAGCAGGCGGTGAGGTTTGAGTATGCCACTTTAATCCATCATTGGCATTTGCCCACCCACTAAGCTCATACAGCTCTTTGCAGAGTTTTAGGCTTGCTACATTCATTTCTGCTCCAGTGCGTGTAATAGGGCAGCACGTTGCTCGGCTCTCAGACTGTTGCGCAACGGGCCAGATCTTATATCTTCTGGCTTACTGTAGCCGTTCCAGGTTTCATCCTCTCCAATAATCCCCTCCACCAGCTGTTTTACGGCTTGGGTGATTAATCGCTCAGTGTCTTGCATAAAAGCCTCGATACTGTATGCAGCCATATCGCTGTTGATGGCTATTGTTCTTCGTACGGGTATTAATATTTTGCCTAATTCGTAGCCAAACTGGCTCTGGCTGGGGTCTGGTGTTGATTGTGTCATGCCGCCCCCTTATGTACGTGCCAATATTGACTGCCGCACTTAGGGCAGCACTGTGTTTGAGCGGCCGGGTTAGTCATAGCTTGCTTATCCAATCTGCCAACACCCAGGCGACGTACAGCAGACACACCCAGAACAGCACGAAATAAACCATCCAAGCGGCGCTCGTAAACATCCCGATCAGACAAACCCACCCCACCAATGCGGCAACGCGTACTCGCATGAATTTACTCATAGCTTTCTCCTTTTCAGCCGGTTTTCTCCCAAAGTCTTAGGCCTACCAACCTCTTCGTACAGATCTTTGTCACACACAGAGCACCACCAAGCTTCTTTCGCCTGGGATCCGTGATAGGCAAACAGGGTTCCTATACCGTGGGGGCATTTGCGCCGGTACCGCTGATCGTCGCTAATCATTTTAGTAACCACCTTAAGGCGAAATTAATGCTGCCGATTATGACCACGGCCCATAAACCATAGTAGATATACCTGTTAACTATTATTTGATTTTTCATGCTTTTCCCCTTAGTAGCTCCGGATTCTCTGTCATGTTGCCGATGATTTCAAGCTTATCTGTAAGGATAAGATTCAAAGCTATGGAGACTCTAGGACTGCCCCTGTCTACAACGTAAAAACCGTAAAAGCAATTCCCTGATTCGTCAGGTCCATTGAGCCACTCGATAACGCCTCGCCAGGCCCACCCCGGATCACCAGCTTTATGAAGCCCGCTCAAGATATGTCCTTCGTAGATATCTAGCTTATTCTTGTCTTTGAGGCCGGTGTATTCCTTCCAATCAACATGAAGCCCGGTGGGCCACGTGTTGTTAGCGATCTCTTCAAGGGTGTAGTAGCGCCATTGCTCATCTAGCTCGCTCCAGAATCGAAATTTCTGTTCTCTCATATGCCAGCCTCCTCTTTAGCTTTTTGTAATTGCTCAAACAATACCGGATCACCGCCCTTGTCCGGGTGGTGTTGGTGCAGCAGACTCTTGTAGGCCGCTCGAATCACCTCCGGGCTGGCGTCCGGTGACACCTGTAGCACGTCGTACCACGGGCGGGCAGTGTAAGGCGTGACGATCACCGATTCTGGCAGGGCCTTGAAGCCACTAAAAGCCGCGTCAACCATTTCACCGGTACCGTGGCGCTCCAGCATCCTAAAGGCTTCTACGGCCATACCGATGGCGTGGAGGTTGTCGACCACCTTTAGGTATTTATCACAGGCAATGCAGAGCTCCTGGCCTTTACGGGTAAAGTACACAGCCACTCCGGGATCGTCAATAAAGTTGCCACGGCTATATGACGTTTGGTTGGTTGATACCACGATATCGCTAGCTCGCATCCGCTCCAGCTCCGTGAACAGATGCTCTTTCATGGCGCCATCGCCCATTTTGAAGGCGCTACTTTGCCGCTGTTTGCCCCAGCGGGCGCGACCGACCGGCCACTGTAGTGGGTAAGCGGCAATCATCGTGACCTCTCTGGCCCATCAACGTACTGGAAGCTGTGCAAGCACTCGTGGCTGGCAAAGAACACGCAGCGCGGGGTGGGGCAAAATTGCGTCCTCATGCTAGAACCGGTACCTTCCGAAAGCTTCATCGGTGCAGGGCACCAGCTGTTTAATCAGTTTTTTATCGAGCAGCTTGGTGCCATGAGCGGCGATGCCCGCTTGCTCACCGGCCCAAAAGTCAACACCTGCAATGGACCCCAGCGAGGTGTAAATGGCCCAGTCAGTGGTACCGCCTTTCTTGGCGACATACATAAAAGTTCGGCCGCTGAAATTGCTGTTGGTAAATTTGAATATTTTACCAAGCTCCATGTCCTCCAGCTTTTTGAGCGTTAATATTTCTTCTGTCACGACTCCACCTCCTCGTAGGTCGCCGCAAAAATGTCTGGCTTACAGGGGTAAAACTCCCCCTTGACGCCTTTGATGATGTAGTCACCGAGCTCTCCGAACATAACGCCTTCCAGCGTTTGAATCTTCACGCCGCGGCCCAGGGGATCAGCTCGACTGTCGCACCACTTGGCGGCCGTCACCAAGTTCGTCTTATCCAGCAGCATAGCCTCGATAACGACTGGTTTTTTACGATATTTTTTAACCATGTTTTTCCTCCTTAAATTTTTCCCTAATATCTTCGGCCAATACTCGCAACGCTATACACTGGCTCTTCCAGCAGCCAGCGCTGTTCTCGTCCCAATGGTCGCAGTGAAGATTCTCGATGTAACGGGCGATCTTCTCGGTCTGGCTCATAACAGGTGTATCCTTCCTTCGTTGTACATGATGTACATTAATTGTTGGCGTAGTCCGTAAGCTCTGGTCAGGTTGCTGTAGGGGGTACCATTATTGTAAATCGAGGTAGCAATTTTCTCGAATCGAATGGCGTCGTAGTCTGGGTCGTTGTGATTGCTAACCCCAATGGCGTGGATAGCGGCCAGGAAGCGGTGCCAACTGTTAGCGCTGTTGACCAGCTCCCATTTATCCGGCTCGGTAAGCGTGGAGAGTTCTTTTAACTCGTTCGCTGTTGTTGGCTTGGCGCCGGGATCGTTGATTTCGGAGTGCACCATGATGGGTTTCCCTTCTGTTTAGGTTTGGGTCAAGCTCGGCCCTGCGCAACAACTCGTTCGTCGCCTCGACCAATTTTTGCTCTTTTGTTTTTATACCATGTTTGTTGAGATAACTGACTGCTCCCCAGTAGCCGCAGCCCCGATCGCGGCTGGTGCTGCGACGCTTGGCCACGTCCATCCGCTGGTGCTCAGCGAAACTCGCCAGGGCCCTAGACATTGGGGCCGCGAACGGTGGTTAAGTTGTCGGCGTATCGGGTGGCCATGGTGACATTGTGGGTAAACAGCTTACCCAGCGCTTCCTCTAGCGTGGCTCCGTAGTACGGGACGCCGTTCCAGCGATACTGAACCTTCCACTGGTAGCCGGTGGTCTTGGGCCAGATGCGCCGGATGATCACACCTTCCGGCATGGCGTTGACCATGTCGCCCAGGGGATCGGTAGCGACGGTTAATTGGTTCAGTTGCTTGTCCCGTTTCAGAATCCGGGCTCGCAACGTGCTGATTTGCCCGCGCAAAACCTCATTCTTCCGTTTGTAGTTCAATGCTCCTAACATATTTGGCCTCCTGCCTTATTTTAAAGCGGTTTAAAGCGGTTTTAAACCCAAAGTGGCATAAATGCCGGTCTAGCTATCGCAGCCCAGCCCACGCGTCGTCTGTGTCGACCGTCCCACGTTGCTGCTGGTGCTCGTACAAATTCGCTCCTTTCTCTACGTTTTCATAGCTTTTACAGATGAATTCAAGATTGGCAATCCATCCTCGGTTGCCAGATCCGGTATAAAAAGTGTCTCGTGAATAGCCCATGATAGCGGCTTTTAGCATGATCGAGCCGGAGTCTTTCAGCCGCCGCTTGATCGCGGCCCGGCGGTCGGGTGTCAGCTTGTAGCGTTTTCGGGCTCGCTCGATCAGCTTGTCTTGGGTGACATGGTTCAGGTCGCCATCAACCTTGAATCGCAACAGGTATAGCTCGTACACCTCCTGCACTTGGCGTCTGAGCTCGGCTTGCTTAGCAGTTGCAGCTTGCGCTTCTGGGTTTTCTGATTCTGAAGTTTTCACATGTGTACTATTACTATTTTTATTATTAATATTTAATATATTCTGTTCATCATTTGATGAACCCCCCTTCATCATTTGATGAACCCCCCCTTCATCATTTGATGAAGTCTTGAATAAATGGATCATTGTGATTAAATATTCTCGTTTAACCCCGTTAAGGTCGTCATATTTGCCTGTTATATATCCTTCAGTCATAAGTCGGCTGATCGAATTAGCGACAGTCGCTGCTGTTGTGTTTATAGTTTCGGCAATGGTTTTGTTGCTGGCAATGCAGATGCCTTTTTCCATTAACTCGAACCAATGAATTACTGCGTATACTTTTGAATCTAAGGGTTGTAAGTTTTCATCCAGCATCACCATTGCTGGTATGTGAAATTCTTCTGGCGTGTAGTGTTTTCTCATAATAGAGCCCTCCTTATTTCAGGAGGGCTAAGCAAACCTTAATCCCTGCCATAGTAGCATGAGAATCGGTGGGTGTAAAGACCTCCTGGCTAAAATGTTAAAGCTGTAAGTCGGGCAAAATGATTAAGGTTTGCTCGACACTTGCTTAGCATAGCGCACCGATAATTAAAATGCAAGCCCACCAACTAGCACCCATGTTGTATACTGTTTTTATGGGTAAAACATTATCACCAAATGAGCAGCGCTGGGTGCTGAAGCGCATCACGCTCCGGATGCCGCATCGTCACATTGCCCGTGACTTTGAGGACAAGTTCGGTCGGCCGATCAGCCCTGTCACGGTTGCTCGCCTACGCAAGCGCCACCTGCTGGCTATCACGTCAGCCCAAAGTCAGATTGTCGAATCCGCCGCTATCGACGCCGCCGCCCTCAAGCAACAAAGCTATCGCTTGCTAGAACGCAAGATGGGTAACGCTGAAGATGACGCCACGGAGCTTGATAAGTTGCGCAGCCAATTCCAGCGCGGCGACATCGACGAAGAGGTCTACAAGGCCAAGCGCAAGCTGTACTCCGAACTGACCGTCACCGAACTGACCAACATCGCTAACGCCACCTTCTCGCACACCAAAGGCCAAGAGGCACCACCGCCTTCGGCGACTGACGTGGCAGCCATGCAATCGCTGGTGGAGGGCATTAAGTCCGGTAATCCCGTTGCCTTGATCCAAGTATTAAACCAGACAATCACTTCGGTAGGAGAAAATCCGGGGGCATAGGCTGCTGCTGCTTGTCTGTCAGTGGTTCCGGTGCCAAGTTGCTACTGAACAGCATCAGGTACGTCAGGGCCCGCCCGTTCAAGTGGATGTAGTATTGGCCACTAGCGTCCTTGCTAGCCCGTATTTCGGCATGAGGCGATAGAATGTCCAGATACTGCCATAAACGCCTTAATTCGGCTCCTATGGCCTTCACCTGAGCCTCTGAGACTCGGCCGACATTGATTTTCACCCAATCGTGTGCGCCTGGGCTGTAGGCTGCTTGCTTATCGTCCGCCAAGGCTGCGCACTTTCCTGATAATGTCCCGCCGACTGTTAGCAGGGAGGCTGTTTAGCTGTTGATAATTGCCGTGCACTTCGTCCAGCCTCATGATGATAACCCGCTGCACCGTCTCGTCGTAGATGCTACGGCCCACGCCGGTACCGTCCAGCCACTGCTTGACTGATGCCGCTAGCCCATTGACAGAATCACCAGAGGCGGCAAAGTAGCCGCCCCTCGTGGTTTGAATAAATATTCGGTATTTCTGATACATGTTTTTATTGTAGCCCCTGCCTCCTGCTAAACTGCAATCTCTTGGGTTACTTCTTTTAGGTACGCATCACAGACGCAATTAGGCAAGCCGCAACTGATGCCGATAACTTGATAGGTGCGGCCATGTATTTCAATGACGGCCTTGCGCCCTGCTTTGCGCTGGAAGAGATCACCGCTCAACACTGTTATGTCGGAGCGATTAAAGCGCCCTCTGATGGTTCGTTCTTCGTTCAAGGGCGTGAATATTTGTGATAGCATAGGCCTCCTTCTAGTTAATTTGTTTGAGTTGCTAGTGCAGCCCGTGGGCGGCTCAATTGTCTGAGCCGCTTAGCGGGTGGTACTACTTTTTATTTGAGTACGACCTTGTAAGGATCGCCATTGCTGGCGTGGACGGTGTCGAACCGCTGCACACTGACGTCGGTTAACAGCTCCGGCTGGCTCATGTACTCGCCCCCGCCCCCGTACACGCTCAGCAAGTATTTGCGCCCATCGCTAGCGTGGCCTTTTTCGCTAGCAAAGATTTCGCTTTCCATTTCGTGATCGCCGTATATCCAGAACACTGTGAATAATCTCATGCTTTCCCCCCTGTTATTTAATTAGTTGGGTACTGTCACCCACTGAGGCGTAAGATTAAAGCTTACACCTCTAGCGTGGCACTACAACGATAAAGCGATCGGCTGGAGCGTGTCACCGTCCTGCTGATTGCCCTGGGCGCTGACTGCGCTGGGCTGCACATGATGCTGATTATCACCAGTGCGCTGGATCATTTGGCGAGTGCTGCCTTGAGTCTGATAGGTCGACAGCCCGCGCGCCTGGGCGTTGACCGGTCGCAGTACCAAGTGAGCCGCTACGGCTACGGTGACGATCACAGTGTTACGCCTCGCACAGTCAAGATGACTGCGATGTATTTTGCTGCTTGCTTTTCGTTCATGCTTTCCCCCTTATTTTATTGTTAGTGACTAGTGTTAGCCTTTCCAAGCCGGAGCTTCCGGCTTGGTCGTCCACACTACGCCGTGACCTGCGCCAGTTCACTGATAGCGTCAACCAGCTGGTGCCCGACGTCTTCCAGTGCTAGCTGCTGCGCCTGAGTTAAGGCTGAAAAACCATCGGTGATGCCATAGTCTGTGATGGCTTGGGTCAAATAATTTACGTGGTCGGGGTGGTTAGCCAACCATTTACACAGCTTAGTGGTGTAGATGTCGGCTTCCAGCTCGTCGACCAGCTCATGCGCCCGCTCTTCTGTTATCTGCTTGCCGCCCTCGATGCTCGCTTGATCCGTGATGATGTCGGCCAAACTTTCTAGCGTGGTGTACCAGAAGTCGAGATCTCCACCAATCGTCTGAGTCTCGATGAGCTTCTGCCAAATCGCCTCATGCTCGTCACTAAACTCTGTTTTAAAGGCGGTAAATTCACCGTTACCCCGTGTTCTGCGCTCTAAGCCGTCATTGATCAGCTTGAAGTGTTCGTAAATATTCATCTGTTCCCCCCTTATGTTATTTGGTGGCTAGTGCTACCAGTTTCCGGCCAACTGGCCGGATTGCTGGTGTCGCTAGATGTAGTAGAAGCGCTTGCGGTTTGGTGTGCCATAGTTGGCGACCATCATAATCTTTTTCTTGGTGGTTTTTGTTTTTTTGATTTTCATGTGGTTAGGCCTTTGCGCTTTTTTTGTTAGTGCGAGTTAGCTTGCGGAGTCCGAAGCGCTTGATCGCTATTTTGTAGACTCGTGGGCGGTAGAATGGATTGATGCTTAGATCGTAGTCCATACCGTCTAATTGTTGGTTGATGTTTCTTTGGCTCATGGTTTTTTGTTCCCCTTGTTTTAAATGTTCTGTAAGCGTTATTGCTTACTATCCTTAATTCTACTCGCTCGGTGCGCATAAGTCAAGTCTTTTTATAGGCTTTATTCCAGATGATGAGGTCATTTAATCGGTGGGCTTAGTTTTTGAATTGGGTGGTACATGAACCCGTCTTTTTATTTTAAACGCCTTAAAACGGCTCTACGTGCCTCTGTTTTGACCGTACATTGGCGGTTTTGGCCTATTTCGGGCTTTTTACGCTATGTGGGCGTTCTGGGTGCGCTTCGCCCCGAAGCGAAAAGAAAGGTGCATTACAAGCGGCGCAGGGAATATCCCTATTACTATCATTGTTTTAATCAGTATTGGTACTAGGTATGGAGCGTAAGCACTATGGTTATACAAGGGGAACAGGTAGATTGTGTAGGATCGTGGGAGGAGAGAGAAGAGGGGGGGTGTGGGTTTGTCACACTTTCGTTGTGTTCGTGAGTTCGTATAACAGGGGTCACATGAGCGCTTAGTGACACGGGTTGATGTGTATGTCCCTATGTGCTACCCCTGATGACCCCTGATAGTGGCGTAGAATACACAATGTACGACACTAACAGTGGTGCAAAGGCTTACATATGGGGTCTACCCTTGACAACCTCGTTATTGATTTCTGTTATAATATGTTTATCTTTGTTGTTTGTTTGTTTTTGTAACTTCTTTCATTTATATTTCATCTCATGTACTTGACCTGTGAGCGAACCCATGCACCCGCTTTGTTCCAGCCCCCGCCGTTTGCTTGAGCTAGTTGAACCCGTCCCCCCCTACATACATAAAAATAACCCCCCTCCCACCCTACTACACAACAATACCTCCCCCACCACAACCCCAATTAACAGAGGTCAAATCCCTACAAAAATAGAAAATCCCCCGTGACAAATAAATAACAAGAATACTACAACATGATAACAATAGATGCACCCCCGTTACACAATGCTCCAATTTGCTCGAAATCTCTCCACATGATTAACAGATTGAAAATGAAAAAACTTGACAAACTCTAGGTGCGTAGTCATGCTGACCCCTGATCACTACCCACCTACCAGAAACCGGCTTGACAGAATAATGCCTACCGAGTAGGGTAAGGGGGTGAGATTGAGTTAGGACGGTGTCCGGGGGTCTCATAAAACTACGCGTCGTGCGGCACCCTCATGCTGGCACTGAGTGCAGCAAACGCGCCCCCGGCTTTTTCTAAACAAGGAGGTAGGCATGAATCTGATCGTTCGCAAACGCGGCAACAAGTTCGCGGTTATCAATAACATCACCGGGGCACCCGTGGGCTGGGCTCTGGACCAGCGTGGCGCTCGGCAGCTGTTAGACAGTCTCAAGGGCTAAGTAATAATTTTTAGAAGGGGGCACTATGCCATATACAGTTGAACCAAAGGGCGAGAATTTCACCGTCATTGATGGCAAGGGAAAAACCTACGGCGAGTTTTTAACCCGCCGCGAAGCGCTCAAGAAGATGAAAAAGTTGGCCGACAAAGAGGCCGAGGCCGGCGAAGACGAATTGCAGCCCGACGAGGAAGAACCGGATGACGCCGAAGACGAGGCTAAGAAGGGCAGCTCATGATGCCGCTCTGCGATTACTCGCGGCCGGTCTTGCTGTGGACCTACCACTGTCATCGGATCGCCACTCATCTGAGAAGCGGTGAGGGCTTCGGCGAATTAAGCGCCTGTGATAAGCATGAAGCCTGGTATTGGGGCGAAGTAACTAAACGGGAAGGAGTTAGCCATGGCAGATCTAACGATTAACGATTGGGAGCGTGACCAAAATATTATCTTTTTGGATCCCAAGATCAAAGCCGGCACGGTGATGAATTCTAATCAGTTTTGGGAAATGGCCGGTGAGCATAACTACCGGGAAATGAATTGGCCGCAGCGCGAGCAGTGGCTGAAAGACAACGGCCACGACGTCAATCGGGCCAATATGCTCGACGAGGACTTGCCGAGCAAGAAATCCCAACAGCGTCAAAAGAGTAAGCGACAGGGGAAGTCATGAGCGGCTTCCAGATCTACGAGGACAAGGCCTCGCTGTGGCGCTGGCGCTTTGTAGCCGACAATGGCCGGGTGATGGCCGACTCCGGCGAGGGTTACGACTCGCGGGGCAACGTCAGCCAGGCGGTCAGTCGCTTTAAGCAGTTGGTTGATCGGGCTAGTCCCGAGCCCCAAAGTCCTGGTATCGACCCCCTAGCCACCACTGCCGGACTCGGCCCCGGTGTTCACTCTAACGCCGAAGGAAAGGAGTCCCCCGATGGCCGAGACGCGCCCCAATAACAAACCAATGCTGCCCCGCCGCAAAGGTCGGACTCGCCGATGAGTAATCTGACCAGTATGAGCCAGCCTCATGACGACGAGCTCGACGAACTGCGCCTCAAATGGTGGGCCAAACTCGACAAACTGAATATCAAGACCGGCTCTGACGAAATTGATCGGAAGGTCAATGGGCTGGTTTCCGCCGCTCGGGCTATCCAAGACGCCATTATTACCATGACGCCGGCTGGAGGCGCCCAGGAGACCGCTCTGGAGCACTCCGTGGCCATGACCCGTTACGCTACCCGATCACTTAATAAATTATTGAAGGAGAACTGATTATGTCATCAAGTATGAGAGCCAAATTTAGCTGTATGTCGAACGAACCAAGTAGTGACGGTGAGACCTATGTTCTAAAATTCCTGCCGGTGAGCTCCGGCAGCGAAGAGAATCGGGACTTTTTTAAATATACGCCAGGCGGTCAGATTGAATTGTATGTCGTTAGTCCCGGCGTGGCCGGCCAAATAGAGGTGGGTCACGACTATTATGTTGATTTTACTAAAGTAGAGGAGAAATAGCTTATGAAAAAAAGTCGCAAAGAGATTGTCACCTACAATCCCAACAAGCAAGTCGCCGTCCGGGTCACCAACACGCCAGTGCTGGAGGATGACACTCTGGTGGATTACCTCCAGACGGTGACGATTAAAGTCTCCGTCGGCCACGCCAAGGAAAAACTGGAATTTCCGGACGAGGACGCCATTGCTAGCTTTATTGACAGCATTGACATCGAGGACCCCCAAGAAGCGCTCGATTTAGAAGATTAATTAAGAAGGAGAACTATATGTCTGATACCAATGACACTGAATTAATAACCGAATTAGAGACCACCCGCGAGGTGCTTGGTCAGCGCGTCATCCACGCCAAGGAAGTCGAAGCCCTGTCTCGCCCGCCAATCGTCCAGGAGCTGGTGCTAGCCCGCCGTGACATGGAGAACGCCCGCATGCGCTTGGGCGTCGCCCTGGCCATGCTGAAAGGTCACGATCCCTGGTCAAGCAAGGTGAAGAATAAAGGCAATCCCGTGCCACCAAACGCGCCGGCAGCCGATCCAGCCGCCGCTCAGCGCGGTGAGCCCGGCAGTACGAACACTGGCGAAGACAAGCCTTCGCCCCCAGCCTAGTTTAGTCAAAGTCAAAATGCATCTGACCGCCGTAGATCAGGGCAATTCGCCCTAGGTTATAGTCGGCGTTGATAATTCCTAGCTCGCAACTGGCCCGGTGATCGACCCAGTGTTTGGTCATCTTGGTTTCTAAGCTAATTGGGGCAGTTTCTGTGACGACGGGTGTTTGATAGTGGTGTTCCATTTAAGGCGCCTCCGAGTTAATTCTAAAAAAGGGAATGTAATTGTCCGGCAGATCTCTGGCTTCTTCAAACAATTGCTCGCGCAAGACTAGCAGGTCAGCCAGGCTGTTAATCACCACGTCGCGGGCGTCGATCATGTAAAAGCCCGGTTGCTGCTCTGGCCTATTCTCCATAGTCGGTCTCCAAAATTCGAGGATCCAGCATCACCAGCTCGTCGAGTAAATGATTCATGCGAAACATGGACTCTCGCTGTAGCCCGACCAAATAGGCGTCTCCGCGGTCGCTCCGATCAGCTCGGCTTTTAGCGATTTTCCAGACGATACGTTCATGTTCGATGTAGCTGATGGTGGTACCATATTGAATTTCGGTGTCTATGTTTAGCGTTTCACTCATACCTCTAACTATACGCTTGTGGTAATAGCCCTGCCCGGTGCTTTTTGTCACAACGGAGGAAAAGTAGCCGTGATTATCGGAACGTTGTACAGTAAAGGGAATGGATAATCAACTTGCCCTCAAAAAAGCTGAAGAGATCGCCTACATGCAGATCGCCGAACGCTGTAAGACGGATCTGTTTTTCCTCTGTAAAGAGGTGCTGGGCTACAAGGAATTTACCGAGTTTACCCACGGCCCACTGTGCGCCGCCGCCCGACCAATTTTGCTCTGGAAAGACAAAGAGCGGGCCCGGGCCATCGAGTACCCCAGCGACTACGGCCGCACTGAGGAACAGGGTATGCCGACCGAGGAGGAAAAACAGGCTTTTTATAAAGAGATCGAAAAGTTTATCCCGGGCGACGCCTACTCAGTGCAAGACAAACAAGAGCTCAACCTCCACCAGTTGTTAGCCTTGCTGCCCCGCGGCACCTTTAAAACCTCGGCCATTACTATTGGCCTAACCTGCCAGTTCTTTTTGAACTATAGCGAGGAGCGGGTGCTACTCGATTCGGAGACCGTCACCAAAGCTGGCGGTTTTTTGGGCGAGATCAAGGGCCATTTTGAAGGCAACATGCTGTATCGTAACGTTTTCTTCGCCATCTGGGGCCGCTTCCCGGTCCCCAAGAGCAAGAGCGCCCGCTGGAGCAACTCGGCCCTCGATCTGAGCATCCGTAAAAAGGCCCGCAAAGAGCCCAGTATTGATACCGGCGGCGTTGATACCACCAAGAACGGCATGCACTACGACTTGATCATCTTTGACGACCTGCACTCTGAGATTAACACCGCCACCAAGGATCAAATTGCCAAGGTCATCCAGCATTTTAAGCTGGCTTATTCGCTGCTAGACCCCGGCTGCCCGGTGGTGGTCATTGGTACCCGCTGGACCTACACCGATCTGTACCAATATATTATTGATTACCGCACCGGCACCTTCAATTTCATCACCAGGAGCGCTCGGGCCCCTGATGGCTCGTTGTTTTTCCCGCAACGTCTGACCGATGCTTTCCTGGACGACCAGCGCGAGGGCCAAGGCTCCTACATTTTCTCCTGTCAGTACATGAACGACCCCGTCGACTCCGAGACGGCCGAATTTAAGCGTCAGTATTTCCAATATCGCTCCATGGAAGAAATTGCCGCCATCCCGATCAACTGGTATTTGACGATTGACCCCGGCGGCGACGGCGATACCTCCGATTACGCGGCGTTCGTGCTGTCTGGCATGGATTACCAGGGACAATTGTATGTGCGCTACATCGTGCGGGCCAAAATGAGCGAGGCCCGGATCGTGATGCAGACTTTTGACCTGTTCCGGGAATTTCACCCCAAGCAAGTGGTCGTCGAGACGCTGTCCGGTGTTGGCAAAAGCATTATCCGGACTTTCAACGAAAAAATGAAGGAGCTCGGCCTGTGGCTGCCGATTCGCTTCATTGAGGGCCGCAATAAAAGCAAAGAAGCCCGGATCCGTGGCCTGGCCCCCAAATACGAATACATGAAGGTCTATCACGTCCGGGAGTGCCCCAATATCCGGGCCCTGGAGGACGAACTTATCCACTTTCCAAAGGCGAAAAATGATGATGTTTCCGACGCATTTGCTACAGTATTAGAAGTGGCTACCCCGCCCTTCCGCAATGCTATTAACCCCGAGCGAACCGAGAAGCGCAAAGCCTTGCTGAAAAAACTTAACACTCCTCGGAGTCCAATGGTAGGATACTAACGTGGCTGATTATCTCCGTAAAATTCGAGAACAAGGCGTCGATTCCCCGGCGGAAGACAAGCGTGGCTTGGGTTATAAATACGAATACGAGCCGTCCAAGAAAGAGCGCAAACTGCGGGCTCACATTATGGACCGCTACCGCCGCATGCGCGACGCGCCGCTGCGCCAGGAAGCCATGGAGGACTGGGATAAGGGCGATAAATACTACCGTTTGTGGCGTCCCAAGCGTGACGACGACGACTGGCGAGCCGACATCCGACTGCCGGACGCTTTCGCGGCCATCCAAACCCACCTGCAGGAAACCGTCGGCATGAAAATTCGCCCGGGGCTCAAACCCGGCGAGGGATCCGACACCGCCCTAGCCTTCTGGGGCAACTCGATTATGACCTACAACCTGGATCGCACTCAGTATGATCTCGAAACCATTCGGGCTTTCATGTGCTCGGCCACTAAGGGCACGGCTTTCACCGTCGAGTGGTACCTCTACGAAACTCGCAAAGTCAAAGATCCTGACTCTGTTAAAAATGGCGTTATCACCTATAAGGAAAAAGAAATTGTCGACAAAGACGACAGCTTCACCATGCACTGGCCCAACGAGCGGACTTTTATCGACGAGGCGGCCGACACCATCGAGAAAGCCGAGGACTGTATCCTGGAAGAGCGCCTGCGCTACGACAGTTTTAAAAATAAGTATTGTAACGATCCGCGCTACAAAAATACCGAGTCCGTTATCCCCTGCGGCAGCCTCTCTACCCGCTCGCAGTTCTTTGATCGTGCCGACGATGATCCCATGGACGGCGACTACGTCCAGATTCTGCACTATTACAACAAGGAAACTGATAGTTATGACCTGCTAGCCAACACCGTGATCATTTCTGACGTTAACAATGACCCTATTCCCTTTAAGCACAAAGAACTACCGGTGGCGATTTGGAATTACTACCCCGTCGAGGGCCGCATTTATGGCATGGGTATCCCCAAGATCATCGCCCCCACCCAAGAGGAGCGCGAAGCTATCCGCAACCTCAGCCTGGACCGCCAGAAAATGCACCTCAACAAAATGTTCTTGGTCAACGACCTGTTCGATATCGACGAAGACGAAGCCACCACTCGCCCGCACGGCTTCATCCACGTTAACTCTGGTGGTATGAATCTCGACAATGTCATTAAACCCCTGGAATACGGCGATGTCGGCGGTTCCAGCATCCGCATGGACGATACGCTGCGCGACGACGAAAAACGTGTCACCGGTATTGACGATCGGTCTCAGGGCGTTAATATGGGCGGCACCGCCACCGAAGCGGCGATTCTCACCGAACAGTCTCAAAAGCGTATTAATTTGATCAACACCCTGACGGCCATGTATACCATCGAGCGCATTGGCCGCCTGAAATGGAGCAACATCCAATTCTTCTACCCAGCCCCCCGAATCGAAAAGCTGACGACCGAAAATGGCGAATCGGAAAAGAAAGTCTACCGCAAGGTGTCAGTGGAGGGCAAGAGCTTCGAGATTGTCAAAGGCGAGGGTGGCGGCAACGAGCTGAAGATGAGCGATCTAACCGGCACCGGTTCCTTCAAGCTGGACTCCAGCTATGCCCGCTTCTTTGACGGCGACTGGGATATGCGCGTCATCTGGGACATCAAGGCTATGCAGCCCCAGGCGATCCGCCAGAGCAAGAGCATGGAGACTTTCCAGGCTTTTGCCGGCAACCCGGCCACTTTGGCCCAAATGAACCTGCGCGGCGCCATGAAAGACGTCATTATGGAATTCGAGTACGATCCAAAAGTCTGGATGAGCGAAAAGGGCAGCGACGACAGCACCCAGATGATGAAAGCCAACTGGGAAAACCAAGTTATGGCCCAGGGCGTGGCCCTCGATCCAACCGAAGGGGCCAGTGAAATGCACACCCTGATGCACATGACCTACACCGAGTCCCAAGATTACGCCGAAGTCATCAAGCAGCACCCGGCTTACGCCCAGATCTTTGAGCGCCACATCTTAGGCGAGAACGAAAATGGTCCCGGCGGCGGTACGGCCGGCATGACGGCGCCGAACGCCGCGCCTGGTATTCCAAATCCAGCTGACACTCCAGGTGGCGCGGTGCCGGTGCCACCCCCTGACGTCGCCTCAGCCATGGCCTCGCTAGCCGGTAACTCCGCCGCTCCGTCCCAGACCCCCCCAGCCGCTCCGCTGACCCAAGGCGGCGCCGTAACTAAGGAAATGGCCCCACTGCGTTAGTTGCGTTTTTGGCAGGAGTATGGGTACACTATAGGCATGAAGACCACAGACCAATCGGTAATTGAGCTCAAAGCACGGGCCGCCAAACTGACCCCCCCAGGTTATTCGATTAAGCTGACCGTCGCTCAGGGGATAGAAATATCCAAACTGCTGAGCACTCCAGGCTGGAAAATCCTGGAAGATGTTTTCGTGCCCCAGCGCAAGGACCACATCGCCCGCCAGGCCCTGAACAGCTCCCAAGATACCGAGCAGTTGGCTTATTACAAGGGTGAAGTCGCCGAGCTCCAGCTGTTCTTTTTGACCATGAAGCATCTTAAAAAGACGGCTCTGA
>Ga0193717_1000335_pt1 | contig 33785 bp, 16 predicted proteins | sample U2c2metaG_FD_145900 | JGI IMG/M metagenome (GOLD analysis project Ga0193717, IMG submission 145900) | Soil microbial communities from a riparian zone of the East river system, Colorado, United States - U2c2 | ecosystem: Environmental > Terrestrial > Soil > Riparian zone | place: USA: East River... | reverse complement strand
ATTTAACTCCCTATTTGGTTGGGGTTGTTAGCTCTTTAAAACTCTTAACTTTCTGAATCCAGGTTAACATTACTATTATTTATTATGTTATTTTAAAAATAAAAAATAAATTTTAATTATTAATTACTCCAGTAATTTTCTTCGATCAATATTAAGAATCTTCTAACGTTTAAAGATTAAAAATATAAAATTATATATTCTGAATAACTAATTTCTTGACTCTCGTCTGGGAAAAGTTAAACAAAATAAAGTTACGGAAAATATACAAAAAATAATAGGTAGTAAGAAGCAAAAAATCTCAAATAAAAAAAAGAAGAAAATTAAATATTGATTGCTTAGTATCTAGAGGTTAGATTCACGCTTTATATTCCATCAGCATTTATCTATTATGTTTGTGGCTATCCAACTATGCCAGTAATACTCCAAGCCTTCCGTCTATAAACCTTGATGCTCCTCACACTTCCAGTAATATATCCGCTGAATTATATCAAATGAGTAGATAATATATACTAACACTTTAACTATTACTACATTATAGTATTTATTTAAATATATAAAATTTCACTGAAACCTGATCTCTACTTTTCCAGAAAATTTGCTTCCCTAATCGAAGTTTTAATTTTTCCTTATCAATATAAACAACCCTTCTGTATCCCTTTTCTCCTATAGCCCAACAATTGGTACACTAGTGAAACACAGCCTATTGATCCTTTCGTACTAGAAGGTCTACCTCTTTTTACTAATCTTTGCCAATGAAGATAGGGCTATTAAATTTATATTATTTTAAAATTAGATATTCAATTAATCTATCAAATATTATAAACCTAATTGGAACTATATTTTTATTATTAAAATTTATATTTATAATTTATTAAAGAATTTATCTAATAATTTACAATTATAATTTATATAAATAAAACACGTATAGTCTCTGAAAAATTTATACCGAGCTAAATGCGAAAAAAGCAAAAATTGTTCGGCGTTGATTTTTTTTGCTGATAATTTTGTTAGATTCTTTAAGATTATTACTTTAAGCTTTATTAGCTAAACTAGTACTTAAATAAAATTATATTAAGTTTTCAGCATTTAGTGTTTTTTTAGTATGGCCCCTATTTATATTTTAATAAGTTATAAATATGTTAATTAGATAATCATTAATAATTTGTAAATTAATAATTAATAATTAATAATTAATAATTAATGAGCAGAAAAACAAAAAAAACCATAGGATTTTAGTTGTATTCTAAGTTATAACTTTCCCTTAAGGCGGGATGATTTGTTAAAATTAATTATACGAGAATCCTCTGACCATACTGACTTTATATTTTACGGGAATCCTGCGTGCTTTCAATCAAATAAATCTCATTTTATCTAATCTTATACCTCTCCTTCCTTCTGTGTATTTTTTTTTTATAAACAAAAAAAACGGAGAGTACCTGCAATTTCACCTAATTTACGAACTATCTCTTTCTACTATAAAAAATATTGCCTGCCTTACGGCAAAAATTTATAAGCTAAATTATTTTTTTTATAAAGATTCTACGTATAGTCTCTGAGGTAAATAAAAGATCTTCTGATCTTACCAGCTGGTTATCCACTTAGTTTTTCAACTTCGAAAAACAGATTACAACTTATAAATCTTAACTATAATTATTAAGTACTGTTTTTTGATTATTATATGTCTTTATATCTTATAAGATGTACTTCCAGCTTACAGTAGATTTTACCGACGCAAGTCATTTTAAATTTTTTATATTTATATTTATATTACATTTACATTTTTATTTATATTTTTGGGGCTTAACATTTTGTTCAAAATTTTACTTTTACACTATATTTTTTTTTATACAATAATACAAGAATACAATTATACAATTATACAATTATACAATTATACATTATACAATATCAATAAATACGAAATTCGTAAATATTAAAGAGTAATCAAGGGTTAGAGTATGTGTTAAAAGTTTTGTGATATACATTCTTATTACTTGTTGAAATGTGAACAAAGGTAAAATATATTTTGAAAAAATATAAATTAAACCTAGTAATGTTAAGAATGAAAAAGTAAATTTGATTAAAAAGATGTATTTTTCGGATTTGACATCCAGCTTTATTTAAGATACAAATCTATTAAAAATTAACAGATACAAATCTATTAAAAATTAACAGATACAAATCTATTAAAAATAAAAATTAGGGCAAAAAAATTTAAAACTGATGTTTTTCCCATACGTCGTATTAAACCCAACTCGCGTCAAGACTATGATCTGTAAAGATTAAATTAAAAATTATGTTAAATCTATATTTAAATTAATTTATACAAGAATTCATAGCATTGGACTATATCTTTAACCTATTAACTATATATTAATAACATTAATTAGTAATATAAATAAAATTATAAATTTTATAGATTAGTAGCTTAAAATACGAATAGTCTCTGAGGAAATAAAATTAAAGCCGGACGGCAAAATTAATTAAAAATTTCCTGCTGGTTAACATTTTATTTAAAGATAATTATATATAAAAAAAATACTGCCGTAAGGCGTAAAATTAAGAAACTATTTAACTATTAAAAAACTATAGTTATTCAAATAAATATAATAAGAATAAGAATAAGAATAAGAATAAGAATAAGAATAAGAAAATAGCTAAAAAAACAAGAATCCTAAATAAAAAGCAAATTTTATTAAATATAATTTTAATGTTTTCCAGCATATAGTATATTGTAAAATCTAATATTGCTATTAGACTGGGTACATTTATTTTAAGTGCCCTTTTAATCGGCGAACAGCCGAACCCTTCAAAGCTCCTACTCCTCGAGGAAAGGACGAGTCGACCAAAAATGTTTAATGTTTTAGCTCTTTATCTAAACATCCACTTTTCACAAAGTGGTTCAGACTATGTCATCAACTGTTAAGTTGTTGGGCATTCGTGGTAGAATTATTGTCATTCTAGGAACAACTTGTCTACTAGTCTTTGAACGTTCTAAATTTCTATTTTAAACTTAATAGAATTTATCTTCGCTTCAAATTTCCTCTAAAATATTTTAAGAGAATTCTTGAAATTAACCCAATTTAAATATAAAAATTATTTCTAATTTAATCGACATTTGACTATCGCAATAAATAGTCCCAATAAAATATCTGCCGTAAGCAATACTGAAACTATTTATAAGATCATATTTTTAATCAAAACTTAGAGTAGATAAGTTTTATTTTGATCTTTAGCGTATGATCGTTGAAGAAATAAAAATTTTTTCTTGCTGATTACTAAATTTTACAAAATCTATTACAAATTAAATTGTGTAATTATAATATTTAAAAAATAAGGACAAAATATTTTGTGTTTGTAAACATAATAGTGTTCGAGCAAATAGCTAACTTCTACTTAAATATTGCTATCTAAATTCCCCTAATGCAAAGTCTCGCGCCGCCGCCTACACAGGTCTTTTCCTTCCACTTGCTTTTTGTACAAGGAGGAAGGAAGAGAAGGTGCAGTTTTTTTTTGTTTCTAAAAATATTAAAAAAAAAAGGAGCGAGACAAACAACTTAAAAAAATAAAAATAAAAATTAAAATTAAAATTAAAATTAAAATTAAAATTAAAATTAAAATTAAAATTAAAATATTTTTAGGCAAAAAAATTTGCATCATTATACAGTGATCCTGTATAAAAAAGGTGCCACAGGTTATAAAACAAAAATTAAACGTTTTCAACGAACCGTAAAATAATATTTATAACTTAGACTATATCTTTACGTTATTATTTTTTTTATATAATTATATAATAAGTTTGAATGTATAGTCGTTGAGGAAATAAATTTCCTGCTGATTTAACTTTAAAGAATAAATATTATTCATTTTATCTTTTCTGGCACAATTATTTATAAAATGATTTATTTTAATATTCTCAATAAATTAAGAAATAAATAAATAAATAAATTATAATGATGAGCAGATAAGTTATTTTAGCATATAATTCAATTTGAAGTGTAATTACACTTAGCCCGTATCCTTAAGGATTTTTTTTTGAGCATCCAAGACAATGTGTACTCTCTCCGGATATTAGCCTGTTATCCCTAGCGTCAAATAAGTTATTTTTTCTGCCCTTACGGTTTTATAAAATATAAAAAAAAAGGAGACGCAGAATTTTCATAACTTATTGGACTTTTTCATCAATCTTTACTAATAATTAATAATTAATAATTAATTAAAATTAAATAAAGAATGCATTACGTAAAGTCTCTGAAGCTTAATTAAATTAGCTTGCAAATTAGCTTATTGTAATAAATTAAAACTATAAATAAATAATAAATAATTATTAAAGCTTTCTTGCATAAAGTAATATTCTAATCTATTCTAGAAATTTAGAATTCTTTAGGTCACTTAATCATTTCTATTGAATTAATTTTTTTTTTCTTAGAGAATGACCAATCGAACTTTTATTTATTGTTCACCGATTATTTCCATACAATAGCGGTGGTTCACTATGCCCGTCTTGCGACCCTGATTGTCTTATCAGACTCTCAGTCAAATATACTTACCCCATTGCGGCTTACGTAACCTTTTACTGGTTAATTGATTTCCTTTCATTTTCTAGTATATCTTTAATCCGAATCTTTTGATAATTATGCTTTCCCTAAATATCAAATAAATTCAATATTTAATTCGTTGCCCCGCACACTTAGTTTGGGAGAACGGCAATAAATTTTTTGTATAATCCCAACAAATAACTACCGCTAAATAGCTAAATGTTACACTTAAAATAAAAATAAAAAATATTTAAATAATAAGCAAGGATAAATTTTTGTTTGATCTCTGTGGATGTACTTTGCTACTATTTCAAAGACGACCGCCCCAGTCAAACTGCCAATTAGTCAGCTGTTCCTCATTCCATTTAGAAATTTAAGGTTAACATCAACCCAATAAAAGCTTTAAGGTCTTCCAATTTTTGTCATTCGACATACCTAATTACTATTAGCTAAGATTGTTCTAGATCAACGTGGTGACTAACTACAGTAGAAGTTGCTAGGGTCTGTTAAGGCTAAATAATATTTTACAATATTAAATCCTTTAAGAACTGTACGTGCTACTTTCATAGCATACAGCTCAAGCATTTATTCTAAATACCAATTCAAAGTCAGCATCCTTTCAGATTAGTTAAAAAATAACCTATTCTTATCATTACAATAAGACATTTGCTTTTTTGAATTTCCTCTACCCACTAACAGTTATATCACTTCTCAATGATAACTCCAAATTATGTATTATAAAAAATTTGTTTGGATATTATTGGGTTTACCTAGTTCCTACAAAAATACTTTAATAAATCACTTAGGACTACGCTATACATAAACTGATTTATGACCCATTAAGAAAAATACGGGAACATTTTTCTACATCTAAATTTATGCTTCTAACACGCATTCACATTAAAGTTGTCCTTATGATTCTAGCTCTTGAAGTATATAAATATTCGAAGAAATTATTAATACTACACAGGCTTTATGCTTTTAAAATTACTCTTAACGCATACTGTTTGAGCTCAGATAATGGATTATCAGGAGGTTTTTCGCCACATTATTTTTGTAAATTTATCTAGTCGCTATTTATAATTTCAATATCATATTAAAATAATTTTAGTTAGTTCTTTTTATCTTTCTTTTTTTAATGAAATAATTACCTATAAATTACCTCACCCTCCTCCTTGCACCTTCTCTCCCTTCCTCCTTGTACAAAAAGCAAGTGGAAGGAAAAGACCTGTGTAGACTGGAGGAGGGGGAGTACCTGTAAAATTAGGGGGTTACAGAATCAATTTCTTAATATTATACTATTACAATTTTAGTGATTTTATTTCAATCTGGTTTGATTAATTCTTTTCGTCTACTTATTCCAAATCTACCGGAATTCATTTGTCATGCTATTTTAATCATTTCTTCTAATCCTATTCTAGTTAAATGTGCTTTTGATTTTCTTAATTCACAGAATTTTTTAAAATCTAAAAAATCTTTTTGTTTTTCTGTAAATAAAGGATACTTTTCGAATAAAGGAATAATTGAATCTAGATTTGTATTCACATATTTCCCACATCCTACTATATTATCGTCAAACTTGCTAACTTCGTCCGCTTTTGATTTGACATTTTCCAAGTTGGTTATATCACTTATTTTTGGACTAATCGATCCATTTTTAAAAAACTTTTTAATGGACTCAAGAAGAGCTAGATCGTGTAAATTTTGATCTATACTTAAATTCGTTTTAATAACGACTTCTAATCTATTTTCTGCTATAACTTTCAATCCAATATTTGCACTAAAACATCCTTCGCCATCAACAAATCCTTGAATTCAAGCTGGATGAATTTTAATATCTTTATTATTTAAACTATTAAATTTATCAGCAAAAGATCTACCTCTATTCATACCTCACCCTCCTCCTTGCACCTGTGTAGACGGGAGGAGGGGGAGTACCTTTTTGAAGTTTTTTTATTTCATCTAAACCTTTAGCAGTTTTATGTGCTCCAATTTTAAACAAAATAAAAGCTTTTTTAAAGTCATTAAAATTAAGTTTTTTAGAAGAAAGTAAAGGATATTTTACAAAATGGGGAATTACTATTAATTCAATATGTTTTAAGTTATTAATTTCAAATTTCATTGCCTTAGTTTTTTTATCCTGGATAATAACTTTCCCACAATTAAAAAATGTTTGTAATTTATTTAACATTTTAACTGAATAATCTCTTTGAGTAACTTTATAATAAAACCGAATTTGTTCTTTATTATTTCATCGCTTATCTTTATATATAGAAATATAAAAATTTCCTTCGCCATCAGTTATACCATTAACATAATTTGGATCTAATTTATCTTCATCATTATTATTTATATCTTCTGATTTTGAATTAGCTGATTTTTGTGCTTTGTTTAATAATTCTTTAAATGAAACAGATCAATTATTTACTTGGTTATATAAAACAGGTAAATTATTTTGTTCTTTGTATAATACAAGTAAATTATTTTGTTCTTTGTATAAAACAGGTAAATTAGATGAGCAAAGACTAAATGACACATTAGATAGATATAGATTTGTACAATCATTAGAATTTGCCATATCAAATAAAATTAAAAAAATTGGTAATGCAGTAATAAAAAAAAAACAAAATCTTTTGTTTTGAAGGGCAACAATTTTGTATACATTTGTATACGTTATAAGGAATAATTTATTTGTAATCATTAAATTTTATATGTGTAAGAAAAAAAAACCATGTTAATATGTACAAAACCTGTACTTTGCTCTATCAAAGGTTAGGGGATTAGCCTTCTCTGACCCGAATGTATTCCTTATAACATTTTAGCTTTGGCTCGGACGGGTACAATTTATACAAAAATTTTGACTAGTTACATATAAACTATTCTAACTTTTTACTATTTAAAATAAATAATAATAATTAGAACATAAAAATAATAAACTAACTAGCATAATATTATTACTTTAACTAAAATTAAATTTAAAGATATTAATACTATCTTTATATTTAATTCGAGCTTTTCCCGTCCCCCATGGGCTTCACAGGCATCTGAACCTGGATTTCAATTTCACTGAGCAAGTTATTGAGACAGCGAAGCCATCGTTAAATTATTTATACCAGACCACATTTAATGGCCAATTTATTTTGCTACCTTTGGATCCTCAGGATTAAGCTCAATGCGGAGGATTAAAGGTAAAATTTATAAAAAACATTCTAAACACACACAAAGTCTCGTTCCTCCTTTTTTTTTTAATATTTTTAGAAACAAAGCCGGACGGCAAAAAACTACACAGGTCTTTACCTACCTCTTGCTTTTTGTACAAGGTCTCACTCCTCCGCCTACACAGTTGCAGGAGGAGCGAGACAAGGAGGAAGGGAGAGAAGGTGCAGGAGGAGCGAGACAAATAAAACCAACCTAATAAGTTGCGAAAGTTTGCAAGCCCTTTCCTAGTGACTTGGATTGATTCATATGCTTTTTTTCAAAAATAATAAAAAGAGCCTAAAAAGAGCCAAACCAATAACTCTCAAACTAATCAAGTAATAAACGTGTGAATATCATTTTTATATTTTAAACATTTATATTTCCAACTCCATTGTAGACTATATCTTTTTACATCACGTGTAGTCTTTGAGGTAATATAATATTTAGTTAATTTTAACGTTAATAGTATAAACATTTTATGCTAAATTAGTTAATATAAATAAATTGTTAAATTTACCTGCTAGTAGATTTATTTTTTATTTAACTTCAAAATATTAAAAAATTGAATATAACTGAATAATCAACTAAATAATAGATTCAGCTAAATAATTAATTTGTAAATAATTATAAATAATAACTATTTAATTTCTTAATTAGTTTTAATCTACAAATATATAAATCTTCCAGCATATAGTGATTAGTGTATTAAAAAAAAAAAATCAAACACACGGCCTTCTTTTCTAGCTGACCGCTATTAACACAGACTTTTGATTGGAAACAGTTTCCTATAACCTTTCTTTCATTACTGGCATTGGGCAAACTTCAATCTCTATACTACCATTTACATGATTGCAGAGATTTGTGGTTGAGATAGGTAGGCCAATTCTAGCTTTCCCCCTCTAAGAACCATACGTGCTACTTTAATAGCATATGGCTCAAGCATTATTATTAAAATTAAAATTAAAATTAAAATTAAAATTAAAATTAAAATTAAAATTAAAATTAAAATTAAAAAATTAAGCCTTGCCGTACGGCACGGCAAAAAAATAACACCCTAAAGCAAGTTAGCATCCTTTAAGATTAGTAAAAATTACCTATCATAATCATTACAATTATGCATTCGCTTTTTGCTTGTCCTCTACCCACTAACTGATAATTAACATTACTGTTAATCCTCTGTTCTATAAATAAAAAAATAAAAATGCCGTACGGCTAAAAAATAACTAATTATAAATAAATAAATAAATAATAAATAATCCTTAAATAATATAAAAATAGAGCAGTAGTTATTGGGTTTACACTGTTCCCTAATAAATACTTTAATAATAACCTTAGGTTTCCACTCTACGCCGGAGATAATATGTTAGATCAGTTAACTTATAAAAAGCAAATTAACTCTATCTCAAAATAAAATATATCTAAAATATAAATTACTCTAAACCTGTAATAATTACACACCAGGTTTTTTGTTTATTCTGTTTATAACGACGCCTAATCATGAATTGATATATTAACCATAGTTATTTAGTCTAGCATAATTATTAATTTTGTAATTAATTAATATTATTACATTGTTCTAATAGCTTAAAACGTATTTGTTACCAATTACGCTCTTATTAGTAGACTTATGAGGATCTAAACTCATAGTGGATTCACACCACATTATTTATTAGAGCTTATCAGCTCGCACTTTTTAGTAAACAGTCGGGGCTTCCGATTTTGTGACCCTCTACAAGTTTTACAAAATTGCTAAAATAAAAAATAAAATTTTGTATCAAATAGGTCCCCCTTGTCGTCAAACTTATGGGGGGTTTTTGCCGAGTTCCTTAATAACTTTTAGCTCAACGCCTTAGTATTCTCTACCAACGAACCTGTGTCGGTCTTGGGTACGGTAGTCACGACATTTTTTAGAATACAAAATTATAAAAACCTTATTCATGTGATTTCTATAATTTTTCATATGCTGAAACAAAAAAAATTTGTTCATTTTTTGATATTACTCATTAAATTTATTGGATTTAACCTTAACCTAACGTATAAAAAATTAAAATTTAGGATTAAAATTATTCGATTAACAGAATTAATAAAAGAATTAAAAAACTAAGATTAAAACAATAAAGCTTAATTAGGTTAATAAATTTAAGAGGAATAAAAACATACTTACGATTTATCAAATCGAACTCTGTCATCTTACTCAAATATATTTTTTTTCTTCGACTGCTTATTTAATTTAGGTTAAATCTTGTTCATTATTTATGTAACTAAAAAACAAAAAAGATTAGTTTTCAGGATTTATCTATAATAAATATCAAACTAAAGTATTATTATTCCTTTAACTGGTTCAATAAATTGCTATCTTATTACTGAAGTTCATACAACTAATTTATTAAGTGATAAAGGTAATCTTAAAATAACTTTTTAAATTATTAACAGGGCAATAGTAGATATTAAATAACCAAAAAAAAATTAAAAATTAAAATTAAAAATAAAGTTAATTTTTGTTATTTGTTAAAGAAATATCGCTTAGTCATTAATTTCAAGTTCCATTAATTATACTATTTAATTAAAAACATATAATTTTCTAACGCTGGACTTTCTAAATCTTAACTCATCAGCCAAAACATTTGTTTTAGTCCTTAGAGACCGCTCTTCTGCGCAGGTGTATTAACCTTTCTCTGGCATCCCTCTCGTATTCGGCGAAAAGGATTATTACCCTTTTTTCGTTACTCATGTCAGCATTATCGCTTCAGTTAACTATAAACAATGAAACACTGTTTAATCTCTGTTTTGACTGAATGTTCTATTACCTTAGTAATGAATAAAATATATTGTGAATTATTCAAAACCAACACGATATCGGTTGATTATTTAAGACCCGGAAATTTTCAGTGCTCCAATCCTAAGGTTGATGCGTTGTTATACGTTCTTTAATAAAGTTTTAGCCACCCAAGGAGGTTCCTAAAGAAATTTAGAAATAAATTTTTCTTTTTCTTTTTCAATAGTTTTCACTATTGTTCAGACTATGTAATCATTAAATTAATAACTAATTCAATGTAGGGTTTTCGTGGAAAGATTCTTATATCATTATTAATAATTATAATTATATTATATTACATATATATTATATTTACAAATGAATTTACTTTCTAGTCGTTGAACGTTTTCACTATTTTTTTTTAATTTAATAGTAAACTTCGATGCAAATTTTCTCAATATTATACTTTATTAAGTATAATAAAAATTTAAGATCTTCTTGCAATTTACCCTATTTATCATAATTAACTTATTCTGATCGCTTACGCTTTTTTTGGTCTTTTCTTTTTTTGCTTGTTAAAATCAAAAAACAAAGAAGGCCGTCCGGCAGAAAGCAAAAAAATAATAAAAAAAAAAGAAGCTAATTAATTACGGGGCTATTTTTATAAACCCTTACTAATATTAAAAAACATAAAAATTTGCGCCATCAGTTTTTTTTAAAAAATTAATAAAAAAAAAAAAGAAATAAAATATAATTTTAAATGCTAAATGAAATTAATGTAATACAATTCCTTCAGTTCCAAATATCAAATAAAGGGGGTTAAAAAGTATATTTTTTGTTTGATTCTTATTTTTTTGAAGGGGGGTTAAAAAGTATATTTTTTGTTAGATTCTTATTTTTTTGAAGGCTAAAATTTTAATATTGAAATGCCAATACCTGAACTGAAGTTAAAACTTTAGTTAAATCAGGGTAAGCTATAATAATGGTAAAGTTAAAAACTTTATTCATCTGAGTGAATATTTTTTAATAACTTAATGTACTCTGCTTGAGGAATATTTCGTCGTTTTCCAGATTTATTTGCATTATATGCTAATTCCACAATTTCCAATTTAGTTTTCAATGTTAAAGGTTTTTCATTTTTAATCATGAAACAAACTTGTCTAAAGATAGCGTAGTGTCCAGCTCTTTCAGAAAATATAGGGTTTAAATCCATAAATGGAATAATTTCTTCTATTAATTGTTTTAACCCATAAACCATATAACTAGAATAAGTGGGTTTATCTGGTTTAACTGAACCAACATTATTAAACAGTCCTTTAATTTTTGTTAATAAAGGAATAGTTGCTGTGTCCATTGTAATACTAAAACCTGGTCTTATTCTACCTGTTTTTTCAAATGTAATTCAAAAGCAACCATCTCCATCGATTATTCCTGCTAGATTATCATCTGTAACTGGAGTGTCAATTGTATTTTTAGTATTTTCTATTAATGGTAATTTAGAGCCATTTGATACTCCTAAAACATCATAAATTGCATCAATTTTTTCAGGAGTTCTCAAAGTTACTTTATTCATAGATATTGCCTTTTTTACAATATCTTTTTTTCATTCTTTATTTATGTTATTCTTATTTTTAATTTTTTCATTAATAATAAGTTTGAATAATTCAAAAGCATGAAGTTTCGCACAAAAAAGTGGGAATAAGTTAAAATGAGGAATTATAATATTTAGTAAATCATCTGTTTTAGTAACTGTGAAATTAGCTGTATGATTTAGTTTACTTATTGTTACGCTTCCGCAAGCAAAATATTTACAAATTTTATCTAAAACAAATTTTGAGGTCAGATCAGCTGTAATTACAAAACAAGGTTGAAAGTAAATTGATTTTATAGCAGTTATTTTAATACCACAAGAAAAAGATCCATCAGTTTGAGTTAAACCAGTAATATAACCAGGCGTCAATTTAAAATTTTTTTTTTGGTTCATTGTCATTGTATTTTTTGTAGCATTTTTATTATATTTTTTAAAAATAATATTTACAGAATATAATGTTATAATTATTTTAACTTGAGTTAGGGGGCTAGCCTTTCAAGTGACGCGGGAACATTCTCCAAGTCGAACCAGTAACTTTCTAATTATACGCAAAATAAACAAAGAATGTAAATATTTAGATGGTAACATAGAATTCTACTATTCTTTAATCATAAAAATTCTATTTTTTAAAAGTCAATTATTTTCATAATTGGAAGACTATGTCATTTTCAGATTATAATATTAAAGTTAAACATTATAAAAAGAAATTCAGCGTTATAGTCGTTGAAGATTTTAAATATTTCTTGCAAATAACCCATTTAAACATATGTTTTAATTTACTAATTTATTTAATTAATCAAAACATCTTTAGGGATTTTTAGCATATAGCTAGAATTTTTTGTTTATTTTTTTTTGAGCTCAGTGGTGAAATAAAAATCTAAGCTCAATAGTCAACTGTATTCTTATTGTCACATCCTTAATTTCACTTAATAATCATTCGGGACCTTGATGCGTGTTAACGGCTGTTTCCGTCTTGACTGTGCAACTTAGCTTGAACAGTCTGAATATCTATCATAAAATTGTATCTAATTCCGAGATTCGTTTCCAAAGGTAAGGTTTTCAAGGCCCCCGCAAATTGAACGCATACTAGTTATTTCTTAGTTAATTTAAAATTAAAATAAAAAATGTATACGAATAAAAAATTTATCTCACTCCTCCTGCACCTTTGTTGCCAGAGGCTGGGGGATTGTTATACAAATAATATTCATAAAGCTAATAATTGTCGGGAATTACCGTGCTGTACATCGATAAATCTTTGATAGACTCTATACTTAAATATATTTCATAGAAAACCAGCTAGCAGTAGGTTAGATTGGCATTTCACCGCTTTCGAGACCTCTTCCGAGAATAATGCAACATTCACCGGTTCGATCTATTATCATCTGGACCTCGAAAGATCACCTACCTTCGGGTCTGATGAAAGTAACTTTTCCCGTTATTATCATTATAATTCAGTCGCTTTCGCTAGGGCTTTAAACCTTGCTACTCTCATCAACTTGCTGCAATTTATTCCAATATTTTCACATTGGATTAGACTATACCTTCAACTCAATAAAAAATGTTAGGTAATTATATCTTAGATCTTATATTGATAATTATAACCATAATTTTTTGGAATTATTTGAGTGCTGACGTGTTACCGATGTTATTAATATCAGTCTATTCTTTCGAATAAGTCGTTACAGGGCTAATAAAAAGAAGTATTAAAAATTTAATACATAAAAAATTTGATTCCTACGATTTACAGCTTCCCACGGTATTGCCATAAATAAATAAATATTTAAATTTAAGGTTTCACCGTTAGCATAATAATTATAAATATTATACCGACCTAAATGTGGTCATGAGTCAGTTTAAAATTGAATTTTACAATTCAAATGGGCAAGCAATTCACCCAATTGGAATAGGTAGGGCCTCACGGCCTTTCCCCTCCTAAGAACCCTGCATGCGACTTTCGACGCACAAGGCTCAAGCAGTCATTCGGATAAAAGCTAAAATTTATTACTTTTCCTTTTACCTGGCTATTAAATAATTAAAAAATAAAAAAATACTAAATAATAAATTATTATAAGTATTAGTATTAGTATTAATTTTAGTCTAAGTATTAATATTAGTAATTAATATTAGTATTATTTAATTTTGCCTTCACAAATTAAACCCGAACTAAATAAATAAATAAATAAATAAATAAATAAATAAATATACTATTTTATTGAAAAAATTTTGTTGATTTTTTTTATAATAAGTTGTAAAGATGACCACCAGATTCAAGTTAGCATCTTTTCAGATTCGCTCATTACGAGCTTATAAGGATAATTAATCTCCTTCATTCGCTTTTTGAATCCTCTTCTACCTCCTATTCGTTATACACATTTCAGTTTAATAAAAATTTCTTTATAGTATACCTCTGATTCTAATATATTAATATTAGTATAATCAGTGAATATGAGGCTTACCAAGTTCCTAAAAAAACACCGTTAAATACTCTACCTGTCACTCACTCGAAGAATTGAAGAATCAAAAAATCTAAAAATCAAAAATTCGAAGACTCAAAGACTCGAAAATTAGAAAAATCGAAGAATCGAAGATTCGAAGATTCAAAGAATTAAAGAATTAAAGAATTAAAGAATTAAAGAATTAAAGAATCAAATTCTAATAAATTTAAAATTATTAAAATTATTAAAATTACTCGAACGTTATAATGCGAGTAAATAATAAATATTGCCGTGCCGGACGGTTTTTTTTGTTTCTAAAAATAAAAAAAAAAAGGGCAGCCGTACGGCAAAAAATTAAAAATTGTTCTTATAAACTTATAAGAAATAAATAAAATGAATTAAGGCGAACAGAGGTTCATACTTTACTTCGGAAGTTATTAGACCATAAAAGTTAACCAGCATAAGAAATTAACTTTAACTTCAAATATTAAGTAATTTAAGTAAAAAAAACTTAAAATAATTTTACGAAGCCTAATATACATATGTTCACTTTCGTTAACCACGTTCAGTATTTTTCCCTAGCACTTACGTTACATTGTCCCTTGAGCTTCATACCTGTTATCGCTAAGCAGTCATGTCAAGGTAGGAATACTCATATGATCTTGAGTAATGGAATTTCACCATATTGTTTTTAAAAGCTTCTTGTCGCACTGTCGAGATAGGTAGGTTCTTTCAAACTTTCCCCCTCTAAGAACTGTACGTGCTACTTTCATAGCATACAGCTCAAGCATTTGAACCACAAATATTAAATTGTTTACTATTTTTAAGGTAAAATATTTGCAGGGGCTTTCAATCTCCTATATTAATATATTAAATTAAATTTTTACTTCACTAACTTCACTAACTTCACTAACTTCACTAACTTCACTAAATTGAATTGAATTTATTGAATGTATTGAATTTATTGAATGTATTGAATCTATTGAATGTATTGAATTTAAGATTTAATTGCCTCACATATTTCAAATTATAGATCAAATTAGAGATTAATCTAGAGATATTTAAAGTTTTATTAATAATTAATAATTAATAATTAAAAAATAAGAATTAATAAATATAAATATAAATATAAATATAAATATAAATATAAATATAAATTTACTAAGCTATTTTTAGATCTAATTTGAATTACGATATCAAACACCAAATAGAAGTCAGCAACCTTTCGGTTTAGGAATGATCCTTATCCATTCTATTACAGAAGTGGCATTAGCTTTTTCTATAATCCCATACCCACTGATCGCTATAGTAATTTTATACACCACTGTTAAGTAAATGTACTATATACTACCTCCTACCAATTATTATTATTTTTAGTAAATTTTAGTAAATTTTACTAAATTTTAGTAAATTTTAGTAACTGTTAGTAAATTTAAGTTAATTTTAGTAACTTTTAGTAACTTTAAGGAACTTTTAGTAACTTTTAGTAAATATAAGTAACTTTTAGTAACTTTAAGTAAATTTAAGTAAAGTAAAAAAAAAATGGTTAGAAAATCATTGGGTTTACCATGTTCCAATATTGATACTTTATTTGATTTAGATTTTGGTTAGATACTATGATCGACTGGATAAAATAGATCCCGGCTTCGTCTGCATAAAAACTCACTCCATTCCAGATTCTAATAAATTTAAAAATTTAATTTAATAATTTAATAATTTAATAAGTAAATAAGTTAAAAATATTAAAATAAATAAAAAAATTTAAACATATAGAACACTTAATTTCGATTTTTAAATATATATCTTCACTTTCGTTTAACCTTTTATCTATAAGCCAGAGCCATCAAACTTTATGATTACATTTGATTATGGCCCTTTTCAAAAGAGCTTCATACCTAGAAATTTCTTACTACGCATGTCTTAATAGGCTCAATTAGGGATATAATTGGAGACAATCACGTCTCATTATCAATATCAGCTTCATGTCGCACTATGCAAAAGGTACGTTGTTATTCTCTTGTGTCTGGTTTCGACTTAAAAATTTCCAACTGCTTATAGGGTTACTAATTCAAAACTATTTCACCACCTCCTCCTAGAGACACTGATTTCAATCTTTCCTTTACAGTACTAATTCGCTATCGCTAAATTTATTATACTTAGCCTTAGAGGATGGTACCCCTTAATTCCAACAAGTTAACTCTCGTTGTACTTATACTTATTGTGGTTTTGCTTAACATGAATAAGAAAACCTAAGATTTAAATCTTAATTAATTTACGTTTGAATATTTTAGAAACTAAAACAAATTTAGAAAATTAGAAATTTAGAAAATTGAAAATTTAAAAATTGAAAGATTTAGAAATTTAGAAATTTAGAAAGTTAAAAAATTAGAAATTTATTAAGTTATTGAAATATTGAAATTAGTAAATTTGATTATTTATTACTTTACAGGTATTAATACCACCTTCTTTGTTCCCAATTAAATTAGGTAATTTACACGTAAATTAAATTAATAAGAGTTACGTTTGTTTTCTGGACCACACACTTATTAGAGTAAAGAATTCTAAATCCCTACCACCTAAATATGCCAGAAAAAGCATTTGAGTAATAAATAAATTAAGGCTAGTCCGATTTCACTCACCATTACTTTCGGAGTCTCGGTTGATTTCCTTTTCCTTTCCCTAATGAAATGTTTTACTTCGGGAAGTAATAATATGAAGGTTTCCCTTAGGAACGTTATTCTATGATGTTAATCTATTTAATTTTTTACATAGGACGAGTATGCGGAATTATAAAAAATTTATAATTAAAATTAAATAAATGAATAACTTTTGGACTTTAGCCCTCCTTTTTAATAAATTTGCTTTGAAATCCTTAATAACCCCTTTGAATACTATTCTACTATATTTTATTTTACAAGACATTAAATTTATATTTTTATGAAATCATGTTTGTCTCGCTCCTCCAGCACCTGTGTAGGCGGAGGCGCGAGACTTTGTTTTTATATATTTTTTTTGATGTTTAAACAATATTGTCATCGATACTTTTATATTAAATTTTTAAATATTAAATTTTAAATATTAAATATTAAATATTAAATATTAACTATTAAATATTCCTATTAAATTTGAACTTTATTCTGACGTGCCCAAGATTTGTAAGGCAAATTTAAAATTAATTTCAGGATTCATTTGAGGATTCTCAGTAACTTTTTTTCGTTTTATTTAATTTTATACTTTTTTATTTAACTATCGGGGCTATTGAATATATTTATTTCTTTAACCCTTAAATATCGGGGGTATTGAATATATTTATTTCTTTAACCTTTAAAAAAGTAATTAATGAAGTCGTTAGAGCAATTTTTTTCATTTTATTGCGACTTTCAAGCGAATTTTCAGTTATGGGTATTAAACATAAAGACCCTAAAACTGGTATAAGGATTAAACATCAGGGGTATTGAATATAGTTTTTTCTTTAAAAATTGAACAGCAGGGGGAATTGAATATATTTATTTATCTTATTTTTTTTAGTTAAAAAAAAATAATAAAAAAATAGTACAAATAAAAAAAAAAATCAAATAAGTTCTCATAATTGAGAGTTATTTTTCTAGTTGTTAGCGCGCTCAGAAGTATTTCCCCCTCTCACCGTAGAATCGGAGGAAAAAGATGAAGATAAATCATCAAAATCATCAAAGGAAGAAGTATCTACCACGGTTGAATCTGAAGAAACAGATGAACCTGGATTATTAGACCCGCCTGCTAAAGGTAAAGATAATTGAACGGGTGCTACTGTTGCCACCGGAATAGTTGCGACTGGTGCCGCCGGAATAGTTGCGACTGGTGCTACTGGTGCGACCGGAATAGTTGCGGCTTGAACTGGTTGAGCTATTGTAATCGGTAAAGCTCCGGCTTGAACTGCAACAGGTTGTCCCACAGGCCCTGCTAATTGAGGCGCTGCTGGAACGTTTGCTAACGGAGGATTAAAGATAAGTGCTAAATTAGTAGATTTAGGAATTCTCCTTAACGCCAGTACTGAAGGTTGAGCAGGCTGAACGGCACTTGCAGGCTCTACTATTTTTGGGTCTGAATCATTCCCAAGTAGGAAGAAAGAAGGACAAAATCTAAACCCGATAGCAAGTATTTCCAAAGACGAAACTAGCATAGCCAAAAATTGTACCCCTATTATATAAGAAATTCCTAAGTTAAAATTCAAATTAAAATATATTTTATTAGTTAGATCATATGTATCTCTATCTTTCTTATTAATTAAGAAAATAATAGCTGAAAATACAGCTAAACCTAAGCAACCAAAATAAAAAAACTTAAAATAAATTAAATACATAATACTATAACTATTAGCAATAGTTAATAAACTATTATTAATTATAGATGCAAAAGTCGCATAAATTATATAAAATGTAGCCCAAGAAATAAAAAGTAGATAGATATAATTAAAAATAAACTTAGCCATAATATTATTATATGAGACTCTTGAAGAAGATCCATTAGATAAGTTTGACTTAAACTTTTGGAGCAATTTTCTAAAAATGAATCACAGGTTATAACTATTCTGAATTCTAACAATAAAATTGAAAATTAAGAAACCAGAATATAAAGTCCCGAATATTATTATAAATATAAATATAAACAAATTCTCATCACCCATAATAAACATTAGACTGAATAAATTAAATCGAATAAGAACTGAACTAATTAAACCTATTAATAAAAATAACACATAAATAAGATTACTATTCGGAGAAACCCTATTAAGATTAATAATATTATAGAAAATATTATAACTAAATTTTAAACAATTAAATAAAAAGGAGAAAATTGATTTAAAGTAAGTGTTAGAAATAATTAAAGATTTTCTAACTAATAATAAGATATCCCAAATTAAAAAGACTATAATGAATATGCATATCCCATAAGCAATATTGAACAAACTTAAATGTTTGTTAGGGAATTCTCTTAATGTGATTATAACTAGATACAGTATTGCGGCGATAATAGCGATAACTGCTATAAAGATTAATGGCAATAAGACAAAAGTTCAGTTACTATAATTAATATTAAAAATAAATTGTAAAATATAATTGATGTTTAGAAGCGAACTGTCGAACAACTGCCCTCAATCAGGGGAAAATGTGAAAAGGATATTTGTTACCGATAGATGTAGATTCTCCAAAATAAAATTAGGATAAATACCTAGTGCTACTAAAGGTACTAATAAAGTGATTAAACTTATAAATTCTATTCTTGAAATATCTTTCATTGGTTTTAAATGTTTAGAAAATTCACCATATGAGATTCTATTATAAAATAAAATTGTAAAACAAGCACTTAAAACTATACCTGAACCACCTAAAATAGCGATAATTGGATTAGTTGATCAAATTCCTAATAGACTCATTTGTTCTGCAACAAAATTAAGAGTTAATGGTGTAGCCATATTAGCTAAACTGAATACAAAAAATAACATTGTAAATATTGGCATATATAATACTATTCCTTTAAAATATTTAATTAATCGTGTACCTGTTCTATCATAAAGAATTCCACCTACACAAATAAATAAAGCCGGACTTACAATACCATGAGCTACAGATAATAAAATTGCTCCTTCAATACCTACAATATCATTCGAACAGATACCTAAAATCCCTAAAGCCATATGACAAATTGATGAGTAAGCAATTAATGTCTTAGTATCTTGTTGTATAACTGTAACTAAACTAGCATAAATTAATGTAATAATAGCAATACATAGTACTATTGGACTAAAAAAATTTGTAGCATCTGGTAAAAAAGTTAATAAGATTCTCACCATACCATATGAAGCTAATTTTAAGATTGTTCCAGCTAATATAATTGAACCAGCTAAAGGAGAATCACTATGAGCTAATGCTAATCATCTAGATAGAGGTCATACTGGTGTTTTAATTGCGAAAGCTATAAAAAACCCTACTCAAAGAAATCTTTGCGCCTCTAAACTAATATCAATTAAAGATAATAATGCAAAATCAGTTGAACCAACTACACTTTGAATACTTAAAATTGATAATAACATAGGTAAACTACCAACTAAAGTATATAAAAATAATAATAAAGCTGACCGTTTCTTATTTTTACCTGATCCAAATACAATTATTATTATAAATAATATTGGTAAGACACTTTCAAAAAAGATATAAAATAAAAATAAATCTAAAGAAACAAAAGTTAAAATTTGAAGAGATTCTAATAATAAAAAAGAAATTAAATAAGCTTTTAAATTTGTATCTATATTTATAAAATTAGATAATATAGCAATAGGAGTAATAAAAGTTGTTAATAATACAAAATATAAAGAGATTCCATCTACTCCAATATTTAAATCACAGAAACTTAATTGTTTAAATGAATAAACAAATTGAAAAGAAGTAGAACTAGAATCAAAATTTAAGAATAAAATAAGCGAAATTAAAAAAGTAATTAATGAAGTCGTTAGAGCAATTTTTTTCATTTTATTGCGACTTTCAAGCGAATTTTCAGTTATGGGTATTAAACATAAAGACCCTAAAACTGGTATAAGGATTAATGAAGCTAACATTTGAAGTTAAGTTTTGGTTTTAAAAGATTCTAATTTTGCTGATACAGCTTACCTATAAAGATATTTATTTTTTATTTGCCGTAAGGCGGAAAAATTCAAAATTTTGAGCCATATTACTACAGCCACTGAAGATCTTAAACTTTTTATAATACTAAATATCTATTTAAAATGTTTATTAAGAAATAAACTGTTTTAAATTAAAAAATGTCCATTTAAGAACAAAAAAATATATTTTTTTAAAGGAGTGGGGATATGAGTATAAATTATAATTTACATATTACAATTAATTTGTTAATTAGTTATACTAACAAATTGAATTATTTTTTTATAAAAGATAATATTTAGTTAGATTTATAATATATTATTTGAATATACTTATATATTTAATATTTAATATATTTAATATATAAAATATTAATTAATATAATATTTTAATGAATTTGTACATACCAAAATACCAAAAATACCAAAATACCTAAAATACCTAAAATACCAAAAAAAACGTAATTTATTATAGTATTATAGTATTATAGTATTATAGTGAAAAAAGAAATATCCAATTTAAATGTAATCAGGAATAAAAGGAGATTTAATAAGGAGCTATATCAAAAGATACTAAGATACTTGGTACTAAAATTATAAAAGCTACTGCAACCGGTAGCAAATATAACCAGCATAAATCCATAAGTTGGTCATACCTTACGCGAGGGAGTACTGCCCGGAATAGTACAAATAAAAAACAGAACATGCAAGTTTTAATTCCTAAAATAATAGATTGAATATTTAAAACAGTATTATTTACAAATAATTCCGGCATATTATAACCACCTAAAAATAAAATTGCAGTTATACAGCTGAATAATACAATTGAACTATATTCACCTAAAAAGAAAAAAACAAAAGGTACTGCACTGTGTTCTGTCATAAATCCGGATACTAGCTCCGATTCCAAAAAAAAAAAATTATGCCTTCAACGCCTTCAACCTTCTCTCCCTCCCTCTTGCAACTTTGTGTCAGGCTGAGGGATGGGGAGACCTTAAGTTATTTTTCTATCAACACTTAAGTTATTTTTCTATCAACACTTAAGTTATTTTTCTATCAACATCAGTTAATTTTGCCAGATTTACCAGTTAATTTTCTAGATTTTCTAGCTATCATAGATCCTAAACAAGGTCTCACGCCTCCGCCTACACAGGTGCTGGAGGCGTGAGACAAGTAGCTATAAATTTAAAAAAAAGTTCCGGTTTATTATTTTTATTATAAATTTAAAAAAAATAATTAAAAAAAAGGCAGCTGGACTGCATATTCTTTGTGTCTTTGTGTCTTTGTGTCTTTGTGTCTTTGTGTCTTTAATTTGCTTTTTGTCATTTTATTAGTTTTATATTTTTGTTTATATTTTATATTACTTTCAATACTTTCAAACTTTCAAAGCGATAAATTATAATATTTGTTATAATATTTGTTATAATATTTGTTATAATATTTGTTATAATATTTGTTATAAAATTGGTTATAATGTTTTTTATAGAATTTGTTATAATGTTTTTTATAGAATTTGTTATAATATTTGTTATAATATTTGAATGGCCACGGCTCTATTTGCTATTTGCTATTTGCTATTTGCTATTTGATATTTGATGAAATATTTTTTTTTTTTCTGACTATCTCTTATCTATTTATTTAATTATTAAATAGACCCATTCCGTATAGTCAATGGAATTAATATTTTAAATTTGCTGATTGAACATGTTTTTATCATTTTTACAATTGTAGTCTTATTGTAGATTATAAATTGTAGATTAAAATTTAGTTTATCTCAGAATATAGGAATGTGTGAAACCAAATCATCGTATTTTTTTATAGTTTTATTGTTTTATTGTTAATTATAATTATACGGTAAATTTAGCTTCTTGTAAATCAAAAGGAGTTCTAGAAGTTTCAGCTAGAATAGAAATAAAAAATAAAATGAAAACAGGAAGTAAAGGTATAATAAATCAGATGGCTAATTGACTTTCAATTATTAATGTAAAATTAAATGTTCCAGTTAGTAAAATTATTATAAGAATTGCCGCACTTAAGATTAATTCATAACTGATCATAGCAGCACTTGATCTCAAAGAACCTAATAAAGAATATTTAGAATTTGAAGATCAACCTGCAAATAACACTCCATAGACACCTAAAGAAGATAAGGCTACAGTATATAAAATTCCCATAGAAAAATCTGTAATAGCTAAACCAGGACCAAAAGGAATAATGGCCCAACCTAATAAACTGAATACTAAAGTAGCAACTGGAGCTAAATAGAATAAAACTTTATTAGATTGTGATGGAATTATTGTTTCTTTAAGAATTAATTTTAATGCATCGGCGACTGTTAGTTAATAAAACCTAAATTATTCATTAAACATAAATTTATTCTTTAATTCTTTAATTCATTTATTCATTTTATTCATTTTATTCATTTTATTCATTTTATTCATTTATTCATTTATTCATGCATTTATTTAATAGTTAATAGTTACTAGATCTAAGATTAATTAATCTAAATCTTAATATAAATTTTAAATATTAAATCTGAATCTGAAATCTGAATCTTAATCTGAATCTGAATCTAAATCTTCATTACATAATACATAATACATAATACATAATACATAATACATAATACATAATACATAATACATAATACATAATACATAATACATAATAAATGTTTATTTAACTAAAAGATCATATTATCATTATTAATTATTAATTTTACTTAATTTTTATATCAAATAAGATAATAATATAATAAGTAAGGTTTACTGATCTTTGAGACCTAGTTATTTTTATTTTTATTTTTATTTTTATTTTTATTTTAATTTTTATTTTTATTTTTATTTTTATTTTTATTTTTATTTTTATTTTAAAAATATTTTATAAAGGTCTGCTGGTTAATAAGTTGATTAATCCACCTACGTCAGGCAACGCAACATTGCGCATTGCGTAAGTAGTAATTTAAATTAATCGTTCCAGCATATAATCTTATTTTTCACTTTAATTACCTTCATATTGCCATATGATAAGCAAATTCTGTGCCGCTCTTCTTAATTTAAATCTAATATTTTTATAATTTATGCAGTAAGGCGACTAAAATCCGTAAGGCGCCGTACGTCTGAAAATTTAATTTTTTATTTTTTATTTTTTTTTGTTAGCTGTGATTGTACGCCAGAATTTGAATTTAATTGTTCATTATTAATATTTTTATCTAATTTTAAGTCATTAAGTAAAACAGATTTTGCTAATAAATTTGTTTTTAAATTATTTGAAATTGCTGATCTAAATAAATAACATAATTTACCATTTAATAAAGTTGGTTTTTCAGTATCTATATAATAGTGTGCAATATGGGAAGATATTTTATAAATATCATAACATTCTTTAATAGAATTAAAAGGTTTATTATTAATTAATTCCATTGTATTAGAATCATATACGTAAACTGGCTGTGTTCTATCTTTTAGTTTTAAAGGATTGCTTAAAATAGTATTAATTATTTCTGGTGTAATTGGTTTACTAAATGCATAAAATCCTTTTTTAGTATCAGGTTTTAATAAATCGATATATCTTTTTGCCGATACATCATGAATTCTTAAAAATTTTCCATATTCTCTAATACTTTCAAAAGGAGCAGATGTTACTAAGTTAAATAATCCTTTATTATCTTTTTTTTTTGAATTTTAAAAAACAAAAAAACGAATAGCATCATACTTGGATTGGTGATGTTAAATCTCCATAGATAGCTCAAGTTTTTCTTACTTGTTGTAAAGTTATTTCGAAATTTGTAATCGGCGATGAATAGAAAAGATAACCGTTTAAAATTCTATTACTATCTAAAAATTTACCCATTATATTTCTATCCACACCAGTTAATTTGCTAGATTTTCTAAATCCTAAACAAGGTCTCACGCCTCCGACTACACAGGTCTTTTCCTTCCACTTGCTTTTTGTACAAGGAGGAAGGAAGAGAAGGTGCAGGAGGAGTGAGACAAGTATCTATAAATTTAAAAAAAAGTTCCGGTTTATTATTTTTATTATTTGAAGATCGTTTTAACAAATTACTATCTATTTTGTAAATTCATAGTAATTTTGCCCGTCGGCTATGTTTATTTTTTAGTTCTAATTTATTATTAGTTTTATTATCAAACATAGACAATTTATCTTTATTTAAACTTTTTTTCGGATTATATCGACCACTAGTCATAGTATTCAAAATAGGATTATATTTCATAAAATAAAAATTTTCTTTTTCTATTTGCAATGGAATATTCTTAGGTCTTCCCCCCCTCCTGCACCTTCTCTTCCTTCCTTCTTGTACAAAAAGCAAGAGTAAGGAAAAGACCTGTGTACAGGGAGGGGGGGGAGAAGGTAAGAATTCTAGTATATGAAAAGTAAAATTTTCCCAACCTCCAGCATCTTTAACAAAATTATAGAATAAATTAGTAGTAAATAATTGTTCATATTCCAATGAATTTCTTATATGCGAAGCCAATCTACTAGAAAATTCAAAAGCACGACCTATATAAAAAATATTAGGATTATTTTTATATTGAATAGCATAAATTCCACCTAAGAGTTCTCCAGTATTTCTGAGTTTTTCATATAATTTCTTCCGTTCATTAACATCTAAAACATTATGAATAGTATGCAAAATAGTAGCATTTAAAGGTTTCAATTCGCCTCGTTTAGATTTAGCTATTTGTTCTAATTTGTTAATTGCCTCATTCAGAATTTCAACTTTATTATCATTTGAATTCGTTTCAACTGTTTTATTTGATTTATTTGCAGCTGTACTGATAGGAGAATAAGGAATATAAAAAGGGAAAGGAAACCTTCTAGCTAAGAATATTTGAGGTTTACCATTATATAAGAACATCATGGAGCTTAACAATTCTATTGTAGGATAAATATCATTCGTACCATTATTATTACTAATTACAAAAGGAAAAATATAGCAATCATGCGGACACTGAAATTTTAAGCTTAATATTATAACATACAAGCAGCAAAACCATAAGATAATTAATACAACTAAATAAACTAAAAAAAGGACTAAAAAAATTATAAAATAAATAATTAAAAAATCTAAAATGCATAAATTGGCTAAAAATAAAAACAGATATTTTTTAAAAAGGTTTTGTGACGGATTTAAAGTTCCGTAATATCCCACAACATTGGGACCACACCGCCTTTGCATAGCACTCAAAATTTTTCTTTCAATGAGTGTCATAAATGCCACTGCTAATAATACGGGTAATAAAATAATTAAAACATCAATTAATCCATTAAAAATATCTGAAATATTACTCATTAAATTATTTTTTGTCATTTTTTAATTTTTATTTTGTGCCGGACGGCAGAATTTGAAATTAATTCATAAGATTGAATATTAAATTAAAGCCTTGCCGTACGGCACGGAACAAATTAAATTGTTTTTAAAATTAAATATACAATATTTATGAATCTCTACATATTTAAATTAACTTATTTTTTTCTTTTTGCGAAAGCTAAAAAAAAACGTAAGGCTGCCTTACGGCAGAAGAAATTATTGTTTTACGTTCGATAGTTATTCGATCATAAGTTACGATAAAAACTTCAATAAATCAAATATTTAACATAGACTTGATAAAAGATCAAGAATTTGAACATAAAGATATTAATGATAGTAAATTTTTTTTTTTTTTTAAGGTAATTTTATATTTAGAATAAAATTTTAATTAAAACTACCGTGATGTACGGCGCGGCTAAAAATTTAAGGAGTTCTCTAGCAATTTAAGTTTTTGAAATAAATGTTTTTTTAATAAATGTTAAAAATGAACAAATGAACAAATGAACAAATGAACAAATAAACAAAATGTACAAAATGTACAAAAATACATTGTCTCGCTCCTTTTTTTTATATTTTTTTTTGCGTTGTTTCTGCCTTCCGGCAGCGTGAGCTTTTTATTTTTAAAAACCGAAAAACGTCCGGCATTAATACTTAATTATTAATAAATATTTGTCTATAATGAAGTTTAAAGTCATTATTAAATTTAATTATTATAAGTATTAAATTTATTTCCTTAATGAACATGTAACGATGAAAATTTTTTAACGATATTTAAATCATTATTAAAATTAAAATTATTAACGATCTTTAAATCATTATACACTCTTTAGCTCTCCTCTCCACTAATTTTAGTCAATTGAAAAAATATAATTAAATATAAGTATTAATTAATAGAACTATTTTTAATAAAAATTAAATTTATTAATCAATATGTACTACGTCTCACTCCTCCTGCACCTTCCCTCCCTCCCTCCTTGTACAATGATGGAAGAGGAGTGAGACTACTATTTTTAGTGGAAATTTGTCTTTTTAAATATTTAAACCTTTATTTTAAATAACAAAAAACGTTAATGCCAACCCTTATTACCTTATTTACCTTATTTATATTATATTTATATTTTATATTTATATTTTATATTTTTATCTTTATAAAAGCCAAACCCAAAAGACCCAAAAAAATATAACACATAAATCTCTTTTAAAATTTTTATAAAAAAAAAATATATTATTAGGTTATTAGGTTATTAGGTTATTAAAAGGGTAAAATCAAAGATTCGAACTTTAATCAAAACTACCACAAAGTTTCATTTTACCAATTAAATTAATCTTACCGCTTATTAAGTATATTTATATTAAGTATATTTCTTTAAATTAATTATTAAATTTATTAAATTTTATTTTACTAAGTTATTTATATTACTTTAAATTAGTAAAATTTAGTATTTTATTAATTTATTAATTTATTAAATTATTTATACTACTTTTAATTTATTAATTTATAAAATACAATTTTATACTTTAATCTTAAAAATTTAAATTATCAATTAAGCAAAGATAAACTTATAAACTTATAAACTTATAAACTTATAAATTATCAATTAAGCAAAGATAAACTAATAAACTTATAAATTATCAATTAAGCAAAGATAAACTTATAAACTTATAAAGAGGAATATCTTAAAAAGTTACTAAGTTGAAATTAACGCCGTGCGAAAACAAATTTGTCTTTTTTTGTTGTCTTTTTTTCACTCCTCTAACAATCTCCCCTCCTCCTGATAATCAATATCGAAATTCCTTCATTATGTCTCGTCCGGCTTTGTTTTGCTTTTCTTTTTTTTTTTGCCTTGCTTCCGTACGGCAAAAGACTACACAGGTCTTCCCTCCCTCCTGCACTTGTTCGCGTGTACACGGGGGGGAGAATGTGCTGGCGGAGCGAGACATATTTTAATTCTTTATAATTATTTCTTCTGTAATTATCTAATAAATCAATTAATCCTTTATCAATTTTCCCATTAATATCATGTAAAATAGTATTCTTAACACTAGAACTATACAATCCCTCATTTTCTAATCAATTTAACTAACTTCATAGACTCTCTATTATAATTTAATAATTTATCAAATTTCTTAGTCAATCTTTCAATATTTCTATGATGCAAATTAATTATTACACTAAATATACTATTATATTTATTAGGAAGGTGGAGAAGGTTTTTTTTGTTGTCAGGAGGAGGGAGAGTAAGTAATTCAATTAAATTTTTAGATTTATCCGTAAAATAATTAACACTAATTTCTTTAGCCTTAATTAAGAATGCATCAAAATTACTATCTAATTCTTTAGTATAATTATCAATTGTCATATTTTTAACTATAAGTTTTCTTTTTCTATAAGATTCCTTTTTAACTTGACTAACAATATCATTAAAATCAATCATTAATTTATTCATCAATCCTTCAATAATTCTAGTTATATCATCATAATTATAACTTCCTAATAAATTCAATATCTCAATAATTTCCTGTAATTTAGAATCACTTAATACTACATTTCTTCTTGCTGCAATTTCTATTAATTTTAACAAAAATTCTTCATTATCATTAATCATATATTTTTCTACCATATTTTTATTATTATTATTATACTCTTTAACTAATTTAGATTTAATATTATTACTTGTATAATTAATCAATCTACTTTTTGAACATTCTTCACTTACCTTATCAATATATTTTAAAATATTATAAAGTATTTCAGATTTCAATCCAATAGAATCAAATAAATCTATTACATTTCCTTTTAATTCCATAACTCCTTTCTTTGTAATTCCTAATTTAGATATACTTAATAACTGTCCTACAATTAATATTAAATCTTCTAATCTTTTTCTATCTTCAGCTCCTACATTAAATTCATCTAAAAAATTAAATAATGAAACTAATTCTTCAGATCTAAATTTATCATCTATAAATAGTTTATAACTTTCAATATCTATATTTTTATTTTTATTTTTATTTTTATTTCTATCTACACTAGTCGTAGAAAAATTAGCAGAATCTTTAGCTTTAAATGTATTATTATTATTAACTCTTGCATTAAATAAAATATTATTATTCTTCTTATTAATATATCTATTTGTATTTCTATTAATATTATTATTACCAATCATATTAATATTCTTATAAATACTTCTTTCTTTAATAATATTATCATCCCCTATTTCCGCCGGACGGTTTTTGGTTTTAAATTCAACCCCGGTGAATAAATAGCTATAGATTCTTCCACAATTGCATCAAAAACAAATCTTTGACTAACACTAAAAGTTGCCAATATTAAATCAATTGCAAAAGGATTAATAAAAGGTCCTGTTACTGGTAAATAAATATTCATTCCTAATTCTCTAGCTAAATCCTGAATACTTATAGCATTCTCAACAGCCGTTCAAGTACCACACCCTCTTTCTGCATCTCATTTATAAAATTTAAGTAAAGCAATTAATCTTAAAGACTTAGCAAATCTTTCGTTACCCTGTCGATCGGCAAAAGACACTAACCCTCTAATTCAAGATATAGAAACTTGATCTGTTCATAAAAATATTTTCTTCATATAATAGACTAAAAAAAACGTCAAACTGGTTAGCTAGGAATATTCCTTCCCCTATAACTTAGATAATGCGTTAATGTGTAAACTCTTCCTCTAAAATCTGAGACTGAGAAAGTTTGCATATAGAATTTGCATATAACATAGCAATATTTAATGTATTTTTAATACTTCAATATTTACTATTATGTGCTACAATATCTCTTTTTTTGTCACTAAAATTTTTTATTTTTTATTTTTTATTTTTTAATTTTTAGCCGGACGGCATTTTTAATTTTTAATTTTTAATTTTTAATTTTTAATTTTTAATTTTTAGCCGTACGGCATTTTTATTTTTTAATTTTTTTCTGTAACCTTTAACATCAGTAACATCAGTAACATCAGTAAATTGTTTAACAAGTTCATATAATTCATTATTAAAATTGCTATCTACTAAACTGTGATTTGAAACTGTGATTTTAAACTTTAATTTCCCGAACACGTACATAAATTTTATCTCTAATCTCTAATTTTGTACTGGACTGTACATTAATTATTAATCTTGAATTACTTGGGTCAGAAGTTTAAATTGAATTTATGAATGATTTGATGTCAATAATTTGATTAAATTATTAAATTATAAAATTATTAACTTATTAAATGTTATCGTCTAATTACTTCCTCGGGAGAGTTCATAAAAGAAGTAATAATTAAATTGGGACAATTCTATTCATTCCAATTATTAATCGCTTTACTATTTCTAGTAATATTATCTAATTACAAAACAAAAAAATAATATAATAGTATAGTACAAACACAAGAACATAAAAATCTAAGATTTATTTAAAATGTTAAAAAATATTAATGTTGCGAATTTATTTATAAATTCTCCTTTAGAACAATTTGAAATAACTTCTTTATTTAGTTTTAATGCTCCTTTATTTAGTTATATAAATTTAACTTTAACAAATTTAGGTTTTTATACATTAATCGCGTTATTTTTAATAGTTAGTCTAAATATAGTAGCCGATAATAATATTAGATTATTACCTAATAAATGATCTTTATTATTAGAAAGTATATTTGCAAGTATAAATTCTATGGTAAGAGAACAATTAGGGAAAGAAATTTATTTACCTTTTATATATTCAACTTTCTTATTTATTTTATTTGCTAATTTAATTGGAAATGTACCTTATTCTTATGCCATAACTTCATCAATAGTAGTATCTATTGGTTTATCATTTACTATTGTAATAGGAGTAACAATTTTAGGATTATCAATTCATAAAATTCATTTCTTTTCATTCTTTATTCCAGCAGGAACACCTTTAGCTTTAGTTCCTTTATTAGTTTTAATTGAATTAATAAGTTATATTGCGAGAGCATTCTCATTAGGAATAAGACTTTTTAGTAATATAACTGCAGGTCATACTTTACTTAAAATTTTATCTACTTTCTTATATCAAATGTTTACAGGTGGAGTATTAATAGCAATAATTACTTTAATTCCTTTTGCTTTATTTGTAGCTATAATTGGATTAGAATTAGCTGTAAGTTTTATCCAAGCATATGTTTTTACTTTATTATTATTAAGCTATATCAAAGATGCTATAGATTTACATTAATTATTACTCTTTATCAAATATTTTATATAAAGAGACTGCCGGAACTAAGACTATAGATTTACATTAATTATTCATTATTAATTATTACTTTTTAATTTTAAATTATTAATTAATTAATAGCTTTTATTCTTAATAACTTAATAAATTAATAAACTTAACAAATTTAACAAACTTAATAAATTAATAACTTAATAACTTAATAATCCAAAGCTTAATATTTTATTTTTATATTACATAAAAACCCCTTTTCTGCGTGAGCTGCTTGAGCTTCGTTGAGCTGCGTGAGCTTTTTTTTTTAATTTTTTTTTTATTTTATTTATTTTTTTTTTTTAAACCGAGCCGGACGGCAAAAACCGCCGGACGGCAGGCATTTTTAATTTGTCAATTACGAAAAAAATAGTCACTAAAATTTTTTATTATTTATCCGGCTTTAATTTTTAGAAAGAACAAAAACGTACGGCGGTGATTCAATCGATTGAATTGAATCTAATATTTTACAAACCTTCGGATTATCGTAAACTCAAGAATTATCGTATTATCAAATTATCTGATTATTGGATTATCTAATTATCGAATTATATTTTATATTAAGCGTTGCTGACGCTGTCTGATAAATGGTAACAGAAAATATAGAAAATAGATTACGTACGACAAAAAACAAAAAAAAGCCGTGCGGCAAAACAAAAAAATGCCGTAAGGCAGGCAAAAAAATAATAAAAAAAATAATTAAAAAAAATAAAAATAAAAATAAAAATAAAACAAAATATTTCGTACATTCGTACATTCGGATAATAAAATTAATAAAATTAATAAAAAAAAGGATAATATTTAAGCCTTAATTTTACTCTACGTCTACGTCTTTAATCTACGTCTCCGTCTACGTAATGCAATTAATTACTTATTATCTCCCCGCCTTTTTTTTTTTAATATTTTTAGAAACAAAGCCGGACGGCAAAAAAACTGCACCTTCTCTCCCTTGTTGTCAGGCGGAGGCGGTGGTTTAAATTATTAAGTTAATGACTTTTACAGAATACAGAAAGAATTAAATGAGTTAATGTTATTTATGATTTTTTCATAAATAGAGATAAAGATTTTAGGGTTTGGCGATTAAAATATAGTTGGTTTTTTCGCAGTTGCTTTAACTTTATATAACATTAATCATAAATCGTAAATCGTGAAATCGTAAATCGTTAAATCGTCAATCGTGAAAGCGTAAATCGTTAAATTGTAAAATCGTGAAAGCGTAAATCGTGAAATTGTAAATCGTGAAATTGTAAAATCGTAAATTGTAAATTGTAGAAAAAAACACTAATTCTACAGTAATATATAAATTTGTATTTGTGTGATCTTTTTAGTTTCTTTATTTATCGAAGATTTTGATTTTATACGAAAGTAATTTTATGTAGATTCAGCATTTATTAAAGCTTTAAGAATCGATCAGAGTTGGTTTTGGTTTTTTTCATCTATTATTTAGGTCTACCCTCTTTTTTTTTTTATATTTTTAGAAACAAAAAAAACCTGCACCTTCTCTTCCTTCCTCCGTGTACAAAAAGCAAGAGGAAGGAAAAGACCTGTGTACAGGGAGGGGAGAAGGTTTTGAGGATCCTGGTTTAATTATTATTAATAATACATAAAATTGTTCTGCCGTCCGGCGGACTTATTTTTTTTGGTTATTTTTTGTTTAAACAAAGTCTCGCGCCGCAATGAAAATTTACCTTTATTTTAGTAGCCTGATGATCACGGTTTAATTAATTAAATTGTGGTTAAATTGTGTCTCAAAATTATTTCCACCAGCCTTGAGGATCAAGGTATACTGAAAATTTATTCTTTTTAAAGTTTTGTATACTTTTAAACCTTATTTAAAAAACGCTAATTTTAAAAAACGCTAATTTTAAAAAACAGTCGACGCCTCATTATAGCGAATAGCGAAATTTATAAAGATTTAAGTAATTAGTTTAATTTTTCGACGAAGTAAATCCTCAAAAATAGTATCAGCAGATATTTAAGATATAATTACTATAACTATTAATAATTTAAAATAGATTGGGAAGATATGCTAGACATAAAATAGCTATATCATTTAACCCAGTATCCATC
>Ga0193717_1000333_pt1 | contig 33946 bp, 35 predicted proteins | sample U2c2metaG_FD_145900 | JGI IMG/M metagenome (GOLD analysis project Ga0193717, IMG submission 145900) | Soil microbial communities from a riparian zone of the East river system, Colorado, United States - U2c2 | ecosystem: Environmental > Terrestrial > Soil > Riparian zone | place: USA: East River... | reverse complement strand
CTGGCGCCACGGCGGCTGCGACCAGTCCTGCCCCTGCTGGTTGAACGCGTCCGGCGGCGCTCCCACGTGGATGCCCGAGGCGAGCACGTTCTGCAGCGCCCACGCGTCCGCGCCGTCCGGATGGACGCCGACGGCGAGGTCGTGGATGACGCCGAGCTCCATGCCGGCGTTCGTCGCCCGTGCCTGGGTCCGGGCCAGTTGCTCGTCCAGCTGCCACTGCACCCAGCAGTGGAACTCCACCGCGTCCGGGTTGTCGTTGCGGAAGGCAACAACCGCGGGTGAGGCCGGGTCGCGCAGTTCGTCCGGCCACTTGCTCCACTCGGGCCCGTGCAGATCCGAGATCGCGGCCCAGGTGGCGAAGTCGACCAGCCCGTGGCCCTCGCGGTCGCAGTACGCCCCGTACTCCGCGATCCGGCCGATGGACGGGCGCACCCCGAAGAGCAGCAGCAGGGCCTCCCGCTTGGCGGCCCAGACAGTGTCCCGGTCCAGCCCGCCGGCGTCCTCGTTCAGTGCGCGGGATTGCAGTCCCAGGGTGCGGACGCGATCGCGCTCGGCCGGCGCGAGGTCGCCATACTCGTCGATGTCCTCGATCCGCAGGTAGAGCGGGTTCGCGAACCTGCGGGAGGCCGGCAGGTACGGCGAGGGCTCCATCCGCCCGGCCAACTCGGCCGCGTGCAACGGGTTGATCAGGACAAAGCCAGCGCCCAGGTCGTTCGCTGACCAGGCCGCGAGATCCGCGAGATCGTGCAGATCGCCGATCCCCCACGACCTGCGGGAGCGCACGGAGTACAGCTGCAGCACCCAGCCCCAGGTCCGGCGCAGCGTCCGCGGCTCCAGCTTCGGCGGGGTCACGATCAACGTGCCGGTGAAGACCTCGGGACTGCTGCCGAGCCGCGCGCACAGCCGGTGATAGCCGAGCGGCAGATCCCCGGGCAGCTGGAACGTCGCCTCGCCGATCTGCACGCCGTCGACCCACTCGGGCTCGACCCAGTGCTCCTGCTGGGGGATGTCGCGGCGCTGACCGCCGTCCTCCAGGTCCACCCACACCTCGGCCACGGCCCCGTGCGGCAGGTGTACTGCGAACCAGGGCGTCCAGCCCTCACGCATCACCAGAGTGGCCGGCAGCACGCGGCGCCAGCGGGCCTGGCGATAGTCCGCCAGTGCGTTCTCGGCAGCCCGCGGTGTAGAGGCATCGACGCCGAGCGCAGCCAGCACGTCCGACACCACCTCGGTGGAAACCTGCACGTGCCGCCCTTGCCAGTCCCAGTACTCCGTCGCCACTCCATGCGCGACAGCAAGCTCGACAAGGGCTGGGCTAGGAGCAGTCACCCGTGCGAGTCTGCCGCATCGGAGCTCTCAAGGCCGAACGGCGCGCGCCGCAGCAGGCCAAGAGGTCACGGCGTGGAGGCGTTCAAACACAGGGGGTTCCGGCCACGCTGCCGGACGTGCCACAAGGTACGGGAAGCCTTTACTCTTCCGGGTGGGATTGGAGGGGGGCCAGCTATGGAGATCACGCGACGCACCGCATTGAGCTGGCTCGGCGCGCTCGCAGTCGGCTCTGTCGCTGCCGGATGCCGCGGCGCGGATGCAGCTGACGGCGATAGCGGCACTGGTGACTACAACCTGACCGACTGGGTCGCGGACCGTGGCGATCAGTACTTGATCAGCACCGAGGCTCGCGGGCAAGGTATCGAGTTCTACCAGGGTGCCGTCGACAACGGTGCCCAGGCGCTGGAGATCGGCGTCGGCCTCACCTCGGACAACCAGCTCGTCTGTCTGGGCCCGCAGCGGCAGCGGGCCGGGATGCCTCTGTTCGAGGAGGTGGTCAAACGCTTCGGCGGCCGGGCGATCCTCTGCCTCGAGGCCATCGGCGACCAAGCCCACGCGGCGATGATGTCGATGATCGCCAAGTACCGGCTCGAGACGTGCGTGCTGGTGAGGTACAACTTCAGGAGCCCACGGATCGCGGAGGCCAAGGCCCAGGGCATCGGTGTGATCGCCTACTACCCGACGCCGGCCGAGCTGACCAGCGAGTCCGTGCAGACCGTGGCGAGCCAGCTGATCCCACGCACCGACGCGATCATCGTGCCGAACGCGGGACCGTACGGCTACCTGGCCAACGACATCGCCGAGGTCGCCGTGGCAACGGGTCTCCCGATCTGGCCGTCTCCCCTACATCGCCGGGCGGATCTGACGCACTACCGCGCGCTAGGGATGGCCGGCGCGGTCACGTCCGACGTCGGCTACCTCAGCGGCCGGACGAAGCCCGCGGACGCCGACCAGTGGTCCCGCGGCGTCGCAGTGCCCGGGGAGCTGACCCGCGATCCCTACGACGACCGGTACGCCGTGAAGTGGGGCCCCGACGGCGCGATCAAGCTAGGCGCGACCAAGGTCCAGCACTTCCTCACACTCGGGAATCTCGGCCCGATCACCGCACCGTCGTACGCGGTGGAGTTCGAGGCCTCGTACGACGAACTGCCAGCGGACCCGACCTCGAACCTGACCCTGGCCTTCGGTCACGAGGACGACCGGTACTACGAACACCGGCTCGGCCTGGCCAATGGCTACCACGCGATCCTCCAGGCCGACGGTGAGCTCGGGCTCTACGCACACCACGCAGGCAAGCCCGCCGGAAACAAGCTGTCGACCCGTACTACGGCTCCGCCCTTCCGCGGCGAGTGGATCAAGCTCCGGCTGGAGGTGACCCCGACCCAGCTGACCTGGATCCGGCAGGACCAGCCGGCCCGGGTCACTGCGATCGACAAGTCCTTCCGCGGCGGCTACCTGCACCTCGGCCGCGGCTCCACCGACGGCATCCTCTCGCTACGCCGCCTCAAGGTCACCCACACAAACTGATCGCCTCCTGGGCGCAGCCCCAGCCGAGAGTGATCCCGCTGCCGCCGTGCCCGTAGTTGTGCACCACCGGCACACCAGGCACCACCTGCTCATCCCGCTCCAGCCGTACTTCGGGCCGCCCGGGCCGCAATCCCACCAGCGCCTGCAGCACCTCCGCCCCAGCCAGTGCGGGCACCAGGTCGGTACACCGGCTGATGATCGACTCCGTAGTGGCATCGTCGACCGCGGTGTCCCAGACACCCGCGTCCAGCGTGCCGCCGAGGATGCAGTCTGCTGTGCGTGGGTGGACGTAGGCACGCCCGGCCGGATGGTTCTCGTCCCGCACAGACAGGGTCAGACCCGGGTTGGTGACCCTGACGATCTGCCCGCGGACCGGGTACGTCGTGTCGTCCCCGACCAGCTTCCCGGCGGGCCAGACCGCACAGTTCACGATGACGTCGGGCTGCAGGTCCAGGAGCTCCCCGAGCCCGGCTACCCGGCGTACGAGGTGCTGGCCGCCGCTGTCGAGGTAGCGCTGGTGCAGGAGGGGTAGGTACGTCGGCATCTCCACCAGCGGCACGGCAAACCGCAGCCCGTGCGAGTAGCCGGGCGGTAGCTCGTCAGGTCGTGCAGGGCGTACTTCCCCGACTGCGGCAGCCCACGGTTGCTGCCCTGGTTCGTGCCGGTAGAGCACGAGCGACTCGCGCATCACCACGCCCGGCACACCACGCTCTGCCTCGGCCGCAAGCACGTCGTACGTCGTGCTGCCCCAGCTGGCGACCTTGTCGGCAGGGCCGGCCGAGGTGGGGAACCACACTGCGGCGGCCAAGTGGGAGGTGGTCGCCTCGGTTGCGTCGGCGCTGACCACTACGACGTCATCGCCCTGTCACGACGCCAGCACAGCAGTCGAGAGTCCGCTGATACCCGCGCCGAGGACTACAGCCCTCATCCCGTACTGCGCTGGCGTCGTGACAGCAGGAGGACCGCCACCAGAAGGACTGCGCTTGCCACGACCAGGCCTATCGCCACGCCGGCCATGTTATCCGTCAACTGATAGAGCGCGGTCGGCCAGATCACCAGCAGGATCGCGCATCCGACCACGGCGTACGAGGAGGCGTGGCGGCGACCGTACGCGACCAGGAGAGCGGCCGGACCCGCAGTGCCGACGGCCAGGGCCATCACCTCGCCGCGGTCCTGGATGAGCCAGCAGATCGACGAGCTGAACATCGCGGCGCCGGCCAGGGACCACGCGGTCACCTGGTCCCGGACCAGCCCCAGCATCGCGAGCACGAACGCGACCAGGATGAATCCGGTGCCGGCGATCCCGGCGGCGTTCGTCTCGGTCCCGTTCTCCGGGGTGAGCAGGTCATTGGTGAGCACCAGCACCCCGACACCCAGGATCGCGAACGTTGCCACTAGCAACGATGAGCCCTGGAGCCACCAGAGGCCGAGCGCGGCCAGAGCCAGCGCGACCGCGACCCCGGCGACCCGGCCGGCCTCGCCCTCGACAGCGACGTACGTGGCGAAACCGGCCACGCAACAGCCGAGGGACGCCAGCGCCGAACTGATCTGCTCGTAGCGGCGCAGCAGCGCCAGCAGGACCGCGGTCCCCAGCAGGACGATCGCAGCGCTGGTCCCGGTGGTGATCCGCGCGGCCCGACCCATCTCGCCCCAGTTAGCAACTGTGAGAAGCGCCACGGCCCCCAGCAGCAGCGCACCCCCGATATAGCCAAGCACTTCCACCAGCGCGGACGAATGAGTAGCCGCCGGCCTCGTCCGCTGCACCTGGTCGTCCGTCGACCCACCCGCCGCCTGCCCAGCGCCACCGTGCTGCTGTGCGCTCCCCATCCTGACGGCGCCCGCCTGGGCGGCTGCGATCTGTGCAGGTTCGGTGGCTTGTGCGTCTGCGGCGGCAGCGCCGCGGAGGGCGTCCGCCTGGTACTGGCGCAGTACCCCCGCGCTCACCAGTCGTCTGAGCTCGTCCTCCAGCCGGCTCGGCATGACCGTTACTTCCTCCTCGGCAACGTCTCGGGACGATTCGGGCTTGCTGGCGGCCTGACGACAGTAAGAGCAGCACTACAGTAGGGCGGCGAGATGCCTATTCTTGTCAGTTACCCCGTGTCCCTGCTCAGTCACCCCCTGCTTTCCGCCGGTTTCCTGCCCGAACAGTTCCCGACGTTCTTCCGGACAGGCAACGACGGCAAGCTGGAGGTGACGGACCAGGTGGTCGTCGTCCCGGCCCGGATCCTCGGGCTGGTGATCGGCTTCTTCGTACTCCGCTGGCTGCTGCACAAGCTGATCCGCAAGCTCGCCCGCCGGACCGGGAACGGTGCCGTCGCGGGTGTCCTGGCCAAGTCCAAGATCGGCAGCCAGTTCGTCGAGCAGACGCTCGCCAGCGAGCGCCGAACCCAGCGCGCCGAGACGATCGCGGGGCTGCTGAACAGCATCGTCACGATCGTGCTGACCGCGGTCCTGGTGGTGATGGTGCTGGCCGAGCTCGGCTTCAACATCCTGCCGGTGGTCGCGTCGGCGAGCATCATCGGTGTCGCGCTCGGCTTCGGCGCCCAGACGCTGGTGAAGGACTTCCTGGCGGGCATCTTCATGATCTTCGAGGACCAGTACGGCGTCGGCGACCTGATCGACATGGAGAAGGCGACCGGGGTGGTCGAGGCGGTCGGACTGCGGGTCACCAGGCTCCGCGGCGAGGACGGCACCACCTGGTACGTCCGCAACGGCGAGGTCCTCCGGGTCGGCAACCTGACCACCCGCGACCCCGACGCCCCGCCGACCAGTTCCACCGGCGTAGGCAGCGCCGCCGAAGCCGAAGACAACCCGCCTGCGACTCACTGACAGACGACGCGGCGCCGGCCTGGAGATCAGGCCGGCGCCGAGTTCGTAGTACTGGAGGTCAGGCCGTGAAGGTGACATCCAGGGTGATGGTGGTACCGGTCAGGGCCTGCGAGACCGGGCAGTTCTTCTTCGCGTCGTCGGCGAACTCGGCGAACTCGTCGGCGGTCAGACCCGGCACCTTGCCGTTCACCGACAGGTTGCTGCCGGTGATGCCCTTACCGGGCTGGAAGGACACCGCGGCGGTGGTGTCGAGCGACTCGGGCGCATGTCCGGCCTTGGCCAGGATGTTCGAGAGCGCCATGTTGAAGCAGCTCGAGTGCGCTGCCGCGATCAGCTCTTCCGGGCTGGTCTTGCCGTTGGCGGTGTCCTCGGTGCGGGCGGCCCAGGTGACGTCGAAGGTGCCCAGGCCGGACGACTCGAGGTTGACCTGACCGGCCCCCTCGATCAGCGAGCCTTCCCAGTGGGCCTTGGCAGTGCGGGTAGCAGCCATGCGCGTCGTTTCTCCCTAGTCTTCGGTGGTGCTCAGGTGCCGGCGACGTCGATCGCGCCGGGGTACTGCGGTTCATCGGTGTTCACCATGCTGTGCGCGGCCATCACCATGTAGGTCCAGATCTCCTGGTCCCGGTCCGGTTCCAGCGCGATCTCGTCCAGCGCGGCCCGCATATGGCCGAGCCAGCTGTCCCGTGCGCTCGGGGTGACGGCGAACGGGCCGTGCCGCATCCGCAGCCGCGGGTGACCGCGCTGCTCGGAGTAGGTCCGCGGCCCGCCCCAGTACTGCTCGAGGAACATCCGGAAGCGGACCTCGGCCGGGCCGAGATCCTCCTCCGGGTACAGCGCGCGCAGCTCCGGATCGGCGGCCACGCCGCGGTAGAACGCCGCCACCAGCCGGTGGAACGTCTCGGCCCCGCCGACGGCGTCGTAGAAACTCTTTGGCTCACTCATCGCTACTCAGTCTCTCAAGCCGCCGAAACGTGCCGCACGAGGGCTTCCCGCTCGGACTCGGTCAGCGCCCGCTTCGCGTGCGTGCCGGCATCCACAGTGACCTGCACCGAGGTCGCCTTCGCGTACACCTCGTCCGTCCCGGTACTGCGATCGACGATCCGTGAGCCCAGCGTGAACGAGGAGTTCCCGGCCGACTCGGTCCACACGTCTACGTCGTACGGCGGGTGCCGCAGCAGGATCGGCCGCAGGTAGTCCACCGTCAGGCTCGCCAGTACGCAGGGAAAGCCGGAGAAGCCGTCACCTGTCTCCGCATTCCCGGCCAGCTCCGCCAGGAAGGCGATCCGGGCTTCCTGGAAGTAGTCGAAGTACCGCACGTTGTTCACGTGGTCGTAGGAGTCGATGTCGGACCAGCGCACCAGCACGGGGAACGTGAACAGGGTCATGAGCCCACCAGCTTCGACAGGGCGGCCTTCTCCACCGGGGAGATCCGGCGCAACCTGTTGGCGGCGAAATCGAACGGGACCAGCCGGGTCCGCGCCTCGACGTACAGCGTGCGGGGTTCCAGGTCGAGGATCTCGTAGTCGACGGTGAACGAGGCCGCCTTGATCTCACTGATCCACAGCTCGATCCGGACCGGTTCCGGCCGGTAGACCAGCGGTGCCCGGTACTGCACCTCGTGCCGGGCGACCAGCAGCCCGGTCTCGAGGTCGTCGGCGCCGAGCTCCTTGGCCGTCCGGAACAGGAAATCCACCCGGGCGTCCTGGAGGTAGTCGACGTACCGGCCGTTGTTCACGTGACCGAGCGCGTCCATGTCTCCCCACCGAAGCGGACAGTGATAGACGTGGCGGTTGTGACCACCGCTGTGATCAGGCACACGGCGATCATCGCATCCGTGTCACACCGTGGGTGACAGGCTGTGGGTAATCTCATCCCGGGTAAGCGGGCTAGCAGAGGAGCAGGCGAGATGAGCGAGCAGCAACGAGTGGCGATCGTGACCGGGGCGGCCCGGGGAATCGGCGCCGCCGTGGCGCAGCGTCTCGCCGCCGACGGCAACGCGGTCGCGGTACTGGATCTGGACGAGGCAGCCTGCGCCGGCACGGTCGAGGCGATCACCGCCGCGGGCGGCAAGGCGATCGCGGTCGGTTGCGACGTGAGCAAGTCCGACCAGGTGACCGCGGCGGTCGAGCGCGTGACCGCTGAGCTCGGCGGCCCGACGATCCTGGTGAACAACGCGGGCGTCCTGCGCGACAACCTGCTCTTCAAGATGTCCGAGGACGACTGGGACACCGTCATGTCGGTGCACCTGCGCGGCAGCTTCCTGATGTCGAAGGCGTGCCAGGCGCACATGGTCGACGCCGGCTACGGCCGGATGGTCTTCCTGTCGTCGACCTCCGCACTGGGCAACCGCGGACAGGCCAACTACGCTTCCGCGAAAGCCGGTCTGCAAGGTCTCGCGAAGACGCTGGCGATCGAGCTGGGCAAGTTCGGCGTCACCGCGAACGCGATCGCGCCGGGCTTCATCGAGACCGACATGACGGCTGCCACCGCCGCCCGGGTCGGCGTCGACTTCGAGGAGTTCAAGAAGGCCACCGCCGCGACCATCCCGGTGAACCGCACCGGCAAGCCCGAGGACATCGCCGCCGCCGCGTCGTTCTTCTGCAGCGAGGAGGCCGGCTTCATCTCCGGCCAGGTCCTGTACGTCGCCGGCGGCCCCCGCAACTAGAACCCTTACGTCCGAAGCGGCGCGGGGCCTGCCCCACGGTTCTTCGGACGCAACGAACTTGGCAAGAGGAGCTATGGCGCAAACCTTCACCGGGGTGGATGAAGTGGTCCACGCGGTCGGAACGCAGTTGGGCGAGACCGCCTGGCTCGAGATCACCCAGGACCAGGTGAACCAGTTCGCGGAAGCGACCGGTGACCACCAGTGGATCCACGTCGACGTCGACCGGGCGGCCAAGGGCCCGTACGGCGGGACCATCGCGCACGGCTATCTCACCCTGAGCCTGATCGCGCGGTTCGGCGACGAACTGTTCTCGGTCGAGGGCGTCAAGGCGAAGCTGAACTACGGCGTGAACAAGGTCCGCTTCCCGACCCCGGTCCCGGTCGGCCGCCGGGTCCGCGCCGGCGCCACCATCGCCGGCGCCCAGGAAACCCCGGCCGGCATCCAGGTCTCCCTCCAATGGGTCATCGAACTGGAAAACTCCACCAAACCGGCTTGCGTAGCCGAAACCGTCGTCCTCCTCGTCCCCTGAAGCCCGCTACGTCCGAATCACTGTGGGGCAGGCCCCGCGCCGATTCGGACGTAAGCGATTACAGGGGACAAATAAGCACGGAGTGGGTGGCGATGCGGCGGTAGCCGAGCCAGGTGTTGACGGCGAGCATGGGTTCGTTGCCGTCGTAGTTCGCGGTGTACGCACCGACCACGCCGGCCTCGGCGGCCCGGCCCAGCGCGGCACACTTCACCAGCTTGGCGAGTCCGGCGCCCTGGTACTCCGGCATCGTCGCCGTCATCTGGGACCAGATCTTATGGTGGTCGCCGTTGCCCAGCGTGAAGCTGACCACCCGGTCCCCGTCGAGCGCCGCGACACTCAGGTCCAGCACCATCCCCGGTGACTGCCAGACCGCGGCCACCCACTCCTCGTACGGCGAGGCGGTGATCGTCGCGTCCCCCGGTTTGATGCGCTGGGCAACTTGATCGGCCTCGTAGAGCGCCCGCGGATCCAGCTCCTCCAGCGGCGCCAACCGCAGCCCGTCCGGCACCGGTGGCAACGGGGGCGCCTGGCTGGGATCGATTCCGGCGTAATGCACCTGCCTGGTCTGCTCGTAGCCCCACCGGCCGGCCCAGTCCGCCGACTCCGGGTCGGCGAAGACCCGAGCACTGACAGCCCCGGCCGTCTTCAGACTCCGGTGGGCCAGCTCCAGCAAGGCCGTCCCGATCCCCTGGCCGCGGTAGTCGGGTCGCACCAGGCACCGGAGTTGTCCGCCGAGGGGATCGGAGCCGGCGATCAGCGCAGTACTGGCCCAGCCGACCAGTTCGCCGTCGTCGACCGCGGCGAAGGTTCCTTTTCCAGGTTTCTCGGGACCCTCGAGCCGGCGCCGCAGCGACGGAGCCGACATGACCAGATACGGGGCGAGCTGATCGTGCATCGCCACCGCGGGCTCGGCATCGTCCGGCTCGGCAGGCCTGATCTCCATGGCGAACTCCTTCAGCGAAGTTCTCCGGAAGATAACGCGTTCCCAGGGCCAAACAGGTGCGGACCGGTGTAAACACGCCGCCAAATCACTCCCGGTGCCGGGCCTCTCAGAGCGTCCGCAGCAGCCCGGTCTGGGTCTCCACCCGGCGGTACCCGAGCCAGTTGTTGACGGCAAGCATCGCGCCGTTCTCGTCGTCGTTCGAGGTGAAGGCACCGGTGATCCCCGCTGCTGCGGCGCGACGCAGCGCCGCGGATTTCACCACCTTGGCCAGGCCGCGGCCGCGGTAGCCGGGGATCGTTCCGGTCATCGAGGACCAGGCCCGGTCGCCGTCGGTCTCGAGCCCGCTGAAGCTGACGATCTCGTCGCCGGCCATCGCCGCGACGCTGAGGGACTTGTCCAGCGAAGGCGCCTGCCAGACCTCCATCAACCAGTCGTCGTAGTCGACCGAGTCCAGTGGTGAGTCGCTCGGCTCGTCGAGAGTGGCGATGGTGTCGGCTGTGAAGGCCTGCCGCGGATCCACCTGGTCCATCGTGACCAGCCGGAGGTCGTCAGGTGTCGGCGGTTGCTCCGGCAGGACTCGCGGATCGAGACCCGAGTAGTGCATCTGCCGGGTGCCGTCGTACCCGCGCCGCTTCGCGAACTCCACCGCACCCGGTGAGGCGAAGGCCCGCGCCCGGATCGCCCCGATCTCGCCGAGGTGCTCGTGCAGTCGATCGGCGAGTGCGCTGCCGATCCCGTGGCGCCGATGGTCGGGATGCACGTAGATGTTGATGTTGCTCTGGCCCGGTTCGCTGGTCCAGGCGTTGAGTCCGGCCGCACCCGAGGCGACCACCGCGCCGTCGACCTCGGCGACCAGGCGGAGGAACCGCTCGCTCGGGACCTGCGTACTGATCATGTACCGCGCGGCCGCGGGCGACATCACAGAGTAGGAGAACGTCGCCCGGCGTACTGCGGAGATCGCCTCGGCGTCGTCCGGTCCGGCGAGCCTGATGTCCATGCGCGCGACCCTACCCACGGGTCCCGCCGGTCGCCACGGAATAACGCCGGCCGCGGCGACAGCGCAGTACAGGTGAGTTGGGACGGGATCGCAACAGCGGCGATTCTGCGAAGAGCCCCCCGGGCCTTAGGGTTGCCGGGTGCCCGTGATCGCGACCGTAGCGCTGAGCAAGCGGTACCCGCGTGTGACGGCCCTGGACGAGCTGACCGTCGAGGTGGGGTCCGGCGTGACCGGACTGGTCGGAGCCAATGGTGCCGGCAAGTCGACCCTGCTGAAGATCCTGCTCGGACTGATCGCCCCGACCGCCGGAAGTGCCATCGTGCTGGGACACGACGTGGTCACCGGCGGCGAGGCGGTCCGCGCACTGGTCGGCTACATGCCCGAGCACGACTGCCTGCCGCCCGACGTGTCCGCGACCGAGTTCGTCGTGCACCTCGGCCAGATGTCCGGCCTGCCGGCCACCGCCGCCCGCGAGAGAGCAGCCGACGTACTGCGCCACGTCGGGCTGGACGAGGCTCGCTATCGCCCGATGGGCGGTTACTCCACCGGCATGAAGCAACGCGTCAAACTCGCCCAGGCCCTGACGCACGACCCCAAGCTCGTCCTCCTCGACGAACCGACGAACGGCCTCGACCCGGCCGGCCGCGACGAGATGCTGACCCTGGTCCGGCGGATCGGCACCGAGTTCGGCATCCCCGTGCTGATCACCTCGCACCTGCTGGGCGAGCTCGAGCACGTCTGCGACCACATCGTCGTGCTGGACGGTGGCCGGTTGCTCCGGTCCGAGTCGAAGGCCGCGCTGACCGGCGAGACCGGAGTACTGGCGGTCGAAGTCCGCGACCTGAGCGGCCGCGATCGGCTGGGTGCGGCGCTGGCCCGGGCCGGTGCGCGGGCCCAGGCAGAGGGGCCGCTGTTGCTCGTCGAGATCACCGGTGAGGAGACGTACGACGTGGTCCGCGACACGATCGCCGAGCTCGGCCTCGGCCTGGTCCGGGTGGAGCAGCACCGGCATCGGCTGGAAGAGGTCTTCAGTGTCTGAGCCGACCCGCTCGGGAGTCATCCACGACATCGGCTATCGGCACTACGACGGGCCGCGGCTGGGCCGGTTCGCGATCACCCGGGCACTGACGATCAGCAGCCTGCGGCACGCGTACGGACTCGGCCGGACCGGCAAGTCGAAGGTGATGCCGATCCTGCTGCTGGCGGTGATGGTGGTCCCGGTGGTGATCCTGGTCGGGGTCGAGAACGCGATGAAGCTCGAGGATCCGCCGATCGTGCCAGTGAACTACATCGGCTATCTGCAACCGGTGATCGGGCTTTACCTGGCCTCGCAGGCGCCGCAGCTGTTCTCCCGCGATCTGCGCTACCGCTCGATCGTGCTCTACCTGGCCCGCCCGCCACGCAGTACCGACTATGTGCTGGCCAAGCTGACCGCACTGACCGCCGCGCTGATGGTCCTGATCGGCATGCCGCTGGTCATCCTGTACGCCGGGGCGTTGCTGGCGAAGTACGACTTCGTTGACATGAGCAAGGAATTCCTGACCGCTCTGGCCACCGCCCTCCTCGTATCCGTGCTGCTGGCCGTGATCGGCGGCCTGATCGCGGCCACCACCCCGCGGCGGGGCTTCGCCGTCGCCGCGATCATCGCCACCCTGACTGTGTCCTTCACCGCGGTGATCACCACCACCGCGATCCTCGACCCCGACGTCACGATGCAGGGCGCGGCCGAGCGGTACACCCAGATCGCCTCGCCGTTCTCACTCGCCCAGACGCTCAGCAGATTCGTACTGCGGGATCGGAGCGACTGGATGCCGACCACCCAACAGGGACTGGTCTTCGCCGCGGCCTACATCCTGCTGGTCGCCGTGTGCGTGTGGGGCGTGAACAGCCGGTACGCGAAGGTGGCGCGCGGATGAGCGTGATCCGGATCGAGAAGGTGTCCCGCTGGTACGGCAACGTGGTCGCGGTCAACGACGTCACCATGACGATCGGCCCGGGCGTCACCGGCCTGCTCGGCCCGAACGGCGCCGGCAAGTCCACGCTGATCACTATGATGGCGGGCTTCCTACCGCCGTCGGTCGGTTCAGTGACGCTGGACGCCGTAGCGGTCTGGCGGAACGTGAGCGCGTACTCCGAGATCGGGCTGGTGCCGGAGACGGAGGCCGTCTACGACACGTTGTCCGGTACGGATTTCGTTCGGGCTAACGCCGAGCTCCAAGGGCTGACGGATGCCGGTGCCGCCGCTGCCGCCGCGATCTCGGTGGTCGCGATGGAGGATGCCGCCGGGCGCCGCATCTCGACGTACTCGAAAGGTATGAAGCAGCGGATCAAGATGGCGGCGGCGCTCGTCCACGAACCATCCGTGCTGCTGCTCGACGAGCCCTTCAACGGGATGGATCCGCGACAACGCCTGCACCTGATGGAACTGCTCCGCAAGATGGGCACCGAGGGCCGGACCGTGCTGTTCAGCTCGCACATCCTCGAGGAAGTGCAGCAGGTCGCCACCCATATCGAGGTCGTCGTCTCCGGCCGGCACGCCGCCTCCGGCGACTACCGCGCGATCCGCACGCTGATGACGGACCGCCCGATGCTGTACCGGTTGCGCTCCAGCGACGACCGCCGGCTGGCCGCCGCCCTGATCGCGGACCCCTGTACTGCGGGTGCCGACCTGGACGGAACTGCCCTCCAGGTAAGGGTGATCGACTTCGAACGGTTCAGCCGGCTGGTCCCGCAGCTGTCCCGGGAACTGGGCATCCGGTTGTTCGAGGTATCCCCCACCGACGAGTCGCTCGAGAGCGTCTTCTCCTACCTGGTCGGGAGCCGTTGATGGTGGTCCGGACGATCGCACGCCTGACGCTGGCGACCCTCTTCGGGCACCGGCGCGGGCTGCTGCTGTACGTGTTGCCGGCGGTGCTGATCGGGTTGTCTCTGCTGCTCACCTTCACCGTCGACGACAAGGGCGACCTGGCCAAGGCGATCATGCAGCAGTTCGGCCTGGCGGTGATCCTGCCGCTGGTGGCGCTGATCGCCGCCACCGGGGCGATCTCGAGCGAGATCGACGACGGCTCGATCGTCTACCTGCTGAGCAAGCCGATCAACCGTTCCACCATCATCCTGACCAAGGCCCTGGTCGCGCTCGGCGTGATCTTCGGGCTGGGTGTCGTCCCGATCGTGGTCTCCGGCCTGGTGCTCGATCCGGGTGATGTGCAGACCGCGCTGGCCTTCGGAGTCGGTGCCCTGGCCGCGGGTATCGCCTACACCGCGATCTTCGTCGCCCTCTCGGTGATGTCGGGCAACGCGGTGACGATCGGCCTGTTCTACTCGTTGCTCTGGGAGAGCCTGATGGGCCAGTACGTCGACGGCGCCAAGGTGCTGTCGATCCAGCAATGGTCCCTCGCCCTGACCCGGCAACTCGCCGACGTGCCTGTCGATGCGGCCGTCAAACTCCCCCTCGCCACCCTCCTCCTGCTCGCCGTCACCCTGGCGGGCCTGGGCCTAGCGATCAGCCGCCTCCGCTCCCTCACCCTCTCCTCCGCGGAGTAGGGCGCCCCACTCCACAAGCCGGGTACGGCCCTTCGGTCGAGCCCGGCTGTTTGCTGCGCCAAGCTCCGAGGTAGTGACAAATTCCATAGTGTGGAATTAGTCTGCCCGATGTCGCTGCGGCGCCGGCCGCGCGCATCCGCTCATCTCGAACGATGGAGCTCGCCCATGAAAGCTCGTTGGCTGCCAGTGCTGATCACCGTTGCGCTGTTCGCCGGATTCCCGCCGTCCGCCTCGGGGTCGCAGACCCCTACCGGAATGCGGCTCGTCGCGGCCTCGGTGAACGCGAGCGCGGCACTGTCGACACCTGGGGCCTGCGGTACCGGTACGCAGAATCCGTCCACCGACAATGTCACCGACTACCGGCTGGACACGAATGTGGTCGCACCCGGTCGCTGGTCGTACCTCGGCCTCACCACGCCGGACACCCCGTCACTGCTCGTCAAGGGCGGTGCGGGAGCGTTCGCGGCAGACGAGTGGGCGTCTGACCTCAGCAAGCCCGAGCACGCCTGGTACGTCAAGGCTGACGGCTCGATCGGTACCGACGACCGGCCCATCGCCGAGGCCTACTCGGTGAGCGATGCGCAGAACGGCAAGACGCTCCACCTCAAAGGGACTTTCACCTCTCCCGGCGGCCGGTTCCGCGTCCTGGAGTCCACCGACGGCGATCCGTCCAAGGTGGTCGGGCCGTACACCTCGCTGTACGACTACACCGGAGTCGCAGCATCCTTCGACCTGACCGTGAAGGTCACCTCGGGTCAGGATCTGCTCTTCGTCAGCGACCAGGTGAGCACCTGGTGGGTGGCAGGCAAGCTGAGCGCCACCATCACCACCGAGAACGCACCTCCGACTGCTGCTGTGAGCGCATCGCCCGACGCCGGATCAGTGAAGGCCGGAACGTCGGTAACGCTCAGGAGTGCCACACCGGGCGCCTGCATCGCGTACACGACAGATGGCTCCGATCCGCGGACCTCCGCGACCAGGGCCACCTACACCAAGCCGATCGTCATCAAGGCGGACGCCACCCTCAAGGCCGTCGCTGTCGCGGACGGCTACGCCCCGAGCGGCGTCGCCGACCTCGCCTACGTCCTGTCCGAGCCCTTCCGCGCCTTCGCCGGCGAGAACCAGGGAGCGCTGGACGGGCTGGTCGCCGGCATCCAGTGGGACAGGATGGACGTCGACTGGAACTCGATCGAACCGTCCAAGGGGAACATCGACCAGGCCGCGCTCACGGAGTACAAGCGGCAGTTCACCGAGGCGAAGAGTCACGGCATCACGGTGCTGCCAGTGCTCAGCTACACCGCCGGCTGGGCGGCCAACCGCACCGGCTACTCCTACCCCTTCCACGACCAGATCTTCGAGTACGGACCGGTGACCGCGGAGGACGGTGACAAGCTCACCCGGCAGCTGGTCACCAAGGACGCGAAGGGAAAGGTGCTCTCCACTGAAACCGTGCAAACCAGCGCTGGAAGGACCCCGCCTGCCAACTCGGCCGACTGGACTTCCTACGTCAGCACTGTGATCGCCGCGCTGAAGCCACTGGGGATCACCTACTACCAGGTGTGGAACGAGGCCTACCCAACGTCCGGCTTCTGGACCGGCGGCATGGACCAGTACATGAGTCTGATCCACCTGCCTGCGGTCAAGGTCATCCACGACGCCGGCGAGAAGGTCGTGTACGGCGGCTGGATCTGTGGTGCGCCGCTGAGCGAGTACACCGCACTGCTCGACAAGTACAACGCCTGGAAGGGGATCGACGTCTTCGACATGCACTACATGCCGGTCGGGGCGATGGAAACGCTCTACCAGGCAGCGAAGCAGCGGGGCGTCAAGAACCCGGCGGTCTGGCAGACGGAGCTGGGCTTCACCACCCAGGACAAGTACATCGCGGACGTCTATCCGCGGGCATTCCACTGGGCGCTGAGCAGGGGCGGCACGAACCTCGACCAGTTCAAGCTGATCTACTTCGCGGCCTGGTCGCCGAATGATCCCGCCGCCTTCGGCTACAACCGCACGCTCCTCAGCGGATCCGACCTGAGCCCGAAGGGCAAGACGCTGACGACCCTGGCGAACCTGCTGCGCGGTTCCAAGGCGAAGACGTACGACACGTTCACCACGTCGCCGGCGCTCAAGCCCGACCTCAACGAGAATCTGTCGACCGCCAACGGGTTCCTGCTCGATGACAAGCGGGTCGTGCTCGCGCTCGATCTGAAGCGGCAGAACGACGCCAACATCTTCGAGGACGCGACCACAGGCGACACGCTGCACCTGGACTTCGGCAACCCGATGATGACCGTCACGTTGAACAACATCTCCAGCGTCAAGAAGCTGGAGCGGGTGGACCTGTACGGCAACAGGATCCCGCTGACCTGGAAGAGCCTCGGCCACGGACGAGTGCAGGTCCAGGTACCGATCATCGATGCCGACCCGACGGTGCACACGCTCAACCAGAAGGAGAACGAGGCCATCTTCTACCTCGCGCTGGAACAAGGCTGACCGTCCCGGAGCGGGGCGGATTCTTCACGGGTCCGCCCGTTCCGGCGTCAGAAGGTCTGGAGTGTCTTCCCCGGTTGCGTCGACGCCAAGGTATCGAGCACCAGGCAGGCCGCCCCGATCGCTCCGACATCCTCGCCGAGCCCGGTGCCGACCACGCGAATGGGGTGCACGTCCCGCGTGATCGAGCCGGCCCGGATGATGCCGGCCATCGTCGGCAGATAGCGGTCGGCGACCCTCGACCAGGTCGTGCCACCGAAGACCACGGTGTCGAGGTCGAGCAGGTTGGCGATGCTGGACACCGCGCGACCGATGCGTACGGCGGCCTGGTCCAGGATCGCGCTCGCCGGGGCATCCCCCGCATCGGCACGTCGACAGAGTTCGGTGAAATGCTCGTCGACCGCGAGTGGATCATCCTTGTGGGGAGCGCTGGGAAAGACTCCGGCGCGGACGGCTTGGCTGAGGATCGGTTCCGGGTTCGCCATCTCGCCGAGAAAAGTGGTGCCGACACCGTCCGGACCGGCCACCTCGAACTCCCCGATGTCGCCGGCATTGGCGGAGTTGCCGCGTACCACGACATCGTCGACGACGAGGCCGGCGCCGATGCCCGCGCCCAGATAGATGAACGCGAAGTTCCTTGACTGCAAGGCTTCGCCGGCCCAGCGCTCGGCCACGGCGGCCGCGATGACGTCCTTGTCGAGCAGCGCCGGCAGCCCGGTGGCAGCCTTCAGCCGGTCCCGGAGCGGGACGTTGTGCCAGTTGGTCAACAGTGGCGGATCGAGAACGGTTCCGCTGACCGGATCGATCGGTCCGGGAGAGGCGATGCCGATCGCCAGCACCCGCGCGCGGTCAATGCCGGCCTCCTCGATCAGGCCGTCGACGAGCCGGCCGATCGTCGCGACGAGTTCTTCGGGCGGATCGGCGGCCGCGGTGGTGAGGGACGCGCGCGCGACGACCGTGCCCACGAAGTCGAGCAGCACGATGATCACGACGGTCGGATCCAGGTGGACCCCGACGGCGTAGCAGCCGGCCGGATCGAGGGTGAGCAACGTGCGCGGCTTGCCGAAGCCGGAGGTGGTCTTCCCTGCCTCCATGATCATGCCCTCGTCGAGCAGCCGCTGGCAGATGTTGGAGATGGCCTGGGGAGACAGCCCTGTCGTCTGCGTCAACTCGACCCGGGAGAGCCCCACGGACGAACGCCGGATCCAGCCCAGTACGACGGCCTCGTTCAGATCGGCCAACTGCGGAAGGTTCGTACCGCTCCGCCCCGCGGGGGGCTTCATACGACGACGAGCGGTAGGAGTATTTGGTCGACCATCTCAGTGATGTCTTCAGTGGTCAGGTCGTGAGTCTCCAAGATCAGGCGCTTGACGATCAGCGCGTGTAAGACCTCGAGGACTACCGGCGTCAAACGCTCCGACGACACCTCGCCACGCTTCGCGGCGTCGCGGAGCAGGTCGGTCAGCGCATCGAAGAGTGGGTCCAGGACCTCAGCCTTGAACCGTTCGAGCAACTCGGGATCGCGCTGCGCTTCTCCCAGCAGACTGCGGAACGCCGCACCCTTGACACCTTGATGCGTGCTGGTCATGTAGCGGGTGAAGCCGATCAGGTCGTCCCGCAGAATGCCGGTCCGCACGTAGCCGGCCGGATCCATCCCCAGCTTCCCCAGCGTGTCGATCACCAGGGCCGTCGTATCAGGCCACCGCCGGTACAGCGGGCTTTTGCCTGTACCGGCACGCTCGGCCACACTGTCGAAGGTCAGCCGTCCGAACCCGACCTCGGCCAGTTCGACGACGACAGCATCAGAGATTGCCTGCTCGACCTCGGCAGCGCCCCGCCGGGTACGAACTGACCGCGCGGTGGTCCGAAGACCAGCACTGTTGCTGCGGTTCGGCATCGCGCCAGCATACGTCAGGGGCTCAGACGGCTTGCTCGTCAAGGACAGGCGTGTTCATGGACCCGAGTCCGGTCATCTCGATCCGTACGGCGTCGCCGGGCATGAGCCATTTCGGCGGCGTCATCCCCACTGCGGCGCCCGCCGGCGTACCGGTAGTGATGATGTCTCCCGGCTGCAGGGTCGTGGTGGCGCTCAGCCACTCGACGAGCTGGTACGGGTTGGTGGCCATCTCTTTCGCGTAAGTGTCCTGCCGAGGTTCGTCGTTGACCCAGGTCTGGATGCGGATGTCCTCGTAGCCGCCTGCTTCGTCGGGAGTGACCAGCCAGGGCCCCGTCGGGAGGAACGTGTCCCATCCCTTCATCCGCATCACCTGGAACAGCGGAGCCATGTTCAGCTTCTTGCTCTCACCCTCACCCAGATCGCGGGCGCTGACGTCATTCGCGATCATGTAGCCCGCGATGTGTTCCGCCGCGCGGTCCGCGGCGATTCTCTTGCCACCCTTGCCGATCACGATCGCGAGCTCGGCTTCGTAGTCGAACTGCGAGCATTCGAGCGGGCGCACGATCGGATCGGTGGGGCCTGACAAGGCCGAGCCGGGCTTGACGAAGATGACCGGAAGGGTGGGCATCTTCGCCGGGTCGACACCGTGCTCCACCAGGTGCGCGAAGTAGTTCGCGCCGACGGAGAAGAGGTTCGGCGGGTCGACGATCGGCGGGCCGAGACGCGTCTGCTCGACCGGGATCAGCTCGTCACCCCGCTGCAGCGCCGCGTCGATCCCCTCGCCGAGCCGGTCGAGGAACGGCAGGACCCGGCGAAGGGAGTCAGTCCGCTCGAGTCCGATGTCGGCCAGAACCCGCCCCAGCGGCAGTACGGAGTCGCGCACGAGCGCACCGGGAAGTTCATTGCCACGTGGGCCAAAACTGACGAGGCGCATGGGCGTCCATCCTTTCGAGAAAGTGTCGGGGTGCCGGTCAGTCGCTCGGCGGAGACCAGGCGATCAGTTCGGCGACCGTCTTTCCGTTGCGAAGCCCGGTCAGCAGCTCGGCCGGATCAAAGGGTGTCGGGCTCGTGACATAACGGTCACCGCCGGCGTAGAACGCGACCATGTCTTCCTCGGTGTAGCCGCTGTCGAAATACAACTCGATGGAGTTCTTGTCCGGGTCCTCGTAATACATCGACATCGTCGGACCGTGGTTCAGGCAAATCGTCGGAGTTGTCGAATTGCCGGCCAGTCGCGCGTGCGTCTCCAGGAGCCCGTCCAGTGTCGGGTATTCGAACGCGAAATGATTCAGCCGGGCAACGGAACCGGTGTCGGACCCCGGCATCGCCATGGAGGCGGATTCGTCGGTCTTGGCGACATTGAACATGCCGAAGCGATGGTGGCTTTCGTCGATCCGCAGGAAACAAGCACTGTGGTCCGTGGTCTCGACCCCGATCGTCGCTTCGAGAACGTCGATGTACCACTCCTTCATCACTTCGTAGTTACTGGTGTTCACGACCAGGTGGGAAAGTTTCGGAGGTGCCATTTCAGCCTCTTCTCGGGAGTTTGCCGCGTCACCCTCGAAGCTAGCCAGAAGTGCATGAACAAGTCAAGGACGGATCCGTCCTTGATTTCTGATGGCTTCGCGCCTAGGCTCGATCAGGACAGTTCCGGAGGGGTTTTTCCCGGTGCTGATACCCCCTGCCATTACCAGGAGATCGTCATGTCCCTGTTCCGTCTCGACGCGAGCATCCGGGTGGAAGGCTCACACAGCCGCGAGATCGCCGACATCGTCGAGCACGAGTGGCGCACCGCCCATCCGCAGTCCCCGGTGGTCACCCGGCAGATCGGCATCGACCCGGTCCCGGCGACCGCCTGGGCGACCGCCGTCAAGGCGACCTTTGTGCCGGCAGACGACCGCTCCCCCGAACAGCTCCAGGCCCTGGCCCTGGCCACAGCGGAGGCCGATCAACTGATCGAGGCCGAGGCCTTGCTGTTCGCCGTACCGCTCTACAACTTCGGTGTCTCCCAGCACTTCAAGACCTGGGTGGATCTGGTGATCTGCGATCCGAGGATGAGATCGGGCGTCGAGCCGGCGACCGCGGGCAAGCAGGCTGTCCTGGTGACCGTGCGCGGCGGCAGTTACGCGGCGGGCACGCCGCGCGAAGGGTGGGATCACGCCACCGCCTGGATGCGCCGCATCCTCGCCGACGTGTGGAAGCTGGACCTGAAGGTCGTCGAGTCCGAGTTCACCCTGGCCGGCGTGAACCCGGCCTTCGAGCGATTCAAGGACCTGGCCCAGCAGATCCGCGCCGCCGCCGAACAAACCGCCCACACCCACGGCCGCAACCTGGCCGGCACAATCAGAGTCTGACGCTCATCGATGCAGTCGCTACGGGAGCGCCTGGTGGGATCCTGGCGCTTGATCTCGTACGAAGTTCGCGATGCGGGCGGTGAACTCGTCGGTTACCCCTTGGGAGATGACGCCACAGGCTCGCTCATCTACACAGCCGAAGGCTTCATGTCCGTACAGGTCATGCGGCTCGACCGACCCCCGTATCGGGCCGGCGGAATCGGCGACGGCACTGACACCGAGTCCGCCGACGCAGCCCGTGGTTACGTGGCGTATGCCGGTCTAGTGGGCAGTCTTAGCGAGCGCCACGATCTCCGGGTAGGTGCGGGTGTGGACCCCCGGCTCATCGCGCTGGAGGGCCGCGATCATCGCTGTTGCCAGGACCTCGGCCCTGACCGGGCGGAATCGCCTGAGTGGGCCAAGCATCGCGCGGGCCGCGACTGGTCCGACCGCGTTCGCGATCCCCTGACCGGAGCGTGGTGTGGTGCGGTCGCCAAGCAGGGTGGCGGGCTGGAAGAGCTCGACGCACTCGTAGCCTAGGGCAACGATGTCCCGCTCGGTCTCACCCTTGACCCGCAACATCGAGATGCGCGACCGGGGGTTGGCGCCGACCGCTGAGACGATGGCGAGTCGTTGCGCTCCGGCCTTGCGGGCCAGCCGCGCCACTTCGACCGGATAGTCGTGATCGACGCGCTGGAAGGTCTCCCGGGACGAGTTCCCGGTGGTACCCAGACAGCAGTAGACATCCGTGGCAGTGAAGTCCCACTGCTCGGCGAGTCGCTCGAAATCGATCACGCGCACGTCCAGGCGCCCGTCGGAGTTGTCGACGCGAGCTAGCGGCCCGCGGGTCAGTGCCGTGACCCGGCTGTACCGGCTGTCGGTGACCAACTGGTTCAGACAGTGGCCACCGACGAGTCCGGTGGCGCCGAGCAGCAGCGCAGTACGAGACATCTTCCAACTCCCAAGAGAAATTCGGCCGGTATGGCCAGGTTCGGATCAATCCACGTCGCAGAGCTTCGGCAGGTCGAGTTCCACCTCGTTGCTGAAAGGGACACCCCCTGCCTTGACGATGAGGCGGCCGACCACTGCCTGTCCGGCGTCTGTCGACAACAGACCTCCTGCCGCGGCGGAGATCTCTGCCAGGTCCGCCGGAAGCGGGACGGGCTGGCGCTTGGTGAGATAGCTCTTGGCCATCGCGACCCCGGCCGGGTTGAAGCTCGCGATGCGACAGGCGAGCTTCTCGACGTACGCATCAAGCTCCGCGTCGGGAAGAGACCGATTCACCAGCCCGTACAGCTCCAGGGTATCGGCCTCAAGATCATCGGAACTCAGCACGAACTCCAGGGCGCGGGCGCGTCCGGCCAGAAGTTGGCTCCACTCGAGTCCACCACCGCCGGGGAGCGCACCGAAGCCGACCTCGAGCAGGCAGAGTCTCGTGTTCTCCCTGCTCGCGAACCGCATGTCCGCACTCAGGGCGAACTCGCAGCCGAACCCCCAAGCCCGTCCGCGGAGGGTGACGATGGTGACCACAGGGCTCGAGCTGAGCCAGTGGCTGAAGGCCGGCCACCCCTGCATGATCTCCAGAGGTTCGGACACCTCGCCCGATCCATCGGACATCACCAGGCCAACGTGATTGATGAAGAACTCGGGGTTCGCGCTCTTGAAGACGAGGACCCGTACGTCGTTCGCCGGATCCTCGGCGAACGACTTCACCGCCTGGAGACCGGCGAACACCTGCGAATCGACCAGGTTGTAGGGCGGATTGTCGATCACGACCGTGAAGCAGCCCGTCGCTACTTCAAGGAAGCTGACGACCTCGTTCTGGAAAGTGTTCATGAGAGATCCAGGATCTGACGCAGCGCGCCGCTCAAAGCCTTTTGCTCGTCGTCGGCCCGGTCGATCGAGCGGAAGCCGACAAATCCGTCCGGCCTGATGAGCACTGCGCCGGACGGATCCAGCCCATAGCGCCGCACGAGATCTTCGGGCTGCTCATCGACTGCCACCAGGTCAGTCCCGAGCCCGAACACTCTCACCGGCACGGCCAGTTCGGCCCGCACTTGTTCTGCCGCTGCCACCCAGCCGGCGTTGTCCGGACCGGTCAGCAGGAGGAACCCGCCGTCGTAGACATCGACCGTCGAAATCCGCTCACCCCGAAAGCGCACCCAGGAGTGCGGTGCCCGTGCGCCGGGACGAGCAGTCGGCCGATACTCCGCAACACCCGAAACGACCAACTCACTGCCGTCGGACACGATCGCCGCACTGGCGTACTGGTAGCCGAACTGCTGGCCGTGCGAGGCCAACTGGTCTCGCTGCGCGGGAATGCCTTCGGCGATCGCACGGCGCAACTGTTCGCCGGCGTCGGTCTCGATCACCGCGAGAAGACTCTTGTCCTGTAGCAGGAAACCGGTCTTCTCCATCTGCCGCGTGTTCTCCATCATCTTCTCGGCATTGAACTCCGCAACCGGGAGGCGCTCGACCTCGTACGACTCGAGCAGGCCGTCCCCGGCCCTCCACCGCAGTCTCGCGATCAGTTTCCAGACCAGATTGTGCACGTCCTGGATTCCGCTGTTCAGTCCGAAGCCGCCATGCGGCGGGAAATGGTGGGCGGCGTCGCCGGCCAGGAAGGCCCGACCCTCGCGCCACCTGTCCGCCACCGCCTGATCGTGTCCCCAGGACCAGATGTGATGAATCTTGACGGGGACGACCGCACCGATCGCGTCGGCGACTTCTTTCTCACAACGATCCCGGGTCACCAGGTCGGGGTCGGCGCCGGGCGGGATCTCGAAGTTGTAGCGCCACCGGGTGGGACTGTCCCGGATGAACGCTCCCTGGGTGTCACCGTTGATGATCCAGATGATCGGGCAAGGAAGGCCACCAAGGAGTGGGTCAAGGTCCGCGTCGAACTGAACATTGATCGCTGTTCCCAGCGACTCCTCGCCATGCTCACCGATGCCGAGGGTGCGACGCGCGACGCTGCGGAGACCGTCCGCGCCGATCACGTACTGCGCGACGGCGGTCCGTTGTTCCCCCGTCCGGTCGGTGTAGGACACCGTCACCGAGTCCTCACCGGACGCGAGATCGACAACCTCGCAGCCAAGTCTGATGGTCACGCTGTCCAGTTCTCCGGCGACCTTGGCGAGCACCGGCTCGAACATGTGCTGCCCGACCGTCGACATGCGTTCCGGCGATTGCTCATCGAAGAGCCGGGAAAGCTCCTCGTTCTCGCCGAGGACGAGTTGTCCGATCTCGAGACCGTTCAAACGGGTCATCCAGGCGATCGTGATCTCGTCGGGCATGCCGGCGGTCAGCGCCCTGACCGGGTGGGCGACTCCCCATTCCCGGAAGATCTCCATCGTCCGCGCATGGACCCCGTTCGCCTTGGGATATCTGGAGAATTCGGTACGGCGTTCCAGCACCAGACAGCTGATACCCGCGCGGCCGAGGGCCAGCGCGGCACTCAGACCGACGGGGCCCCCGCCGATGATCAACACTTCGGGGTTGTCGCTCATTTCAGCATCTTCTAACCGACGCTGTTGATGAACGAAACAGTGACGTCGATGCACTGGGTGGTGCCGGGGATCTCGAAATGATCCGCGCCCTCGAGGGTGACGTGTTCTGCCATCGGAATCGTCTTGGCGACCAGATCCGACTGCCCGGCGCCGTCCGCACTCCCGTCGACGACCAGCGCGTCCGCCTTGATCAGGCTCAGACCTTCGACGGTGACGAACCGCTTGCTGGACGCGAGATAGCCGGCCACCGCTTCCGGATCGTTGCCGGCATCGGCGATCACTCCGCGCAGCAGCATCACCATGGGGTTGTCCGTGGGTTCTGCTGAACGCAGACCGTCGATGAGCGGTTGATTCATCGCCCCGCTGTGCATTCCGCTGGTCATGACGGCGTCGGCAGCCGCGAGAACAGCAATCCGCCCGAACAGGTTCGGCTGCTCGCTCGCCGCCAGCAGCAGCGCCCAGGCACCCGCGGAAAACCCGATGGCGTCGACCGCGCCGTGCTTGGCCGCCTCGTCGAGGATGAGATCGGCAGCGTCGCGCCCGACGGCATCCTTGGACGCCCCGTGGCCGGGAAGGTCCACACCGATCACGGTCCGGCCGGCCGCCTCCAACTGGTCGACCCAGCCGTTCCGGCGCCACAGCGAATCGAAGTTCGACCCCATGCCGTTGATCAGAATGACCGGTCGCCGAAGCACTGTACTTGCGTCACTCATGCTTTTCTCCTTAACGGTGAATAGAAGATCGCTCTTGCCGACAGGCAGTGAAGATTGAGCTTGGCGAGATAGTATTGCGCAAGATGTTCTGTGTCAATACTAGTTTAGGCTCTGGTATCCTGCCGGGGTGGAAGGCTCCGAACATCCGCTCGCCGGCGACGTCAATTGGCTGCTGAATCGGGCTTGGCTCGGATTCGGCCAACGCAAGATGGCTGCCCTCGAGGAGACCGGCGTAAGCCTCAAAGAACACTTCGTGATGGTCGCGCTGCTGGACTCGCCGATGACCCAGCTGGAGTTGTCCACGCTCGTCAAGATCGACAAATCCGTCATCTCCGCGACCCTGGACACGCTCGAGGTCAAGGGCCTGGTGGTCCGGACTCCGGATCCGCGGGATCGGAGGGCGCGCAGGCCGATGCTCACGCCCCGCGGACGCAAGATCTGCCAGCGGGCGACGCTCGTGACACAGAAGGCCGAGGAGGAACTCCTCGGCCTTCTAGATCCCGCCCAGCGGCAGGCATTTCTCGACGTCCTCCGGTACTACGCCTTCTCCGAGTTCGCCGACGCCCCAGGCTTCACGCGGAACTAGTCAGCCGACGATGCCGCCGTTGAGGGTCAGGCCGCCGTCGATGGTGATGGTCTGGCCGGTGATCCAGGAGGCCTCGTCGGAGAGCAGGAACCAGACGAGGGAGGCGACGTCCTCCGGTCGGCCGAGGCGCTTCATCGGGTACGACGCGGCAACCTCGTCCTCGCGACCCTCATACAGAGCGCCGGCGAACTTGGTCTTCACCACGGCGGGCGCGACCGCGTTGATCCGGATCGCCGGTGCGAGTTCGACGGCAAGCTCAGTCGTCACACGGGACAACATCGCCTTCGTCGCGCCGTACCAGCCGATGCCGGGTGACGGCGACAGGCCGGCCACGGACGACACGTTGACGACAGCGCCACCGTTGGAGCCCATCCACGCATCCCGGCAGGCCTTCACCCAGGCGATGGTCGCCAGCACATTCGTGTCGACCATCTTGGCCGCCACGGCACTGTCGACGTCCAGCAGCGAGCCGTAGATCGGGTTGATGCCGGTGTTGTTCACCAGCATGTCCACCGACCCGTACGTCGCTACTGCAGCGGCCACGACGCTCCCACGATGCGAGGGGTCAGCCGCCTTGCCCGCAACGGCCAGTGCGTTCTCGCGGCCGCCCAGGGACTCCACTGCTTGGTCGAGGGTCTCCTGCGTGCGACCGGTGATCACCACCCGCGCGCCGTCGGCCACCAGGCGCTGGGCGATCGCCAGGCCGATGCCACGGGACGCGCCGGTGATGATCGCCGTACGGTCCTTGAGACTCATCAGCTCAGGCGCTCCAGGATGACGGCCATGCCCTGGCCGCCGCCGACGCACATCGTCTCGAGGCCGAACTGCTTGTCCTCGAACTGCAGGCCGTTGACCAAGGTGGTCATGATCCGCGCGCCGGTGGAGCCGAACGGGTGCCCGAGCGCGATCGCGCCGCCGTGCACGTTCAGCCTGTTCTCGTCGATGCCGAGCTCGCGGGCCGAGCCGATCACCTGGACCGCGAAGGCCTCGTTGATCTCGACCAGGTCCATGTCGTCGATCGTCATCCCGGCGCGGGCCAGGGCCTGCTTGGTCGCGTCGACCGGACCGAGGCCCATGATCTCCGGCGACAGGGCACTCACGCCGGTGGAGACGATCCGGGCGAGCGGGGTGAGGCCGAGCTCACGCGCCTTGGTGTCGCTCATGATCACGACGGCCGCGGCGCCGTCGTTCAGCGGGCAGCAGTTGCCGGCCGTGATCGTGCCGTCGACCCGGAACACCGGCTTCAACTGACTGACCTTCTCCAGGGTGGTCCCGGCGCGCGGGCCGTCGTCCTTGCTGACCACCGTGCCGTCCGGCAGCGTCACCGGGACGATCTCGCGCTCGAAGAAGCCGTTGTTGATCGCCTTCTCGGCCAGGTTCTGCGACCGGACCCCGAAGATGTCCTGGTCCTCGCGGGTGATCCCCTTGAGCGTCGCCACGTTCTCGGCGGTCTGCCCCATCGGGATGTAGACGTCCGGGATCAGCCCGTCCCCGCGCGGGTCGTGCCAGGTCTCGTTGGTCTCCGCGTACTTCAGCGTGCGCTGCAGCGCGTCGGCGAAGACCGGGTTGACCGAGCTGCCGTCCACGCCTGCGGAGTCGAACGACTTGTACCGCGAGACGCACTCGACGCCTGCGCTGACGAAGATGTCACCCTCACCGGCCTTGATCGCGTGGAACGCCATCCGGGCGGTCTGGGTGGAGGACGCGCAGAATCGGTTGACCGTGGTGGCGCCGGTGGTGTCCCAGCCGAGCTGGATCGCGATCCGGCGGGCCATGTTGCCGCCGTGCTCGTCGTGCGGCTCGGCACAGCCGACCATCAGGTCCTCGACCTGGTCACCGGTCAGCCCGACCTTCTCGACCGCGGCCTGGATCATCTGCACAGCCAGGTCGTCCGGCCGGATGTCCTTCAGGGAACCCTTGACCGCCCGGCCGATCGGCGACCGCGCGGTGGAGACGATGACTGCTTCAGGCATTGCTCTGTTCTCCTTCTACAGGCCCAGATCGCGGCCGATGAGTTCCTTCATGATCTCGTTCGAGCCGGCCCAGATCTTGGTCACCCGGGCATCCCGCCAGGCGCGGGCGACGCGGTACTCGTTCATGTAACCGTAGCCACCGTGCAGCTGGACACACGCGTCCAGGATCTCGTTCTGCACATGTGCACTCCACCACTTCACCTTGGCCGCGTCCACTGCGGACAGCCGGTCCTCGTCGTGTGCCACGACCGCGTTGTCGACGTACGCCTGGGTGACCTCGGCCTTGGTGACCAGTTCGGCGATCAGGAACTTGTTGTACTGGAACGAGCCGACCGACTGGCCGAAAGCCTTGCGCTGCTTCACGTACTCGATCGTCTCGTCCAGGATCTGCGCGGCGTGCGCGATGTTCGACACGGCGGCGCCGACCCGCTCCTGGGCCAGCCGCTCCATCATGTGGATGAAGCCGCGGTCGACCTGGCCGAGCACGTTCTCGTCCGGCACGAAGACGTCCTCGAAGAACAGCTCCGACGTACCGGACTCGGTCTGGCCGACCTTGTCCAGCTTGCGGCCGCGGGCGAAGCCCTCCATCCCCTCCTCGATCGCGAACAGGGTGATGCCCTTGGCGCCCTTGCTCGGATCGGTGCGGGCCGCGGTGATGACGAGATCGGCCATGTCGCCGTTGGTGATGAAGGTCTTCGACCCGTTCACCAGCCAGCCGCCGTCGACCTTCTTCGCGGTCGTCTTCAGCGCGGCCAGGTCGGACCCGCCCGACGGCTCGGTCATCCCGATCGCGGCGATCAGTTCACCGGAGCAGAACTTCGGCAGCCAGCGCTGCTTCTGCTCCTCGGTGCCCAGATCGACCAGGTACGGCGCGGCGCAGTCGTAATGGATCCCGAAACAGCTCGAGAGCGAGGCGGAGACCTTGGAGACCTCCTCGGCGAACACCGCGTTGAAGCGGTAGTCCCCGACCGACGAGCCGCCGTACTCCTCCGGCACGTCGAGGCCGAGGAATCCCTGCTTGCCGGCTTCCAGCCAGGCCGCCCGGTCGATCGTCTTCTCCTCGAGGAACTGCTCCATCCGCGGCACCAGCGAGCGGTCGCAGTACTCCTTGGCACTGGCCCGGAACGCGTCGTGGTCCTCGCCGAAGATGATCCGCTGCATGGGTGATCCCTCCCGATCGCTGGAGCTAAGCGCTTGCTTAGCTTCGCCAATCTGGGGCAGGGTGTCAACGTGTCCGCGATCACCACTCCCCTGGTCTGGGAACATGTCCAGCCCGCCGCCGCCCGCCGGCTGCTCACCGGCGCCATCGACGCGTTCGCCGAGCGGGGCTTCCAGGCGACCACCACCCGCGACATCGCCTCACGGGCCGGCATGAGCCCAGCCGCCCTCTACGTCCACTACTCGTCCAAGGAACGCCTCCTCTTCGAAATCAGCCTCTACGGCCACCGCGCAGCCCTAGAGATCCTGCGTCAAGCGAACGCCGAAGCGGGCGCAACGGGCGGATCCAGCCGTGCGCCCGCTGATCGGTTGCAGGCGATGGTTTCGGCGTTTAGTGCGTGGCATGCGGAGCACCACACGATCGCCCGGGTTGTTCAGTACGAACTGGCCGCTTTGAGCCCCGAGCACTTCGCGGAGGTGGCGACCATCCGGCGTGCGATCTCCGACCTGGTCGAGCAGGTGCTGTCCGACGGAGTCGCCGACGGCTCCTTCGCGGTGGAAGACCTGCCCGGTACGACGCTCGCCGTACTGTCACTGTCCATCGACGTAGCCCGCTGGTACGACCCCGCACGGCGAGCCTCACCCAGCGAACTCGGCAACCTCTACGCCGACCTGGCTCTCCGGATGGTCGCAGCGTAGACATGCCGAAGGCCCCGGCATCTCAGCGGATGCGCGGGGCCTTCTGCGGGACTGATCAGGCCTGCAGGGCAGCCTGGACGTCGAGGTGGATGTCCACCTTGTCACCGATCAGCAGCTTGCCACCCTCGAGCGGCACGTTGAAGTCGATGCCCCAGTCCTTGCGGGTGATCGAGGTGGAAGCCTCGAAGCCGATGATGGTCTGACCGTAGGCGTTCTGCTCCACGCCGAGGAATTCGACCGCGAACTCGATCGGCTTGGTCACGTCCTTGATGGTCAGCTCGCCGGCCAGGATGTAGTCCTCACCTTCCGGCTTGAAAGCGGTGCTGACGAACGTCATCTTCGGGCTGTTCTCGGCGTCGAAAAAGTCACCGGAGCGCAGGTGACCGTCGCGCTGCGCGTTCCGGGTGTGCACGGAGCCCAGTTCGACGGAGACGGCCGCGGTCGACTCCTCGAGGGAGTCCTTGACGGCGATCTCGCCGCTGAACTCCTGGAAGGTGCCACGAAGCGTGGTCATCGGGTGGCGGACGGTGAAGCCGATCTCGGTGTGGGCGGCATCGAGGGCGTAGGTACCCGACACCAGGCCGGGGATCGTGCTGGTCGCGGTAGCGGTCTCGCTCATTGGGGGTCCTCTCGAAACGAAAAGTCTGTGGGGGCGACGAGGTCGTGAGTTGATGTGTCAACCTTTGACCCCGACAGTAGAGAGGAACGGTTTAAAAGTCAACTACATTCCCGGTACACTAATCGGGTGACGATGACGACTGGGACCCGGTGGCTGGACTCTGAGCAGCAGGTGGCGTGGCGCGCGTACCTGCTGGGCACTGCGCGCCTGATGGCCAAGCTCGACGACGACCTGCGCCAGTTCGGCCTGGGGATCAACGACTACGAGATTCTGGTCCGCCTCTCCGAGGCACCGGAGCGCCGGCTCCGGATGGCCGAGCTGGCCGACCGGCTGCACCAGAGCCGGTCGCGGCTGACCCACACCGTCGGCCGGCTCGAGGCCGCTGACCTGGTTCGCCGCACCTCCTGCAAGAGCGACAAGCGCGGCGTCTGGGCCGAGCTGACCGATGCCGGCTTCGGACTCCTCGATTCGGCCGCGCCCTACCACGTGGAGAGCGTCCGGGAGAACCTCGTCGACCTGGTCTCGGCCGAGGACTTCGCCGCGGTCGGCCGGGTTTTCGACGCCGTCTCGGAGCACATCGGCCAGCGCTGACCCCCCGGCTTGGAATCGGTACCGTCAAGCCTCGGCGGCGTGTCCGCTTTTCAGGTCGTTCTCGATCTGGCGGGCCGCCGCCTGCAGTGGGGGCAGCAGTTCGCGGCGGATCGCCTCGGACGACCCCCTGCTCGTCCTCGCCGACAGGTTGATCGCGGCGATGACTGCACCCCCGCTGTCATGGATCGGCACCGCCAGCGATCGGAGCCCTTCCTCCAGTTCCTGATCCACCAGGGCGAACCCCTGACTCCGGACCCGGTTCAGAGTCGTCCGCAGCTTGGCCCGGTCGGTGATCGTCCGCGGCGTCAGCGGCCGCAGTTCCACCGACCCGAGGTACTCGTCCAGCCAGTCGGTCGGCCGGGACGCGAGCAGCACCCGCCCCATCGAGGTCGCGTACGCCGGGAACCGCGTGCCCACGCTGATCGCCACCGTCATGATCCTCTTGGTCGGAACCCGGGCAACGTAGACGATGTCGTTGCCGTCGAGCAGCGACACCGAACACGACTCGTGCACCTCGGCGACCAGGTCCTCGAGGTGCGGCTGGGCGACCTCAGGCAGGGACAAGCTGGACAGATAGGCATACCCGAGCTCGAGGATCCGCGGCCGCAGCCCGAACAACCGTCCATCGGTCCGCATGTACCCGAGCTCCACCAACGTCAGCAGGAACCGCCGCGCCGCCGCCCGGGTCAATCCCGTCGACCGCGCCACCTCGGACAGCGTCAGCTCCGCGTGGTCGGCGTCGAACGCCCGGATCACCGCCAGCCCCCGTTCCAGGGACTGCACGAAGTCAGAACTGCGCTCCGTCATCTCGCCCCAGCAGCCCGGTCGTGAGCGGCGAGGGCGCGGTCGATGAGGGTGCCGCTGCTGCCGAGCCAGTTGGCCGGATCGAGCGCCTCATCGATCTCCTCGACCGACAACACGCGCCGTACGTCGGGATCCGCGACGAGGTGATCCCTCAGGCTCGTCCCCTTCTCAACCGCCACCTGCCCGATGCGCCCGACCACCTGATGAGCACCGGCCCGGCCAAGCGCCGGCGCCAACCGGGCCGCCACACTCTCCGACAACACCAGCCCCTGCGTCAGGTCCAGGTTGGCGCGCATCTTCTCCGGATGCACCCGCAACTCGCTCAGCAGCCGGCCGGTGCGAACGCCCGCCGCCCCCGCCAACCGCGTCAGTTCCCGCAGCGGCTCCCACTCCGCATGCCAAGCCCCGGTAGCCCGTTCATGCTCGTGCACGCCCGCGGCGTACAGGGTCGCGACCAGTCCCGGCATCCGCCGCACGATCGCCGTGATCAGCACCGATCCGACCGGATTCTGCTTGTGCGGAAGGGCAGACGAGCCACCGGACTCCCCCTCGGTCACCTCGCCGACCTCGGTCTGGGCCAGCAACGTGACATCCAGCGCCACCTTGCCGCAGGCCGCCACTAGTCCACCAAGCGCAGCCGTGAGTTCAAGGATCGGCTGCCGGTTCGTATGCCAGGGCGAGGCCGGCTTCAGCCCGAGCCGGGCAGCGAATCCCTCGATCACCGCTGGCCCCGCGTCACCGAAGACCGCCAGCGTCCCGGTGGCACCACCTAGCTGGGCGGGCAGCGACGACCGGACACTCTCGAGTCGCGTCAGGGCTTCATCAAGACCGGTCAACCAGCCGGCCGCCTTCAGCCCGAAGGTAGTAGGACCAGCCTGCTGTCCAAGGGTTCGCGCGGCCACCAGAGTGTTCCGATGCGACCGCACCAGCTCCGCACAGGCAGCGGACGCGACCGAGGCATCGGCGGCATCCAATGCGCGTCCGACACACAACAGCAACGCCGTGTCGAGGATGTCCTGGCTGGTGCTTCCGTGATGCACCCACGGCCGTGCCTCAACCGGTAGTTGCTCCCCGATCACCCGCACCAGCGGTACGACGGGATTGCCCGCCGACTGCGCATCCCGGCCAAGCCGCCCAAGGTCGAACTGCCCACTCCTGCACACTTCCGCGATCGCAGCAGCCGCATCAGCCGGTACTACGCCGGCCGCCGCACCCGCCTCGGCTAGAGCCTGCTCGCAATCAAGCATGGCCCGCAGCAAAGCGTGATCGGACACCTCGGCGTCCACCTGATCCACCCCGGCCAACGGTCCAAGGAGGAGCCCAGAGTGTTCGGCATCCGCACGGATGTTCATTTCGTGAACGTACGGCGCCTTTCGGGCCAGCGTCAATGCTGCGGCAAAGCATTGACGCCTCAGCGATCAGCGGACTAAGTTCTCCATAAGAACATGCGTTCGCTATGCGAACATCCCTGCACCGCCCCCTTCCCCGCCCGGGATCTACAGGAGGAGCGACCATGCGACGTGCAGTCGCCACCGTTCTCGCCAGCACCCTGCTCTTCGCCGCCGCCGGCTGTGGTGGCGACGACTCGGGGTCCGCCACCGACGGCGGACCGGACAAGTTCAAGGTCGGAGCCATTCCGATCGTCGACGTCGCTCCCCTGCACCTCGGGATCGCGAAGGGCTTCTTCAGCGAGCAGGGGATGGAGATCGAGGTGGTCAACACCACCGGCGGCGCCGCGGCCGTGCCCGGCGTGGTCAGCGGCGACTTCACCTTTGCCTTCGGCAACGTCACCTCGCTGATCGTTGCCAAGTCGCAGAATCTGCCCCTGAAGGCCGTGGCCGAGGGCAACTCCTCGACCGGCCAGGACGGCAAGGACTTCGGTGGCGTGGTGGTGCCCAAGGACAGCCCGATCACGTCGGCCAAGGACCTGGCCGGCAAGCAGGTCGCGGTCAACAACCTGAAGAACATCGGCGACACCACGGTCCGTGCTTCGGTCCGCAAGGCGGGCGGTGATCCGGCCGGGGTCAAGTTCGTCGAGATGCCCTTCCCGGACATGCCGGCCGCGATCGCGAACCACCGGGTCGACGCGGCCTGGATCGTGGAGCCGTTCTTCACCACCGCCAAGAACCAGGGCGCCAAGGTGATCGCGTCCAACTTCGTCGACGCCGCACCCGACCTGACCGTCGCGGTGTACTTCACCTCGGAGAAGGTG
>Ga0193717_1000332_pt1 | contig 34103 bp, 33 predicted proteins | sample U2c2metaG_FD_145900 | JGI IMG/M metagenome (GOLD analysis project Ga0193717, IMG submission 145900) | Soil microbial communities from a riparian zone of the East river system, Colorado, United States - U2c2 | ecosystem: Environmental > Terrestrial > Soil > Riparian zone | place: USA: East River... | reverse complement strand
CCCACGCGTTACTCAGCCGTCCGCCGCTCGCCACCAAGTAGTAAACTACTCGTGCTGCCGCTCGACTTGCATGTGTTAGGCACTCCGCCAGCGTTCATCCTGAGCCAGGATCAAACTCTCCATAAAAAGATATATCAATAAATTGACTATCTACATAAAATATAAACTGACGATGATAATATGCACAACTAAATTGTTAACGTTCATTTGATCTATTCAACTCCACAGTTGCTTCGCTTTATTGTGCGACCAGACTGTGATCAAGCATAACGTACGTAGCGGGTGTCCGTCAAGGGTAATTTGAAACTATTTTGTAGCTAAAAAGACAACTAAGCCAATAGTGGCGCCTAAAATAGACCCTACGAGGACTTCTAGGGGCGTATGACCCTTTGCGGATCGGGGTAATTTAACCGGACTTTTTGTTTCTTTGATTAGCTGGGTAATTGCTTCACCCTGCTCTCCTGAAGACCGCCGTACCTTGACTGCGTCGTAGGTAATAACCAGAACGACTAGGGTTGCAAGGCCAAATATAGCTGACCCTATACCGTCTTTTAGTAATATGACCATCCAGATAGCCACTGATGTAGCCGCATGCGAGCTAGGCATCCCGCCCGATATGAATAGCTGGTGCGTTAGGTCAAGGCGTTTCCCTTGCCCTGTAGCAATCGCGTACTTAATGATGTGCGACAAAAGCCACGCAATAACGATTGCTACAAGATAGGGGGAAACGAGTTCCATAACCCTATTCTACTCCTCTTCCTCTAGTTCTGGTGCAGCCTGTTCAGGCATAAGTCCAAGTGATGACACTTTGTCCCCTTCACGCATGCGCATGATACGCACGCCTTGCGTCGTACGTCCAAGTGTTGGAATATCCTTCAGCGCGACGCGAATTGCCTGGCCCTGATTGGATATTAGCAATACTTCACTGGCATCTGGTTCTAAAGTACGGACAGAGATAATCGGGCCTGTCTTTGCCGTCACGACAGCCGCTTTAATACCAACGCCTCCACGTTTATGGCTTGGGAAGTTAGCAACCTTGGTCGTCTTGCCGTAGCCGTTCTGGCTAATAACGAGCAGGCGTGCGTTGTCGTCATCAACAATATCCATTCCGACCACTTGGTCGTTCGGCCGTAGACGCACTCCGCGGACACCACGAGCTGATCGGCCCATTGGACGAGCATCTGATTCGATAAAGCGAACGGCTTGTCCGGCAGATGTAGAGATTATCACATCGTTCTGTCCAGTCGTCTTCTTAATCCAACGTAGCTCATCCCCATCGTCTAATTTAATAGCGATGAGACCATTCGTACGAATATTTGCATAGTCCTTGAGAGGTGTCTTTTTTATCGTCCCCTTCGTGGTTGCCATAAACAAATAACCGTCATCATTCGCGTCCTTTGCATGACGGATGATAGAAGTAATCTTCTCTTCGGGCTGTAGTTGCAATAGGTTAACTGCTGCAACACCCTTAGCTTGTAGGCTGGCTGCCGGCACTTCGTAGGCTTTCAAACGGAAAATGCGACCTCGGTTAGTAAAGAATAATAAGTAATCATGAGTACTTGCAGGTACAAGCTGGTCAATAATATCCTCTTCCTTGGTTGTCATGCCACGCTTGCCTTTACCGCCACGGTTCTGACGGCGATATTCGCTCACTAACGTACGTTTGATGTAATTTTCTGTTGTCAAAAGAATAACAGACTCTTCTTCAGGGATGAGTTCTTCATCGCTAAACTTACCGAGTTCATAGTTAATCATCTGGCTGCGGCGTTCATCGCCATATTTCTCTTTCATCTCAAGAAGCTCTTCTTTGATGATACGAAGGATCTCTGACTCATCGGCTAGAATTGCCTCTAGTTTGGCAATCAGCTCGAGTAACTCATTGAGCTCGTTTTCAATCTTGTCACGCTCTAGGCCTGTTAGGCGGCGTAGCTGCATGGCAAGAATCGCTTGGGCTTGGATTTCGGAAAGGCCGAACTTCTCGATCAAACCCGCTTGCGCGATTTCACTTGTCTTACTTGCACGAATAAGCTTAATTACTTCATCAATGTGATCAAGAGCGATCTTGTACCCTTCTAGGATGTGTGCGCGGGCTTTAGCTGCTTTTAGCTCAAACTCAGTTCGGCGGCGAACAACGATACGACGGTGTTTGACGAATTCGTCGAGGATTTCATGCAGGCCAAGTACTTTAGGCTGGATACCATCAATAAGAGCAAGCATATTATAGTGGAAGCTCGTCTGTAAGGCCGTAAGCTTGAAGAGCTGGTTGAGAACCTTCTTTGGATAGGCATCTTTTCGAAGTTCAATAACAACCCGGACTTTGCCCCTGGCACTTTCGTCGCGTAGGTCACTGATTAAAATCTTCTTATCCTTGTGCAGTTCGGCAATTTTTTCAATAAGTGTTGCTTTATTTACGCCATAAGGCATTTCGGTGACGATAATCTGGCTACGGCCTTTTTTAGTCTCTTCGATGGCCGTTACGGCACGAATCATCACGCTACCACGGCCTGTCTGGTAAGCCTGCTTCATTGGGCTACCGCCGTAGACTACTGCGCCCGTTGGAAAATCTGGGCCTTTAACGTATTTCAATAAATCATCGATTGTTGTCGCTTCGGGGTTATCAATCAAATGTATTGTCGCATCAACAAGCTCACTAAGGTTATGCGGTGGAATATTCGTCGCCATACCAACAGCAATACCAATCTGTCCGTTTAACAGAAGGTTCGGCAGCTTAGCAGGAAGCACCGACGGTTCTTGTTCTGATCCATCGTAGTTGTCACGAAAAACAACCGTATCTTTTTCGAGGTCAGCTAGCAGTTCATTACCGGCGCGGCCTAGGCGTGCTTCAGTGTAACGGCTTGCAGCTGGAGGATCTCCGTCCATCGAACCATAGTTACCTTGGCCATTAACCAATGGGTATCGCATTACCCAATCTTGAGCCAGACGTACCATTGAAAAGTAGATAGATGAATCGCCATGAGGGTGATATTTACCCATTACGTCACCGACGATACGGGCGCTCTTGAGGAATCGTCCACCTGGGCGAAGGTTTTGTTCGCCCATGCTGTATAAAATACGCCGGTGCACAGGTTTCATACCGTCTCGCACGTCAGGAAGAGCACGCTCAACAATCACGCTCATTGAATATTTCAAGAAGCTTTCTTCCATAACATATTCAACAGATTGATTCTCCACTAATCGTGAGTGTGTCTGAGGAACAATTACCTCATCTTCAATTGGCATTGTGTTATTTACGTCAGTAATATCGTCGTCCATACTAAATATCCAGATCCTCTAGGCTTAGTGATTTCGCACGGCTTTGGATAAAGCTTTTACGAAGATCTACTTGATCACCCATTAGCTTTGTAAAAATTGCATCACTTTTCTCGGCGTCTTCTACTTTTACCTGTATCAGTACGCGGTTTTCAGGATTCATTGTCGTATCCCATAACTGTTCAGCGTCCATTTCACCTAGACCCTTATAGCGCTGGAGAAGTGTAATGCCCGCTTGCTTAGTAAGGTCTGCCGTCTCATCAATTGCAGTACCCTTTTCGCGGCGTTCGGCAATCATCTTTGCGATAATCTCATCACGCTCTTCGTCGCTGTAGGCATAAACTTTCTTTGTTCCCTGACGTAACAAAAACAACGGGGGTTTTGCAAGATACACATACCCGCCATCAATTACCTCTTTCATATATCTAAAGAGGAAGGTCAAAAGGAGTGTCGAAATGTGGCTACCGTCAACATCGGCGTCGGTCATGATAATGACACGGTGATAACGTAGGCCATTAATATCAAATTGGTCGCTAATGCCGACACCCATTGCCTTAATGAGACTCACGATCTCATTATTATTAAGCATACGGTCGAGTCGTGCACGTTCAACGTTCAGTACCTTACCTCGAAGTGGTAAAATCGCCTGCGTCTTGCTGTCGCGGCCTGATTTGGCAGATCCACCAGCCGAGTCACCCTCTACGATGTAAAGTTCTGAATCTGCTGGGTTTTTGCTTGAGCAGTCAGATAGTTTACCTGGCAGGCTTAGACCGTCTAATGCACCCTTTCGGATAACATTGTCACGGGCTGCGCGGGCTGCTTTTCGTGCGCGAGCAGCTAATAGTGATTTGCCGACGATCTTTTTAGCAACGTTTGGATTTTCGTCCAAGTAATAACTAAAGTATTCATTCATCACCTGTTCAACGTAGCGCCGGACTTCCGGGTTACCTAGCTTGTTCTTCGTCTGTCCTTCAAATTGAGGGTCAGGAAGCTTCACGAGGATAATTGCAGTCAAGCCTTCACGGATGTCATCACCCGTAAGGTTATCTTCTTTTTCTTTCAACAGGCCGCTTTTACGTGCGTAGTCGTTAATAACGCGGGTCATCGCAGAACGGAATCCGATAAGGTGCGTTCCTCCATCAGGGGTGAGAACGTTGTTAGCGAACGGCTTTACTGTTTCAACGAAGGTTTCATTATATTGAATGGCGACTTCTATCATCGAGTCTTCAACTTGGCGCTCTACATAGAACACGCTGTCACTTACGACGTCTTTACCGATATTCAAGTGCTTTACGTAGCTCTGGATACCACCCTCAAAGTAAAATGCTGCTCGCTGCTTCGTACGTTCGTCACGTACCGAAACATAAATACCTTTTGTAAGATATGCCTGGTGGCGAAGATAATTAACTACCCATTCGTAGTCAAACTCTACCGTTTCTTTAAAAATGGTTGGGTCTGGATAGAACACTGTCGTCGTACCCGTTGGACGATCCGTTTTACCGACCTTCTTCAGTGGCGCCAAAGAAGCACCACGTTCAAATTCAATACGGTATAGTTCGCCCTTTTGCACAACCTCTGCAACCAGTTTCGTCGACAAGGCATTGACGACACTCGCGCCCACACCGTGTAGACCTGAGGATACCTTATACCCGCCGCCACCGAATTTACCACCAGCGTGAAGTACTGTCAGTACGGTCTCAAGCGTACTGAGGCCGGTTTTCTCATGCTTGTCTATAGGGATACCACGGCCATCATCCGTTACCATGACCCCGCCGTCTTCAAGAAGCACAACATCAACGCGGCTTGCGTATCCTGCGATTGCCTCGTCTATTGAGTTATCGGCGATTTCCTTAATAAGATGGTGGACACCATCATAGCCGGTACTACCAATATACATACCAGGACGCTTGCGAACTGGCTCAAGCCCCTCTAGTACTTGAATTTGTGACCCATCATATGAGCCGTCGTCTATTTTTTGTTTAGCCATGTTCCCTCACTACTTCAGACGTTTCTGCTATTTACAATGTTTCTATTATACCGCACAAATATTGTTCACTCAAGCTATTGTACTGAACATATTTCTTATGCTAATGTTATACCAAGAGGTGTGATAAACAAAAAGAAAAAGGTAAAAATAACATGTTCAGGAAGATAGTCAGTAATCTTGCGTTCAGTCCAGCCTTAGTAGGCCAGCTTGGCTTTTACGCTAAACGGCTTCGTAAAGAAGAAACTACTAGGCGTATAGGGCTTATTTTTACTGCTTTAGCGCTTATTGTTCAATCTTTCGCCGTCTTTTCGCCACCGGAATCTGCGAATGCGTCTAGCAATTCAGATTTTATCCCGGGTGGGGTAAAAAGTGTCACCGAATACATGACTTACTACGACCGTAATTATAACAATATTAAGGATATATATACATCACTTGGTATTACGCGCACGGAACTAGCAACTACCACGACAAGTACGGTTAATTCAAAAGATGTCTACTCTTGGGGTATGGCAAGTCGTTTTAGCGCGGCACAAGGCGAACGAACCTATCAATACCAAAAAGGCGCTGGCGGTACAGGAACAGTATATTACCGCCCGCTTAGCCTTTGGGATAGTAAACCCTACACGAAAGCAAATGGTTCAACCTATACTGTCTTCGTAGGTCATTCAGCAAAATTCGGCTGGTTCGCATTAATGAAAGATTGCGGAAACTTTACCGCAAAACGAGTCCCGCCAGCACCTCCAAAACCAAGCGCGGCATGTCAGGACATAACCGTCCAGAAGCTTTCTACGACATCATTTAGATTCAACTCCAAATCAATTGCGACAAACGGGGCAACTATATCAGGTTTCACATATACAGTGAAAAATGGTGCAGGCGCAGTCATTTATACGAAAACCGTCGCCAGTGGTCCTACAGACTATACGCAAGCCTCGCCTGGAACGTATTCGGTTTCATTAGCCGTCAATACGTCCCTAGGCAAAAAAGAGAGCACGACTTGTAAAGAAAGCTTTACGGTTGCACCACCTCCGGCAGTTCCTGCCGCTGCTTGTACCAACTTAACGGCAGCAATCAGCAACCGGACAATAGTTCAGCTTGCAGGTGAATCAGTCACTTCTGGCGGAGCAACCGTTAGTAAGTACGTGTTCACGGTGAAAGATAGTAGCGGTAAAGCCGTTGCCACCCGCACCGTAACTAGTAATCAGCTAAAAGTATCAGCCGACAGCCTTACTCTTTCTAGCGCGGGTAAATATAGCGTATCCCTCGAAGTCACAACGAGTACTGGCGTAAAAACAAGCACGCAAAACTGTGTCACTAACTTTACGATCGTTCCACCTGCAGTATGTACGTTTAATCCTCAGTTGCCCGCTAACAGTCCCGACTGTCAGCCATGCCCTGGCGATTCATCCATATGGATCAAAGACAAAGAATGTGAAGCAAAGGTCGTCGAGACAAAAACAGCAGTAAACTTCACCCAAGGCAACGTAGACGCAACGACTGTCATATCAAAGGCATCTGATCGCGTTACCTATACGATTAATATCGAAAATACCGGCCTGACCGAGGCAACCGTTCCAGTCGAAGAAAAACTAGATGATGTACTTGAATACGCAACATTAGTCGACAACGGCGGGGCCACATTTAACAGCGCGACAAAAACATTGTCATGGCCTGCGATAAAGCTTGCGGCCGGACAAAAACAATCACGTGTCTTCGTCATAGAACTTGCCAGCACAATCCCTGCAAGCCCCCAAGGTATGAGTGATAAAACATCATATGACTGTATTATGACAAATACATTCGGCAATACGGTAGACATTAACGTTGACTGTCCTACCGAAAAACAAGTAGAACAAGTCATCACCGCGCTTCCGACTACCGGCCCTACCGAAAACATGCTGTTCGCAGGTGGTGTACTTGCGGTTGTCGCCTTCTTCTACGCACGCTCACGCCAGATGAAAAAAGAGGTTCGCCTTATCCGTCGTGACTTAAACGCTGGTACAATATAGAAAGAAATAAAGGTGGACCATGAGTGATAGACAAGAACAAGATCCTTCCGGCAAAGAACAAAAAATCGACCAAGTCGAACTTGATAAAGAGCGTGAGAAACGCCTAGACAAGCTCCGCGAGGACTTTGAAAAAATTGGTGATAAACCAGTTGAAAACGCAGAAGACCTTCATCGCGAAGCGGTTGAAAAAGCGGCTAATGTTGAACGTAAGGCCGAGACTGAACAAGCTCCCTCTCATGAAAAGCAGCGCAGAGGTCCGGTGGCAAATAAAAAAGAACTAGATGCCAGTTACAACGCCAAAATGGCCGATGCACGTACTCACATGTCCGCCCCAAGTCGTACGTTTAGCAAGGTTATCCATAATAAAGCCGTTGAAAAAGTAAGTGGCGTCGTAGGTTCTACGGTCGCCCGCCCTAATGCCATATTATCGGGAGCTGTTTTTGCATTCGTTCTAACGCTTGCGGTCTATCTGGTAGCCAAAAATATAGGCTACCCTCTTTCAGGATTTGAAACTATCGGTGCGTTTATTCTTGGCTGGGTACTAGGTATCCTTTATGACTTCTTTAAAGTCATGATCACCGGTCGTAAATAACAAATCTTATCGTAACTTAATCGATATCTCACTATCAGGGTTCGTTTTGTCACCCCGAAGGTGTAGCCTGTCATCATCGGCAGGAGGAGGCGCTAAAGGAGCTGGTGATTGCGGTGACGGCTGATTAGCCTCTTGGCTTGGCACAGAAGGCGGCGTAGGAAACGAAGGTGAAACAGGCACTGCTGTGGTTTTTGGTGGCTGTTGCGGCTGCGTAGACGCTCCTGGCTGCAAATTAGGCGGGGTAAACGGTGATGGAGCTGAAGCAGCAGGAGAAGCCCCTGCTGGAGATCTTGGAATATCGCTAATCTGTTTACGTTTTGCAAGCCATTCGTCAAGGAATGATGGAGTACCTCCACCTTGCGGCCCACCAGTACGCATGCCGGTCATTCGTTCTTGTTGCGCTTTCTTCAGTGCATCCGCTTTGGCTTTCTTCTCTGCATCCGCAGCTCCTAGTCGGGCAAAAATATCCTTTTCGACCTGTTGGCGCGGTTTACCATATTTTGCAGCGGACAAACGCTTTAAAGCATCACTCAGCTGAGGATTGGACTGTCCTAACGGCGCTATGAACGACATGCTAAACGGCGCTGATGGCACGTTATTAATCATGACGCTTGTCACGGATTGGTAATTTGGCATCTTAGTCAGGTCTTCCGCGTCAAATGTCGGAGCAAATTTCTTTACGAGGATCTCCGCATCGGTAATACCTATTCGCCCACTAATAACCGTACCGACGTTACCAATGATCGCTTCCCTTACTTTATCTGTTAGCTGCGTCATAAACTGGTTACCCAGGATCAAGTTAAGACGGTATTTTCTAGCTTCGGATAAAATCGACTCGAAACTTTCCGTTGCAAAGTTCTGGAACTCATCAACGTATAGCGAAAAGTCTTGACGCTGATCCTCTGGTATATCCGCGCGGCCCATGGCCGCCACCTGGAACTTCATGACGAATATAATGCCTAGCAGCTTTGAGTTCAGCTCACCCATCTTACCCTTACTTAGGTTAACGAGAAGGATTTTTTTGTTATCCATAATATCGCGAATGCTAAAGCCGCTCTTTGTCTGACCAATCACGTTACGCATTGCATCGTTAGAAATGAATGGACCAAATTTACTCACTACCCAGCTAATGACCTCACCGGCTTCGTTGGATTTTTGAGAGTTAGGAAATTCCTTAGTCCAAAAGTCCAACACGGATTGATCGGTGACGTACTTCAATTTGCTCTTCATGAAATCTTCGTCAATCAGTAGTTTAGGTATATCAATGAACGTTCCGCCTGCTGGATCGGACATTAATAACAGTGCGCAGTTACGGAAGATATGCTCTAGGCGCGGTCCAACGATACCAGTGTGCCCTGGGTCATACAAACCATACAGCATATTAATCGCTTCCTGAACCAAGAAGTCCTTCTGATCAGGATGTTCAAATTCAAACATGTTTAATCCAATAGGATTGGTCATATCGCCTGGGTTGAAGTAGATGACATCCTCAACGCGCTCTTTAGGTACTTTGCCTAGTAAATTCTCTACTGAATCGCCATGGGGATCGACGAAAGCAAAACCTCGTCCATCCATCATGTCCTGAAAAGCCAGATTCTCAAGCAACACCGACTTACCAGTACCTGTTTGACCAATAATATACGTGTGGCGACGGCGATCATTCGTACTGAGCCGAATTGGCTTTTTAACACCACGAAATTCGTTGTAGCCCAGCAAAAAGCCCTCGTCCATGACCTGTGTCGGTCCGTCGACTTGTTTTGACATCTGACGTTCGACTTGCGACGTTGGAATACTCTTTTGGTTAGGTAGATGGAAAACGGTTGCAAGTTCAATACTGTTAAGCACGTTTCGATTTACTGTTTGCGGGAAGAAACGAAATATATAGGCGGTTACTAACTCTTCAATATTCTTTGAAACCGCAAACTTGAACCCATTGTGGCTTGGTGAATCAAATAACGAAAAAGCCGCGACTATATTTTTTAAAAGACCCTGCGAACGTGAAGCCGTGTTCGAAGATACGACAACACGAATCAAAACTTCGTATCCTGGATAGCGAGTTTTCTCTTCGATTGCTTCTACACTTGCCTGTTCAAGAGAAGTCAGTTGTTTGTCTTCAGTCTTTACTTCTTCTTTTTCTGGCGGACGCCATAATGCCTCCATCAAATCCTTTGGTGCGATTACCCCGCCAAAGCCTGCCTTCTTCCTGCCTTTATCTTTGGTAATTTTTTCAACTGCATGAATTGAATTTTTTGACCATCCTTCGCGGGCAGGACGAAATAGCATCTGAATTGCCGCACCGTCTTCGCGACCCGCTGCTGATAATGCGTTCAAAAGCGCGCGTGACGCATCACGTTTTGATTCTTGATACGTAGCGATCGGATAGACAAAGTCCTTTTTCAAGGTAAATTCCCCGCCAATCGTTCCGCTCAGTTTACCAACTTGGCTAAAGATATTGTGTTCCGTTACTTCTTCCAGTCTTGCGGAAGGATACGCGGCGGCAACCGCTTGCCTTACCACATCAAGCAGTACCATCGGAACGACCGTGTAGTAATGGACGAGTCCGTTTCTGGCCACCATTTCAAACGACACGTGTCGTTGTCCGTATATTCTACTCTTGAAGCCTTTCGTCGCAGTGCTAGCGATGATGTTGTACATTACCTGAGCCTGAGACAACACTTCTTCGGTAAGATCTCGTTCATCCCGTCCACCACCATCAATATCATCACTCGAAGGTGGCAGATGAATAAGAAGCGGAACCATCTTAAGGCCGCGTTCGTAATTTTTTGCTTCACGAAGCGTTTTTCTATACTGAGAGAAAACGAATATTCCTACGGCAGAGCCCAGGAATAAAAAGACAAACACGCTTATTAATATGCCCGCCATAGCAGTCTCAGGCAACTCCGCTACTGCGAAGCGCCCAATTCCTTCCCGTAACGTTTACGAAGATAGTCAGCCTGTAACTTCTCGACTTCTTGCTCGCGGCGATATGGATCATCTTTTGTTTGAGTGATAATCTTTTTTGCCTTATCTACCCATTCTTTCTCGATCAAATCATCGTCATTTGCAGCGATTGGCATATCATCTACAACAGGTGTCGCCGCACTGTTATCAGCAGGCAGGCTAACAACCGGTGCGGGCAGGACGGGTAGTACCGGGGGAGCTACGGCTGGTGCCGCCTCACTGCGCTGTTCAAACCTTTCGGGGTTTTGTTCGATTGTCGTCTCGGGGTTTGGAGGCGACGGTGTCCGTTCTAAGTTTTGCCCGTAATTGGTTGGTGACAATTCAGGTCCAAGATTCGGTGCAGACTGTTTGGGTTCCATATCTGTAATTATAGCATAATCGTCACAACGAATATACGACGATTTAATTCGTTCTTTTCGAGATATATACACATGCTATGCCAGCAAAAATGACTACCAGCAGTACGTCGTACACGCCCACTTCTCCGACAGATTGCATCCCGATAAACATGACAGGCACCAACGCAAGCACGGATGAAAAATAATATGCCCTATTGAAACTTAGGGCCTGCACTGGTCGCTTAACGGTTACGGATCGTGAAATTTTCGCAACTAACATACTGGCAACATACAACAAAAAAGTCAGTCCACCCAGAACTGACACGTACATAAAAATAAATACCATTAAAATCCCCAATGGGCCGATTGTGGCCGGGGTGGTTGTTTGCAACAATATAGCCAACAATATAATTGCTGTTATTGAACTAATCGTTACCACTCTTCCCAACATGTTTCTCACTATACCACCCGCCTAAGAGATAAAAAATGCTTACTAGAGCAGCAACCATAAGATTCTGGTAGCTACATCCGCCGCTGTAATTAAATATTTGGCGCGTGCACCAATGAATCAGCTACTGCTCTAGAGCAACTGACCGCTCCAGGTAAACCTGGGGCATAGTAACATACGTCATATTCCACGCTTCATACCTAGTAATCTCACTGTTTATTAACATAAACAATGTTCAACTAGGTATGAAGCGGTACTAATGTACGCGCGCTTCACGCCCAGAACGTGTGTTTTGGTGGAGCATCGATAGCGCCACAATGTAGAAATCGTAAAAATTGTATATCCGCAAGATGCAAATAAAAAGTCCGATTCCCCGTGTCGCTATCGACTTTCACCAAAAGTCCGAACGGTCAGTTTTGAATTGTCAATGTGTTTTTGCTGCTTTTGTTTGTTTTTGTAAAAGCTTATGTCTACAATAGCACGCAAACACGTTTAGGTCAATGTAGTTTCATTCAAAAACTGATGTAATAAATGCAATAAAGTCAATTTAAATTTGATTCTTATCTGTAATGAAGCGTATATGTTTTTATAACAACGATGTTATATTCGCATGTTTAATTCACGTATCCCTGACTCAGACGCTCGTATCCACTACCCCGCACCGCGACTTTGGTGTCCATATTTTTTTATAGAGTCCACCATGCGCAAGGCCTTTACGCGTAATTAGACTAAAACACTGAGAATTATTTCTATATAAAAAACCGTAGATCGTTCGAAACATGTACGCGCAAAACATAGCCATTGCAAAAACAGTCGTAAAATTACGCGCGACGATATTTCATTAGAAATCATTGGAAAGTTTTGTAATGCAAATACGTATCCTCCGCCTGCATCATTTTTAGTTTTTTATAATTTTTATAAGTTTCTTTAATTCCTTAATAATTAGAATTTCTCATTGGCATAGTCGCACTAGACTTTATATGGCCTATCCACGAACTTTATTTTCTATTTTTTTAATTCATGTACGCATTAGCGAATGGTTATCATTCTACGTATTAAAACAATTTTCGTGAGACTTGAAAAACAAATTTAAAATAAAGAAATATTTAATTTACTAATAACCTTCCGGCATTGAATAGACTGGTCTATGGATGCCTGCAATCCCAAACATCCATAATTCAAAGGGAGCAATTGTAATTTCAGGTTTTAAATGGTGAACACAGGAAATAAGGTTATCCACACGTGGTATTTATTACTGAAAGTTTTTTTAAAAATACCGTTGACACAAGCGCTTTGACGTCATAATATAGGGGTAGCTCCTGAATAAATAAATTATACAGAAGCCAAAAATAAACAAGAACTCAAAAACTCCACACAAAACAACCACTACTCGCAGGTGGTTGTTTTTTTATGGCGTTTTTTAGTCATTTAGTGAACAAAAAACCACCATATGTGGTGGTCTGATGATTCAAATTGGTGGAGCTGCGGGGTACCGCCCCCCGGTCCAAAAGGTAACTGATTATTCGTCTACAAGCATAGTTCGTCTTAGGTTTTAACGACTATCAATGACTAAAAGCCAAACATAAAATGTCATGATCGTCACGCAGGATAATGTTCCGACACAATGCTGCTGCCCATTATGTCAGTAAGCGACATGCTTATAACACCACTCCGAATCTATGTCGCCTGTAAAAAGTGATGATCGAGCTTATTAGGCTGCGATTGAGACAGTAGCAAGAGGAGCTGATGTAAACATTTGAGCGAATACAGCAGGTACCTTGATGCTTTGAACTGTCTTAGCAAGTTTAGTTGCAATTAAAAAATGTAGGTTACGCCTACGGTCGTCTTGCAAAATAATCTGTTAAATTCCCTCTGTCGAAAGCTAAATTCAGCCCCAACATGAACATAGTCATTATAGCATTATTTACAGATAAGCACAAGATGTATCTGACTACGAACATTACGTCGATGATTGCTACAGTTTTGTCTGTTGCTCCGGCGGGTTTTGAAGATCACGCGCACTCACAACCCTCCTATCCCCTCTTTCATCGAAAGAACGGATATTTTCCACCACTACGCTGCGTAGCCCTACTTGTGAACTTATAGACGGTATCGTGTGACAGCACCCATTCCGTTTATCTAATCATATATGGCATGCCGTGCTCACTGCTTATTGGAGGAAGCAGCCATCCCTTCCTAGCTAGGTAACATCAGCCTTGCTCACCTTTACGTTCTTTTCTTGACGAGCTCCCTAAATGTCCATACACAGCCCTGGAATCATTTCGTCAGCCGTTAGATCACGGTAAGTCATACTGACAGAGTCGCATATCCTATCCTGCGGATTCCAAACTTGTCGCCATAATAAATCCCTGCCCTTGTTTTATGGCAATCCGGCCAAAGAATGTAGCTGCGGTAGCACGCAAATTCTCGTCAACCAAAAGCGACTGTTCGGATTCCGCTAAGCCGTATTGATCTTGTCTTAAATGTTTCACGAGTACCAAACTGTACAGCCTTTGGTCATAGACCGATGGATAAAAAACAACATATTTCTACTATAGAATCTATTCAAAATGCTGTTGCGCAACAGTGTAACAGATATAAAAGCAACATTAAAAACAACGTTAATCCGACAAGTCGTGAAATAAAATCTCGATTAGCACTCTCGCCCGATGTCCGCCAAATTCTGGCTACCGCCACGGACCGCCTAAACTTAAGTACGCGCATCACGTAGTATTCTAAAGTTATAAAAGCAGCTTAAAGAATCGCAGATCCAGAAAAGACACTCGCCGTTATAACTTCACGCTCAGGTGAAGCTTTGCAATATCGACAAAGCACTTGAATCGGGGGCGCGTATCTGATAGAATAGTTCGGAGTAACGCTTAAATTATTGCAGACTCAAAAAGGAGACCCGCAATCAGTACATCAATTCGCATCAACGAGGCAATCCGCGCCAGTCAACTACGCGTTATCGGAGCTGACGGAGAACAGCTTGGCATTATGAGTCGTGAAGACGCGCTCAAAGCAGCTGAAGAAGCAGGAGTAGACCTCGTTGAGATTTCACCGAATGCAGATCCACCTGTTGCAAAAGTCATCGACTGGGGTAAGTACCAGTACCAAAAGATGAAGGAACAACAGAAAAACCGCAAAAGCAGCAAAGCGAGCGAGCTGAAGCAAATGCGGTTTGGACTAAAGATCGGTGCTGGCGACCTAGAAATCAAGCTTCGCAAGATTCGTGAATTTCTAGCAGCCGGCCACAAGGTGAGAATTCAAATTTTTTATCGCGGTCGCGAGATGGCCCACAAAGAATTAGGATACGAAATGACTGATAGGATTGTTGCTCTTCTAGAAGATGACGCAATACTTGAGCAAAAGCCTCAGATGGCCGGTCGCAATCTGAGCATAGTAGTAAGGAGTAAATAATGCCAAAGTTAAAGACCCACAAAGGAACAGCGAAACGCATCAAGCTTACCAGCACTGGTAAATTGATACGTCGCCGTGCGTTTGGCGCTCACTTCCTTTCAAAGAAGAGCAAGAGCCGTAAACGCGCAATCCACACCACCGCAACCGTTACTGGTTCGATGGCCAGAAACGTAAGACGAGCACTAGGAGTATAGTATGCGAGTAAAAAGAGGCGTCACCGCACGTGCCAAGCACAAAAAGATTTTAAAACTCGCCAAAGGTATGCAGCACAACCGCACGCGTTCATACCGTCTTGCCAAGCAAGCGGTTATCCGTGCCCTTCAGTACGCATACCGTGACCGTCGCAACAAAAAGCGTGATCTTCGTGGTCTTTGGATTACACGTATCAACGCTGCTGCACGCGAACAAGGCGTCACCTACGGTAAATTGATTGCCGGCCTAAAGGCTGCAAATATCGAGCTAGACCGTAAAGTTCTAGCTGAACTTGCCGTAAATGAACCAAAAGCATTTACAGAAATTGTAAAGAGCGCTACAAAAGCTTAGTCTTTCACCTCCTTACTCTAAAAAACACCGCTGATTAAGCGGTGTTTTTTAGTTGACAGTCCATCGGTAAGCCGGGTTCTGTCATGGACGATCATCTATCTAGCCTCTTGGTTGCCCAAAAGATCAAGCGGATAGCGACCTACGGACGAACCGCCCTTTATGTAGATCTCCTTGCAGCTGACAGGGTTTACCTCCTTCGCATGTCACCATGCGTCGCTGTGGGCTCTTACCCCACTCCTTTCACCCTTACCTCATGTTGCCACGAGGCGGTATCGTTTCTGTGGCACTTTCCCTAGAGTCACCTCCGGTCGCCGTTAGCGACTGTCATGTCCTATGCTGCCCGGACTTTCCTCTTACGGTTTAACGCGCAAGTGATCGTCTAACGAACTGTCTAGGCTATTATACCCCATTATCGGCATGTGCATCCAGGATCTTATTTACCATCCCATCGGCAAGCTGATTGAACTCACGTCTCACGTGCGTAAAGTTTACTTTTTCAAACTTCGAAACCAATTCCTTGATACGTTCATGAATAGGCCATAGATCCCGATTCTTAATTTGATAAATCCCGTTCATCTGATTTACGACAAGCATACTATCAATGCGAAAATCAACGGTCCGTGCGCCCATCTCAAGAGCTTTCTCCAGACCAAGCCGTACTCCATGATACTCGGCCTGATTATTTGTGGTGATTCCTAAGTACATTCCGCCCTCGTGAATAACGTGTTCCTGGCTATTCATGATAATAAATCCCGAGGCTGATGGACCAGGGTTTCCTCTAGATCCACCGTCCGAATATACAATCAAATGAGATACATCGGATGTATTTGTTACATCATTACTTATCAATTCCTGCTTTTTAACAGATTGAACATCCTGTTGTGATATTCCCAACAATAGCTTTGCAGACTCCGTAAGGTTCTCTTGTTGTATGTCTGACATCTTTTTCCAAATGTAGTGATCGTAGTTCTGGCTGAGTCTCACCTTTTCTCCGCCTACGCCCAAGCTGACGAGGTAGAGAATGAACACGTACTGCATATCCCGATCATCGTGATCTATGTATGTCAGTACGTCAAACAACTGAGCGGTCTGCATAGTCAGCCCAGCCTCGTCCTTCAAGTAGCGCCCCAAAGCATCTTCGGGCTGCTCGCCATAATCTAGCTTACCGCCTGGTAGTTCAAACTTGCCTAAGATAGACGGTCTGCCGTTTGCGCGCCGCAGAAGAAGCGTTCGTTCGTCTTTTCGGATAATAGCCCGGACAGCGATGCGTTGGTTCATAAGATACTTTCTGTTTTTGAAAATGTTTCTGTCAGTATTTTAACATAAGAATAATTCGTATTTGGTCGGGATGACAAGATTTGAACCTGCGACCTCACGACCCCCAGCCGTGCGCGCTACCAAGCTGCGCCACATCCCGGTAATTATCTACTAAAAAGCCCCGAGGCATAACCTAGACGTTGATGTTCCCCGCGTAATTGCAAGGTGGGTGCTCTCAAATCGTTTCCACGGAAGCGAATCATTTGAACTCCCTATCAAATATGATATTCAGGAAAATCATATGCGCCTAAGTATGCCTTGGGACACCCTTTATTATATCACTTCGATTATCAGGAAAGGCCGAAAATATGACTAAAAATACTAATGAAGAAATTAGTTGCGGCGCGCATAAACATGTAAATAACAGGGCTAGCAACCAAGACGATTATAAATATAAAGATTATACCGAACCGTTCAATCGCCTCCATGCCGCGGCGTACAAACTCTGGAGCAAGTGCATACAGAACACGCGACCCGTCAAGTGGCGGGAGAGGAATCATATTAAATACGAAGAAGCCAAGGTTTACAAGAACTATAGTCGAAATAACCTGTCCGATTCCGCTCCCTATCGATGGAGCTCCTAGAAGTGCATATACCCCATAGGCGACAAAAGCAATTATTAAATTAGTCAGTGGACCAGCCAACGCGACAAGCGCCGCGCCCCATTCATCATATTTCAACCTTGCAGGATTGAACGGAACTGGCTTTGCTCCACCAAAAATAGGCGCTCCGGGCGTTATTGCCAGCAACAACGGCAAGATAATCGTCAGAAATGGGTCGATGTGCTTTATCGGATTAAGTGTAAGACGCCCTTCTAGCTTAGCCGTGTCATCACCTAAAAAATACGCCACGAAGCCGTGCATCGCCTCGTGAAGCGTCATAGACAACAAAATAACCACCAAGACGATTGCAATATACCCTATATCCATACCTGTTTATTATACAGTAATATCCCCTTTATCTACTGAGCTTAGAGATTTACGCTCTCCTCCTTGACTAATGGGGCTAAAAACGGTAAACTGATACAGATTGTAAAAAATAAGTGGAAGTAATAATTATGGCAGCACGATGTGAACTCACCGGAAAAGGCAAACAGTTTGGCCACAATGTCAGCTTCTCTTTGCGTCGCACAAAACGCGTCTTTAAACCTAACCTACAAAAGAAAACTTTCTTGGTTGACGGTCAAAAAGTAACGATGATCCTTAGCACACAGGCTATTCGTACGCTTAAGAAAAAAGGCATTTTGGCAAAAGCTGTCTAGCTTGGACCAATATCTAACAAAATCACCCCTCATATGAGGGGTGATTTTTATATATTCAGAAAGAAAGAAACTAACTTCTTGTTATTTCTATAACGGTAAGAGTCACGGGCAATACCGAGGCTGATTTCACCTTATACTTTGCAACAGTCTCTACGGGCGCGCCAAGTTCTTTGATGAATGTCTCCAAAACATCTTGAGGAACTTCATATTTAAGGCCGCTGTCCGCGTAATGTACGGGAATAACAGCTTTAGGATCAATACTTCGCACTAAAGTCGCAGCGGAGGTTGCGTCCAAAGTGTATCCACCCCCACCAACAGGAAGAATCAAAATATCCACAATACCTAGTGCCTCAAGCTGATCTTCTTCTAACTTACCCGCGATATTGCCAAGAAGCCCAATACGGACTTCTCCCACCTCTATACGATAGATCGTCGACAGAGGTTCGGTATCTTCAGTATCAATATGACGAAGCGCGCTAATACCTCGAATTGAGAAATCACCCAGCTCGTACTCACCTGGACCTTCAATAAGAAGCTGTGCGTCTTTGCTATTTGTCGCAAACCGCTCTTCAGTTGCGATTTCAACGGCATCTTTAACGGATAAATCCTTCAGTCCGACTAGCGAAAGCTTTGGATCAATTAGCGCTGTTGTTTTCTTGGTTGCGATAACAACACCGTTACCACCTTTATATTCAATATCAAACATTTTATTTCTCCTCTTTTACTGCATTTTCAGAATGTTATCGGTATCTGTTAGTACTGCATATTTTCCAGTTAGTATCTCTGTGATGAACCTGTCTCTTACGCTTAAGCGGTAGTAGAATTCATCATAACTTAACATACTATAGTTTAACTCTCTTGCTTCAATTTTCTCAATCTGTTTAATGGCATTTTTTAATTTCACCGCAGGAATGTCACCTACGAGTAAAAGGTCTACCGAACTGGCCGATCCCTTTACCAAAACACCTGCAGTAACTGCCAGGCGCACGCCTGGAAGGTTAGCTACTAGATCCGACCACCCACTATCACCAGTATTTGATACGGCTGCTTCTATGCGTTCATCGGCAAAGATCGCACGAAATGGCACATAGTATTCATAGCGCTGATTAATTTCGTAGTAAAGCTTGTTATCGGCGCTATCACTTGTAATGATACCTACCTCAAGCATGTTAGATAGTTCACGGCGGACAGAATTAATTTGTTCGTCAATTAGACGGGTGATCTCGCGAACATAAAAAGCCTTCCCTGGATTGTTCAGGAATAGGTGCAGTAATTTTACCCTCGTTTTTGAACCAAATAGTGCGTCAATCATTTTTTTGCGTTGGTTAACTTTCGTGTTCTATAATAGCATGATTATCGGGCCTTGGCGAGCAAGTTCGACAGGTACGTATTTGCCCCTGTTAGTGAATACCATTTTATATACGGATTCCGACGCAGCCACGTAAGCTGGCGTTTAGCGAGACGCCAATCGGCTGTTGTATTTTTTTCTTTAGCTTCTGCAAGGGTTAGTTCTTTCTCCAGATAGCGTTTAGCGATTGGGTATATATTCCCTGACGAAGCTTCGCTATCCCATCCATATTTTTTGCCCAACCTAGTTGCCTCTTCAACAACACCATCCTCAAATAATTGTTCGGTTCTGGCTGCAATTTGTGTTCGGAGCTGTTCTTTTTCTGTAGCTATTCCTACAATGATGCTATCACCTCTTGGAGCATTTTTACTCTTTTCGCTTATGCTTTTCCGTTCAATCACACGAATGACGTATCGCTTGTTGAGTTTGTTTTCTGGTAAGATTACGCTGTTTTTAAAACAATACTCGTGAAGTTCCTCGATCGACATTTTTTCCAGTTGCGCGCGTAATTCCTGGTCCACTTCACCCCCGAACTGGTAATCAAATAAAACCGAATCGATATACAGCCCAGTCCCTCCAACCAGAAACGGGGTGTGGCCGCGACTGCGGATTTCTTCTATTTTTTGTTCGGCATATTGTTTAAAGTCTGCAGCCGTAAATCGGTCGCCTGGCTCTACTAAATCAAGTCCCCAATGTGAGATTCCCTGCCGTTCATCCAGGCTTGGTTTGGCGGTGCCAATATCCATACCTTTATAAATAGTACGTGAATCGGCACAAATGATTTCGCCGTTAAATTTTTTAGCAAGGTTAATAGCAAGTGACGTTTTGCCACTCGCCGTTGGTCCTGCGATTACTACTAAAGGAAGTCCGGTTTCCATCGTAACTCCTTAAAATTATCAACTATATGATTGGTGCACGTCACAACCTCCTGCTCTAGCAGCTGTTGTTGCACTTCGCGACCTCCATGAAAGCCTGCGGCTAACCCGCCGAATCGATTCACCAATCGATGCCACGGTAAACTCGCATCCCCGTAGTGCGCAATTCCACCTACGATACGACTTGCATTCGCCTGGCCCGCCATGCCTGCAAGATCGCCATAAGTTGTCACTCGCCCATATGGCACTTGAGCCATAAGCCCCTCAACTTTTTCTCTAAAGTTAGGATTCTGAGCCATAAAAATAGTCCTCGATATCGAGCCATTCATTCACTCGAACGGTATTCTTAGAAGGGTCTACTTGCCTATTCCAGGGGTAGTCACCGTACACCAACGCGATTCTTCCGTCTTCGGCTGCGTCAAGGCAGTTCTGTAGCGAATCATCAATAACGTAATCTACGTTAAGATCCCGAAACACTTCAAGCTTCGTACGGGCTTTACCTTCTAGGCTGTACATAGCCGTAAAATGAACGTCCTTATACATGTCAGTGAAATACCTGCTTAGCCACAAGTGCGTAAATTCCTCTTGTATCGTATCTCTGGCTGTCACGATAATTAGTTCGTAATCTTTTGACAATCTAGCCATTACCTTCAAGGCATCCTCAAACGGTTTGGCTTCTTCGTATTGAGAAGTTTTATAGAATTCGTGCACCCGACGTACCGCCTGTTCAATAGTGTCGGCTTTCCAGGCACGCAGTGCGTCTTCACCCTTTGGATGATTATGTTCAAGCGTTAGATTAGTACCAAACTGACTATTGTGCCACTCTGCAAGCTCACTGAAATGAGCAAACAGCGTGTCATCAATATCTACGGCAATTCTTTTTTTAGGCATTTATAGTCCCTTTAGATAGTCGCCAAGCTGATCAAGTGCGATTTTCTCTTCACCGGATTGAGTACGCACACTTACTTCGCGTGCTTCTTTATCGTTTGGTCCAACAATTAACTGCACAGGGATTTTCCACGAAGTAGCTTCACGAATTTTTTTGCCTAAGCTCTCATTACGGTCATCAACCGTATAGCGTAGCTCATTATATTTCACTGGTTTCATGAGCACCGTATCGTTAAGGACGTTCTTGATCTCATCTACATAATCAAGCACCGTATCATTAATAGTTAAAATACGAACCTGTTCTGGTGCGATCCATAGTGGAAACCAGCCAGCAGTATGTTCAATAAAGACACTCAGGAATCGTTCGACCGAACCCAAAAGTGCACAGTGAATCATAACTGGACGCTGCTTGCTGCCGTCATCAGACGTAAACCCAAGATCAAAACGCTCAGGCTGCACAAAATCCAGTTGCACGGTTGCAACCTGATGTTCGCGACCAATGGCATCAGTCGCCATAAAGTCGATTTTTGGACCATAAAAGGCCGCTTCGCCTTCTTGTTCAAAATATTCTAGTTTATTAGCAATCACAGCCGTTTTTAATTGTGCTTCGGCTGTCTTCCAAAGTTCCTTGTCCCCTAAGTACGCATCGCTATCATCGCGGTAACTTAAACGAACACGCAAATTCATTCCAATCGTACTATAGAGTTCGTTAGCACTTGCAAGCAATCCATTGATCTCGTCTTCAATCTGATCTTGTCGACAGAAAACATGACTATCATCCTGTGTGAGTGAACGAACTCTATTCAAGCCACCTAACTCACCTGTCTTTTCGTCGCGGTAATCCGTAGTCGTCTCAAGAAAACGAAGTGGCATGTCACGATAACTTCGTGGTCGGGAAGCAAAAATTTGTGTGTGATGCGGGCAATTCATCGGCTTTAATACCATTTCGTCGCTCGTTTCTTGACTCGTCACCAAAAATAGCTCGTCACCGAACTTTGCCCAGTGGCCGGATGCTTCATAAAGCTCTTTTTTGGTAATGTGTGGAGTCCAGACCTTTGTAAAGCCGCGATCCTGACGTAATTGGTTAGAATACTGTGCCGCCAAGTCGCGAAGTACGGTTCCACGCGGCGTAAATAGTGGCAAACCGACGCCCACAAGATTAGATACGGTATAAAGATCAAGTTCTTTGCCTAGTTTGCGATGATCACGAAGCTTGGCTTGCTCTAGCATTTCAAGATAGTGGTCAAGTTCTTCTTGAGTCGCAAATGCTACTCCGTACAAACGCTGCATCTGAGGATTTTTCTCATTTCCCCTCCAGTACGCACCGGCAATGCGAAGTAATTTAAAAGCGCCGACGTCTTTGGTATTCGCAACATGAGGTCCGCGACAAAGATCAACGAAGTCACCGTTTTTATAGAATGAGACTTCTTCGACCTTCGTCTCACCTTCAGTCGCAAGACCTAGTTCGTCTACGTCAAGGTCTTTGGCTACTGTTGTGCCCGAACGTTTAAGGTCGTTAAGAAGTTCTTCTTTATAGGGCTGGTGATTTTCCTGCGTCCAACTGATTGCTTGGTCAATCGGCATAGTAAACCGTTCAAAGTCTTGCGCTTCACTAATAATACGACGCATTGTCTTTTCGATTTTGCCAAAGTTGGCTTCGGATATTTTTAGTTCGCCAAGGTCGATATCATAATAAAACCCATTCTCTACTACCGGACCAACGCCAAACTTAGCATCTGGCCATAGACGCTTAACGGCCGCTGCAGTGATATGCGCTAGGCTATGTCGCATTGCATGTAATTGTTCGTCGTTCACTAGACTTCTCCTTTTTTTAATAAAATAAAAACATGCGATGTGTGAATTCAATCGATTTGAGTTCATCTATCGCATGTCTCGGACCCTTGTTTAGGGCGGTTCCACCGGACTTCCTGGATTCCAGGCACTTATGAAGCACGTTACGTACGTTCTACACCGACGGAACTCGGCGGGTGGTTAGACCGCGTCACTGTTCGCTTTTATTTTATACCCTCGCCTCGGTTATTGCAACGTCCGCCCCTGTCTGATATGATTAATCGAGCTGGGGGCGATTAGCTCAGCTGGCTAGAGCGCCACATTGACGTTGTGGAGGTCAGAGGTTCGACTCCTCTATCGCCCACCATGAAATTATTACAGACTACAATATGTAGTCTGTTTTGTTATAAGGCCTCAAAGGATTTTATTACACGCTACACAGGCGTACATTGAATTTATTATATTTTTATGGTATTGCACACTGTCTTTCCATAGCGGATCGACTGCTGGATACTATCCAGAAACCTTCAGGGGGATTCATGACCGATATCGAGTTTTTCGAGGGTGAGATCAGTGACGTGTCGAGCGACGTCCTGATCACGACGATCCATCCGACAGACGGCTGGTTCGGCGGGACGAATGGTGACCTCCACAGGTACGCTAGCGAATTCCACCGTGCGGCGACGGCAGCAAAGCCGCTTGTCGGCGGCCAGGTACTCTTTGTTCCTGCCGCGAAGCCTCGTTTTGACGTGATCTTCGTCGTTGACGACCTGTCGCTCTCCATCGATGAACTCGTAGCTATCGGGCTGCGAGAGGCCGAGCAACACGATGATTTGCATACTGTCACCTTCTCTGTCTTCCGGACAGGGGTAACAGCAGGCATTCACTCGGAGCGTAACTTGTCGTTGCGACTCGAGCTTGCAGCTGCCGTCAGTGATTTCATCGACGCCAACACGCCCCGTATTACGCACATCGCCATCGTTTACAGCGAAAAGAAGGGCTCCTGAAGAAGACATCCAGAGGACTATCATCCTCTGACGAAAGCCCGTCAGCCCATTTCCTAGTCATCGACTACGAAACTGCGCGCTGGCGGGCTTGCCCCCAACTTAAGCATTTATCCCCATTTTTCGGAAAACTTTTCCACGGGCTGGAATGCCTCCTTTACAAGATACGTATACCATATATGGAATACTCCGAACATTCCTGATGATTGACAATTTATAATGTTTATGCTAATATGTATTCATGGCTAAAGACCACAAAACCACCACACCATCAGCACTTGCAAAGTTCCCTATCGCATTTGAATACGATATGACTTGGCAAGACGCTAAAAAAGCTGTTCGCGTCCGAACCGACACGAAGTAACAGCCCTTATATACGTAATCTATCCGATAACCCCTTATTCGTGAGGGGTTATTCTATTTCCCACAGGTTTTGTTATTTATCCACTAGCATTTTACCTTGCGGTATGACAATATATAGATATGTTTTGCATAAATTGTTTTCACACGAACACATCCGTAGCCAACTCTCGCCCACATAAAAAGCAGCCAGCTGTTTGGCGGCGGCGTAAATGTAGCAAGTGCGGCGAGGTATTTACTACCTTTGAACGGCCTTCGCTTGCAGATAACAAGCCTGTTGTGCTGCCCTCAGGAGCAACTGACACCTTTAACCTGGGTAAACTCATCATTAGTATCAATAAGGCCTTTACGCACGCCCCTAAAGAAGCCGAATACAACGCTCTGTGGCTGGCCCAGACAGTCGAAGACACTCTTTCTACCCAACATACGACTATTACTCCTGAAGACATCGAGGCGGTAACGCACCAGATGTTAAAGCGATTTGATGAATTAGCAGCCGTACAATACGGTGCTCAGCATCAGCTTATTTCTGCGACTCGGCAGAAGCGCGGCCGGCCTTCGCTGCACGAGCGCGGGCGACAGATTCGTGAGTAGCCTTTTCGGTTACGTCAAACTTATCTAGATATTTACCGAGTGCCAGGTGGGTCTGTGCATTAAACGCAGCGGTCGCGCTATACACGATAGCCGTCACAGGCATCAGAAACCACTGCAGGAGCATCCATACGGTACGGCGGCGCTTATAACGTGCTGGACGCGGCGGAAGCATCTTGAAGCCTAGGAATACGGTAATCAGCAGTCCAATCATAGCCACGCGCTGCACGCCACTAATCACTTCCGGTAATTGGTGGGCCGAGATGTCGCGGGCAGCGTCGCTATTAATCAATAGCGGCACCCAGCCACCAACGGCGATCAGGATAGCGATACTAGCAAGCGTGACGTGACCGTCAATCAAACGTAAAAGCCGCGCAACGCTCTCGCCAAAAGGTACGTTGCGATTTTTGGTGAAAATCCGTGTTGCCACATAGGGTATGTCGGACGCACCGTAGGCCCAGCGGCGAAGTTGGATGAACTGTGCTTTGAGCGTCTTTTTATAGGTGTCCGACAATACCGCGTCCTGGTAGATCGGTACATAAATCGGCGTTACCGAATAATTACCACCGAAATAGAAATAACTGCGCCAGTACTGGTGGCCATCCTCAACAATCGTGCGCTTACTCCAAAAATCCATTTCGACAAGCGCGTCCATCGGTTGCGAGTGCGATGCAAAGTTGCGAAGCGTATGCGGGCGCATTGAGCTAATAATGTTCCAAAACGAGTTACCCGTCGCAACCACGCGCATCGGCGCCGGCGCATCCCAAATATTATTCAAAAAGAGCGACACAGGCTGATACGACAGGTGTTTTCGGTCTTCATGCACAATATATTCATAGGCTACATAGTCAAAATAAGTAGCATGTGGACGGTTGTCGCTATCGAGCGTCGTAATAATGACGTCTTTATATGCAATTCCCTGTTCTTTTACCCAATCTTTCAAAAAGAATCCAGCATAAGTGATGTTCCCGCCCTTGCCCACTACTTCGTTTGGTAGATCCTTAGGGTGTTCGACAAGGTGAAAAGCTTTAAATATATCGCCAAACTTCTTTTGTAATTTAAGCGCCGTTTCTTTCATTTCCGTTCCGCCACGCTCTTCGTAAGCCAAGGCAATGATCATTTTCTTGCTATCGTAAGTTGTATCGACAACGGATTGAATCGTGGGTTCTAATACTTCATATGCTTCGTTATACGCGGCAATAATAACTGCATTATAAAGCGACGAGGGTTTTGGAAACGCATCTGGATCGGCGGAAACTAAGCGAAGGTTTTCCTTGTGTGCCTCAAATCCAAACCCTGAAGAATGTTCTGTTTTTTCGTGAGCATAGCTTTTGATAGGATCTTCTAGCTGTAAAAGCCGGTCATGCCAATTAATCTTCTGGGCTTCGTCAAGCCGGCTACGGCCCGCTACCGTATGAACGGCGATTCCTACGGCCTTTACTAGCATGGTGATAATAATAAGCAGCAAATATACCGCGGCGGCAATGGGGCTTACAAGAGACAAGACGATCAACAGCAGGAGCATTCCATAACTAATAACCGCTGGCAGTATCTCGAAAAAGCGATACAGGCGAGTACGGTTTTTAAGGGGAATTTCAAGGTTTATCATATTACGTTGGAAATGCTATCCCCAAGACTGCGCGTGTCAAAAACCAAGCGATAGCGATAAGTAAGATGCTTAACCAGGCGAATAGAATAGCCATCTGTCGGCGCTCTTGAACATATAGTTTAACAACAAGTGCTGAGTGCGCAGTTGCGAGTACCAGGCCGAATAAGATGAATGAGATCAAATAGTACCATTTTTCGCGGTAAAAACTGGTCTGCCCGTACGCCGTATAATGAACGGCAACCTGAAGGTCACTCGGGTGAAGAGAAAGACCAACGTAAATGCAGTACGCAAGGCTCGAAAGAATGAGTAACAAAATCAGGGCGACGACGATTCGGTCGGCCAGAATTTGTTTGATGGAGTCAATTACTATTGTTTTCATACTTATATTCTTTTGGTGCGGGTACAGAGAATCGAACTCTGCTCTCAACCTTGGGAAGGTTACATATTAGCCACTATACGACACCCGCACGCGATTCGCACGTGGAGCCGCTGTCCGGATTTGAACCGGAGACCTACGCTTTACGAAAGCGCCGCTCTACCAGCTGAGCTACAGCGGCATCAGGTAGATCTTTGTTATTATAGCATTGCTACGGGCGAAAATAAATGAGGTTTACCCTGTTGCATCAGAGGCCAAAAACTGATATCATACGAAAGCTTACCCAGCAACATACGGGCTCGTAGTGAAGGGGTTATCACGCCTCCCTGTCACGGAGGAGATCGCCGGTTCAAATCCGGTCGAGCCCGCCACGAAACAAGTTCACCTACCTGGTGGACTTTTTTCGTGTCTGCTATCGAATGATTCCACAAATGTCTCCTGGATTTGCATCTGCGTTCAGTACGGCATCAATAGGTATTGACATATTGTAATGCTTATGCTATTATTTATTCAAAGCTATAAACTATAAAACAAAAAAGACCACCACAATGCCAGAAACATTCACCACAGAACCCCAACCTCAACAGACTCACCACCCGGAAATTGTTGATAATTCTTTGAACGCAGACCCGTTTGCTGATCCTGGCCCCACCACTGAAACGGCCGACCCTTCGTCCCTTGAATCTCTCAAGGAAGCGCAGGAAAGGCTTGAGCAACGTCTTCATCGCCTAGGCAAAATAGCAGTAGCTGGTGCAGAAGGGATTGCGCTGGCGACACTCTCCGGTAACCTGCGACAGAATTCTTCAGAGTCTTTGAGCCCCCTTGAGACCAAGGAACCTGAAGATTTCGATAAAAAGCAGTACTCCGAATCCGAGTTAAAGGCTGCCTTTGGTAATGTCCGCGAGACGTTCAAAGACGAGGACCTTGATCCTGCTCGCGCACTCTCAATCGAAATGGCTGCTGTCCAGAAAAAAATGATTAGTCGCATTTTAGCCAGGGTGTTGCAGACGAAAGTTCCTGAGGGCGGACTACTATCCGTGAACGATGTCTTGGATGATTACGATATGGAGCTCGAGATGGGATATGAGTTCCCGAAACATCCACACAGCGTACATCTTGCGTTGTGGAACGTACGTAAGCTACTCACAGAAGAGCTGAAGCGCATTTATAAAGGAAAGTTGTCTGAATAAAACACTATGTCCGTTGAATCCCCCACTCAAGTACATCACCTACCTGACGGCCATGTTGTCGTCGGTGAACATCCTGATCCAGTATTTGATGGAAATAAAATAATCCAGCGGCTACATGAGACCAGCAGTCATCAGCAATCTGAGTTTGATACATTTCTGGCGGAGGCCCCTAATCTTAATGAAAAGTACGCTGATGTCATAGAGATAATCAGGAACAAAGTACGAGCCGATGGCCTGCGTACCGACGTAGACATTACGATACTTGATGATGAAACATACGCTCGCGCACACGAAATAATTGGGGATACCGGAAATTCACAAGGCCATGTTCTACTCAACCGCATCCTCCTAAGGGAGGATGCGCGGTATGTAGAAGCTTTTGGAGATCAGTATGGCAAATACCTAATAGGTGTTGGTTTGCACGAATCAGCCCATGCAGATAAAAGCGAGGAAAAAACTGGTTACGTAACGACGCAAGAGCGCCTAACCGAAGCACTCGGTAAAGAAGGTCTCGCCGGTACTGTTAATCGGATGTTCTACGGTGGACATCTAAAGTTAAATGCTTTGCGCGACACCCTGGGTAAATCGCTTGGGGAGTTCTGGGAAGAAGGCTCGGCAGATTTATATCGTGTCAAAGCAATGAACGAGCTTGGCATTGCATGGGAGGATATCCCCGGTGCAGCTGATACACAGGTAACGCCCGACGACTCAACCAAGGTGAAATATGTAGGTCGGGGCAAAAACCTGCCGAATATTGCATCCGATACAAAGTCACTTGCTGTTCCGCTGAAATATGCAGGAGGCGCTTTATCAACAGGCCCGCAGCAAGTCTTCATTCACCCATCACTGAGCGGCATAGCCGCCTATGGAATCAACCTGTTAGACCAACGCGCCCCAGGTCTTTATGACGACTTAATGAAGGGTAGAAAGGATCCAGAAGCTTATAGGCATTTTGTGCAGAAGGTTGAGTCAATTCAGCCAGGACTCTACCGCAATCTGAGTAGGCTCAGTCAGGACACGATGTCCTTTGTTTATGGCACAAAAGACATTCTAAGAGCCTTGGACTTGGACGACAAGGAGCTCTCTACCTAAGCCAGTCCTTCTTTACAGGTGAAATAGTTCCAGACTTCTTCCGTTACGGCCCGCCACGAGAACAGTTCACCTATCTGGTGGATTTTTTCGCACCCGGGATTCGAATAGTTCTAAACTTCCTCTACCCCCAGCACTATGCATGAAGTTAGAGCTAACTTAAGTAATTAAGTAAAATTATCACTCCGGCAGAGCCTAAGAGTCCTAGTGCCAGCAACGCAACAACGCATACAAAAATTGCCAAAGGTAGAGGGAATTGTTTGTAGTTGCTTTCCGCCGATGCGCCAGGAGAGATTATGCTCATGATAAAGTCTGCGATGTATTTAATCGTGTCGGTAATCATGCAATGTATATCTATACTCCCTGAGAGTAAGCGGTAGGGATATCCATAATGGAACTCTCACCTATGCTACACACTTCGTCATAATACTGTCTTGCTGAACTCGTTACGATAAACGCACCGCCATTTTTAACAAGCCATTCGGCTGCTGCCGTAAAGTCAGCGTAGGTTCTGTTATAGGCTATCTTAAACCGTGGCATCTCCCCGTCTATATCGGCCATATCTTTAGGCAGAAGACCCTGAAGGTACAGGTTTGAGAGTGCGCTGTAATACATGGTTGATATATATGCGGTTGTGAGATCCTGCATGGCTTGCGGGTCGTCAATGACGACCTTGTCGTCGGATATGCCTCGCTCAGGAGAGTCGGGCCCTATCTCGCCCAGTAGTAGTGTGTAGACTTTATCTTTAGGCATAAAAGTTTCCATTAATTGACCTCGCTGATAAGATTACTGATGTCATTCACTATAGCATCTAAGTTACCGTGATTAAACGCGAAATAGCTCCAGACATCTTCCGTTATGATCCGCCAAGTGAAATTATTAAGAAACCCCATATGAGGTTTCTTTTGATATGATAAGAGCATGAATACTACCTCTATCAATGAAATAGGCATCCGTAATATCAACGAGGATTGCATATTAGTCGACGAAACAAAGCAGATTTTTGGAGTTTTTGATGGAGCCTCTTCATTAGTTCCCTACACTTCACCTGATGGCAAAACAGGAGGCTATCTGGCCGCTTCAACCGCAGCTGATACTTTTGCAAAAAGTAGCTCTGGCCTAAAAACAGCAGCGCTAGAAGCAAACGATCAGATTGAAAAAGTACAGTCTGACGCAGGTATTGACCTGTCAAAAAATGTGAACCGGTTTGGCACAACTGCGGCAGTTGTAAAAATCAACGACAACACGGCAGACTTGTTGCAAGTTGGTGATAGCATCATCATTGTTATTGATACCAAAGGCAACGCTACGGTTCCACTTGGATATGTAGACCAAGATATTATCGCCATGAGAAAATGGCGCCGACTTGCCGATGAGGGTGTAGAAAATATTCGCGAACTTGTGCTTGACGATGCCCGAAAACAACGGGAAGAAGCTAATATTGGCTATGGAGCTCTTAATGGAGATGCCCGGCTAAAAGATCACATCCGTATCATTACCCTGCCTTTGGATAATATCGCCACGATACTTTTACTGACAGACGGTATGTTCTTGCCAAAAGCCGACCCAGACGCCGAGGAAAAGTGGAGCGAATATGCAACATACTACCAACAATCTGGACTCATAGGCCTATTTGAAGTAGTTCGCAGTACCGAAAAAGATGACCCGACATTGACAAAATATCCTCGTTTCAAATTGCACGATGATTCTAGCGGAATTGCACTCGATTTCGCAAAATAAATTCCAGACTCGTTCAGCTACAGTCCACCACGAAACAACACCATCAAATGATGGTGTTGTTTCGTGGTAACTCAATTCGGATAATTACAAAGTAACGTGCCTCGTCAGAGAAAAGCTAATGTGCCCATACAATCCGTATCTCTGGCAGTGGATGAATTTCCATAGAAGTCTGGATGCGCGCAGCAACCTCAGGTGGTTCTGGCTCATTATCCGCTAGTCGCTGACGTGTACGTTTCCAAGCTGCAAGCTGATTTTCCTACGCTGGTGGAAAATTATGAATTGCCGCATCGCTATCAGCCATTTTCGCAAGACGTGTCAGATCATCACGCATCAGGAAAGAGACCCAGTCATCATATTGCCAACCTTCCGCTGGACGCACGAAACATACCGCAGCCGCGATTACTCTTTCGGAGATGCCTGCTTCACGTGCTTTTTCTATAAACTCATTTGGAGTAAAGTTTGAGTATCCCGGCGTCGCCGCATCATGAAGCAGCCCAAGCTGCTTCTGCTCTAAAGTAGCTAGCGCAGGAGAAAGTGCCACATCAGCGCAGTGCAACGCAAGTGGCTTGTCATCTAGGCCATCATGGCCTTCGTGTGCAGCTACAGCTAATCGTACTGCTGATGCCAGCTTCTCTATATATTCAGGATCGTGTAGCTCAGAAAGTTTTTGATCAATCTGAAAAATTGTATCCTTAGACGAAACAAGTAATTCGTTATTTGCAGGTGGTGGCACTAGTTCTATGGTCATATTTATTTTTTATATATTAATTGTTGAATAACTTTTATTAACATTAGCATAATATACGCTAATTTGCAAGTCTAACACTCTTGATCGTCGTGGTCCGCACGATTCGATTGCCAAAACATTAGCTACCCCAATGAAATAAGCATAAGCTTTGTTACTATAGAGGTATGACCATCAGAAAAGATACCTACGAAAGCATTGATTTACGGATTATTAGTTTTTTTAAGAAGACATATATTCCTGTAGCCAGGATATCCATTTTTCTTGTTTTCTTTTGGTTTGGGCTGATTAAAATCCTTGGACTAAGCCCGGCTAGTCCCCTGGCAGAAGCGCTAACTGAAAAAACAGTTGGTATGCAGTATTTTGATACGTTTTTTATCGTTCTGGCCGTTTTAGAATGCGTTATCGGGCTGTTATTTTTGTTTCCCAAGATGACAAGAGTGGTTATTCCGCTGCTTCTTTTTCATATGGTAATCGTGTGTTCTCCTTTAGTACTTGTCCCTGAATATACATGGCAACTACCTTTCGTTCCGACGCTCGAGGGGCAGTATATTATTAAGAATGCCGTTGTGGTTGCAGTTGCCATTGGTATTGCCGCCTCCACCCGTCCTTTGACTCGCAAATAAGCTATACTTACAGTATGAGTAAGCAACAACGTTTAGTCCTTATCGTTAGTGTAATGGCTTCCTTCGTCGCCTTTTTGGATGGATCAGTCGTGAATGTTGCCCTGCCCGCCATATCCCATGAACTAGGCGGAGGTCTAATGACTCAACAATGGGTCGTGGACGCATACCTGATCACGTTGGGCGCATTGATGCTTGTTGCTGGATCATTTTCCGACATAATCGGACGTAAGAAAATACTTTCCGTAGGCCTATTGGGATTTGGGATTACCTCGTTGCTATGTGCGATTGCACCCACAGACACATTCTTGATCATATCTCGTGCACTCCAAGGTGTAGCAGGGGCATTACTCGTACCAAGCTCGCTCGCTCTCATCATTTCTAGTTTCTCTGGTCCCGCGCAAAGTAAAGCGATTGGCTCGTGGACAGCATGGACAGGGATAGCTTTTGTTATCGGCCCACTTTTAGGAGGATTCCTCGTGGACACATCATCTTGGCGACTAGTGTTTGCGATTAATGTACTGCCCATCGCATTCACTATATGGCTGATGTACCGACTCAAACCCGAACAACATACTCCAATCCGAACAAAAATTGATATAGCCGGTGCAGTCCTTGGCGTGATCGCCTTAGGCGCGCCCGTTTTTGCGCTTATTGAGCAGTCCCGCTACGGATGGGACAGCCCTCTTATCTACCTTCCCTTTGTTATTGGATTATTAGCTTTCGTCGTCTTTATTTGGCATGAGCGACGTACTGCCCATCCTATGCTTCCGCTCAGTTTATTCAAGGTACGTAACTTTACATGGGGAAACCTTGCAACTATAGCTATATATGGAGCGCTGAGTGTCGCGACATTCCTCATAGCAGTCTTCGTACAGCAGGTTGGACATTATTCAGCCATAGAAGCTGGGCTTGCACTACTACCTGTCACGATTATTATGTTCGTTCTCTCGTCTCGCTTTGGAGCGCTTGCAGGCCGATACGGGCCAAGACTGTTCATGACTTTAGGTCCAATTGTTGCGGGACTAGGCTTTGCATGGATGCTACAGGTCGACCAAACAGTAAACTATTGGTGGCAAATATTCCCAGGCATCCTTATCTTTGGTATTGGACTTGCAACAACCGTCGCGCCTCTTACTTCAGCAATTTTAGGTTCAATTGATAAACGTGAAGCTGGTATTGGCTCGGCTATTAATAATGCCGTGGCACGCATAGCCGGTCTAGTGGCGATTGCGGTTCTTGGTATTATTATTGGGCCCACCCTTGATGTTGAAGGCTTTCACAGAGGCATGCTTGCAACGGCGCTCCTTCTTATCGCGGGTGGAGTCATTTCTTGGTTTGGGATTCGTAACCACGAACTAAAATCGAAACAAGAAAACGTTACTGAGCCTATTTAGTATGCTCGTGTGTGTGGTGTTGGTGAATAAGAGCATGCCCTTTATTTTTCGTGAGTAAATAGCGGTTAACAGGTACGGCAGCAAAGAACGCTATTATCAGTGATAGCGCCAGACTAAACCAAAAAAGTACGCTATTTAGTCCGGCGTCCATTGCTCCGGGAATAAACACGATAACTAGATTATCGACAACCTCCATTGTGACAATGGATAACGTATCAGCCAGTAGGACAAGTGTTAGAGCTTTTTTAAGAGGCATACCGCCTCGTAGCAATGGAAGCGTTGAAAGCGCATAGCCAAACAAAAATGCCAATGCTATTGCCAATAAGAT
>Ga0193717_1000331_pt1 | contig 34180 bp, 33 predicted proteins | sample U2c2metaG_FD_145900 | JGI IMG/M metagenome (GOLD analysis project Ga0193717, IMG submission 145900) | Soil microbial communities from a riparian zone of the East river system, Colorado, United States - U2c2 | ecosystem: Environmental > Terrestrial > Soil > Riparian zone | place: USA: East River... | reverse complement strand
CGACCACCCTCTGGTGCCTCTGCCGCCACCACCACCGCCTCAAGCACGAAGGCGGCTGGCACACCCACCCCAACCCCGACGGCAGCTACACCTGGACCAGCCCCACCGGCCGCCAGTACCGCAACAACCCCACCACCACCGACCCACCAGCAGTTGGCGACCCCTAGAGACCTGGACGGTCAGGCCTGATTGGGATTGGGGTTGGGGGTGGGTGGTTGGTCGAGGCCGAGGAGGCGGCGCCAGCGGGGGGTTCGGACTGCTTTCGCGTTGGCGAGGCTGAAGCCGCATTCGGTGCAGAACGGGCGGGACGACTCGTCCGGCTTTCCGCAGCAACTACAGATCTTGGAGCCCGCCGCCGCGATCACCTGGCGGGAGGCCCGCCGCCACAGCCTGCGCCGTACGGGCTGGGGTTGGCCGAAGGCGACGGTCGCGGCGGCCGGCCGGGGCGGGTCGGGAGCGGGCAGTGGGCTCAGAAGTTGCGGGCTCAGGGGGTGTGCGTCTTCGTCCTGTTGCACGCCTTCCGGAAATGGGGAGACGGCGCAGCGGGTGCATGAGATGCTGCCGTCGTCATTCGGTTCGCCACAGTCCTTGCACGGCATCATTGCCGACCTCCTGGACATCTCCGGGGTGCGATTCCCGAGACTAGGCAGAATGGACCGTTCCGCGGCAGGTGCGCAGGCGCCGCACGAAGGGACCTCGGCTCTTCCCGATCGGGCAGATCATGCGAGGATCTCTGCGGGTAACCGATTCATCACTGGGGGGTGAGGACGACGAAGGAGTTCCCGCACCGGCCGACCGTCGCCGTAGACGTCCTCGGCCCCATCCGCCTGACCATTTCCCCTCCCGCCAGGCTCGGCGATCAGGCTGGGGCCGACCCTGGCGTCGGTGCTGGGGGTGGAGAGGTGGTGGTTCGGCAGCGGTTGGTACGGGCGTTGGCGGTGCGGCTGGCGTTGGCCCGCGGCGAGGCGGTTGCCGACGACATTCTGGTCCGGGATCTGTGGGGCGACGAGGAACTGGCTCGGCCCGCGGCGCGGTTGCGGGTGCTCGCGTCCCGTTTGCGAGGTGTGCTGGGTGACCACGCGCCGGCACTACGCCGGACCGCCGCGGGATTCAGTCTCGATGCGGCACCCGCCGACCTGGTCGCTGTCGAGAAGGCCATGGGTCCACTCGACGAAGCTCGTCGCAGCGGTGATCAGGCGAGGGTGCACGCGGCAGCCGCGGCAGCACTCGCACATTGGCGGGGTGACCCGCTAGTCGACCTGAACGACGTGCCGTTCGTCGTCGCGGAACAACGACGACTCGAGTCGCTCCGGCTAGAACTACAGCTCGCCTGGATCGAGACGGGACTCTCCCTGAACATCGCTACGGTCAGACCCGAGCTCGAGCGGCTGACCACCCGGCATCCCCTGCACGAGCGGCTGGTCGGGCTGTCCGCCGTCGCGCTCGCCCGCGCCGGAGATCACCAGGGAGCGCTCTCCCGGCTGGACACCCTGCGCCGGACGCTGGCCGACGAACTGGGCATCGACCCCTCCCCCGAGACCGTGTCCCTCGAGCAGCGGCTCCGGCAGGACACCAGCGCGGCCGCGGCGCCGGTGACCAAGGTTTCCTTGCCGCAGGCATCGAAGAGTTTCGTCGGCCGCGGTCACGAGTACGCCGAACTGCTGGCCCGGGTGGCTCGTCCCTGCGCGGTCACGTTGACCGGTGGTCCGGGCGTAGGCAAGACCCGACTCGCCCGGGAGGTGGCCACCAGCGAGCAGGATCGCGGCCGCGAGGTGAACTGGCTCGACCTGGCCCCGCTCGGCGAGTCCGACAACCTGACCGCGGCACTGATCGCCGCTCTTGGGGTGGACGGCAGCGGGCCGGATCCGATGGCCATCTGCCAGGAAGCGCTCTCTGGCGCTCTGCTCGTGATCGACAACGCGGAGCACCTGGTCGACGCGGTCGTCAGACTGATCGAGGCCATTCACTGGCAGACCAACGGGATCTCGATAGTCGTGACGTCCCAGCGGCCGCTCCGCCTGACCGGGGAAGAGCAACACCGTGTGGGTCCCCTCGCTGCCGAGGCGGGCGCCGAACTGTTCTGTGCGCGCAGTAATGCCGAACCAGGCCCAGAGGTGAACACCATCTGCGCCGCGGTCGACTGCCTGCCGCTGGGGATCGAGCTCGCGGCGGGTCTGACCCGCACACTGTCCGTCAGCCAACTGGCCGAGCGGATCGACAACCGCCTACGACTCCTGGTCCGCGGTCCCCGCGACGCGGGCCTCCGCCACACCAGCCTGCGGGCGGCGTTGGACTGGAGTCACGAACTGCTGGAGAAGCCGGCCCGTCTCACCCTGCGGAGGCTCTCGGTCTTCGCAGGCGGCTGCACCCTGGCCGGCGCGGTCGAGGTACTCGAGGACGACGAACTGCCGGCGGACTCGATCCCCGACCTGCTGGCCGAGCTCTCCGACCGTTGCCTGCTGACGGTCGAGACCAATCCGGGCGGCGGCCGCTTCCGGCTGCTGGAGACCGTGCGTGACTATGCCGTCGACCAACTCCAGTCGGCCGGCGAGGAAGACGACGTACGGCGTCGGCATGTCGCCTGGTGCACCGACCTGGTCAAGCAGTTCGACCGGTTCGGAGGCCAGGGCGACACGTTCGCGACGAACCCTCACGTGAGCGTCGAGGAGGCCAATCTCCTGGCCGCCGTCGACTGGTGCCTCGGTCCGGGCGCCGAGCCGGAGAAGGTCACCGCGATCGTCGCGCCGTTGTGGTGGTACTGGCCGAACCGCGGTCTGGTGACCGAGGCTTCCGGATGGCTCCGCGAGTCGCTTCCCGCCGTACCGGCCGATTCCGCCGAGTACGCGCACGGGCTCAACACGCTGGCGAGCCTGACCCGGTACAGCGGCGCGTTCGACGAGGCGAGAGAGCTCGGAGAGCGCTGTCTCGCGGCCTTCCGCGCGCTCGGCGACGACGCCATGATCACCGTCGCGCTGATGGCCCTGACCCGCACCTGTATGGCGCAGAACAACATGCCCGCGACCCTTGCGCACGCCCAGGAGGCCGAACGGCGCTCCCGGGTGGTGGACAACCCACCGGCCAGGGCGGCCGCGCTCAACTACATGGGGCTTGCGCACCGCAATCTCGGCCGGCCGGCCGAAGCCACCGAGCTGTTCGCGGCGGCACTCGCGGAGTGGGAGCAGATCAACGACGGCGGCGGCTGTTCGATCGCGTGGGAGAACCTCTCGATCGTCGCCCGGCAGATGGGCGATCTGTCCAAGGCTCGCGAGTTCGCCCTGCGGAGTCTGTGGTGCGCGCGCGAGAGCGATTTCCCGATGGGTCTCTGCAGCGCCCTCGAGTCACTGGGGTGCCTGGCCGCCCTCGGCAATCGGTACGAGGAGGCGGTCCGTCTGCTGGCGGCGGCCGGGCAGCACCGGATCCGCCTGGCGCTACCGGTCCAGGTGCCCGACGAGAACACCGATCTCGAGCAGGCCTGGCAGGAGGTCCGGTCAGCCCTCGGTCCGGCCGCCTACACCCTCGCCGAAGCGTCCCGCGGGCTCCCCCTCGAACCGCTCGCCGACGAGTACCTGACCTGAAACACCCACAGCCGCCGATCCCCCGTACTACGGCTCGGCGGCTGCGGGTCGCCCTAGATCAGGCCTTCGCGCAGGGCGTAAGCCACCGCGTGCGAGCGGTTCTTCAGTTGCAGACGACTCGTCACGTCGTGCAGGACGTTCTTCACCGTCCGTTCCGAGTAGGACAGCTCACGCGCGATCTCCTGCGTGTCCTTGCCATCAGCAACAAGACGCAGTACCTGGGTCTCCCGGTCGGAGAGTCCGGTGTGGGACAGACCGCGCGGTGCCAGCACGTGCCGCTGCATCCGCGACACCTGCCCCAGCAGGCGCCCCAGCAGGTCAGGCGGCAGGCTGCCGTCCCCCGCGGCAGCAGCCTGCAGCAGGTGGACGATGCGGTCGGCCGTGGCATCGGTACGCCGGAGCACCCCGGACACCCCGAGCTCGACCGCGGTCATCAGCGCGTCGTCGTCGATCGTGCTGCCGATCAGCACGGTCCGGCGGCAACCACGCTGGGTGGCTGACCGGAGTACCTGAACCGCGCCGGTGTCCAGCGCGTCGACGGCGATCAGCGCCACTACTGGCGGGGCAGTGTGCTGATCGGTCTTCTGCGCCTGCTGCAGCTGCGCCAGTTCGGCGTCGCTGACCAGCACGATCTCCGGTCGCTGCCGGAGCGCGTGCACCAACCCGAACTGCGACAGCGGGTCAAGCGCCTTCACCCAGACAGGTATGCGTTGCTGCGTCATGTATGTCACTCCCCCAGAGCGTTGAACGAAACGGATCGAATCCGCAGTCACTGGCGAACCCCCAAGCTCGTCGATTCCGATCGTGATTCCGGACCTTCAGCCAGTCTTAAACCGGCACACCCGGACCCCGACCCATTGCCCAGAGTGAACCTCGAGCGTTTCACCGACGTCTCATGCCGATTTCCCGCGATTGGTCAAGACCCAACTCTGCTGCCCCACCGGTTGCCCCATAGGCTGACCGGATGACCACGGATGTCGGTTTTCTGCACCATGTCGGGCATGTCGTGAGCGACATGCCGGACGGACTCGACCTGTACCGCCGGCTGGGATTCGTCCTCCCGGCGCCGAGCTACCCGGCGCTGGCGGCGGAGGAGGGCGCAGAGCCGACGGCGTTCGGGGCAAGCAACACCCACGCTGAGTTACGCCGGAACTTCCTCGAACTGGCGGCACCGGTCCGGGACGGATCGAGGATCCCCGAAGACGCCCAGCTGGTCCCTTTGCGCGCACCCGCCGAGGTGTTGCCGGTACTGATGGAGCGAATCGCCGAGACCAGCGCCAACCTGGCCGCCTGCGTCGACCGGTTCGAGGGCCTGCACATCCTGATGCTGGAATCACCGGCGATCGACAGCGCCGCGGACCGGTTGACCAGGGCCGGGGTCGCCCACGGTGGGGTCAATACCGTGCAACGGCCGGTTGAGACCGACGGCGGGGTCAAGCTGGAGGAGGTCAGGTACCTCGAGATCTCCGACGACGGCGGACCGCAGCCAGGTACCGTCGCCGAGGGCCGGGTCGGTGTGGCGGCGACCCGGCAGCACCTGCTGCCGCTCGACGAGCACCCCAACGGCGCGATCGACCTGTGCGAACTCGTCCTCTGCGCTGGCGAGGAGTCGTTCGATGCTGTGGAGCGCCGCTATGAGAGCTATCTGGGTCGGAGTGCCGCACCCGTTGCCCCGGGCCACACGCGCTTCGAGCTTGATGCAGCGGCGATCACGCTGGTGACGCCCGAGGTCCTGGCCGAACTCCTGCCGGGCGAAGCTCCCCCGGCGCTGCCCGCTTTCGTCGCCTATGCGGTGTCCGTCCGCGACCTGGGCCAGACGCGGGACTACCTGGTGGCTGCGGGGGTTCCGGCTGCCGCCACGGCGGCGGGCAATCTCTTCGTCTCCGCCAAGGCCGCGCTTGGGGCGGCGATCATCTTCCGTCAGGGCTGGGCGGCAGGGTGGTGAGGGCGCGCAGGGCCAGGCGGTAGGAGTCGAGGCCGAAGCCGGCGATGGTGCCGGTGGCGACGGCGGCGACCACGCTGGTGTGGCGGAACTCCTCGCGGGCGGCCGGGTTGCTGATGTGGATCTCGATCAGGGGCGCGGTGCGCTGGGCGCAGGCGTCGCGCAGCGCGTACGAGTAATGCGTGAAAGCCGCGGGATTGAGCACCACGGGCGTCTTCCCATCGGCGGCCTCGTGCAGCCAGCCGACCAGCTCCGCCTCGTCGTCGGTCTGCCGCACCTCGACCTGAAGGCCCAGCTCGGCGCCGGCCTTCTCGCACTCGGAAACCAGATCCGCGAACGTCGTCGCGCCGTACACATCCGGCTCCCGCGATCCAAGCCGCCCGAGGTTCGGCCCGTTCAGCACGAGCACCCGTCGCCCCTCAACTCCAGTCACACCATCACCCTAGGCTATCCCGGACAGCCCTTGCCGCAGGCGGTTGAAGGCGGTGATGGAACCAGCGCCTAAGCTGCCGGACTCTTCCCGGTGTGATCACACCAGCGGCGACAGTAGGGATGCGGCGGATGGAAGTCAGCCCCGGACAAATGGTCGACGACGACCGCACTTTGTGGGCTCGGCTCCAGGATGCCGACGAACAGGCTCTGACAGATCTCTTCCATCGGCACAGTGACGCTGTCTACAACTTCGCCTTCCGCCGGACCTCGTCGTGGTCGAGCGCCGAGGACGTCGTCCAGGCGACGTTCACCGCGCTGTGGCGACGGGCCAGGGACGGGCGGATCGACCAGTTGACGCTGGACAGCGCCCGGCCGCTACTCCTCGTGATGGCTGGGCATGAGTGCGGCAACGTACTGCGGTCCTCCCGGCGCCAGGCGGCACTCGCGGACAAGCTCGAACTGACCGACGACCGCGGGGGCACGGCACCCGATCACTCGACGGTAGCGGCAGCCAAGGTGGACGACGAACGCGCGATGAGCGACATCCGCAGGGTCCTCGACCGGATCCCCGCCAAGCAGCGCGAGGCGGTCGAACTCGTCGTCTGGGCGGACTGCACGATCGCCGAGGCGGCCCGCGTGCTCGGCGTACCGGAAGGCACCGTCAAATCCCGGCTGTCCAGGGCGCGGACGCGACTGGCCGGCCTCCTCGATCTCGGCAGCACGGAAGGTCTCAGATGATCAAGCAACTCCCGGCGGAGCGACCACTCCCCCAGAAGCAGGAGATCCTCGAGCGCGTCTTGTCCGACGACGGCGAGCGGGCTGGAACCGGAGCCGGCGGCGGGCGGGGCGGTCACAGGACCTGGCTCGTTCCGGTCGCGGCGGCTGCCTCGATCGCGGTGATCGCGGGCGGGCTGCTGACCATCCCGGCGCTGGTGAGCTCCGACGACAACGGCACGAACCCCGCGGACCAGACCAGCCCGACCACGCCGACCACCCCACGGACCAGCGAGAGCGCTGTCTCGATCGACCGGGGCAAGCTCACCGACGCCGAGGCGACGGCGTTCGGGACGGAGTGCGTCAAATCGGTCGGCGCCACGGTCGATCAGATCCTGCACGCGACCAAGATCGTCGGCCGCACTGCCGGCAGCAGCACGGACTGGACCGTGGCCGTGAAGTCGGGCGGCAGCACCTATGCCTGCGTCGGCCGAATCAGCCAGAAGGGCTCGGACGGCCGGTTGACGGGCGCCTACGATTTCGGCACGTTCAGCACGAAGCACCCGGACGGTCTCGGTGGCTCGGGTGACGGCAGCGGCTTGATCAGCAAGATCGACGGCACTGGTACGGCGAAGTTGACCACGTACCGCTGGATCGTGGCTCCGGCAACGGCTACCAAGGTGCAGCGACGGATCTTGGTGAATGGCAAGCCAGGCGCGTGGTTCAGCAGCGACGTGGTCGACGGTCTGGGCTATGTCCGCGCCTCGGTCGAGGCCAGGCTCGTCTCGGGCAACAAGGTTCGGATCGAGACCCGACTGCTGGACGATGCGGGCAACCAGGTCGGCAACCTGCTGGTGCAAGGGATGTCCGTCGTCCCGCAGGTCGGAGGGTCCGGCGGGATCACCCTGCAGTCGGACGACTTCCCGCGCTAAGAGCCGCTGACCTCGGCGTAAGCGGCGACGAGGAGGCTCGGGTCGGGGGCTTCGAGGATGGTCGGCTTGGCGAGGCCGTCCAGTACTACGAAGCGCAACCGATCGGCCCGGGTCTTCTTGTCCAGCTTCATCGCATCCTGCAGATGCGGCCACGCGTCCGCTCGGTAGGAAACCGGCAGACCAAGCGACTCCAGCACCAGCCGATGACGGTCCGCGGTGGCATCGTCCAGCTTGCCGGCGGCCCGGGCGAGTTCCGCGACGAACACCATGCCGATGCTGATCGCGGCCCCGTGGCGCCACTTGTACCGCTCGACCCGCTCGATCGCGTGGCCGAGGGTGTGCCCGTAGTTCAGGGCCTCCCGCCCGATCCGTCCGCCGGCCGTCGTGGTCCGCTCGCGCAGATCGGCACCAACGGTGTCAGCCTTCACCTGGATGGCCCGGGCGATCAGTTCCTCGGTGTGCTCGTACGCCGGGCCAACCGCGCCGGCCGGGTCCTTCTCCACCAACTCGAGGATCACCGGATCCGCGATGAACCCGCATTTCACGACCTCGGCCAACCCGCTGACGTAGTCGTTGCGCGGAAGGGTTTCCAGGGCAGCGAGATCGCACAGCACCCCGGCCGGTTCCCAGAAGGCGCCGACCAGGTTCTTGCCCTCGGCCGTATTGATCCCGGTCTTCCCACCGACAGCCGCATCCACCATGCCGAGCAACGTGGTCGGGATGTGCACCACCCGAACCCCACGCAGCCAGGTCGCCGCGACGAAGCCCGCCAGGTCCGTGGTGGTACCGCCGCCGACCGACACGATCGCGTCGGACCGAGTGAACCCGGCCTGGCCGAGCACGGTCCAGCAGTACGCGAGGACCTCCGCGGACTTGGCCTCCTCGGCGTCCGGGATCTCGATCGCGTGAGCGGTGTACCCGGCCGCGACCAGATCGTCCCGGATCGCGTCCCCGCTGGTCCGCAGCGCCCGCGGGTGGATCACGGCCACCCGCTGTACCCCGTCGCCCAGTAGTCCTGGCAGCTCACCGAGCAGATTGTTGCCGATGACAACCTCGTACGGCGCGGCCGCCTCGACCCGGATCCGTCGGGCCTGGTCCGTCATCCGAGGTGCTCCAGGATCTCGTCGGCGATCTCCTCGGGCGCGCGGCCGTCGGTAGTCACGGTCAGCTTGGCGGCCTCGACGTACAGGGGCCGGCGGGCGTCCATCAGGTTCTTCAGTTGCGTGCGGACATTGCCGAGCAGCAGCGGCCGGGCGACGCCGAGGCCGACCCTCTTGGCCGCTTCGCTGAGCGACACGTCGAGAAAGACGACGTTGTGCCCGGCGAGATCCGCGCGGGTGTCAGCGTCGAGGATCGCGCCGCCGCCGAGCGACAGCACCACGCCGTCGGCCTGCAAGGCTGCGACGATCGCGACCCGTTCCAGCGCGCGGAAGGCAGCCTCGCCCGAGTCGACGAAGATGTCCGAGATCGGCTTGCCCGCCACGTCCTCGACATCGTTGTCCGTGTCGCGGTGCGGCTTGCCCAACCGGGAAGCCAGCAGACCGGCGATCGTCGACTTGCCCGATCCGGGCGGGCCGATCAGAACGACGGCAGGACCCGCGCTCACTCCTCGCCCCACTCGCGCGGAGTGATGGCCTTCGGCAGGTTGGCCAGGTACGACTTGTGGTTCCGCGACGTCTCGGCCACCGAGTCACCCCCGAACTTCTCGACCGACACATCCGCCAGAACGAGCGCCACCATCGCCTCGGCGACAATCCCGGCAGCCGGTACTGCGCAGACGTCGGACCGCTGGTGATGCGCCGAAGCAGCTTCACCAGTCACCGTGTCGATCGTGCGCAGGGCCCTCGGCACCGTGGCGATCGGCTTCATCGCGGCTCGCACGCGCAGCGTCTCCCCCGTGCTCATGCCGCCCTCGGTACCACCCGAGCGACCGCTGGTACGGCGTACCTCACCGTCGGAGGAAACGATCTCGTCATGCGCCTGCGACCCCGGAGTACGGGCCAGTTCGAAGCCGTCGCCGAGCTCGACACCCTTGATCGCCTGGATGCCCATCAGCGCACCCGCGAGCTTGGAATCGAGCCGGCGATCCCAGTGCACGTAGCTGCCGAGACCCGGCGGGAGGCCGTCCACAACGACCTCGACGACACCGCCAAGGGTGTCACCGGCCTTCTGCGCGGCGTCGATCTCGGCGACCATCGCCTTGCTCGCATCCGCATCCAGGCAACGGACCGGGTCCTCGTCCAGCCGGGCGACGTCCTCGAAGGTCGGGATCGACCCGTACGGCGCTTTCACCGTGCCGAGCTCGACCACGTGGCTCACGATCGTCACGCCGTACGCCTGGCGGAGGAACCTGGCCGCGACCTCGCCCAACGCGACGCGGGCTGCCGTCTCCCGGGCGCTCGCGCGCTCCAGCACCGGACGGGCCTCGTCGAACCCGTACTTCTGCATGCCGGCGAGGTCCGCGTGCCCCGGACGCGGCCGGGTCAGCGGCGCGTTGCGGGCCAGGTCGGCCAGCACCTCCGGATCGACCGGGTCGGCTGCCATCACCTGCTCCCACTTCGGCCACTCGGTGTTGCCCACCTGGATGGCGACCGGGCTGCCGAGCGAGAGCCCGTGCCGGAAACCACCGATGAACGTCACCTCGTCCCGCTCGAACTTCATCCTGGCGCCGCGGCCATAGCCGAGACGACGACGGGCAAGGGCGTCGGCCACATCATCCGTGGTGACCTGGACCCCAGCGGGAAGACCTTCGAGTACGGCGACGAGCGCTTGTCCGTGCGACTCGCCGGCGGTAAGCCAGCGCAGCATGCCGCGATTCTCCCACGCGGCCCCCGGGCGTCCGCGCCCAGTCTCATCCGGGCTGCTCCGGAGGCCGGTTAAGGTCGAGCGACTGATGGGAGAGGTTGATGACGCGGGCGGCGGAAGAGGAGTATCGGGCACGGGTTCGGGGGTGTCTGGTGGGTGGCGCTGTCGGGGACGCGCTGGGTGGCCCGGTGGAGTTCGATGACGGGCGGAAGATTGTCGCGGCGCATCCTGGCGGGCTTCGGATGTTTGTTGCCGGGGGCGACAACTGGCCGGCCGGGACGGTCACCGATGACACCCAGATGACCCTGTTCACGGTCGAGGGGCTGATCCGGGCCGGCGTACGGACTGATCGCGGGCTCGGGTTCACCGTGGCGGTCGTGCACCATGCGTATGACCGCTGGCTCGACACGCAACTCCTCCCCGGGCCGAGTGGCAAGCGGGACGGTTGGCTCCAGGGCGAGCAGTGGCTGTATGCGCGCCGCGCACCCGGGAACACGTGTCTGTCGGCACTCAGCGAGGCGCGCCAGGGCGGCGACAGCATCCCGCAGTTCGGTGGTCAGGCCGTTAACGAGTCGAAGGGCTGTGGCGGTGTCATGCGCGCCGCGCCGTTCGGTCTGCTGCCGGCCAAGTGGTTCGACGCCAAGTGGGCGTTCAACGCGGCGAGCGAGGCGGCCGGCTACACGCACGGTCACGTGACCGGCAAGCTCGCCTCGGGAGCGCTCGCGGCGATCATCCACGAGATCTGCCGTGGCGCCGATCTCAACGCCGCGCTCGATTCCACCCAGGCACTCCTCACCCAGCACCCCGGTCATGAAGAAACCAGTACTGCGCTGGCGGCCGCGCGGGACCTGGTTGTGTCGGGAACAGCGCCCGGCCCGGACGCCGTGGAGCTGCTCGGCGGCGGCTGGATCGCTGAGGAAGCGCTCGCTATCGGGGTCTATGCGGCGCTCTCGTATCCCGAGCCGGAGCAGTTTCTCGATGCTCTGGCGTTGGCCGTGACGCATTCGGGCGACAGCGATTCGACCGGGGCGATCTGCGGCAACCTCCTCGGCGCTCTGCACGGAGAGACCGCTCTCCCCGCGGAGCTCGTGTTCTCGGTCGAGGGCCGCGGCGTGATCCTGCAACTGGCGGACGATCTGGTCCTCGAGTGCACCCGGGCGAGCAGCCTGCACGGCGAGTACGGCCCGGAGACAGGTTGGCGTCAGCGCTACCCCGGGTGGTGACGGGGCACTAGGGTCCGGGAATGGCGCGTAGCGAGGCAGCGAAGACCCGGCAGGTCGGCGACCGCCGGTCGTTGTTCGACCGGTTCGTCCAGACGGCCTACCTCCGCGTCAGCCAGGCGCCCTTCTTCTTCATCTGCTCGGGCATCGTGCTGGTCTGGCTGATCAGCCTGCCGCTGTGGGCGGATCTGAAGGCCTGGCAGGTGGCGATCCACACCGTCGCCAGCGTGGTCACCCTGCTCCTGCTCGTCCTGCTGGAGAACGCCGCTCGCCGAACCGAGGAGGCCGCGCAGGAGAAGCTCAACGTCATCGCCGAGGCCTTGGCCGAGCTGATGGCGTCACAGGCCCGCACCGATCCGGACCTGCGGGAAGCGACGCAGAAGCTCCGGGACGCGATCGGCCTCGAAGAGCGCCACTAGTACCACCGAGGGATTGGCCGGGGCGTCCGGCCCGTCCCCCGAGGATCAGGCCCGGCGCCCCGGCCGGTTCGTGGTCGGGCGCCGTGTTGACTTTACCGCCGGAGGGGATCAGGAGAGTCAGCCGAGGTAGAGGCGTTCGAGGGGTGCGCCGACGAGTACGCCGGCCAAGGCGCCGGCCAGCATGAACGGGCCGAACGGGAACAGGTCCTTGCGCTTGAACACCCTGGCCGCGGTCAGCACGATGCCGAGTACCGCGCCGAGCAGGAAGCCGCCGTACAGGCCGCTCACCAATTCTCCCCAGCCGAGCCAGCCCAGTGCCATGCTCAGCAACCCGGACAACCGCACGTCGCCGAACCCCACGCCGCGCGGGAACACGTACCAGAGCACGAAGAAGACGCCGAACCCGATCACCCCGGCGATCGCGGCCCGTCGCAACGACCCCCACTCCCCCGACGCGGCCGCGCCGACGATCAACGCCAGCCCGACCACGAAGTACGACGGCCAGATGATCGCCGACGGCAGGTACCTCGTCCTGCCATCGATGTAGCCGAGCACGCTCCCGGAGACGGCCAGCAACAACCAGGCCGCCAACGCCGGCGAGGTTCCGAGGCTCCACCCGAGCAACCCACCGGCGAGACTCGCGAGCACGCCACACCACAGGGAGGCGCGCCGAGTGGCGAGTTCGGCGTACGGGATCTTCTTCGGCTGATCCTCGTCCAACTCGGGTTCCGGGATCCGCCGCAGTACCCAGGGCGCGAGCAGGAACGCGGCCGGCCCGCAGAGCACGACGCCGGTCCCCGCAGCGATCCACGCGTTCGCACCAGACACGATCCCGCAGCCTAGACGATCCGGCCCGACCCAGGCGCCGACCGCTGTGGACAACTCACCGCGAGAAGGCCGCGGCCAGCAGGTTCTCGATGGCGCCGGTCTAGTACCTCACTTTAACTAGGGTACTAGTACTATAGACATACTCAGCTGAAGGTGTACGAGGTCCTGAAGAAGTTGGTGGGGTCGTACTTCTTCTTGACGGTACGCAGGCGGCCCAGGCTGGAGCCGTAGTACGAGTTCACCGAGCGGCCGGCCTCGAGGTAGTTCACGTAGCCGCCGGCAGAAGCTTTGGTGACCGCGTGATGCCCGGAGGTGATGAAGTTCTGCGCTGCGCGGAGTGCTGCCGCGGATGCGTTCGGCGGCAGATCGGAGTACCACTGGATGGTGCCGAGGGCCGATCGCCACGGCCACGCGGAACCGCCGGCCGGCTGCTTCGCGGCCTGACCGCCGAGCGGATCGAGGATCACCGAGGCTTCCACCTTCGCGCGGGCGGCCGCCTTCACCGCGCCGAGCAACCCGTTGATGGTCGCGGCGTCCATCGGACCACGCAGTACGTCGGAACCGGCCAGGAAGGGGGTCCGCGGGCTGGTGGTCCCGCCGCCCAGGTACTTCACCGCCTCCAGGTGCGTCTTCACGGTGATCGAGCGACTTGAGGCCTTGGAACCGACGAACGACTCCAGTTGCGCCGCAGCGGCAGCCGCCGAGCCGGTCGTCGAGATCCCGAGCACGTGGATCGACAGCGTCCCGTTGCTCTCAGCAACGATGTGGAGATTCCCCCAGGACGTCGTCGGCGCATCGTGCGCGAACTTCTGCCAGCCCTGCACCACGGCGGCCGCCTTCGCCTCGGGCCAGACCAGCCGGAAGAACCCGAGCTTGCCCGCGCCGATCGTGGCCAGCCGTAACGACGTGACGATCGCGAGGTTGCCGCCGCCTCCACCGCGCAACGCCCAGTACAGATCGGCGTTCTGCGTCGGGCTGACGTTGCGGAAGACGCCGTCGGCGGTGACCACCTGCATCGACAGCACGCGATCACTCGTCAGCCCGTAGGTCCGGGTATGGATGCCCAGGCCGCCACCGAGAGCCAGTCCGGCGATGCCGACCGTGGGACACGTCCCCGTCGGCAGGGATCGCCCGTACTTGTCCAGCAGCACGTGGACGTCGTACAGCTTCGCGCCGGCGCCGACGGTCACCACGTTGTCGGCGTAGCTGATGGTGTGTGCCGAGCCGACGTCCACCACCAGTCCGTTGCCGATTGTGGACGCGCCGACATACGAATGGCCGCCGCCCTTCGGGACACAGACCAGCTTGTTCTTGCGGGCGAACAGGACCGACTCGCGCACATCGTCGACGGTGGAGATCCGGACGACCCCGGCCGGCTGGATCGCGTCGAACCGAGGGTTGAACAGTTGGTGCGAAGCGGCGTACCCGGTCTCGCCCGGCCGGTAGAGCTTGCCGTTCAGTCCACGGCGGAAGCCGTTCCAGTCAGGTCCGGCGGCAGTGAGGCCGTCGCCCGGGCCGGCATTGGCCGGTTTCGAGTCGGAACAGCCGGTGGTGAGGAGGGCGGCGGCCAGTCCGGCCTTCAGAACAGTGCGGCGGTCAACTTGGCTCACGCTCATCGAGCTCCTCACGCGCTGCGGCCCTCATGGCCGCCAAGGGCGCGGGCGACCTACCTGTCATCATCTCGACCTGAAGGGTCGCCTGATGCACAAGCAGATCAAGGCCGTTCAACAGCTCTGTACCGATCCTGTGAGCCACGATCGCCAGCTGCGTCGGCCACGGGTGATAGGCCACGTCGAAGACCACCGGCGCCACCTGCGCGAAATGCTCCGCCCAGGGATCGACCGCACCACCCGGCAGCGTGGACACACACAGATCGAACCCACCGATCTGCTCGACATGCGCGAAATCCGCCACCGACGTCTTCAGCCCCAGCTCGGCCGCGAGATCCCGCAACCGCTCGGCCTTCGACACGTCCCGCACGACGAGAGTCACCTCGCTGACCTTCAACCCCCGCAGCGCCGCAAGGGTGGACGCCGCAGTGGCACCACCCCCGAGTACTACGGCTGTGTCCGCCCCCGTGATCCCGCGCTCGGCGAACGCAGCCACCAGACCCGGTACGTCGGTGTTGTGGGCCGACCGGGATCCGTCGGGCTCGAACAGCATCGTGTTCGCCGCACCGATCAGCTCCGCGACAGGATCGACTGTGTCCACGAGGTCCAGCGCAACCCGCTTGAGCGGCATCGTCAGGGACAACCCGCGAACGTCATCGCCGAGCGTGCTCAAGAAGGATGCGAGCTCGTTCTCGACCACCTCGTAGGCGTCGTACCGCCAGTCCAGCCTGAGTTCGGCGTACGCGGCGCGGTGCATCGCAGGGGACAGCGAATGGGCGATCGGGCTACCCAGCACGGCACAACGAGTCATCAGCAGCGCCCGGCGTGAGCCGCACACCACGCTTGCAGCTTGTCGACGTTCTTCTGGTGCTCCTCGGGCGACGACGCGAAGGCCGTCTCACCGGTGTCCAGGTTCACCAGGGTGAAGTAGAGCCAGGTACCCGGCGCCGGGTTCAGGGCCGCCCGCAACGGTTCCTTGCCGGGCGAGTTGATCGGCGTCGGCGGCAGGTCGCGGTTCTTGTAGGTGTTGTACGGCGAGTCGATGTTCCGCTGCTCGTCCGAGGTGAACACGCTGCCGTCCTTGCCGACGACATAGTGAACCGTGGAGTCCATCTGCAGCCTCATGTTGCGCTGCAGCCGGTTGTAGATCACCCGGGCGATCTGCGGGTAGTCCTCACTGCGGTTGGTCTCGGCCGCGATGATGCTGGCCACGATCACTGCCTGGTACGGATCCAGCTTCTTGCGCTGCGCGGTCTGCGGCAGCTTCAGCTCGGCCGAGACCTTGGCGAACTGCGTGGTCATCAGCTTGAGAATCGTGTACGCCGTCGCATTCTTCGGCACGTCGTACGTCCCCGGGTAAAGGAAGCCCTCCGGGTTGTTCTTCGCGTACGACGGCAGGCCGAGCGACCACGGCTTCGCCATCGCGGCGGCGGCCGCACCCGCGGGCAGCTTGACCGCCTTCGACTTCTGCAGGATGTCGGTGATCTCGAGCTTGGTCTTGCCGGCCGGGAACCCGACCCGGGTGACCAGAACGGACTTCGCCGGGTCCAGCAGCAGTTCCAGCGCGGCCTTCGCCGACATCTGCTTCTTCAGCGTGTACGTCGCGGCCTGGATCGAGCGGCTGCGCGGATCGTCACGGGCAGCCCGCTCGAAGGCCCGGGCGCTCTTCACCACGTCCTTCTTCTCGAGCGTGTCGGCGATGGACTGGGAGCTCTGGCCCTTGCTGATCTCGACCGTCACCGCGGTAGTACCGGCACCCTCGTAGTCGGGCGCGGCGAACAGCTTCTCGATGGCGTCGCGGCCCTTGCCGAAACCGAGCGCTGCACCGACCACCAGGGCCCCCACGACCAGCAGCGACATGATCCCGGCGAAGCAGCCGAAGCCACGGCGGGCCCGGCTCTTGCGGCGGTTCGCCCTGCGCTCGGTCCGACTCTCCGGGCGCAGGCCGAGATCCTCGTGGAGATCTTCCTTCAAGTCTTCGTCCACCGATGGTCCGTTCACAGGGGCCTCCCGGGTGGGTTGCCGGTCTCACGCTCGAAATCGAGCGCGTGTTGCAGAATCACGACCGCCGCGGCCTGGTCGACCACGGCCCGCCGCTTGGAACCCTTCTTCCCGCGCTCCCGCAGCATCCGCTCGGCGGTGACCGTGGTGAACCGCTCGTCCACCAGCCGCACCGCCGCTCCCGAGTTTGCCTCCAGCACTTTGTTCCTGACCAGCTCCGCCGTCTCGCGGATCCGGATCGCGGCCGGCCCTTCCCCGCCGGACAGCGACCGGGGCAGGCCGATCACGATCTCGAACGCTTCCAGTTCGGTGACCAGCCCCGCGATCCTATCCAGGTCCCCCGGGCCGCGGTGAACCGTTTCCACCGGGGTAGCGAGGATTCCGTGCGGGTCACTGCTGGCGACGCCGATCCTGGCGTCGCCGATATCCAGTGCGACCCGCACCCCCCGGCGCATCAGTCTGCCCTGCGCAGGGGGCACATCGGCGGTCTCATCCTCAACCGGTGACCAGTTGGCCGATGGCGTGTTCGACCGCGGACAGCGCCTCGCCGGTACCGCTCGCGTCCGTGCCGCCACCCTGCGCGACATCGTCCTTGCCGCCGCCCCGGCCGTTCAGCTTCTCGGCCGCGACCCGGACCAGGTCACCCGCCTTGAGTCGCCACTCGCGCGCGGTGTCGTTCAGCGCGACCACCACGGCCGGCTTGCCGTCGTTCACGCTCAGCACGGCGACCACCGCGGGCTTGTCAGCCGGCATCCGGCCCCGTACGTCGAGCGCCAGCTTGCGCAGGTCTCCACCGTTCACGCCATCGGGCGCCTGGTGGCCGACGTACGCGACGCCGAAGACGTCCTTCGGGTTCGCGGCGAGCCCGCCGGCGGCGGCCAGCACCTGACCCGCGCGGAACTTCTCCAGCTCCTTCTCCGCGACCCGCACCCGCTCGGCGAGATCGGCCACCTTCGCGGGCAGCTCCTCCGGCCGGGCCTTCAGCGACTCGGACAGCAGCCGCACCAGGGCGCGCTCGCGACCCAGGTAGTGCAACGCGTCCATCCCGACGAAGGCCTCGAGCCGGCGGACACCCGCACCGACGGACGACTCGCTCGTCACAGTCAGCGCACCGACCTGCGAGGAGTGCTTCACGTGCGTGCCGCCGCAGAGCTCGCGCGACCAGGGGCCACCGATCTCCACGACCCGGACCTCTTCGTCGTAGGTCTCGCCGAACAGAGCCAGCGCACCCCACTCACGAGCCTCAGGCAGGGTCATGTACTGCGCCGAAACCGCCAGGTCCTGCCGTACGGCGAGGTTCGCGACCTCCTCGATCTCACTGCGAGTCGCCTGGTCCAGCGCCGACGACCAGGCGAAGTCGAGCCGCAGGTAGCCGGGCTTGTTGTACGAACCGCTCTGCAGCGCGTTCGGGCCGAGCACCTGCCGCAGAGCAGCGTGGATCACGTGCGTGCCGGAGTGCGCCTGGCACGCGGAGACCCGCCACTCGTGGTCGACCTGCGCGTGCACGTCGAGCCCGGGCCGCAGGAGTCCTTCGACGACCTCCACCTTGTGCACGATCAGGCCCTTGACCGGGCGCTGGACGTCGAGCACCTTCAGCTTCACGCCGTCGGCCACGATCAGGCCCTCGTCGGCGATCTGGCCACCCGACTCCGCGTAGAACGGGGTCTTCTCCAGCACGACCTCGACGGTCTCGCCCTGCTCGGCGGCGGTCGAGACCACGCCGTCCTTGAGCAGCCCACGCACCTGGGAGTCGGTGGACAACTCCTGGTAGCCGGTGAACTCGGTGACGCCCTTCTCGCGCAACTCCCGGTAGCCGGAGGTGTCCGCGTGGCCGGCCTTCTTGGCCCGTGCGTCCGCCTTCGCCCGGTCGCGCTGCTCCTTCATCAGGGCCCGGAAGCCGTCGGTGTCCACCTGCAGGCCCTGCTCGGCGGCCATCTCGACGGTCAGGTCGATCGGGAACCCGTAGGTGTCGTGCAGCTGGAACGCCTGGTCGCCGGCCAGCTGGGCGCTGCCTGCGGACTTCAGGTTCTTCACCGCGAGGTCGAAGATGCTCGTGCCGGCCGTGAGGGTCCGCCGGAAGGCGTCCTCCTCGCCGTACGCGACCTGGCTGATCCGGCCGAAGTCGGCCACCAGTTCGGGGTACGACTTCTTCATCTGCTCCAGGCTGACCGGGAGCAGCTCGACCAGGCTGGGGTCCTCGTAACCGAGCAGGCGCACCGAGCGGATCGCCCGGCGCAGCAGGCGGCGCAGGACGTAACCGCCCTGCTCGTTGCCCGGGGTGACACCGTCGCCGATCAGCATCAGCGCGCTGCGGACGTGGTCCGCGATGACCCGGAACCGGACGTCGTCGACCTGGTCCACGCCGTACTTGCGGCCGGTCAGCTCCGACGCACGCTCGATCACCGGGTAGATCTCGTCGATCTCGTACATGTTGTCGACGCCCTGCAGCAGGTACGCGACCCGCTCGAGGCCGAGGCCGGTGTCGATGTTCTTCTTCGGCAGCTCGCCGAGGATCGGGTAGCCCTCCTTGCCGCCGCCCTCACCGCGGATGTTCTGCATGAACACGAGGTTCCAGAACTCCAGGTAGCGGTCGCCCGCCTCCCAGTCGCGGTCGGCGCCGAACTCCGGGCCGCGGTCGATCAGGATCTCCGAGCACGGACCGCACGGACCGGGGATGCCCATCGACCAGAAGTTGTCCTTCATCCCGAGCCGGACGATCCGGTCGTCGGGCAGCCCGGCGACCCGCTTCCAGATGTCGATCGCCTCGTCGTCCTCGTAGTACACCGAGGCATACAGGACGGACTCGTCGAAGCCGTAACCACCGTCACTCTGTGACTTCGTGACCAGCTCCCAGGCGTACTGGACGGCCTGTTCCTTGAAGTAGTCGCCGAACGAGAAGTTGCCGTTCATCTGGAAGAACGTGCCGTGCCGGGTGGTCTTGCCGACCTCCTCGATATCGAGGGTCCGGACGCATTTCTGCACGCTGGTGGCCCGCGGGTACGGCGGGGTCTGCTGGCCGACGAAGTACGGCACGAACTGGGCCATCCCGGCCACGTTGAACAGCAGGTTCGGGTCCGGCGACGGCAGTGGCGCGCTCGGGACCACCGTGTGCCCGCGGTCCTCGAAGTACTGCAGGAACCGCCGCCTGATCTCACTGGTTTCCATGGGTGTTACCGGTAGTCCTCACGCTGTGCTCGTTGGGATCGGTCTGCCGTCTCGTCGATGCCGAGCGCGTCCCGCAACTCGACCTCCCGCTCTTCCATCCCGGCCCGCACCTCGTCGCCGAAGTGCCGGATCGCGCTCGCCAGCTTCTCCGCCGACTGCTGCAGGCCCTCGGGCGCGAGCGCCTGGGCGCGCTTCTTCAGCCGGGTCACCACATAGACGCCGACCAGCGTCCCGATCACGAACCACAGGATCCGCTTCACCGGACGTCACCGCGCTTGCGCGCCTTGCGCTCGGCCTTCATCTCTTCCTTCACCCGGCGGGACACGTCCTTGCGCTGGTTCTCACCGAGCGCGCGGCGAACGCCGTACGTGAAAGCTGCAGCCTTCACCAGTGGACCACCGGCGGTCGCCGCGAACAAAGACGTCAGAGCGGCGGCATTGGTTGTCACGGTGGTCGCGTTGTCCGTGATGGTGTCCACCTTGGCCAGCTGGGCGTTCGTGGTCGCCACCGTCTCGGTCACCTCACCGAGCAGCGGGATACTCGAGTCCGAGACCCCCTTGACCATGATCCGGGTCTCGTCCAGCACCTTGCCGAGCTTCAGGATCGGATACGCCAGCAGGCATACCAGGATGAGCAGTGCGAGGGCCGCTATCAACCCCGCCACTTCACCGACGCTCATGGAAAACGATCCACCTTCCCGTTCAGACCTCGTGGACCGCCCGACCTTACCGCGCAGCCCGAAACCACCCCGCCCCAGGACACCTTCCCCCACATCACAGTCGCTCACCAAACCTCATGCCGCCGCGCGGGTCTGATACGTCCAGGTCTCACCGACCGCATACCTGAACAACCGTCGTCGGTGGGCCTCCTGGATCCGGGCAAGGGTGGCGGAGCTGTCGTCCAGATCGAGCGAGGTCACCCTCACGATCGCCAGACCATTGGCCTCGAGCCGCTCTTCCCGGAGGTTGTCGGCGGCATGCTGGCCGAGTTCCCGGTGCTGCGCCCCGTCGTACTCGAGACCGAGTCCGGCGCGAGGTTCCAGCAGATCGATGATGCCGAGGAAGTTTCCCTCGAGGTCGAACACAGGTGCGTTCACCAGCAGAGGTGGCAGACCTGCATCCAGGCAGAGCAGTCTGAGCCGGGTCTCAGGTGGTGAGGCCGCGGCTCCGTTCAGAAGCGGCAACGCCTTCTTGAGCTGGCGGACCCCACGACGCCCGGGATGCGCGGCGCCGTACTGCGTGATCTGCTCTGCCGTCGTGAGGCCGGCGTAAAGGAGGCAATCGCCTACCACCACGGCCTCGGTGACATCGGGCGCCAGCCTCATGAGGTCGTAGCCGGCTCTGATCGCTGTGGTGCACCGGATGCCCCGGACATCGACGACGTCATCGTTGTCCAGCTTCGCTCGTAGCGTCGTGATGCCTGGCCGGTTCACCACCGTGTTCGGTGGAACCACTAGCAGGACCGGCTGTCCGAGACCGCTTCCGATCGCCGCTGGGTGACCCCAACCACCATCGAGATAGGTGGCACCTTGGAGATATGCGGCGGCCCAACCTCCGACGGCACCGCCATCGGGCATCACCGCCACGGCATCGAGAATCCGCTGACGGATCGGGTCATTCACCTGGGTCGACCGGTGATACCCGAAGTGCGGCGACGTCCAGCCGGCCGACTCCAACGCCGCCCGGGTTATCCCGCTCGCAAGCAGTACCTTCCGCCGCCGAGCCAGCGCCCGCGCATCCACCTGAACCACCATCCCCACACTCTGCTGCAACCTCCCCTCTCCCCGCCCGCAGTCATCCACAACCACCCCGCCACCGAAGCCACCGTGCCGATCGCCCCACCCCGGAGCCCCTGCGCGCGGGATTCCCCATCGAGTGCGACAACCGTGCCGCCGAATGTGAGGACCGGGTCGCCGGAAAGCCCTTACCGGCGACCCGGTCCTCACACTCGGCGAAGAGCAAGCCCGAGGGGGTCAGCCGAAGGTGATGGTGATGGTGAGGGTGGCGAGGTGGTTGGTCGGGGTCCAGGTGAGGTTCATGGTGCCGGTGCCGCCGGAGGACCACTCGAATCGCGCCTGCTCGTCGGACGGGGAGTCCAGCAGGGATATGGTGTCCGTGGGTGGGTTGGTCTGGTAGGCCTCGGTGATCGCGACGCGGCCGACGTAGGGGCCGGCCGGTACGCCGATGAAGGTCATTCGGGCGTCCTCGGCGAAACGGGTGGCGAATGTGGTCCAGTCGCCGGTGGTGACGGCTTGGTTGAAGGCGTCGATGTGGTTCTTGACCCGGTCCATCTAGCGGTCCTTGAGGATCTTGCGGATGTTGGCCAGGCGGTCGGCGTACGCCGCTTCGCCGCCGCGGCGGGTGGGCTTGTAGTACTCCGCGTCGTCGACGACGTCCGGGGCGTACTGCTGGGGAACCACGCCGCGGGGGTCGTTGTGGGAGTACTGGTACGCCGAGCCGTGGCCGATCTTCTTCGCACCGGCGTAGTGGGCGTCGCGTAGATGGGGTGGGACCGGGCCGACCTTGCCCGCCTTGACGTCGGCGATGGCGGAGTCGATCGCCATGATCACCGCGTTCGACTTCGGCGCCAGGGCGAGGGCGACGACCGCCTGCGCCAGGTTGATCCGGGCCTCGGGCATACCGATCAGTTGGACGGCGTCGGCAGCGGCGACCGCCACGCCCAGTGCGGTGGGGTCGCCCATGCCGATGTCCTCGCTCGCGGAAATCACCAGCCGCCGGGCGATGAACCGCGGGTCCTCCCCCGCCTCGATCATCCGGGCCAGGTAGTGCATCGCCGCATCCACGTCCGAACCGCGGATCGATTTGATCATCGCTGACGTGACGTCGTAGTGCTGGTCCCCGGCCCGGTCGTACCGCACGGCGGCCCGATCCACCGCCGTCTCCAGCGTCTTCAAATCGATGAGTGCCGGCTCGGCCGCGTTGTCGTCTTCAGAGCCCGTACTACGGGTCGGCTCGACCTGTTTCGCCTTCGCACCGCCTGCGGCCGCCTCCAGATACGTGAGCGCGCGCCGCGCATCACCACCGGCCATCCGCAGGAGGTGATCCCGGGCATCCTGAGCGAGCTCGAACTCCCCGTTCAGCCCGCGCTCATCCGTCAGCGCCCGATCCAGCAGTACTGCGATGTCGTCGTCTGTCAGTGATTCCAGGGTCAGCAGCAGGGATCGCGACAGCAGCGGGGAGATCACCGAGAAGAACGGGTTCTCCGTGGTTGCCGCGACGAGCGTGACCCAGCGGTTCTCGACACCCGGCAGCAGCGCATCCTGCTGCGCCTTGGTGAACCGGTGGACCTCGTCGATGAACAGCACGGTCTCGACGGTCTTGCCCGGGCGGGCCAGATCACGCCGGGCTCCGTCGATCACCTGGCGGACGTCCTTGACCCCGGCCGTCACCGCGGACAGCTCGACGAACTTCCGGTTGGTGGCATGCGAGACAACAGCCGCGATGGTGGTCTTGCCGGTGCCGGGCGGACCCCAGAGCAGCAACGACATCGGCTGGTCCCCCTCGACCAGCCGCCGCAACGGCGAACCAGGCGCCAGCAGGTGCTGCTGCCCGACCAACTCGTCCAGACTCCGCGGCCGCATCCGCACGGCCAGCGGCGCCGACGTGTGGTCGGCATCGGCCAGACTCCCACCCCCACGGGCAGGAGCAACCGCACCAGGCAGATCGAACAAACCATCACTCACAACCCTGACCCTACCCAGCCGGACCGACAACTCCGATTCTCGCCGTCTTGTTCAACAATTTAACGAAACCGACACATTCTGCATCGATGTAGGAAACAGATCCCGGACAGGGTCGTATCTGTTTGTAACCCCTGACACGGAGGTCATCAGTGCAACCGCCCACCTCACCTGGACGGAACGATTCGAACCAGGTCGCCCGCTCGCGACTCAGCCGGCGCCGCGTGCTGCAGGCAGCCACCGCGGCCGGCGCAGGTCTCACCCTCGGGACCGCTCTCACCACCGAAGGCGCCTCGGCGACCCCTGTTCAGCAGGGGATCGCAGGCAAGCACAAGTACGACGTACTGCTCCAAGCCACCAAGGAGAACTCGCTGTGGGGCTGGTTCCCCATCGACCGACCCTCAGTGCTCACCGTCAGATCCGGGACGGTCGTCAAGATCAACGCGGTGAACCAGTCGGGCGCCTCGGCGGTCGGCGGTCCCATCCCGTACTTCGAGGCGCTCGGCGTACCGGCCGACCAGGTGCTGCCCGAACTGGTCGAGATCGCCACCATCCCGCGTACTCCCGGTTCCAGCGGCCACGTTCTCACCGGCCCGCTGTACGTCGAGGGCGCCGAACCTGGTGACGTCCTCGAGATCAAGATCCTCGACGTAGCTCCCCGGGTCCCGTACGGCATCAACAGCACGGGTCCCGGCAGCGGGGTGTTGTCAGGGCTGCTTGCCGAACGCTCGACCCGGCTGCTCACGCTCGACAAGCACAACCGGTACTACCAGTTCGCGCCGGGGATCCGGGTCCCGTTCAAGCCCTTCGCCGGCATCACCGGGGTCGCGCCGCCGGCCGACGCGGGCTTCGTCTCCGCCAACCCGCCGAACCGGTGGGGCGGCAACCTGGACATCAAGGACCTGACCGCAGGGTCGACCCTGTTCCTGCCGGTGTTCCGGCCGGGCGCGCAGTTCTACATCGGCGACACGCACGGTGCCCAGGGACACGGTGAGATCGACCAGACCGCGGTCGAGCACTCGATGTCGTTCACCGCGCAGTTCAAGGTCCGCAAGGGCGCCTCGCTGACCTACCCGCGGGCCGAACTACCCGGCCACATGCTCACCACGGGCATCGACGCCGACCTGGACGTGGCGCTCCAGATCGCGGCGACCGAAGCGATCAACTACCTGCGAGAGGTGACGAAGGGAGCTCTCAGTACCGCCGATGCCTACGCCCTCTGCAGCGTCGCAGTCGACTTCGTCATAGCCGAAGCAGTAGACGGCAACAAACTGGTAGCCGCCTACATCCCCAAGTCCCTACTCCCGAACTTCTGAAAGAGGCGGGGTCGGCCAACTGACTGACTCCCCGCCCCACAACTGCTCCCATTCGCCGCGCCGCCCGCCTGTACTGCGCGGACGTGGCGAATGGGAGCTACCCCGGCCAGGCAGGTGGTGCGGCCGGGCACCTACTTCTTGTCGCGCTTGTCTTCGTCGTCATCGTCGTCGGCCGCATCCCGTAGTTCCTCGGGGAGGTCGTCGGCTAGTTCGTCTTCGCCGAGGTCGCGGAGTTCCTCCGGAAGGTCCTCCTCGTCGAAGACCTCGGCCGGGATCTCCTCGGACTGTGCTTCCGACTCCGGCTTGATCGCGTTGCGGAGGCGTCCGAGGATCCGGTCCGCCTCGGTGCCGAACGGGTTGTCGTTGACCAGGTACGTCCAGGTCGCCGTCGGCCGCGGCACCCCGCTGGCCTCCTCGTCGAACCCGTCCGCGGTGATCTCCGCCTCCGTGAACGTCTCGGCGGCGTCCTTCCACGCGTCCTCGATCAGCGTGTCGAACGACGCGATCGCCGACTTGTTGAACTCGTCGATCGGCTTCAGATGCACGATCCCGCCCGCCAGCGACCGCAGGTGGATCCCCTCGCGCAGATCCGCCAGGTACGCCAGGTGGTCCGCCCACCGCCGGTCGAGGTGATGCAGCGCGATCCGCCGGGCGGCGTCCTTGACGACGTCCTCCCCGATCTCCTCGACCAGCTCTTCGTACCGCTCCTTGGCCCGCTCGGCGAACTCCTCGGCCGCCAGATCCTCGGTCAGCACCTTCTCCCGGGTGTCGAGCAGGATCGCCCGCTGCTGCCCGGTCAACCGGTGGTAGGACCACGTCGTACGGTGCAACTCCGCGTTCGCGCCATCCGCCACGCGCTGCGCGTGCTCGAGCATCGCGAGCGCCTTGCGATCCGTCAGGCGCCCCTTCTCGTCCGGCGACGGCCGCAGCCCCGACGTGATCGAGTACCGCGTGACCAGCTCGTCGCCCAGGCTCGCGAAGAACAGCGACCCACCCGGGTCGCCCTGACGCCCAGCCCGACCGCGCAGCTGATCGTCCAACCGGCGCGATGCGTGCAGACCAGTCCCGATCACGAACAGCCCGCCCAGCTCGGCCGCGCGCTCCTTGCCGTTGGACCCGTCGCGCCCACCCAGCCGGATGTCCGTACCGCGACCCGCCATCTGCGTCGACACCGTGACCGTCTCCGGCACACCGGCCTCCGCCACGATCGCGGCCTCCTCGGCGTCGTTCTTCGCGTTCAGTACGACGTGCGGCACCTCGGCGGTCTCCAGCAGCTCACTCAGCTGCTCGGACTCCTCCACACTGTGCGTCCCGATCAGAATCGGGCGTCCGGTCTCGTGCACCTCGGCGATGTGCTCGACCAGGGCCGCGTTCTTCTCCTTGACGCTCAGGTACAGCCGGTCCGGCTCGTCGATCCGGATGTTCGGCTTGTTCGGCGGGACCACCGCCACCTCGACCTCGTAGAACTCCTGGAGCTGCTCGCCGACGACGACCGCGGTACCGGTCATGCCGCACAGCCTCGGGTACCCGCTGACCAGCGCCTGCACGGTGATGCTGTCGAGGATCTCACCGCTGTCGCTGACCGGCACGGCCTCTTTGGCCTCGACCGCGGCCTGCAGACCGTCGGGCCAGCGCTGCAGCTTGGCGATCCGGCCGCGGTTGTTGTTGATCAGGTGAACCTTGCCGTCACGGACGAGGTAGTCGACGTCCTTGCGCAGCAGCACCTCGGCGTGCAGCGCGACGTTGACTTGGGTCATCCGCTCGAGGTTCTCGTCGTCGTACAGGTTGATGTCACCGAAGGAAGCCTCGACCACATCGGTGCCCTTGTCGGTCAGCGCGACCGTCCGCCCGTCTCCGTCGACCTCATAGTCGACGCCCGCACGCAGCTTGCGGACGAGCTGCACCACGTCGTCGTCGAGCTCCTCGGACCTGGTCGCACCGGCGAGCACCAGCGGCACCCGCGCCTCGTCGATCAGCACCGAGTCGGCCTCGTCGACCAGCGCCACGTCCGGTTTGGCGGAGACCCGGTCCGCGACGTCGTCGACCAGTCGGTCGCGCAGTACGTCGAACCCGACCTCGCTCACCGGCGCGTAACAGACCTCGGCCTCGTACGCCGTCCGCCGCTCCTCCGGGGTCGACGCCTGGCCGATGTGGCTGACGGAGACTCCCAGCAGCTCGTAGAGCGGGCCCATCCACTCCGCGTCGCGCTGAGCGAGGTAGTCGTTCACCGCGAGCACGTGCACCTTGCGGCCGCCCACGGCATAACCGGCAGCGGCGAACGCCCCGGCCAGGGTCTTGCCCTCACCGGTGGCCATCTCGACGATCCGGCCCTGCAGCAGCGCCAGCGCGCCGACGATCTGGCCGTCGAACGCCCGCTCACCGATCGCCCGGTGACCCGCCTCCCGGGCCAGCGAGAGGAACTCGATCAGGTCGTCCTCGTCCAGCCCGTCCGGCTTGCGCATCTCCTTGACGACCTCGGTCAGCTCGTCGTCGGACAGAGCCTGGACCGACTCGTCCGCCTCGGTGACGGCTGCGGTGAGCTTCTCGTACGGACTGAGGTCGATCGAGCCGGGGCGCTGCAGGAGCCGGCGGAAGCGCGAGGTCAGTTTCATGGCCATGGTCTCCGCAACGTACAACCTCACCCGGTCGTTCCGTCCACCAGCCCCGCGTGTTAGGGCTTGAAGGTGTACGGCGTGGTCGTGGTGACCGCGTGCAGGCCGAGTTTCTGCAGGATCGGCCGGGAGTCCTCGGAGGCGTCCACCCGGAGGAACTCGTACCCGCGGTCCTTCGCGATCCGGGCCCGGTGCACCAGGATCGCGCTGTACAGCCCCTTCCGCCGCCACTCCGGCAAGGTGCCTCCGCCCCAGAGACTGGCGAACCCCGTCCCCGGGTGGAAGCGGATCCACGCGGCCGTCAGCGCCGGTCCTTCGGGCCCCTTCAGCGCTTCCTCGACCAGCGTCACCGTCAGCCGGTCCGGGAACATCCGCGACTCGGCGGACAGCTGCTCCTCGATCCGCTGCAACCCGCTGTGCCACAGCGAGTCGGTCAGTACGGCGATCCGGTGGAAGTCTGCGGGGTCCTCGACGTCACGCATCACCACCTTCGACGGGAGGGCGAGAGGCCGCTCGAGGATCCGGTCGACCTCGCCGAGGATCAGCGTCTCCCGGTCATCGGCGACGAATCCGTGCCGGAGCAGACGGTCACCGAGATCCGCCGGCTCGTCGTAGGCGTAGGTCTTCCACTCGAACGGCAGTCCCTTGCCGCGGAAGAACTCGACCTGCGCCGCGATCACCGCGTCCGGGTCGTCGCCGAGACCACGCGGGGTCTCGATGAACCCGCTGCCGCCCGGCCCTTCGTCGTACGAGCGGTGCACGAGGCCGTCCAGTTCCTGCTTCCAGCCGGGAATGGCGTCGGCGTCGGGTAGCCGGATCCGGCGGTGGAACACAGCGAGAAGTTCATCCGGGGTCATCCCCTCATCGTGCCCTGCCCGGCAAGAGATTTTCTGACCGCCCTACCGGGCACCGTCCGGTCGCAGCAGGTGGTCACTCGCGCACCGGAAATCACCACCTCAAGACGCCAACTAATGCCCACTGGCAGGGCGTCTAACAGTTGTCCAAAAGGGGGACATCATGAGCACCATTTTCACCACTCGCAAACAGCTCCGAACCGCGCTCGCCGTGCTGGCAGTCGCCGCCCTCCCGGTAGCCGCGGTCGCCGTACCGAGCGCCGTCGCCAAAACGACGACGGGGACGGCAGCACAGGCATCAGCCGCGACCTGCTCCACCCACTGGGGTTCGTTGCGTGAGGCAAAGATCAGACCGAGCCTGGCAGCACTGACAGGGGTCCGGACCGGCCGGCACGCCTGCTTCGACCGGATCGTGTTCGATGTCGCCGGTAAGGGCGTCGGCTACGACGTCAGCTACGTGAGGAACGTCTACCAGGACGGATCCGGCTTCCTGGTGCCGCTGCGTGGTGGCGCCAAGCTGCAGATCATCGTGCACGGACCCGCGTACGATGATGCCGGCCGCCCGACCTACCGCCCGGCGAACCGCAAGGAACTGACGAATGTCAGCGGCTACCGCACCTTCCGGCAGGTCGCCTCGGGCGGCAGCTTCGAGGGCCAGACCACGGTCGGCCTCGGCGTCCGCGCCCGCCTCCCGTTCCGCGTCTTCACCCTCGCCGGCCCCGGCTCCCACAGCCGGATCGTCGTCGACGTAGCCCACCGCTGGTAGTCACAGAACGCGGTTCAGGACGTCGAAGAAGACGTTGCCGAGAACAAGTTCATAGGGGGCCGTGAGCAACTTCGCCAGCTCCGCGACGTCCGAGGGCGTCCAGGACCAGGCGTTGACGCCGCCGGCGATGAACAGCGGTTCATCGCCGGTCCACCCGGCGATGTGGGCGTCCAGCGCTGCCTTGTACTCCGCGGCCTTCCCGGGCGGGGAGAAGTTCCCGATCACCGGTACTCCGCCGCGGCGTACGAGCAGATCGCCCGCCTCCCAGGACTGAATGATGCCGCGGACCGGCGTGTGCTTGGCGTACGAGCGGCCGATCGCCTCGGAGAACGGCACCCAGTGGTCGTTCTCGCGATGGTTGTAGGCGTAGACGAGGTCCATACCGGTACTGCGCATGTACCGCCCGGACAACGCCAGGTAGTCGTCCACCTGGTCCGCCGGCCAGGCGCCGGGATACGTGTAACCGGCTCCGGACGGGCCACACACCAGCAGGTCGTTCTTGGTCGCGGTGCGCTGGTAATGGCTCAGCAGGCCGGGACCGATGTCGGCGAGCAGCGGACTGACCGTCCAGTTGACCGGCGCCTCACCACGCCGCGGGTCGTCCCACAGGTCGCGCATGTGCCGCTGGCAGTACTGGACGTTGTCGCCCTCGCCGAACGTCAAGGTCAGATAGACCTTGTTCTTCGGCTGGATCCGGGTGAACTTGCGGACCTTGTCCGAGATCGGCGCACTGATCCCCGAGTGCACCGTGCCGTTCATGTAGAAGTCGGCCGGCAGCACCTCGGAACCACCTTGCGCGGCCAGATCGACCCCGCTCCACTCCCCTGCCACGTCGTTGGAGAACCAGCCGGCGTACGGCGTGGTCGGGGCGACCTTGTCGAAGTGTTCCTTCAGGAGCTCACCCGTCGGACCGTTCGGCGGCAGCCAACTCACCAGCGCCTTGGTCGCGACGACGTAGTCCCGGAAGTAAGGGAACGGCTCGATCCGGGTCGGCGCGGTGTCGGTGGCGGTCACCAGGTACTGATTCCACATCTCCACCGTGACGGTCAGGGAGGTGGTCCCGGCCGGCGGGGTGAACTTGTAGATGAAGTAGCCGCCGCCATCGCTGAACCTGTTGCCTTCGCCACCTATCGAGGAGTTCAGCCCGTCGAACAGGAACGGGGCTTCGGCCGCGGTGCCGGGCAGGAAGTTCGCCAGCTCCACGCCGTTGGCCTTCGCCGAGACGGAGGCGACCGAAGGACCCCAGCCGTCGTCGCCGAAGGAGTCCTGGAAGCGGACGTAGACCGCCTCCTTGCCGAGCGCGGGAGATACGTCGAGGGTGTAGCTGCCCCGGTTCGACGAGTCGCGAATCTGCCTTGTTTCCCTGGCGATCTCGCGCCACGTGAGGTTCTCTTCCTGGACCACCATCGTCGGCGGAAGGCCGGCGAGCAACCTGTGCGTCGCCCGCGGGAACAGGTTGTCCAGCTGCCACCGGTAGGTCTTCACCCGGTCGCCGTCGAAGACGCCTCGCAGGTCCTTGATGATGCGGAGTCCGTGCGCCTGTGCCTGGGCGGCATCCGCGACCACGGCGTCCTCGAGCCCCGCGAGGGTGGTGGCGACGTTGAGGGAATCCGGGACCGCGGGGTCGTGCAGGATCGCGCCGCGAACACGTTTCTTGTACCGGGCCACGAGTTCGAGCGGATCGGCGTACCGGGTGGTGGGCAGGCCGGTGTTGCGCAGCCAGCGGGCGTCGACGCCGTCCTCGCCACCTGGCGAGAAGAGGAAGTAGAGCTCGGGACCGCTGCGGTTCACGATGCCCTGCAGCGTGGTGAGCAGGGTCTGGTCGCCGCCGCTCAGTTTGCTGACATCCCCGTAGTACAGGTGTTTCGGTCTGTTGAAAGCCGGTAGGAGGCGCTTCGCCGCACCCCCTTGAGCCGCCGCGGCCGGTTGAGTCGGGATCAACCCGAAGCCGCCGGCCGCGACCACACCGCTACCCGCCAGGAACGCTCGTCTCGAGACCATCGTGACCACTCCCCTGTCGTTGACATCGCTGTCAAGTGACGGGCAGATTAACAACGGCCCTGGCGCGTGTACATACCTCGGACAACGTTGTCCGTGAGTATTTTGGAATCGTTTCCGTTCACCAGGCCTGGTGCAGGATCTGGGCCGCCTCCGCGACGCTCAGCCCGGCCCGGCGGGCGGCCCGGGCGAAGACGGTCGCCGCGGCTCGGGTCTCCTCGTCGTCCACCTGACTGCGGGAAGCCAGCACGAACGTCCCGTTCCGGCCACGGGTCTCGACCAGCCGGTCGGCCTCGAGTTCCTTGTACGCCCGAGCGACGGTGTTGACCGCGAGCCCGAGGTCCCCAGCGAGCTGCCGCACGGTCGGCAACCTCGTCCCCTGTGCGAGGTCGCCGCGACGGATCGACTCCTCGATCTGCACCTTCACCTGCTCGTACGGCGGCCGCGCCGCAGCCGGATCGACCGAGATGATCACTGGATCACCTGCTGCGACCGCCGCAGAGTCCGGCCGGTCGAAGCCGCGCCACTCATCCAGATGAACACCAGAGTGCTGACCAGGAACACGCTGTAGGCGACCGGCTCCATGAACGCCGGGAAGTCGTCCGGCCGATCAGTGACCGCGAACATCACCGTGCAGCCACCCAGCGCCCAACTGGCCCCGACCATGACGGCGGCCAGATCACGCAGCATCACCGACCGCATCGCCTCACCCCAGCGAAGCTCGACCACCTGGCCGGCGGGCTGATTCACCTGGATGACCCAGCGCTGCAGGGCGGCCGCACCGACCACGAGCAAGACGGCGCCGACAGCTGCGGCTATCAGGCCCCAGCCCCAGCCGGTGCGATTTCCATCGATCAGGATCCGGATGCCCAGCACCCCAGTGACCGCGGGCAGCAGCAGGAATCCGTACTGCAGAACGACCTGCGTCGGACTGAGGAAGTCCACCAGGCGGCGTTGTCGCAAGGCAGCCGTCCGTGGACCATCAGCACGACCTGCCCGGACCACCGCGCCGTACAGGGCGCAGACGCCGAGCCCTATGCCGGCAACAAGGAATGCCGCCCACCAGGCCAGCGCGGTCGGGCCGGCGTCCAGCCAGATGAAGGCCGCCGTCCCCGGAATCGAGCCGGCCACGCTCCCAAGGGCGAACGCCTGCTGCCGCTGCTCGAACCTTGCTTGCGTCGCGGCAATCAGCTCCGGTTCGAAGGGCAGGCCGGCTCGCTCGAGGAACTTGGCGGTCTCTCGCTCGGCCGCCGTCCGCCGCCGTAGGTACATCCAGACCGACCCGGCCGACGTGCCGAGGAACAAGAGCAACCCTTGCAGCATTGGACCCAACCCCCATCTCCAGCTTGTTTGTACCAACTGTATTGATACAAACAAGCGGAGTCAAGAAGCGGTGGGTCAGGTCTCTTCGGCGAAGTCCGCTGCCGTGTAGGGCTTCTGCTCCACCAGGACGAGCCAGTTGCCGGAGTTGTCGCGGAGTACCGCCTCCACGCCGTACGGGCGATCGGAGGGTTCCTGGATGTACTCGACCCCCTTGGCGACCAGTTCGTCGAAGGTCTTGCGACAGTCGTCCGTACGGACGCCGACGCCATGCATCATGCCCTTGGCCATGATCCGGCGGATCGACTCGGCCGACTCCGGATCCATCGGCGGACCGGGAATCATCAACGCCAACTCGAGTTCGGGGTGGTCGCGCTGGTGGACCGTGCACCAGCGGAAATCCGGGCCCAGCGTGATGTCGTTCTTGAGCACGAAGCCGAGCGTGTCGGTGTAGAACGCCTTCGACTCGTCGATGTCGTTCACGTAGACCGTGACCAGGTGCACGTTGGTGATCAAGGTTCCTCCTCGTCGTTGCCTGCCGGTACGACGCTACGGTTCGCGGAGCCCGGGTGGCTTCTCCGGAATTGCGGAGTTCAGTCCCAGCATGAACACGAAACAGCCGGGGATCCGCGCACCTACCTGGGTTCGCTGGTACTCCGAGGGGCTGATCCCGACCAACTCGGTGAACCGCCGGGAGAACGTCCCGAGACTGCTGTACCCGACCAGCCCGCACACCTCCGTCACCGTCAGGTTGGTCGCCCGGAGCAGATCCGTGGCCCGCTCGATCCTTCTCCGGGCCACGTACTGCATCGGCGTCTCGCCGTACTCGGCCGCGAAACACCGCAGGAAGTGGTACTTCGAGACGCCGGCCGCGGCAGCGAGTTCGTCCAGGTCGAGCGGCTCCGCGTAGTTGCGGTCGGCAACATCACGCGCACGCCGCAGACCGGGAAGCAGTTCGACCGGTACCTGGACCTCCGTCACCTCCCCGACTCTGCCACAGAGCCCGTTTTGTATACGAGACCCGTCGGGCGGTGCTCAGGCAGGGTCGAGGTGGGGGCGGAGCGAGTTGCGGACCCGCAGTACGTGATGACGGGCCGCCGCCTCCGCCAGATCGGGGTCACCGGCCTCGATCGCCCGGATCAGGCCGTCGTGCTCGGTCCAGGCAGCCGGGTTCTGCAGCGGCGCGCTCTGCCGGAGCAACCACTGGCCGCGCTTCACCATCGGGATCGCGATCGCGATCAGATAATTGTTCCGGGTCATCTCGAAGATCAGCGAGTGCAACTCGGTGTGCAGGTCGGCGAGGTCGTCGACATCGTGGTCCGGCCCGTGCTCGCGGACCAGGTCCAGAATCGCCCAGGAGCGTTCGAGCAAAGCGGTTTCCGGATCCCCGACCGACGCCGCGAGCCGCGCACCGAGTGGTTCCAGCGCCAGCCGGACATGAAAGAGATCATCAGCCTGCCGAGCCGACAACTTCGCCACGAAAGCACCCCGCCGGGCCACCACATCGAGGAACCCCTCGGCCTCCAGCACCCGCATCGCTTCCCGGACCGGATTCCGCGAAACCCCCAACTGCTGCGCCAGCCGGTCCTCCCCCAACCGCTCCCCCGGCTTCAACGCCCCAGCCAGAATCAGCCGCCGCAACTCCGCCGCCACAACATCCCGCAGCGGCACATGCCCGTCCCCCAAAACCCCCGAGTTCGAACTCACCCACCAAATCGTATACGAGATCCCGTCCCCACCAGAGCGAAACCGCGCATTAGCACTGCGGATACGCCCAGGGCATTGGCGATGTGGTTGCGCCCGGTGCATTGGGGCTGCGGTTGCGCCCGGTGCATTTGGCGATGTGGTTGCGCCGCTTGCATTGGCGATGTGGTTGCGTCGCTTGCATTGGCGATGTGGTTGCGTCGCTTGCATTGGCGATGTGGTTGCGTCGCTTGCATTGGCGATGTGGTTGCGTCGCTTGCATTGGCG
>Ga0193717_1000330_pt1 | contig 34225 bp, 22 predicted proteins | sample U2c2metaG_FD_145900 | JGI IMG/M metagenome (GOLD analysis project Ga0193717, IMG submission 145900) | Soil microbial communities from a riparian zone of the East river system, Colorado, United States - U2c2 | ecosystem: Environmental > Terrestrial > Soil > Riparian zone | place: USA: East River... | reverse complement strand
GCCTCCGGCTGAAGTCCGTCCACGAGTTGTTGGTGTAACCGACGCACCAGGCCAGGTTCGGGATGCCGCTCAGCATCATGCCCTTGTAGACGAACCTCTCTCCCGGGTCCACCCGCTGGCCGTCCACCGTCAGCTCGATGTTGCCTAGCGCAACCACTCGCAGACCGGTCGCCGTGACCACCAGGTCGGCCTCCAACTCCTGGCCGGACTTCAGCCGGAGGCCGGTCGGTGTGAACGTCTCGACCTCGTCCGTCACGATCGACGCCGACCCGTCCCGCAGGGCCACGAAGAGGTCGCCATCCGGTACCAGGCAGAGCCGTTGGTCCCACGGGTCGTACCGCGGCAGGAAATGCGGATCCATCGGCACCGATTCCGGCAACTGCTTGGCGACCATCGTGGTCAGCAGGCGGGCGGCCCGCTTCGGCCAGCGGCGGAAGGCGTTGTAGACCAGAGTGCTGAAGGCAACATTCTTGGCACGGATCAGGTGATGTGCCAGCTGTTCCGGCAGCACGGCCCGGAGCCGGTCGGAGAAGGCGCTCCGGGCCGGGCGGGACGCGATGTAGCTGGGGGAGCGTTGCAGCAGAGTCACGTGCGCCGCGTCCGGTGCCATCGCCGGGACCAGCGTGACCGCGGTCGCGCCGCTGCCGATCACGACCACCCTCTTGCCGGAGTAGTCGAGATCCGTCGGCCAATGCTGCGGATGGACCACCTGACCGGCGAAGTCGTCCAGCCCGGGGAAGTCCACGACGTACCCGCTGTCGTAGTTGTAGTAGCCGCTGCAGGTGTAGAGGAACTTGCACGTGTACGACTCTTCCTCGGTCTCGACAGTCCACAGCGCCTCGGTCGATGACCACGACGCCCGTACTACGCGTCGCCCGAAGCGGATGTGTTTGTCGATGCCATAAGTGGAGGCGGTCTCGTGCAGGTACTCGAGGATGTCCGGCCCGTCGGCGATCGCCTTCGCCGCCGTCCAGGGGTGGAAAGGGAACCCGAGCGTGAACATGTCCGAGTCCGACCTGATGCCGGGATAGCGGAACAGGTCCCAGGTGCCGCCGAGGTCGTCCCGCGCCTCGAGTACGGCGTACGTGCGGTGCGGGCTCTGGGTCTGGATCCGGTAGGCGGCTCCGATACCGGACAGGCCGGCGCCGACGATCAGGACGTCCAGGTGCTCCACGAGTGCCTCCCGGCGGGCTTGTTGAGTACTTCGTCAACAATAGCCAGGAAGTTTCTGTGATGCGTTGTCGATTCCGCCGGCGGCCATTCGTCAGCAGGATGTCAGTAGAACCCCGAGACGAGGGAGCCAGCGATGGCGCAATACGTGTTCCTGCTCTTCGACACCGAGGACTGGTACGACCAGGTATCGACCGCCGAGGAGTTTCAGGCGCAGATGAAGTTGCACAACGATTTCGCCGCGGCGGTCGCGGCGGCGGGCGCGAGCATGCTCGGTGGGGAGGCGCTGGAGCGGTCGTCGACCGCGAGCACGGTCAGGCAGGGCAGTGGGGAGCCGCTGGTCACGGACGGGCCGTTCATCGAGACGAAGGAGGCGCTCGGTGGCTTCTACGTCATCGACTGCAAGGATCTCGACCAGGCACTCGCCCTGGCCAAGCTCTGCCCGTCTCCCAACATCGAGGTCCGCCCGGTGATGCCTACCTCCTAGCGCGCAGGGTGGGGATGACGTCCGCGTCATCCCCACCCAGCCCCGGTCACACGATGGGAGGTGAGTGCGGGTGCCCACTGCTCGGGAAGTGGCGGCGGTGGTCGAGGGAGCCCATCGGGAGTACTGGTCGACTGTGCTCGCCTCGACCGTCCGGTTGACGCGGGATCTGGACCTGGCGGAGGACTGCACCCAGGAAGCGTTCGTGCAGGCCCTGCGGACGTGGCCCGACGGGATTCCGTCGAATCCGGCCGGCTGGCTGACGACTGTGGCCCGGCGGCTGGCGCTGGACCGGTTCCGGCGGGAGACCACGCTGCGGCGGAAGTTGCCGTTGCTGATCGAGGATCCGGGTGCGCCGGGCGACAGCGAGCAGCCGACCGATCCGCTCCGGCTGGTGTTCACGTGCTGCCACCCGGCCTTGGCGCGCGACGCACAGGTGGCGCTGACCTTGCGGTTGATCTGCGGTCTGACGACTCGCGAGGTCGCGGCCGGCCTGCTGATCAGCGAGTCGACCGCGGCTGCCCGGATCACGCGGGCGAAGAAGAAGATCGCCGCCGCGGGGATTCCCTACCGGATCCCCGACGATCACGAGTTGGCCGATCGGCTGGACGTCGTACTGACTGTGGTTCAGCTCGTTTACACGGCCGGCCATGTCGCGGCCGGACCTGAGCTGATGCGGGCGGAGCTGACCGGACGGGCGATCGAGCTGGCCCAACTGCTGGTTCGGCTGATGCCGGCCGAGCCCGAGCCGCAAGCACTCCTCGGCCTGCTGTTGATGACGCAGGCGCGGGGAGACGCGCGACTGAGTGAGGACGGCGAGCTGGTTCTCCTGGCGGACCAGGACCGGTCGCGCTGGGATGCGCGATTGCTGGGCGAAGGGCTCGCCCGCGCGACGGCCGCGCTCCAGCAAGGCCATGGTCGCTTCGCCTTGCAGGCTGCCATCGCGGGGCTGCACGTGACGGCGCCGAGCTGGGACCAGACCGACTGGCACCAGGTGGTTCGGATGTACGACGCGATGCTGCTCGGCTGGCCGTCGCCGATCGTGGAGTTGAACCGGGCGGCCGCCCACAGCCTGGTCCCGGGCGCCGACCTCACCGCAGTACTCGCCGAGCTTGATGCCTTGGGCAACGAGCCGGCCCTGAAGGCGTACGCCTATCTGCCGGCGACCCGGGCCGACGTACTGGCCCGCCTGGATCGGCCGGACGAGGCGGTCAAGGCGTACGACGAGGCTATCGACCTGACCGCGAACGGCGCCGAGCAACGCTTCCTCGAACACCGCCGGGCCGCCCTGATCAACGGGTCTACAGCGGATGGCCGTCGCGGAGTTGGTGGAGGCGGTCTGGAGCGGCCAGGACGTGGGGGAGTCGGCGCTGGTTGAGGGGTGACACCAGGTCGCCGAGTTCGTCCGCGGCGTACCAGGCGAGTGAGAGGATCTCGCGTCCGTCCGGCTGCAGGCGGTCGATCAAGGACGGGTCGTGGACGCCGCCGTCGTACAGGATCTCGATGGCGTCGCCCCAGCCCTCCCAGCGGGGGAGCCAGTCGATCGCGACCACGCCGGCGATCGGTAGCGCGGTGCCGAGCTCTTCCTGCATCTCGCGCAGCGCGCCGGTCGCGGGGTCCTCGTCGGGTTCGACCACGCCGCCGGGGAGTTCGAGGTCCTTCTTGTAGCTGACCTTGCAGAGCAGGACGCGCCCGCTCGTATCGCGGACCACCACATGCGCGATCACGCGCTTCTTCGGCAGGACCGAGTCCATCAGCGCTGTCCAGCCCGGGAGGGAGTCCGCCCGGGGATCGTCCCGCCGCAGACCGTAGACGGCGAGGTCCCGGCGCTCACCCTGCAGTACTGCGCCGCCCCGGAGCAGGCCCTCGCGGCGGAAGCCGGAGCGGATCGCCACCCGGGCAGAGGCGCGGTTCTCCGGATCGACCTCGACCTGGAGACGTTCCAGCCCGAGCTCACCGAAGGCGTAGACCATCAGTAGCCGGACCGCGCGCTGCGCCACCCGGCGGCCGCGGTACGGCTTGTACGTCGCCCAGAAGACCTTGCCGGCGCCTGGCGAGGTCCGGCGCACCTCCACGGTCCCGACCGGACCGGTTTCGCCGGCGAGTTCGATCACGAAGTTCACCGCGGAACGGTCGTCGGCGTACGCCTGCCGCCGGCGCTCGACCGCCTCGGCCAGGCTGGAGCGCGGCGGGATACCGGGGAAGTCGAACCAGCGGACCATCTCGTCGTCGGCCAACCCGTGCGCCACGTCGATGTCCTCGTCCCGCCACGGGCGCAGGGTCAGGTCGCCATCGGTCAGCGTCGGTTGCGGCGGCACTCCAGTCACGCCAGGAACGCTACCCCGCCACTCCAGTCGCTCGCCCAGTCCGGTGCAACTTCCGGGTGGATGGCGGCATCGAGTTCTGTAGACATCCGAGTTTGCAGGACTGGGGGCACTGTGATGCTGAGAAGGACGCTCGCCGCGGGACTCGTCGTACTACTGGCCTGGCAGGCGGCACCCGCTGTCGCCGCAGGCTCCGTGGACGGAGTCACCGTCGCCTGGACCGATACCACCCATACGAAGATCCGGATCACCTGGACCGAGGATCCTGGCATCGCGAACACGCTGAGGATGGAACTGGGGTGGTGGGAGGAGCCGCTGGCGCTCGGCAGCGTCGCGGCGACCGCCCCCAACGAGTTGGTGATCAACTCCAGCTACCTCGGCTACACCGGCAGCAGCGAGGACCGCGCCGAGATCGTGGTCGCGGACAGCACCGGAACCGAGGCGAGGTCGGCGGCCTTCGATCGCTACGTCCGGCCGTCGCCCATGCCCACGCTCTCCATCACGCCTGAGCGCGCGGTTCGCTGGACCGTCCCCGAGGTGGAGGATCCAACCCCGAACGACGCGCTCGACCTGCCAGGATCATCGCGTTTCACGCCGAAACTCCTGCTGGACAAGCAGCCACATACGGTCGCCGACTGCGGCGAGTTGGCGCTGCCGTCGACCACCGGGCTTTCCGGCGAGGTTCCTGACCAGGGCAAGCCCGGCTCCCTGACGCTGCTGAGCTCCAACGAATGGAATCCCCGTGGTGTCGGCAATGACCCCGCGGGGATCGCTACCACAGGTCTGACGGTTGCGGGGCCGACGTCTACGCAGTACGGCGGATCGCTGGTGCTGAGCGGGACGGTCAGGTACCAGTACATCTCCACGAACAGCTCGAACATCTGCAAGCAGACCAGCTACCTGATGCCGTCTGAGCGGCTCGTCCTGCAGGGCCGGAACACCGCCACGAGTGCCTGGTACGTCATCGGGACCACCACGACGAACGTCGACGGCCAGTACACCGTCACGCTGAAGAACGCGGGCGCTCGCGAGTACCGGGTGGTCCGCCCGGACACCTCGTCGTTCAATGCCATCCAGTACGGCGCGTGGTCGCCGGCCAAGCTCGTCCGAGCGACGACCAAGGTGGTCTCGGCGAAGTTCATCGCGCCGGTGATCACCCTCGGGACTCAGCCGCAGGCCTATCTCTGGGTGGATCCGGCCGGCACGCAGAAGGCGGCACTGCAGTTCAAGAACGCGAGCGGGGTCTGGCAGGGCATCACCTACAAGACCCTGTACGCCGGGCGCGGGATCGCGGCCTTCACCTTCAACCGCAAGGGCGCGACGCAGTTCCGTTGGTGGGTGCCGGGTAGCACCACGAGCACCGGGCTGACCGTCGATGCGGTCTACAGCAGCCCCTTCACCCTCACTGTCCGCTGACCTCACGAAAGAGATCGATATGTTGACGCAATCTCTTGCGGCGCTGCTCCTCGTCAGCGGCGCCGTAGCGCCCACGCCGGGGCCGAACAAGATCCTGGCTGCCGATGTCCAGGTTGCCTGGACCGACACCACCTACCAGACCGTCCGGATCACCTGGACCGAGACGACGCCCGCGCCGAACACCATCAAGCTCGAACGCGACGGTATGGACGACGTGCAACTCGGGGTGATAGCGGAGAGTGCGCCGAACCAGTTGGTCGTGGAGGCCCGCCGCTTGGTGGTCAGCAACAGCCCCGTCGATATCGCGCGGATCGTCGTGAACGAGCCGACCGGTGAGGTGGCCCGGTCGGCCGGCTTCGACCGCTATATCCGGGCCGTGCCGGATCCCGACCTGTCGTTCACGGCGGACGGCAGCATTCGCTGGTCGGTACCACCGGAACCAGGCGTGGACACGACCCCGGGTGACCCGCTCGACGTCGACCAGCCGCTCCGCTACGTACCGCGGCTACGGCTCGACGAACTGCCGCATACCGTGATCGATTGTGGTGAGGTCACGCTGCCCGCATCGACCGTGCCTTCCGGGACGATTGCCAACCGCAACAAGCCGTACGACCTGATGCTCTACACGGTCAACGAGTGGAACCCGAACGGGGGTCTTTTCGGCGGCTGGGGTCACGTGACGGCCTCGGCGATCACGCTGGCCGCACCGACGGCGACGGCGTACGGGACGACGACCACGCTGACCGGTATCACCACCGGCAGGAGCATCTTCCAGCAGGGCATGCCGCCCGCCTGCCTGGAGACGAGTGGCTCGGGCAGCGGAGGGACGGTGATCCTGCAGGCGCGCAACACCAGCACCAGTCCCTGGTACGTCGTCGGCAGCACCGTGACGAAGGACCAGGGCAAGTACACCTTCAGCGTGCGGAACCCGGGCGCTCGCGAGTACCGCACGGTCATCCCGAGCCGTGCCCAGGGCTCGCTCGCGGGATACGGCAGCACCTCCGCAGTACGACTGGTCAGGTCGACCACCCGGGTGATGTCGGCGAAGTTCATCACGCCGGTGATCACCCTCGGGACTCAGCCGCAGGCCTATCTCTGGGTGGATCCGGCGGGCACGCAGAAGGCGGCATTGCAGTTCAAGAACGCGAGCGGGGTCTGGCAGGGCATCACCTACAAGACCCTGTACGCCGGGCGCGGGATCGCGACCTTCACCTTCAACCGCCTCGGCCAGACGCAGTTCCGTTGGTGGGTGCCGGGCAGCATCACGAGCACCGGGCTGACTGTCGACCCTGTCTACAGCGGAACCTTTACCCTCACGGTGAAAAGCTGACTTGTTATCAACCTTTTCCGTTCCCAGGCCATCCAAGGAGTACCTCGATCTCGGGGACCTGGCTTAACGAACACTGGGGGAACGGCATGATGAAGAGATCTGTTGCCGCGGTGGCGCTGCTGGCGGGACTGGGAGTCCCGGCAGTAGCCCACGCGACACCGCAGGGGGCGGTAGACGATGTCAAGCTCGCCTGGGCCGACGGCAAGATCAAGGTCAGCTGGAGCGAGACCGCGGCGGGGATCCCGAACTGGGTCTACCTGGCGATCCCGGGCAAGGCGAGCAAGCTGCTCGGGACGACCACGGGGGCGGGCGCGAACGAACTCCTGGTGCCGCCATCCGCGCTGGAGCCGACGCACGATCCGGCCGGCACGGCCCGGATCATCGTGTCCGACCCGAGCACGGACCCGGCGTACTCCGCGACCTTCGACCGCTACATCCAGGGGCCGACGCACCTCGCGCCGATCATGACCGGCACTGGGGTGCTGAACTGGCAGTTCGCGCCGGACCCGGCGGTCGACACAACGCCGAAGGACCCGCTGGACGTGGCCGCGCCGGTGCGGTTCGTGCCGCGATTGACCCTGGGCAAGACGCCCGGCACCACGAACGAGTGCGAGAAGGTGGCGCTGCCGGCCACCACCAATCCGTACGGCACGGTCCCGAAGCAGTTCCGGCCGTTCACGCTGGATCTGTACAACGTCAGCGAGTGGGGTGAGAGCAAGCTCGCCATTGTCCGGACCCGGACTTCGAGCACGACCTTCACCACACCGGCGTCGACCACGCTGGGGGCGACCATCACCATGTCCGGGTCCATCCAGCTGGACACCCTCAGGAACCCGGCGGTGGGTGACTGCGAGGACATCAACGAGACCGCGGCCCTGGGCGGTCACGAGATGGTGCTGCACGCCCGGCACAACGGCGGCGCGTGGTACGTGGTGGGCGTCAGCAAGACCGATGCCAAGGGCAAGTACACCTTCGTGGTGAGGAACCCCGGGACCCGGGAGTACCGCGCGGTGCTGAAGACCGAGGCCGGCGGCGGGTTCGCGAACAACCAGAGCATCAGCGCCCAGAAGGTCGTCCGGGCGTCGACCCAGTTCGTCCAGGCGAAGTTCATCACCCCGGTGATCAAGCTCGGGCAGCAGCCGAACGCGTACGTGTGGGTCGAGCCGGCCCGCGCGCAGAAGGCCGCACTGCAGTTCAAGAACGCCGGCGGCGTCTGGCAGGGCCTGATGTACAAGACCCTGTCGTCCGGTCGCGGTCTGAGCGGGCCGTTCGCCTTCAACCGGGTCGGTCAGACCCAGTTCCGGTGGTGGGTGCCCGCGTCCGTCAACGGTGCCGGGCTGCCGGTGGACGCGGCCTACAGCAACCCGTTCACGTTGACGGTGAACCGCTAGCCGTCAGTTGCTAGCTGTCATGGCGTAGCCAGACAGTGCCGAGAGGCGGGACCGAGATCTCGGCACTGCTGGCCATGCCGTGCCAGCCTTCACCGTTCGCCTCGAAACCACCGAAGTTTCCGACCCCGGATCCGCCGTACACGTCCGCATCGGTGTTGACCGCCTCGTGCCAGTGCCCCGCATAGGGCAGGCCGAGGCGGTACCCGTGGTGCGGGACGGCGGAGAAGTTCGCGACGCAGGCGAGTGTGGGTTCGCCGTCGCCGCCGTACCGGACGAACGAGAAGACGTTGTTGCCGGCATCGTTCGCGTCGATCCAGGAGAACCGCTCGGGGGCGTGGTCGTTCGCCCAGAGCGCCTTGGTGTCGCGGTACGCGCCGTTCAGATCCTTCACCAGTTGCTGCAGGCCCCGATGATCGGCGTGGTCCAGCAACCACCAGTCGAGCTCGCCCTTCTCGGACCACTCCGACTCCTGGCCGAACTCGCAGCCCATGAAGAGCAGTTGCTTGCCCGGGTGCGCCCACATCATCGCCAGGTAGGCGCGGAGGTTGGCGAGTTGCTGCCAACGATCACCGGGCATCTTGCGCAGCAACGATCCCTTGCCGTGGACAACTTCATCGTGGGACAGCGGCAGGACGAAGTTCTCGGAGTACGCGTACATCATCGAGAACGTCATCTCGTGGTGGTGGTACTGCCGGTAGATCGGCTCGTGCTCCATGTAGCTGAGCGAGTCGTTCATCCAGCCCATGTTCCACTTGAAGCCGAAGCCGAGCCCGCCGAGATGCGTAGCCCGGGTGACGCCCGGCCAGGACGTCGACTCCTCGGCGACCGTGATGACGCCGGGCACGCGCTTGTAGAGGGTCGCGTTCATCTCCTGCAGGAACGAGACCGCCTCCAGGTTCTCGCGGCCGCCGTACTGGTTCGGCACCCACTGGCCCTCCTCGCGGGAGTAGTCCAGGTAGAGCATCGAGGCGACGGCGTCGACCCGGAGGCCGTCGATGTGGAACTCCTCGGCCCAGTAGAGCGCGTTCGCGACCAGGAAGTTGCGCACCTGCGGGCGGCCGAAGTCGAACACCAGCGTGCCCCAGTCGGGCTGCTCGCCACGCCGCGGATCCGGGTGCTCGTAGAGCGGCGTCCCGTCGAACCGGGCCAGCGCCCAGGCATCCTTCGAGAAGTGCGCCGGCACCCAGTCGACCAGTACGCCGATGCCTGCCTGGTGCAGGGCGTCGACCAGGCCGCGGAAGTCGTCGGGATCGCCGAAGCGCGAGGTCGGTGCGAAGTACGAGGTGACCTGGTAACCCCAGGAGCCGCCGAACGGGTGCTCCATCACCGGCATCATCTCGATGTGGGTGAAGCCCATGTCCTTGACGTAGGCAACGAGTTCGTCGGCGAGTTCGCGGTACGACCTGCCCTTGCGCCACGAGCCGAGGTGCACCTCGTAGACGCTCATCGGTTCGGCGTAGGCCTGCGAGGCGGCGCGCTTGTCGAGCCAGTCCGCGTCCTTCCACTCGTACGAGGACTCGTGCACGACCGAGGCGTTCGCCGGGGGAGTCTCGGCCAGGTTCGCCATCGGGTCGGCCTTCTGCCGCCAGACACCGTCGCGGCCGCAGATGTCGAACTTGTACCGCGTGCCCGGGCCGATGCCCGGCACGAACAGTTCCCAGACGCCGGACGATCCCATCGTGCGCATCGGGTGTGCGCGGCCGTCCCAGAAGTTGAAGTCAGCGGTCAACCTGATGCCCTGGGCGTTCGGGGCCCAGACGGCGAACGACGTGCCCGTGACGGTGCCGGTCGGGCCGTCGTACCGGCGTACGTGGGCGCCGAGCACGGACCAGAGTTGCTCGTGCCGGCCCTCGCCGATCAGGTGCAGGTCCATCTCGCCGAGCGACGGCAGGTAGCGGTACGGGTCGTCGACCTCGACCCCGGGACCGTCGGTGTAGGTGACCTCGAGGCGGTAGTCCGGCACCTTGTCGACATCCAGTACGCCGACCCAGACACCCTCGAACTCGTGCTCGAGCTCCACCCGCTGGTCGTCGAACACAGCGGTCACCGTGCTCGCGAACGGTCGCAGCACCCGGAGCGTGACGGCCCCCTCGCCAAGATGCGGCCCGAGCACCTGGTGCGGATCGTGAAACGTCCCGCCCACCAGCCGTTCGAGCACCCCACGATCCACCGGAACCGCCTTGTCCCGCAGGGTTCTGGGAACAGCCGCCGGGTCCGGCAGCGGCTCGAAGGTAGAGGCCTGCGCCGGTTCGAACGCATCGACGACCGTCGGCTCGTTCACTTGCTCCGCGGTCGGCTTGTCCACCTGGTCGTTCCCGCTCGAATCCATACACCCCATCCTGCCCGATCGAAGCCCTATCCACTGCACTCCGTACCCGCGACCTCGATACCTACACGGTTACGCCCGGTCGAGGTCCTCGAGTTTCTCCCTCAGCAGCTCCAGGCGGGTGGTGTAGCGGGGCCAGGCGAAGCCGGAGGTGGTGTAGGCGGTGGTGGTCTGGGTGACCAGGGTTCGCGCTTGGGGGAGGTCGCCTTGGGCGAGGGCCAGGGCCGCGGCGACGGCTCGGGCTGCCAGCCAGGGGGTGCTGTGTTCGGGGGCCTCGGCGAAGACGGCGTCCAGCAGGGAGGCGGCTTCGTCGAGTTCGCCTTCGAGGATCAGGACGTCGGCTAGGTCGATGTGCGCCATGGTGACGCCGGCGTTGTCGGCGACGGCGTACTCGACTGCTGAGCGCAGGTGCTTCTCCGCGTCCGCGACAGATCCCTTGGCGAGCGCGACCGCGCCACGGATGCCGTCGTTGAGGGGAAGGATCTGCCGGTCGTCCAGGCGGCGCGCGTAGTGATCGGACTCGGCCGCCACCTCCAGCGCCTCGTCCAGCCGCCCGACACTCACCAGGGCGCCGGCCAGGTTGCTCAGCCCTCGCGACAACCCGTGCTCGTCGCCGTACACCCTGTCCGCAGCGACACAGCTCTCGTAGACCGCACGCGCTTTCTCCGCCTTCCCGGTGTAGAGGTACAGCGTGCCCAGGGCGTCGGCGAAGCTGGACAATCTCCGCTCGTGCTTCGGGCTGGTCCGGGCCATCTCTTCCCCCGCGAGCAGCGGGATGTAGGCCTCGCGCAACCGGCCGCGTTCGATCTCGACGATGCCGCGGTAGTAGAGCGCGGTCAGCGTGAGCGAGAGGTCGTCCTGCTGCTTCGCCAGCTCCTCGGCCTCGGACAGCAGCGAGGCGGCCTCCTCGAAGCGACCGAGCATCGTCAGCACGAAACCCTGGTTGCTGAGCGCGCTCACCCGCTCGGCGGGCGTCGCTCCGGCCGCGCCTGCCAAGGCTTCGAGGTGCCGCGCGGCCTCGGCGTACCAGCCTCGGATCAGCCAAGGCACATGCAGCGCGAGCGCCAGCCGCAGGCCCGCGACAGCCTGCTCGGTCCCGGCCGACTCGTCCAGCGCGTCGAGCAGGTTCGGCCACTCGGCGAAGACCGCCGCCACCGACTCGGCAGTGGCGAAACCGTCGTGTTGCTCACCGATCGTCTGGACGTACTGCGACGCCCAGGCCAGCTCCGCGGCACGAGTCACCTCGACCTCGCCGGCCTCGGCCAGTTTCGTCAGCGCGTAGTCGCGAACGGTCTCCAGCAGCCGGAACCGCCGCCCGTTCACGGCCTCCACCGTCACCAGACTCCGGTCAGCCAGCTCGGTCAGAGCCGGAGCCACATCTCTCGGATCGAGCGCGACCTGCTCGGCCGCCTCCAAGGTGAACCCGCCTGCGAAGATCCCCACCCGACGCAGTACTGCGCGCTCCGCGTCGCCCAGCAACTGGTGACTCCAGTCCAGCGCGGCGACCAGGCTCCCGTGGCGCGCCTGGGCCTCCCGGGAACCGGCGACCAGGAGACGCATCCGATCCGCGAGCCGCTCGGTCAGTTGCGGCACGGTCAGCGTGCGGGTGAGACCGGCGGCGAGCTCGATCCCCAATGGCAACCGGTCGACCGCCGAACAGATCGCGGCGACCTGTTCCGGGCCGGCCCCCTGGGCATCGGCAGCGCAGCGCTCGGTGAACAGTTGTGCGGCAGCGATGGCGTCGAGCGGCGCCATCGGCCGCGTCTCCTCGGACATCAGCTGCAGCGGACGCTGGGAGGTGATCAGGATCGTCAGTGAGGTGGTCCGCCGCAGCAGCCCGTTGACGATCCGCGCGACGGCCTCGACGAGGTGCTCCGCGTTGTCGAGGACCAGGACCGAGCCCTCCAGCGAGGCGGCCGCGGCATCCAGCGGGTTGTTGCCCCCGGCATCATCCCCGGCGATAGCCTCCAGTACTGCGCTCTCGCGGTGCAGCGGGGCGAGCTCCACCAGCCGGACGGTCCGTCCAGCCGCGGCGACCGCTCGGGCCGCCTCGAAGGACAGTCGCGACTTGCCACTGCCCGGACCACCGATCAGCGTGATCAGCCCGGGTCCGGTCAGCCGGGTGACCAGCGACGTCAGCTCGGCCCGCCGCCCGACGAAGCTCGTCATCGGCGATGGCAGCCGGACCGGGGACAGCGGCACCGGGACGCTGGTCTGTGCGACCGGCTGGGCCGCGGCCAGCAAGAGCATCGGGTCCTGCCGGAGCAGCCGTAGTTCCATCGCGGCGGTGTCCGGGGCCGGGTCGACTCCAAGCTCCTCCGCGAGCCTGGTCCGCAACCTGGCCAGCCGGTTCAGCGCATCCGCCTGCCGGCCGGTCCGGTACAGCGCGAGGGCCAGCAGGCACCACAGTCGCTCGTGCAGAGGATGTTCCCCGGCCAGGGCCTCGAGCTCGCGGCCCGCTTCGCCTGCGGCTCCGAGGGCGAGCTCGGCATCGAGGCGTTCCACCTGGATGTCGAGACGCCACGAGTCCAGCTGTTCGCCCTCGGTCACGGCGTACGGGATGGTGCGCAGATCGGCGAGCGACGGGCCGCGCCACAGCGCGAGCGCTTCGCGTCCGGCCTCGCTGACGATGTGATGGTCGCTGATCCGGATCGCGGCGTGCATCCGCTCGACAGCTGACCGCGCGACGGTGAGATCGGTGAGTTCGGCTGACAGGGCGTAGCCGCCGTTGCTGCGAGTGAGGGCATCGGGGGCGCCGAGGGCGGCCCGGAGGCGGGACGCGAGCACCCGGAGCCGTTCGGTCGGCCGGGCCAGGTCGACGTCACCCCACAGATCCGTGGCCAGCCGGTAGTCCGGCACCGCCATCCCGCCGGCCAGTGCGAGCCGCACCAGGAGAGCCCGCTCGAGCGGCCGATCGACCGAAACCGCCACGCCGGCATGCCGGACCGCGAGAGGGCCGAGCACTAGGACCTCTAGCTTCGGCTCGGGGGGCATATCGGCAGTATTACAGCGACGGCTCGCCCACGGTCAGTAATTCTTCGGAATGTGGGGTTACTTGGCAGAAATTTGGGTATTACAGAGCGCTCAGTTGTGCCGCCGCGGCCAGTGGGATGGGCAGCCAGCTCGGCCGGTTCCGGGCCTCGTACAGGGTCTCGTAGATCACCTTGTCGGCCAGGAACGCGCTCAGCAGCACCCCCTGGTCGCGGGGATCCGAGCCCGCGACCTCCGCGTAACCGTCGCAGAAAGCCTGCCGGTTGCGGTCGGCCCACTCAGCCGCCCGGTAGGCGATCTGCTGGTCGCCCTGGTGATCGGCCAGCAGCGACCGCGCCGCGTAGTCGAAGGACCGGAGCATCCCGGCGATGTCCTTGATCGCGGTGTCGAGCGCGCGCCGCTCGATCAGCGACTTGGCCGGCTCACCCTCGAAGTCGATCAACTTCCAGCCGTCGATGGTTCGCAGTACCTGACCCAGGTGGAAGTCGCCGTGGATCCGCTGCACCGTGACGGCCTGGTCGTAGGCCGCCAGGGCGTCGAAGGCGCGGCCGAGCCCGTCGGCGAACTCACCGAGCTCAGGCACCGCCTGCACGGCCTTGGCCAGCCGCCGCCGCATCGCGGAAGCGTGCTCGACCATCTGCTCGGGCTCCCAGACGTCGGTGCCGAGAGCCTTGGCCAGCTCGGCGTGGACCTGCGCGGTGGCGGCGCCGAGGCGGTAGGACTCGCCTGCGAAGTCTCCACCGACCTCCTCGGCGTGCAGGTCGGCCTCGGCGTACAGGTCACGCACCGAGGTGGTCGCGTAGGACCAGCCGTCGGTGGAGTTCTTCTGGAACGCGGTCATCATCGCCAGGTCGCCCGAGTCGGTGCCGCCACCGGCGCGCGGCCAGGAGCCACGCGCGGTGCCGAGCACCTCGGGGACCAGCTCCGAGCCCGCCTCGGTGAGCGCCGACTCGATCTCGACCCCGGGATTGCTCCCGGGCTCGAGCCGGCGGAACACCTTCAGCAGTGCGGTGTCGCCGAAGACCAGCGACGTGTTGCTCTGCTCGACGGTGAGGACCAGCGACTGGGCGTCCTCGGGGACCACGATGGTGCGGTCCGGCGAGTGCACCGGATGGAACTCGAGCCCCTCCAGCCGGCGCCCGTGCGTGAGCGCGTCCAGCCAGTACGGCGTCGCCTCCTTGTCGTGCAGTGCGTCGTACACCCAGACCCTGGTGTCGCCGAGGTCCTGCTCGTCCCAGTCGCCGATCAGCGCGTGCCCGAGGTTGTCGACCGGGGCGGGGTGGTAGCTGAGCGGCAACTGGTAGACCCGGATCGCGTTCTCCGCGCCGGGCGGTCCCGAGCAGTAGACGAAACCGATCCGGACCGCGGGCCAGACGCCCTCGTCCGACAGCCAGGTTGAGGTGGCCATCGCTTCGACGTCGACGTCATGTCCTTTCTCGCCGTACCACCGCTGGTTGGCGCAGAAGGACTGGACCTGGTCCAGATGGGAAGTCACGAAATGCTCTCCTCACGATCAGCCGATTTGTTGACCGGCAGGCGGAACCAGTAGAAGCCGTGCGCACCGAGCGTGAGCAGGTAGGGCAGCTCGCCGATGGTCGGGAAGTGCACCCCACCGAGCAGCTCGACCGGCTCCACGCCCTGCCACTGCCGCAGGTCCAGCTCGATCGGCTGCGGGAACCGTGACAGGTTGTTCACACACAGCACGACGTCGTCGCCGAACTCGCGCACGTAGGACAGCACGCTCGGGTTGGAACCGCCTAGATCAGTGAAAGTACCCATGCCGAAACACGGGTGCTGCTTGCGGGTCTGGATCATCCGCCGGGTCCAGTGCAGCAGCGACGAGGCGTTCTCCATCTCCGCCTCGACGTTCACCGCCTGGTAGCCGTAGACCGGGTCCATGATCACCGGCAGGCTGAGCTTGCCCGGTGTCGCGGTCGAGAAGGACGCGTTCCGGTCGGGGGACCACTGCATCGGAGTACGGACGCCGTCGCGGTCACCGAGCCAGATGTTGTCGCCCATGCCGATCTCGTCGCCGTAGTACAGGATCGGCGAGCCGGGCAGGGACAGCAGCATGGCAGTGAACAGTTCCATCCGGTTCACGTCGTTGTCCAGCAGCGGCGCGAGCCTCCGGCGGATGCCGATGTTCGCCTTCATCCGCGGGTCCTGGGCGTACTCGCCCCACATGTAGTCGCGCTCTTCGTCGGTCACCATCTCGAGAGTGAGCTCGTCGTGGTTGCGCAGGAAGATGCCCCACTGGCAGGTGTCGGGGATCTGCGGGGTCTGGGCCAGGATCTCCGAGATCGGGAACCGCGACTCACGCCGTACGCCCATGAAGATCCGCGGCATCACCGGGAAGTGGAACGCCATCTGGCACTCGTCGCCGCCGTCGGCGCGGTCGCCGAAGTACTCGACCACGTCGCCGGGCCACTGGTTCGCCTCGCAGAGCAGCACCCGGTCGGTGTAGTTCGCGTCGACCTCCTTGCGGACCCGCTTCAGGAACTCGTGCGTCCTGGGCAGGTTCTCGCAGTTGGTGCCCTCCTCCTCGAACAGGTACGGCACCGCGTCCAGCCGGAACCCGTCGACGCCGAGGTCGAGCCAGAACTTCAGCGCCTCGATCATCGCGTCGCCGACCGCGGGGTTCTCGAAGTTCAGGTCGGGCTGGTTGGAGTAGAACCGGTGCCAGAAGTACTGCTGGCGGACCGGGTCCCAGGTCCAGTTGGAGGTCTCGGTGTCGACGAAGATGATCCGCGCGTCCGGGTAGGCCGTGTCGGTGTCGGACCAGACGTAGAAGTCGCCGTACGGGCCGTCCGGGTTGGTCCGGGACTCGGTGAACCACGGGTGCTGGTCCGAGGTGTGGTTCATCACGAAGTCGACGATCACCCGCATGCCGCGGGCGTGCGCCGCCTCCATGAACGCGGCGAAGTCGGAGATGGTGCCGACCTCGGGCATCACGTTGGTGTAGTCGGAGATGTCGTAGCCGCCGTCACGTAGCGGTGAGGGGTAGAACGGCGGAAGCCAAAGGCAGTCCACACCGAGCCACTCGAGATAGTCGAGTTTCTCGGTCAGGCCTTGCAGGTCGCCGATGCCGTCGGCGTTCGAGTCCTTGAAGGACCGCACGAGGACTTCGTAGAAGACGGCCCGCTTGAACCACAGCGGGTCACTCTTCGTCAGTCCGTGGTGCTGCTCCGGCAGCATGTCGGTCACGCTCACCTCCGTCGGGTGTCATCCCTCGATCCAAACCTAGCGGTACTGCGCGCTGCCGCCGCCGGGTCTTTCCGGCGACGCGCGGGTGGACACTTCGCGGGCGTGCTCCGCTGTCCCGTACCCGACGGCACGGTTCTCAAAAAAGACAGGCAGAGCAGCCGGTGGTGTCCGGTGATGTGAGTTGGCGCCGTGGGATGGGCAGTCCTGACAGGCGTTCCGCTCAGTGTGACGGTGATTTGCCAGTACAAGCAAATAGGGGCTGGATCGCCCTATTTACTGGGCCGATCCGTGACCCGGATCGCGACGAATCCGTGACCTGCGAGGCGGGTGTCAGGGGCGCGGGGGTGAGGACTTGCGGGGTTTGCGGAGGTACTTGCTGAAGCCGGCGCGTTCGGCGTCGGCCTCGGAGCGGAACCACACCTCGGGCTTGGTCCGGCCGTAGTACGGCGAATCGGGGGTGTGGAACAGCATCGACTGGGCGTTGCCCTTGATGGTGAACCCGTCCGGCGGTCCCTGGTGCGGCACCGCATCCGCCGACCCTTCGCCATAGCGCCCGACCGGTACTGCGCTTGCCGGGGCCGGCGTGGTCTCCTCAAGAGGCGGGTCGTCGAAGAGCGTCGGCGCGGGCGACTCCGCCACCTCCATCCGCCGCGAGAACAACTGCGGCTCCGGCTTGACCAGCTCAGGTTCGGGCTTGGGTGGTGGCGGGGCCGGAGTACGGGCTGGTGGGGGAGTCGCAGTACGGGTGGCGCCGGCGCCGACCAGGGCTTCTTCCTTCACCGGCTCTTCCTGTTCCCAGGGTGGGGCGGTTTTGGCGTCGGTGCGTTCGCGGCGGGTCAGGAGCAGCCAGGTGATGACCGCGCCGACGGCGAACGCGAGCAGCGCCCAGGCCCAGTTGTGGCGCAACAGCCAGCCCATCAGCGAGCGCCCCTCGGCCGGAGCGGAAGGAAGCGGTGCACCAGCCACGCGACCGCGCTGCCGAGCACGAACGCGACCAGCAGCAAGATCCACACCTGTGCGATCAGCCAACTCATGCCATCCCCTACGGAACTCGGAGCTCGACCCGGCGGTTCGCGATCCGGCCGGCCGAGGTGCTGTTGGAAGCCAGCGGCCGGGTTTCCCCGAAACCGCGGCTGATGATCCGGTCGGCGGCGACGCCGAGCTTCACCAGTGCCGCCTTGACGGCATCGGCGCGCTGTTGTGACAGCGGCAGGCTGGTCGACGGGTCGCCGAGGTTGTCGGTGTGACCGCTGACCTCGACCCGGGCGGTCTCGCAGCTCTTCAGCAGCGCGGCCGCCCGCAGTACGGAGGGGCGGGAGGGTTCGTTGACGATCGCGGTCCCGGACAGGAAGACGATCTTGTTCTGCGTCATCAACTGGGCCAGCCGCTGCTCGAAGGTCTGGCAGGCCTCGCTGATCGGCGGCTTCGGGACGTCCGGCACCTGCAGCTGGTTGGCCACGACCGCGCCCGGCACCGCTGTCGCCGCGGCCCGTCCGGCGGTCGCCTTGGTCGCCTGGTCCGCGACCTGACCGCTCAGCGTGACCGTGGTGCCGTCGTATCGCACGAACGCTTGACCGTCCGCGGTGGAGAGCGCTCGCAGCAAGGCGGAGACGGCGGTCGGATTCAGCAGGCCCGCGGCGGGGTTGACGGTGAGCTTGTCGTCGAACGTCGTACCGGTCGGCATCAGCGCCTGGACCTCGCTGATGATCGAGTCCTTGGCCGCCTGGTCCTGGACGACCGCCGTCACGGCGAACGAATCAGCCGTCTTGGTCAAGTCGAACGGCGCTACCACTACCACTGGTTCGGCCGTGGGCTCCGCAGACGGGATCGGCGTGCCGGATGCGCTGGGGAGTGTGACGTCGGCGAGGTTCGGATTGCTGCCGCCGGACTTGGCCGCCCGTACTCCGTCCACGGCCGCGACCACCTCCCGGGCCTGACTCGCGTCCGCGCCGGCCGGTACTACGACAGTCGCGTCGCGGCCGTCGAACTCGACCTCCGCACCGGTGATTCCGCGGGCTTCCAGTGCGGCCAGGGACCGGTCGCGAAGATCGTCCTCGGTGGACCCGGTTTTGGCGACGAGTAACGCGGCAGTCAGCAGTACGGGAACGATGAGCGCCGCGAGCAGCCAGACAAAGCCGGGCCGCCGGGTGAATCCGGCACTGGCTGCGGTTGCGGGATCGGACCGGGCATCGTCCGAGGATCCGGGCACTGTTCCTCCGTTGCGGGCCAAAAGTGACCGTGCGCGAGGACATTACTCCGTCAGGCACTCACTTCGCACATACATCCAGGGCCTGTCTCGCGGAGAGTTTCAGGTCGGGCTGGACTCGGTCAGTCCGATCCGGCTGTGCAGGTGGCGCAGGGGAGTCGGCGACCACCACGCGCGACCGCCGAGCAGCCGCATCGCTGCCGGTACGAGCACCCCGCGGATCAGGGTGGCGTCGATCAGCACGGCGAGACCGGTGCCGATCCCGAAGAGCTGGATGAAGCTGACCGAACTGGTGCCGAACGCGAAGAAGCTGACGGACAGGATCACCGCCGCCATCGACACGATCCGTCCGCTGCGAGCCAGACCGGTCGTCACCGAATCGGTCAGGGTCGCACCTTCGTCATGCTGCTCCTTGATCCGGCTCAGCACGAACACCTCGTAGTCCATCGACAACCCGAAGGCGATGCAGAACAGCAGGACCAGCATGCTCGTGTCCAACGGCAGCGGCGTGAACCCCAGCCAGCCGGACAGCCGGCCGTCCTGGAAGATCAGCACCATCGCCCCGAGGGTCGCACCCAGCCCGATCACGTTGAGCAGCAGCGCCCGCAACGGCTGCAGCACGCTCCCGGTGAACAGGAACAGCAGGACGAAGGTCGTCAACGCGATCAGCCCGCCCGCCAACGGCAACCGCGATCCGATCGCCTGCTGGCTGTCCATGAACCGGGCGGTGTTCCCGCCGACCAGGAACTCGCCCGGTGCCTGCACCACCCGAGCAGAGTCGACGAGGTCGAGCGCCGCTGCCGATCGCGAGTCCGCCTCCGTCACCACGGTCAGTCGCTGAATGCCGTCCTTCGCCATCCGGGCGTCAGCGGGCGACGTGCTCACCCGCTGCCCACGGACGAAGGTCCCGGCTGCGGAATCAACCCGTACTACGTCTGGCAGTTCCGACAGGTTCCCCGCATACGGGCCGATGGCGGCGGTGTCGACGGAATGCGCACCGACCACGTTCACCGCGTTCGTGTCGTCGCTGCTGAACTCGGTGCGCAGCGCATCGCCGACCACCCGGCTGGTGGTTGTCGTCGGCAGCACCCGGTCGTCCGGCGTGCCGAACTCCACGTGCAGCAGTGGCGCTGCCAGCAGCACCAATCCGGCGACCACGGGCAGGGCGGTCAGCGCTGGGCGCCGCATCGCCAGTCCGGCGAGCCGCCCCCAGAACGGTGCGACGGTCTTCGGTGTGTCCTTGGCCCAGGGGAGGCGCCCGGCGTTCACCCGGTGACCGAGGACGGTCAGCAGGGCCGGCAGCACCACCAGCGCGCTGACCATGGAGATCACGATCACCCCGATCCCGGCGTACGCGAAGGAACGGAGGAAGAACAAGGGGAAGAGGAGCAGCGCGGCGAGTGCGACGGCGACGGTCAGGGCGCTGAAGACGATGGTGCGGCCGGCGGTCGTGACCGTGCGGACGACCGCGGTCTCGAGGTCGACGCCCTTGCCGAGTTCCTCTCGGAAGCGGCTGACCATCAGGAGCGCGTAGTCGATGGACAGGCCGAGGCCGAGCGCAGTGGTCAGGTTGATCGCGAAGATCGAGACGTCCATGGCGTCACCGAGCAGCGAGAGTTCCGCGAAGGTGCCGAAGATGGCGATGGTGCCGATGGCCAGCGGGAGCAGTGCGGCCACGAAACTGCCGAAGGCCAGCACGAGCAGGACCAGGATGATCGGAACGGCGATGGCCTCGGCCACCGCGAGGTCGCGGCTCACCTGGGCGTTCACGTCGTGGTTCACCCCGACCTCACCGCCGACGTCGACCCTCAAGCCGTCGTGCTCACCGCCGTAGGTGCCGATCAACCGGTCGGCGACCTCGGTACGGGAGTCGAAGTCACCGGTGATCGAGGCGACCACCAGGGCCATTGTCCCGTCCTCCGACCGCATAGCGGGCGCCTTGGTCGTCCAGTACGACGCGACGCCGGTGAGATCTGGTTCGGCGGCGATCCTGCGAGTGAGCTCGCTGCCGGCGGCGGTCACGGTGTCGGTACTGACGTCGCGGCCGGCGTCGACCACGAAGACGAGGTCAGCCTGTCCGCCGAAGGTGTCGGCCAGTTGGGTCGCGGCCTGGCTGGATTCCGAGCCTGGGTCGTCGAAGCCGCCCCCGGCGAGCTTGCTGAAGGCGCCGACCCCGACCACCGCGGCGCCCGCGAGCAGCAGCACGGTGGTGAGCAGGATCAGTCGGGCGCGACGGACGGTGAAGTTTGCGAGGCGATGCAGCATGGCGATGCTCCCGAGCGCAATGTTGACTACTGTAAACTTGGTGGGTGTTAACTTGCCATCGATGTGTACGCCCGTCAACATCTAATTCGTGACCGGCCGGAATGCGTACCACCACGGAGATCTGCGGAACGCCCTGATCGCCGCGGCTGCCGAACTCGCCGAACGGGGCGGGCCGCAGGCCGTGACGATCCGCGCTGCCGCTCGCGCTGTCAGCGTCACCCCGACAGCGGCGTATCGGCATTTCTCCGGGCACGAGGAGTTGCTCCTCGCGGCGAGGTCGTACTCGCTGGAGCAGATGGGCGATGCGATGCGCGCGCGGCTGGCCGCGCTGCCGGCGGAGCCCGATCCGGCCAAGGACGCGATGGCGCGGATCGATGCGATCGGACGCGGCTATGTGGATTTCGCCCTGTCCCACCCGGGGTTGTTCCGGACCGCCTTCGTGGTGGATCCGGCCAGGCCGCCGCTCGACTTCCAGACTCCGGAAGGTCCGCACGTGATGCTGGTGCGTGCCGTGGATGAGCTGGCCCGGCAGGGTTTCGTCGACGACGAGTTCCGGGTCGGCGCCGAGGTCGCGGCCTGGTCGCTGGTGCACGGGTTGTCGCTGCTGATGCTGGAGGGGCCGCTGTCCCGGCTGCCGGAGCAGGAGCGGGAAACGGTCGTGGATCAGACGATGGGCCTGTTCGCGCGGAGCTACTGGGCTGTCCGGGCGGCCCGAGGTCTGACGTGATCGCGCGGCCATTTTTATTTGGGTTCTTCTTTTATTAACCCTCCGTGCTGGGTATGGTGCGCTCAGTCCCTCTCCCGCCCCCCAGGAGGAACCATGAGAATCCGCCCGTTCCCCACCGTGATCGCAGCCTTGGCGCTGCTCGGCGCCGGCATCGTGCCCGCCGCCGGTGCGGTCGCTCCACCCGAAACCGCCGCTGCCCCGCAGGCTGCTGTTCCGCAGGCGGTTGCCGCCGGCAAGAGAGTCGTCGGCTATTTCACCGAGTGGGGTGTCTACGACCGCAACTACCACGTGAAGAACATCAAGACGAGCGGGTCGGCGGCGAAGCTGACCAACATCGTCTACGCGTTCGGCAACACCACCGGCGGCCGCTGCACGATGGGCGACTCGTACGCGGCCTATGACAAGGCGTACGACGCAGCCGGTTCGGTCGACGGCGTGGCCGACACCTGGGACACCGGTGCGTTGCGCGGCAACTTCAACCAGCTGCGCAAGCTGAAGCGCGAGTTCCCGAACATCAAGGTGGTCTGGTCGTTCGGCGGCTGGACCTGGTCCGGCGGTTTCACCGAGGCGGCCAGGAACCCGGCCGCGTTCGCGGACTCCTGTTACGCCCTGGTCGAGGACCCGCGCTGGGCAGACGTGTTCGACGGCATCGACATCGACTGGGAGTACCCGAACGCCTGCGGCTTAAGCTGCGACGCGTCGGGCCCGAACGCCTTCAACAGCGTCATCACCGCCCTGCGCAACCGGTTCGGCTCGTCCAACCTGGTCACGGCGGCGATCACCGCGGACGGCACCAACGGCGGCAAGATCGACGCCACCGACTACGCGACGGCCGCGCAGAAGCTCGACTGGATCATGCCGATGACGTACGACTACTTCGGCGCCTTCGCAGCCCAGGGCCCGACGGCCCCGCACTCACCGCTGACGTCGTACACCGGGATCCCCACCGCCGGCTTCTACAGCGACGCGGCGATCCAGAAGCTGAAGTCGAAGGGCATCCCGTCGGCGAAGATCCTGCTCGGCATCGGCTTCTACGGCCGCGGCTGGACCGGCGTCACGCAGTCGGCTCCGGGTGGTACGGCGACCGGTGCGGCGCCGGGCAAGTACGAAGCGGGGATCGAGGACTACAAGCTCATCTCGACCCGCTGCCCGTCCAACGGCACAGTCGGCGGTACTGCGTACGCGTTCTGCGGTGGTCAGTGGTGGGGCTATGACACGCCGGCCACGATCCGCAGCAAGATGACGTACGCGAACAACCAGGGCCTCGGCGGCGCCTTCTTCTGGGAGTTGTCCGGCGACACCGCCGGCGGCGAGCTGATCACAGCGGTCAAGACCGTCGGCTGAACCCAAGACCATCGGCTGACCGGCGGCCGATTCCCCCGCGTCCGGGTCTTCCTGCCCCGTCCGGCAGGAAGGCCCGGACGCCCCATGTACGGCCCTTGTTTTGGCCGGTCCCAGACAGGTCGCATTTGTGCCAGCCGACGGCGAAGGGAATCCCTTGACTTCGTAGGCGCAGTTGAGCGTACTTGTGCCCTGCGTCTGGAACGGCAGACGGTGGATAGGGGAGGGGATCGATGGAGAGCCAACCTGACTCGTCCTTGATCATCGGGGTGGCCACGACCACAGCGGAGCGGGTACAGCTCGCCCGGCTGCTGAGTGGTGCCGACGCGCTGCTGCTCGTCTCCAGCGCGGAACAGGCCCGTGCCTTCCTCGACCTGACCACAGCGGCCGAGTCGACTTCCGTAGTACGGAGCACGACTCCCGCTGCCCAGATCGAGGCAGTGCTGCCCATGTCGGAGGTCAAGCCGCCTGAGCAGCAGCCACGGGAAGGGCTGCGGCTGGACGATGATCGGCGGGTGGTCCGCTGGAAGGACCGGGAGATGCCGCTGACCCGGCTGGAGCACGACTTCCTGCACTGCCTGGTGAAGGAACCCGGCCAGGTGTGGACGTACCAACGCCTGCACCACGCCGTCTGGGGCAACGAGTTCCTCGGCCACGGCTCCCACATCCACTCAGTGGTCAAACGCCTCCGCCAGAAACTCGCCGAACTAGGCGCCGCCGTCACCATCCACGCCGTCCGAGGCGTCGGCTTCCACCTCCTCCCCGCCTGAGTTCACCCGGCGCGCCGCCGAGTCGGCGTACCGAATGACAGGACGTAGTCCCAGAAAGCTGCTGGTTTGGCGGTGGCGGTGGCTGGGCGGCGGGTCGGGCGGGGGAGTACTACCTGTCGTTCGGTCCGCCTGTGGACAAGCCAGACCGCAGCTGCGGCGGATCCGGCACGCTTTCGGAGTCGTGTCGCATCTCGGCCATCGAGCAGCGCGGCTCGCGCTCGAGGCGGACGGCTACCTGTTCCACGGCGGGAGGGCCGACTTCGCCGCCGACTGCCGCCGGTACGACGAGTTGGTGGCGGCCGGCTGGCTGGTCCTGAGGTTCACCTATGAGCAGGTGCTGTCAGACCCGGACTGGGTGATCGCCACGATCCGCCGGGCACTCGCCCAACGCCTCCTCACCAACTGACCCTCAAATCTGTACCGAGCGACAGGACGTGGTCCCCGCCGCGCTAACGGTCGGTGGTGGCTGGGGCTGGGCGGGTGGTCCGGGTGCCGACTACGTCCTGTCGCCCGGTACGCCGGACTCGTAGCGACCGTGGCTCGCAGTACAAAGCGCCGGCCCCCGGGCAGCGGGTGCTGTCCGGGGGCCGGGTTGGTGCTAGGTGACTACTGCTACTTGATGGACTTCAGGGCGAAGTTTTCGGTGACCGGTTGACCGTTGAGGAGCTTGGTCGTCCGGGTTTGGGGCTTGTAGCCGTCCTTGGCGGCGATCAGGGTGAGCGGGTTGTTGCGGCGGTCCAGCCAGTAGGCGTACTTGCCCTGGCTGTCCGTGGTGAACGTGTACGACTGGGCCCAGGAGTCGACCTGGACGATCGCACCCGGGAGCGGGGCGGTCGCGCCCGAGGTGGCTACCCCGGTGACGGTGCCCAGCAGCTTGCTCCAGGTGTTCGGCGGGGTGACGTTCATGGTCACGCCGACCCCTTCGACGGCGTACGGGGTGTTCTCCTTGATCGTCACCGTGGCGTTGTACTTGCCCGGCTGGTCGACGGTCGCGGAGAGGGTTGCCTTGACGACGACACTGGCGCCCGGGGCCAGGGTGGCCTCGGTCTTGTCGATGCTCAGCCAGCTGACGTCGGCCGACGACTCCCCACAGTCCTCGAGACCCGGCAGTACTTCACTGTCAGCAGCCGCGTTGAAGTTGCCGGACGAACCGCCGACCTTGTAGAAGCCACACGCCGCGGCACCGCGGTAGCGCGGCAGATTGGCGTTCGGCAGCGAGGCCCAGGTGTTGGCGGCCGCGTCGTAGGCGAAGCCGGCGTTGGTGATGGCACCGGCCTGGACACCGCCGACGACCAGCAGCTTGCCACCGGCGACGGCGAAGGACGACGCCCAGTGGTCGGTCGGGGCGTCCGCGGTCGGCGACCAGGCGTCGGTCGCCGGGTCGTAGACGTAGCCAGACTTCGTCGCGGCCACGCCGTCGTTACCGCCGGAGCAGACCACCTTGCCGTCGATGGCGCCGCAGGATGCGAACGCGACCGACTTCGGGTAGTTCGCAACCGTCGCCCAGCTGTTCGCCGCCGCGTCGTAAGCGACCACGGTGTTGGACATCGGGGTGCAGTTGGCGGTGGTGCAGCCGCCGACGGCGTACAGCTTGCCGTCGACCACGGCCTGACCGGCCGCCGCCCGCGGTGCCGGGTTGGCCGCTACCGCGGACCAGGCGTTGGCCGCCGGGTCGTACGACCAGGTAGCCGGATCCGGACCGGCGGCGCCCCAGCCGGAGCTGGCGATGATCTTGCCACCCACGACGCCGAGGGTGACGGCGTTCCGGGCGCCCGGAAGAGGAGCGATCGCGGTCCAGCCCAGGGCGGCCGGGTCGTACACGTAGCTGGTACCGGTCGACGCAGTGCCGTTGCCACCGGCAATCGAGTAGACCTTGCCGTCCAGGTTGACGCTGCGGTTGTCCATCACATTGGCCGGGTAGTCGGCGATGTCCGCCCACGGAGCAGCCAGCGGGTTGGCCACGGCCGGCGTACCGGTCGGGGCCTTGCTGCTGGTCTCCTTCGCGCCGAACGAGGTCGGAACCTGGAGCCGCTGCAGCGGGGCACCGGTGCCGTTCAGCACCTGTGTCTTGGTGGTCTTGGTGCCGTTGGCGTTCAGGATCTCGAACCCGCCGTCAGCCTCGCCGAACTCCACGTCCACCGGTGCGCCACCGGTGTTCTTGACGGTGATGTTCTTGGTGACCGTGCCGGTCGGGAGCTTCACGTTGCCCGAGACTGCTCCCGGCGTGACCGACAGGCGGCCGGCCGCGAGGGTGTAGTCGGCGGCGGTGGCCCAGTCGGCCTCGACGTCGACGCTCTGGCCCGAGCTGACGTAGTTGCCGGCCTTCGCCGTGAAGCCATGCGCGCCGGACTCCGAGGAGTACAGCCAGTAGAAGCCGTCGCTCAGTCCGGTGTCCTCCGGGGTGGCGACGGTGACGGTGGTCTCGGCCGGCTTGTCGTCACGGGTGACGACCGCGCCGTTCACGAAGCCGCTGGTGTTGGCGTCCTTCACGGTGCCGGTGACGAGTCCGCCGCCAGCCGCCTCACAGTTGACCGTGCTGCCGATCAGCACGCTGTCGACCTCCCACCACCACTCGTACGAGGCGAGGTAGTAGTGGAACCGGACCTGTACGGCGGACTTGCCGGCCGCCTGCGGGATCGCGATCTCCTTGACCCCACGAACGTCCGCGGCCTGCGACAGGACAGTGGCCCACGTGGCTCCACCGTCTAGGGACAGGTCGATGTCGGCCTTCTCGCCGCCCAGCCAGTTGAAGTCCTGGTTGAACTTGATCACCGGAGCGGTGACCGAGGTCAGGTCGACCACGGGGCTGACCAGCGAGGTGTCCTGCGCGCCGCCGGAGCCGTAGCCGTCGCTGTCGACGATCGCGAAACCGCCGCCACCGCCGGTCAGGTTGCCGCGGCTCTTCGTGTCGCTGAACTGCCAGGTCTGGCCGTTGCCCTTGTTGTCGACCACGGTCCAGCCGTTCGGGGCGGCCTGGGCGTCGAAGGTCTCGTAGACGCCGTCAGAGCCCCACTTGTACCCCGGTGCCGTGGTGCAGGTGTCGGTCCGCACCGGTACCGCGACGTTCTTCGTCAGGTTGCCCGCGCCGACCGTGATCGGCTCGCTGACCGTCTGGTAGCCCGGGTACTGCGACTCGACCTTCAGCGAGTACGTGGAGCTCGAGGGCACCTTGAAGCTGTACCGGCCGTTGGTCGGGGTGGTGAAGTCGGACACGCCACCCGGTCCCTCGATACTCACCTTCGCGTACAGCGGCCAGCCGTGGCCGGAGCCGTCCGTGATGGTGCCGCCGACGTTGACCGTCGGAGCCGCCGCGAGGGCGAAGTCCTTGGTGGTGGTCGTGTTGACGGTGATCGTCGCGGTGCCCGTTTGGCCCACGTAGCCGAACGCGGCCACCGCGAGGGTGTAGTCACCGGCAGGAAGAACCGTGGAGAAGGTTCCGGTGCTGGTGGTGGTGAGCACCCGGTCCGGCGTACCCGTCTGCTTGACCGTCACTGTCGCGCCGGAGACTCCGGCACCACCGGTGACGGCGGTGACCTTGCCGGCGAGGGTGCCGGTGTCGCCGATCGGGGCCGCGTTCAGCAGGGCGAGCGCGTCCAGGCGGCCTTCACCGAAGACGTTGTTGTCGTCCGCGGTGCCACCGCACTGGCTGGAGTTGGCGTCGGTCGCCGTGTTGTCGAGCAGCGCACGGGTGGCGGTGACGTCACCCTTCAGCGCCGGCGACGCGGCCCACAGCAACGCGACGACGCCCGCGAGGTGCGGGGTGGCCATCGACGTGCCGTTGAAGCTGGCATAGGCGTTGCCCGGGATGCTCGACCGGACGTTGACGCCCGGCGCCGAGATGTTGGGCTTGATCTCGCCGTTCTGTCCGACACCACGGCCGGAGAAGGTGGCGATGTTGTTGTTGATGTCGTAGGCGCCGGCCGAGTAGTTGCTGACCAGGCTGCCCGGCGAGCCGCTGCTGTTACAGCCCAGCTCACCGCTGTTGCCGTTGGCGAACGCACCGAAGATGCCGGAGTCGGTCCAGGCGTCGGTGATGTCCTCCATGAACGGATCGTTCGAGGGCAGCTGGCTGCCCCACGAGTTGTTGATCACGTTCGGCCGCTTGCTCGCGTCCGGGTTCTGCCCGGCGAGGTTGGTCGGCTCGAGCATCCACTGGCCGGAGGCGATCAGGGCCTCGTCGGTCGGGCAGCAGCCGTTCGCGGCGATCCACTTGACGCCAGGTGCGACGCCGATCTGGTTGCCCGCGCCGTCGTCGCCGGCCATGGTGCCCATCGTGTGGGTGCCGTGGCCGTTGCCGTCGGCGGGTGCCGAGGGCGAGGTGCCGGCCGCGTCGAACCAGTTGTAGTTGTGGTCGAACGTGCCGTTGCCCAGGTTGCCGCGGTACTGGTTCACCAGCGCCGGGTGGTCGAACTGGACCCCGGTGTCGATGTTCGCGATCACGATGCCCGCGCCCTTGTCGCCGTACTGGCTCCAGACGTCGTCGGCGTTGATGTTCGCGATGCCCCACTCGAGCGAGTTGATCTGCTTCTCGGTCGTGCCGGGGGTGATCTTCGGTACCTCGATGGTCGTCGGGTTGTAGATGCCCTCGACCTCGGTGTGGCCGGCCAGTTGCTGGGCCATCGCCAGCGAGCCGCTGGCGACGCGGATCGCGTTGGTGCCCCAGAAGGCCGTGTACTTCACGTGCTGCGCGTCGAGCTCGGCCCGGACCTTGGTCTGGCTCTCGGCCGCGGTCTTGCGCAGCGCCGCGGCGACCGCGGTACCGCGCTGGTTCCAGTCGGTGATCGCGCTGGCCGCGGAGAGGTCGGCCTTGGCGGTGAAGCGGACCCAGTAGTCCGTCGCCTCCTTGGCTTCCTTGCCCTGCAGCTTGGCGAGAACCTCCGGCTTGATCTTGGCGGCCGGCGCGGGCGTTCCACCGGGTTCGGGTGCCGCCTGCGCCGCCTGGCCTGTGGCGGCCAGCCCGGTCGTGACGACGGCTAACGCCGCCAGGGTTCCCACCAGCGATCTGGTGAGGCCCCTTCTTCGTTGATATGACATCTCTGCCCCTCACTTGTACGACCCCGAGTTGACTCCCCCGAGTCAGTGGTGCAGAGGTGCAGGACTTCGCGTCAGGTCAGGTGAACCGGTTCGGCGAACGCTCCGTGCCCCCCAGGTCGCGACGTGTTACGTCGAGAGCCTGACGTGGACCCTATGTGTCAGAGAAAGGTCTGAACAAGCACACCTGGTGAGCAAGATGTCACTAGCAGTCGGGCCGATCTGGGCAACTTTCGCCAGTATTTGTCAGTTCATTGACGATTAAAGGCAGAGGTTGACATTGTGATCGGATGGTCACCGCCCGTGTCCCCGCCCCTGACGACGGCACCCTCGATCTGAGATCCGCCCAGCAGCCCTTCCCGTTGCTGATCGCGGTCGCCGCCTCGTTGGAAGAACGAGTCCGCCTGGCCGAGCTCGTTGACGACGTCGCGCCGCTCCTGCTGGTCTCCAGCCTGGAGGAGTTGCGCAAACTGATCGCCCTGCCGACGACAGCACCTACGGAGCAGCCGGAGCCACCCGATCCCGCGTCGGAGCCCGTTGCCCGGAGGGTGCCGGACCGGCGTACGGACCCCCGGGTCGCTGCCGACGTCCTCACGATCGACTCGGCTAGGTCGATGGCGCAGTGGCGGGAGCGGGAGGTGCCGCTGACCGATCTCGAGCACGACCTGCTGACGCGGTTGATGACGCCGCCGCTGCGGGTGTGGACGTACGAGGCGCTGCATCTCGCGGTCTGGCGGAACCGGCATCTGCGCAGTACCGCGGATGTGCATTCGGTGGTGAAGCGGCTCCGCCGGAAGCTGGACGAACTCGGGACGACGATCACCATCGACGCCGTCCGGGGGACCGGCTTCCGTCTGACCGACCACCAGCGCCCCGCCCTCACCGACCACCAACGCCGAGCGGTCGCCGGTCTCCGGGCTGGGTAGCCTCGGGTTCGTGCGCTTCTCAGCTTTGACTCACCTTGACTGTCCTAAGTGCGGCCTCACTCATTCGCCCGATCAGGTGATCGGGTTGTGTTCTTGTGGGTCGCCGTTGCTGGCTCGCTACGACCTCGAGGAGGTCCGGGCGGGGTTGACCAAGGAGGACGTGGCGGCGCGGGCACCTGATCTCTGGCGGTACCACGAGCTGTTGCCGGTGCGCGCCCCGGAGAATGTGGTGACTCTGGGGGAGGGGATGACGCCGTTGCTCGCGTTACCGGCGTACGGGCGGGAGCTCGGGGTGGACGACCTGCTGATGAAGGACGAGGGGTTGATCCCGACCGGGACGTTCAAGGCGCGCGGTGCTGCGGTGGGGGTCTCGCGGGCGTACGAGGTCGGGGTGCGGAAGATCGCGATGCCGACGAACGGGAACGCGGGATCGGCGTGGGCGACGTACGCGGCGCGGGCCGGGATGGAGGCGTTGATCGCGATGCCGATCGCGGCGCCGGAGATCTGCCGGCGCGAGGTGAAGGTCGTCGGTGCCGAGCTGAAGCTGATCGACGGGCTGATCGGCGATGCGGGTGCGTGGGTGCGGGAGGAGCTGGCGAAGCGCGACGGGTACCAGGACGTGTCGACGCTGAAGGAGCCGTACCGGATCGAGGGCAAGAAGACGATGGGGCTGGAGATCGCGGAGCAGCTCGGCTGGAAGCTGCCGGACGTGATCCTCTACCCGACCGGGGGCGGCGTCGGGCTGATCGGGATCTGGAAGGCGTTGGCGGAACTGGCTTCGTTGGGGTGGGTCGAGGGACCGATGCCGCGGCTGGTCGCAGTACAGGCCACCGGGTGCGCGCCGATCGTGCAGGCGTGGGAGAAGGGGTTGCCTGAGAGCGAGGCCTGGGTGGACGCGCAAACCGTTGCCTTTGGCATCACTGTTCCGAAGGCGCTCGGTGATTTCCTTGTTCTGCAGGCGATCGCGGAGACGGACGGGTGCGCTGTCGCCGTCGACGACGACGAGATCCTCGCCGCCCAACGCCGGGTCGCCGAGCTCGAAGGTTCTTTCATCTGCCCGGAAGGCGCCGCCAACTTCGCCGCCGTACGCCGCTTGCGCGAGTCGGGGTGGATCAAGGCGGGGGAGCAGGTCGTTGCCTTGAACACCGGCACGGGCCTCAAGTACCCGGAAACCGTCCCGCTCTGAGTGCTTGCGTCCGAAGAACCTTGGGCTATGACCTCAGGTTCTTCGGACGCAATGACAAGCTCAGGCTTGGCCGCGGCGGACGGCGAGGATGTGGGCCGGGTCGCCGTTGGGGTCGAGGCGGATGTAGTTCTGCTGGCCCCAGCGCCAGGTGGCGCCGCTGATCTCGTCGTAGACGGTGAAGGTGTCGTCCGGGCGCATGCCCAGGGCAGCCATGTCGAGGTGGACCAAGGACTCGCGGACCGAGTGCGGGTCCGTGTTCACCACCACGATCACGGTGTCACTGTGGCCGTCGGGGCCGGTGACCCGCTTGGAGTAGCAGCTGATCGCCTCGTCATCCACGGCGTGCAAGGTGAGGTTGCGCAGTTGCTGCAGGGCGGGGTGCCGCCGGCGGATGTTGTTCAGCAGGGTCAGGTACGGCGCCAGCGTGCGACCTTCAGCCTCAGCGGCAGCCCAGTCGCGCGGACGGAGCTGGAACTTCTCGGTGTCCAGGTATTCCTCGGACCCCGGCCGCAGCGCAACGTGCTCGAACAACTCGTACCCCGCGTACACGCCCCAGGTAGGCGACGCGGTTGCCGCGATCGCGGCGCGGATCTTGAACGCGCCGGGGCCGCCGTACTGCAGGTACGCCGTCAGGATGTCCGGCGTGTTGACGAAGAAGTTCGGGCGCAGGTAGTGCCCGGTCTCCTTGGTCAGCTCCTCCAGGTACTCCTCCAGCTCCCACTTCTCGTTGCGCCAGGTGAAGTACGTGTACGACTGGTGGAACCCGACCTTCGCGAGCTCGCGCATCATCGGCCGCCGGGTGAACGCCTCGGACAGGAACACCACGTCCGGATCGGTCTGCCGGACCTCACCGAGCAGCCACTGCCAGAAGTTCACCGGCTTCGTGTGCGGATTGTCGACCCGGAACACCGTGACGCCGTGCGAGATCCACAGCTTCACGATCCGCAGTACCTCGGCGTAGATCCCCTCGGGATCGTTGTCGAAGTTGATCGGGTAGATGTCCTGGTACTTCTTCGGCGGGTTCTCCGCGTACGCGATCGAGCCGTCGGCGCGGACGTTGAACCACTTCGGGTGCTCGGTCACCCACGGGTGATCCGGCGACGCTTGCAGGGCGAGGTCGATCGCGACCTCGAGACCCACCTCGCGGGCCCGCCGGACGAAGGCGTCGAAGTCGTCGAAGGTGCCGAGCTCCGGGTGGATCGCGTCGTGCCCGCCCTCTTCCGAACCGATCGCCCAGGGCGAACCGGGGTCACCCGGCTTCGGGTCGAGCGTGTTGTTCGGGCCCTTGCGGTACGACTTGCCGATCGGGTGGACCGGGGGGAGGTAGAGGACGTCGAATCCCATCGCCGCGACCGCGTCCAGTCGTTGCGTCGCGGTCTTGAACGTGCCGGACTTCCATTCCCCGGTCGCCTCGTCGTACGACGCGCCCTCGGAGCGCGGGAAGAACTCGTACCAGCTGCCGTACAACGCGAGCCGCCGGTCGACCCAGACGGGGTACGTCTCCGACGAGGTGATCAACTCACGCACCGGGTAGCGGCCGAGCGCCGAGCGGACCTGCGGCGAGATCCCCGCGGCCAGTCGCGCCTCGGGCGGCAACGCGCCGTTGGCCAGCGCCTGCGCGGCGTCGCTCAACGTACTGCGGTCGACGCGCACAGCAGGCGGTACGCCGGCCGCGGCGCGGTCGAAGAAGGCGGCTCCTTCGGCGAACATCAGGTCGACGTCGAGGCCGGCCGGGATCTTGATCTCCGCGTTGTGCCGCCAGGTGCCGTAGGGATCGCTCCAGCCCTCGATCGCGAACGTCCACGCGCCCTGCTCCTGCAGCGTGACCTCGACGGTCCAGCGGTCCGTGCCCTGGCCGACCGGAGTCATCAGCATCCGTCTGGTCTGGCCCGTCGGCGAGGTCAGGACCACGTTCGCGTTCACCGCGTCATGCCCCTCGCGGAACACCGTGGCCCCGATGGTGAAGGTCTCGCCGACCGACGACTTCGCCGGATACGCGCCGGCGTCGACGGTCGGGGTCACGTCGGTGATCGGGATGCGCCCAGTCATGGAGTAAACGAACCTTCGCTTTCCGACTCGCATTCGGACATTCGCGGGGGAGGTACAGCATCGCAGTACAGGTGCAGCACTGACGTTATCGGTTCGGAGTGGTGGTCCGCCTCATGCACACCGGCGATCACACCAGTGAGCCGGGTGGTTCTGCCCGGTCCACCCTGCGGAACGCTGGGGACCAGTCACCGGTCGGGCTCTGCAAGATCTTGCTCGCGTTGCAAAACCGATGCATCCCGAGGGTGGTTTCTGCCCCGGTGGCCGGTACGGTGTCCCGGTGCGAGCGATACGACGATTCTCCGTCCGCCCTGTCCTGCCCGAGCCGCTGACCGGTCTCGGCACCCTGGTGAACAACCTCCGCTGGGCCTGGCACCCCGAGACGCAAGACGTCTTCGAGGCTGTCGACCCCCAACTGTGGAGGAGCACCGGCGGTGATCCGGTCAGGCTCCTCGGTGAGGTCCCGGCGGCCCGGCTCGACGAGCTGGCGAACGACCAGGGCTTCCTCCGTCGGCTGGAACTGGCCGTAGCCGACCTGACCGGTTATGTCACCGACGACCGGTGGTTCCAGTCCGAGGCCGGCTCCCCGGTGAACTCGGTGGCCTACTTCTCCCCGGAGTACGGCATCACCCACGTGCTGCCGCAGTACTCCGGTGGGCTGGGCATCCTGGCCGGTGACCACCTGAAGGCAGCCAGCGACCTCGGCGTACCGCTGATCGGCGTCGGCCTGCTCTACCGGCACGGCTACTTCGGTCAGTCGCTGAACCGCGAGGGCTGGCAGCAGGAGCGCTACCCCCTGGTGGACCCGGACGTGCTGCCGATCAGCCTGCTCCGCGACGGTGACGCACCCGCGACCGTCACCGTGATGCTGCCCGGCGGCCGCAAGTTGTGCGCCCACATCTGGGTCGCCCAGGTCGGCCGCGTCCCGCTGCTGATGCTCGACTCCGACATGGAGGACAACGACCCCGCCGAGCGCGAGGTCACCGATCGCCTGTACGGCGGGACGACGGAGCACCGGTTGCTCCAGGAGCTCCTGCTCGGTGTTGGTGGAGTACGCGCAGTACGGACCTATTGCAGGATCATCGGTCATG
>Ga0193717_1000329_pt1 | contig 34227 bp, 33 predicted proteins | sample U2c2metaG_FD_145900 | JGI IMG/M metagenome (GOLD analysis project Ga0193717, IMG submission 145900) | Soil microbial communities from a riparian zone of the East river system, Colorado, United States - U2c2 | ecosystem: Environmental > Terrestrial > Soil > Riparian zone | place: USA: East River... | reverse complement strand
ATTCTGCGGCACCACCCCGGTCTTGCGGCAAGCCCCCCGCTGCGCTATACCTTGGGTGTGGCAAGGAGTTCAGACTCCTTGCCTTTCCTTTTGCCATTCGCCCTAGGTTCCGGACGGGGATTGTCCGGATACCGTCCTATTCTGAGGCCCATGGCCAAGACGAAGTTGGGCGAGTTCGAGCGGGCGGGTGGGGTTGAGGACTGGCGGGTGCTCGAGGTAGGGGCGAGTGCTTGGTTTGACGCGCCGTCGCAGACCGTGGGTGCGGAGTTGGTCGGCCGCATCGCCGAAGTGACGGACGCCCTGCCCGATGTGGATCTGCGCGCCGGTGGGGTACGTGTACGGATCGGCGTGACAGGGCTCACCCGGGACGACGTGGTCCTTGCCCGCGCGGTCTCCGCGACGGCCAAGGAGCTAGGCCTGGTTGCGGATCCGGCAGCACTGCAGACTGTTCAGCTGGTGATTGATGCCGTTGACAAGCATTCGGTGATGTCGTTCTGGCGGACTGCGCTCGCCTATGAGCCGCTTGGTGACGACTGCCTCGCGGATCCGTTACGACGGGATCCGGTGATCTCGTTCCAGCGCCAGGATCAGCCACAGCCGCTGCGCAATCGGATCCACGTCGACATTGTTCGGGCACCCGCGGCTGTGGAGGCAGTGAGGGCGGTTGCCGGGCATGAGCCGTACGGCGCATACCAGCTCACGCTCGCCGACGCCGACGGAAACGAGATCGACCTGGTGCCGGGCGCTGTTCTCTCAGAAGGGCCGGAGACCGCCGACTGGGGCACGCTGTTCGGCGCGATGACCTTCTACCCAACCGCCTCGCCCGTACAGGCAGTCGAACTGGCCAAAGACGTTGCCGGTTTGTCTGACGCCGCGGATGTGCCTCTGCTGGTGGACCTGCGGCCGGACGGCGTCACGATCGACAGCGGCAAGGACCAGTGGGAGGACGACGTACTCGGCGCCGGGCGGTTCGCGGATCTCGCCAGCCGGATCCAGACCACAGCGCACGAACTGGGGCTCTCCGCGGACAAGACGCGCCCGCGCTTCGTACAACTCGGCATGGACGCAGTCGATATCCCTGCTGTGCAAGCGTTCTGGATGACGGTGCTCGGCTACCAGCACGATGGACGGCCGTTCTTGAGCGATATCTACGATCCGCGTCGACTCAATCCAGTCATCTTCTTCCAGAAGCTGGACGCAGCGGACGAAGACCGACGCCGGCAGCGCAACCGGATCCACCTCGACCTCTATGTCCCGTACGACCAGGCCCAGGCCCGCATCGAAACGGCCATCTCCGCCGGCGGCCGAATCCTCACCGGCAAGACTCCGGGCCGTTGCACCATCGCCGACCCCGAAGGCAACGAGCTGGACATCGTCACGCACTCATAAATCCTCACAGGAACCCCAAACGCCCTGCACGACCGCGTCGGGGTTCCTGCGAGATTCAGCAGGGTCGGAGAACCCTACTGAACTTGGAGGGTGGGGCTGTGCTTCTCCACAGTCTTGCCGTCGATGACGGTGCCGACGGAGGCGAAGGCCCCGCGTACGCGCGTGAGAACACAGGACATGCGATCAGTGCCCCGGGTGGAAAAGGGAGTGATGACGAAGTCGTCATAGGCACCGGCGGGACAGACCTTCTTGACGCCGGCCTTGATGTAGTCGATGTAGGTCATGTCCGGGTACCACGGGTCGGAGTCGGTGTTGCCGAAGTTGACCGTGAACCAGATGTACCGGTAGTCCGCCCACGCGCAGGTCTGCCAGTAGTGCTCGGAAGTCACGAAGTGGTATTCGCTGCACGTGCTTCCCGCCCCACCCGGCGGGACCACAACCGCGGCCGATGCCGCCTGGGAAGAACCGATCATTCCCCCGATCATGACCAGCAGCGCTGCGACCGCGGACACGACTGTGCGCAACTTGCGTTTCATTCCATCTCCTTTGGGCTGAGGACTCCCGCAAGTAAAGGGGCGGGCTGTTACCCAGCGCTTACCACGCGCGATGTCAGCCGCTGCTTATGCTGCAGCGGTGACCCGCCTCTACCACGTGAGCTCTTCCCGCAATCGCGGCTCGATCGAGGCGCACGGCCTCGATTGGTCGTTCATGACGACCGCGGCCGGCATCGCAGGAAGTCCTAAGCCGGAGGTCGACGGCGTTTTCGTCTGCCTGGACAGGTCGACGGTGGACTTCTTCGTCCGGGCGAACAACACCGGTGGACCGGTCGACGTGTGGGCGATCGACGATGTCGACCAGTCCGACCTCGTCGAAACCGCCAGCGGCTTCAGCTACCTACCTGCCTGCATCGGCCCCGAACACCTGACACTCATCGACCAGGACCTGCAACCGATCAGCCAAGACGACGATGACGCGAGGTCGAGTACGCCGAACCGGCTCCGACGTCCCGGTCACGACGGAGAACAAGCAATGACGGGAGACAGTCATGACGGATGAAACAGCAAACCCCGGCGGTCCGGTAGGCGACGCTCCCGAGGTACTGAGCCTGCCCGCGGCGGTCGACCGGGCCACTTTCGAGGCCGAGCTGGACAGGCTGCGGGTTCGGGAGAAGGCGCACACCCGGGCAGGCGACGCGATCGCCGCGGCCCGACGGCGCTTGCCGATGGTTGAGGTTGACGCCAACAGCGAGCTGATCGGGCCTGACGGGCCGCTCACCTTGCTCGACGCGTGCGAAGGACGCCGCCAGCTCATCGCCTACTACTTCATGTGGCATCCAGGTCATCCCGCGGCCGAACAGTGCCAAGGCTGCACATGGTGCACGACCCAGGTCGCGGAGCTGTCCTACCTCCATTCCCGCGACATCAGCTACGCGGTCCTCAGCCAGGGTCCGTACGACGAAAGCGTCCGCTACCGCGATTTCATGGGCTGGGAGATGCCGTGGTACTCAGCACAGCCCTCCCTCAATGAGCTCCTTGCCGGGCGGGAAATCGGCACGATGCGCCTCGTGTGCTACGTCCGGGACGGCGACCGCGTCTTCGAGACCTACTGGACGTGGTTCCGCGGCGTCGAGGCGATGGACTACAGCTATGCGCTGATGGATCTGACCGTGTATGGACGCCAGGAGCAGTGGGAGGACTCCCCCTCCGGCTGGCCCCAACAATGGCAACCCGAGGCCCCCAAACGCATCAACGGACGCCCCATCGCCCAATGGTCCCGCCTCAAAGCCGGCCGCTCCGACGACCTCACCCCGTAGTACAGCGGGGTCAGGGGCGTTCGGCGGGGAGTTGGACGTGGAGGGTTGTGCCGGCGGTGGTGGGGCTGGTGATGGTGATTTTGCCGCCCAGGGCTTCGACTCGGTCGGTGAGGCCGGTCAGGCCGGAGCCTCGGGTCGGGTCGGCTCCGCCTTGGCCGTCGTCCTGGATCTTCAGCTCGAGGATGCCGTCGCGGGACTCGACCTGGATCTCCGCGACCGAGGCCTGGGCGTGCTTGGCCGTATTCGCGAGTGCCTCGGAGATGACGTAGTACGCCGCCACCTCGACGCGCTCGGCGAACCGGCCGTCGACGCTCACGTCCAGCTCCACCGGGACGACCGAGCGCCGGGCGAGGGCGCGGAGGGCTGGACCGAGACCGCCCTCCGAGAGGATCGCGGGGTGGATGCCGCGGGAGAGTTCCCGCAGATCGTCGAGTACGCCGGTCAGTCCTTCGCCGATCTCGGACAGCTCCGCGCGCAGGTTGGCATGCTCGGGCGGCATCACCGTCTCGGTGCCCCGTAGCTCGAGCATCAGCGACACCAGGCGCTGTTGAACCCCGTCGTGCAGGTCGCGTTCGAAGCGCCGGCGGGTCTGATCGGTGGCTTCGACGATCCGCGTCCGGGACGCGGCGAGATCGGCGCGCGCCTCGAGGTTCGAGATGGACGTGGCCACCAGATCGGTGAACTCCCCGATCCGCGTCTCGGTCTCCGGCGACAGCGGCTCAGGTTGCATCGACATGGCGATCACCAGGCCCCAGAGCCGGCCCTGGACCACGACCGGACAGCCGACCGCGGAGCGAACGCCCATCTCACGGGCGGCCTCCGCAGCCTCGCCGGTGCCGTTCGACGAGTACTCGAACCGCGCCGGCTGCCCGGTCCGGAAGACCTGCCCGGTGATGTTCTCCCCCTCGACGGAGAGCTTGTCGCGCCGGGCAGCGCGAAGCTCGCGTTCGCTCCACTCCGCCACCAGGATCGCGCTGTCGGGTTCGTAGCGAAGGATTCCGGTGGCATCGACGCGCAGCAACTTGCCGACCTCCTCGGCGACCTTGGCGAAGACCTCCTCGGCCGGACGCTCCTCCGCCACCAGCGTCGCCACCCGCCGCAGCGCGGCCTGCCCGTCCGCGAGCCGCTTCACCTCGGCCCTGGCTTCGGAGTTCGCGATCGCCGTTGCCACCAGTGCGGTGAATTCGCCGATCTGGGACTCGGTGTCCGACGGAAACGGCGCCTCCCGCTGCGACGACGCGGCGATCACACCCCAGAGGCGGCCCTGGACCACGATCGGGCAGCCCACCGACGACCGGATCCCCAGCTCCTGGGCCTCTTGCGCGATCGGGCCGGAGGCGCTGGCGAAGCTGTCCACCCGCATCGGGCGGCCGGTCTGGTGCACCAGCGCCGCGATACTCAACCCCTCCAGGGCGAACCTGGTGCCGAGGGCCAACTGGTGATCGCTGTCCTTGCTCCAGACCCCAACGCCGGTCACCGTGCCGTTCGACTCGTACCGCTCCAGCCGGGCCAGGTCCGCGTCGCAGAGCAGCCCGACCTCGCGGATGACGCTCTCGAAGATCTGGGCCCGAGGCACCCCGAGGGCCACCAGCGTCGCCACCCGCCGCAGAGCGGCCTGCTCATCCGCGAGCCTGGCCATCCTGCTCCGCGCGTCGGTGTTGCCGATCGAGGTGGCGACCAGGTCGGTGAAGGCGGCGATCCTCGACTCCGTGTCCGCCGGGAGCGGCTGGTCGGAGTCGGAGGACGCGACCACCACGCCCCAGAGCTGCCCGCCGAGGCTGATCGGTGCGCCGACCGAGGATCGGATCCCGAGCGCCTGAACATAGGCGGCGACCTCACCGGAGGCACGGTCGTAGTTGTCGAGTCGGGTAGCGGTTCCAGTACTGAAGACCAGTCCCGAGACGGTGGTGTCGTCGGGAGCGGCTCGGGTCCCGGCCGGAATCGGAATGCCCCCGGCGGTCCAGCTGCCGACGGTGCTCGCAGTACCGTCGCGCTCGTAGCGTGACACGTTCGCCACACTGACCCGCAGGAGCTGTCCGATCTCACGGGCCACCGCGACGAAGACCTCGTACGGCGGAACGCCCTCCGCCACGAGTGTGGCCACGCGGCGTAGCGCGGCCTGCTCCTCCACGAGCCGTTCGACCTCCCGTCGCGCTTCCGTGTTCGCGATCGCCGTCGCCACCAGCTCGGTGAAGTCGGTCAGGCGCCGTTCTGTGCCGGCCGGGAGCGTCTCACTGGCCGACCAGGCGGCCATCACTCCCCAGATGCGGCCCTCGACGAGGATCGGAGCGCCGACCACGGACTTGACTTTCAGCCCTCCGGCGAAGGCCGGCCGCTGCTCGAGCTCGTCGTAGTCGTCGATCCGGGCGACGCGGCCGGTACGGAGTACGTCGGCAGACACGCTCCTGCCCTCGAGCCTGGCGCGATCAAAGGAAGCCGGGTCGTAGCCGGGTTTACTCCATTCGGCCACCAGCACGATCTCTTCTTCGCCGTTGTAGCGCGCGATGCGGATCGCCTCGACAGCGAGCAGCGTGCCGGCCTCCTCGGCCACCGTCGCCAGCAATTGGTCCGACGGCAGGCCCTGCGCGACCCGCGTCGCCACCCGGCGCAAGGCGGCCTGCTCCTCCGCGATCCTGGCTCGCGCCTCCTCGGAGACCCGGGCATGACGGGTAGCGGCCGCCGCCAGCCCGCCGATCAGTACCCCGACCGCGAGGTAGACGAGCAGATCCACCAGGTTCGCGGTGTCGGGGAACTCCAGCGGATGGACCGGAGCCAGGTGGAACCAGTCATAGGCAAGCACCCCCGCCATCGCGATCGGAACGGCGTACGCGATGCCACCCCGGCGAGCCAGCGCGACCACGGCGGCGACCAGCAGCACGCCCAGCAGCACGAGCGGAACATCGGACTCGATGCCCGCGACAACCACGGCCACCAGGACGAACGTTCCGGCGCCCGCCAGGGCGGCCAGCGCGATCTCGGCGCCTGGAGGGACCCGTCGCGCGCGCGGCGCGGTGCTCATCTGACGAGGCTAGCCAAAGATCGTGCGAAGTACTACGAAAGACGGCCGGGCCGAAAGCTGGAGCATCCCTGAGCTATCGGCCCGCGGAGCACAGCGGCCGGGTGCCGGAGAGTTCATCTGGCGTTCAAGTCCGGCGGGTGGGTTGGCGTTAGCGTTTGGGGCAGTCCGCCGATCTGAGGAGCAGCATGCGTACGACGCGAGGCCTGGCGATCGCCCTTGTTTCCGCACTCGCCCTGGGCGGTGCCGTCCTCGGGGCCAACGCCGCCGGCGCGGCGCCGAGCAGCCCGGCCGCGCCGAAGGTCGACTTCGGCTGGGCAGGGTCACTGCGGGTAGCGACCTTCAATGCCAGCCTGAACCGGAACGCCGCGGGCCAGTTGGTGACCGACCTGAGCACCGGGAGTAACGCCCAGGCCGGGGCGGTGGCCGAGGTGATCCAGCGCGTTCGGCCCGACATCCTGCTGATCAACGAGTTCGACTACGTCTCGCAGCGGCGTGCGGTCGACCTCTTCCGGGACAACTACCTGGAAGTCGGGCACAACGGTGCGGCGCCGATCAGGTACCCGTACGCGTACGTCGCGCCGTCGAACACCGGGATCCCGAGCGGCTTCGACCTCAACAACGACGGCCAGGTCGGCGGCGGTGACGACGCGTTCGGCTTCGGACTGTTCGAGGGTCAGTACGGCATGGTCGTCTACTCCCGCTACCCGATCGACACGAAGCGGGTCCGCACCTTCCAGCAGTTCAAGTGGAAGGACATGCCCGGTGCGCTGCTGCCGGACAACCCGGCCACACCCGCCCCGGCCGACTGGTACTCGCCCGCCGAGCTCAATGTGTTCCGGCTGTCCAGCAAGTCGCACTGGGACGTCCCGATCCGGGTCGGCAGCCGCACGGTGCACCTGCTGGCCTCGCACCCGACGCCGCCGTCCTTCGACGGACCGGAGGACCGCAACGGCCGCCGCAACCACGACGAGATCCGGTTCTGGGCGGACTACGTGCAGCCGGGCAAGCGGTCGGCGTACATCTATGACGACAAGGGCCGGTACGGCGGCCTGGCGGGCGGCGCCGCCTTCGTCATCGCCGGGGACCAGAACAGCGACCCGGCCGACGGCGACTCCGTTCCGGGCGCGATCCAGCAGTTGATCAAGCACCCGCGGATCACCGACCCGAGGCCGACGTCGGCGGGTGGCCCAGAGGCCGCAGTACTGCAGGGTGGTGCGAACGCGTCCCACCAGACCAACCCGAAGTACGACACCGCGGACTTCTCCGACTCCCCCTCGCCGGGCAACCTGCGCGCCGACTACGTGTTGCCGTCGCGCCAGCTCAAGGTGCGGGGGACCGGGATCTTCTGGCCGGTGCAGGCTGACCCGTTGTCGCGGCTCACCGGGGTGTTCCCGTTCCCGACCAGCGACCACCGCCTGGTCTGGCTGGACCTCCGCCGTCCCTGAATGTCGGCGGCGGGCCCTAGGCTCGGCCGGGTGACAGGGATCGGAGTCTTTGAGTTCTCAGCAGTGCTCTGGGTGCAGGAGGGCAATGCCCAGTGGCACTTCATCACGCTGCCGGGCGAGATCAGCGACGATATTCGCCAGCTCACCGGCAGCACGCAGCGCGGCTTCGGCTCGGTCCGGGTGTCGGTCACCGTGGGAAGCACGACCTGGCAGACGTCTGTGTTCCCGGACAGCAAGACGGGTGCTACGTGCTCCCGACGAAGAAGCCCGTCCGCCTCGCCGAGGACCTCGTGGCGGGAGCCACTGTCGCCGTACAGCTGGAAGTCCTGGACCTGTAGGAAGATCGCGGAAGTGGATTGTCTGCGGACTGGTTTAGCGTGACGGCCATGGCTGATTTCACGGATACGCCTGGCAAGGAGTTCCTGGGGGATCCGAGTCCCTGGGACGCGCGCGACCTGGCACCATCGCCGGTACGCCGAGCGTGACCTCGACGCACTGCAGTCCGATGTCGAGGCGACCCCGGTGGTTCCGACGTAGGCAGTGACAAGGTCCAGCGGACGAGGAGGAGAAGCGGATGAAATACATGCTGTTGATCTACGGGAACCAGGAGACCTGGGACGCGCTGAGCGAGCTCGGCCTCGACAACGTGATGGCGACCCACCAGCAGCTGAGTGAGGATCTGACCGCGGCCGGCGAGATGATCGACACCATGGGGCTGACGGTCGAAGGCGCCCAGGTCCTCCGGATCCAGGACGGTCAGATCCTGGTCACGGACGGCCCCTTCAGCGAGTCGAAGGAGGTCCTCGCCGGCTACTACCTGGTGGACTGCGCCAGCCCTGAACGGGCGGCCGAGATCGCCGCCAGACTCCCCGAGGCCCCCTACTCCCCCATCGAGATCCGCCCGGTTCCCAAGGACTGGTCACCCCGCTGAGTGGTAGACATCGGGGATGGGACAGGCCTTGGACCAACGCGTGGTGGACGCCGCGGCCGAGTGGGTCTGGGTGCCACCGGACGCGGAGGAGTTCAGCGGGCCGGAGTACCGGCTGACGGTCTACCCGGAGCGGGTGAGCGTCCAGTGGTCGGCGACGAGCCGCCCGGTCGCGGAGCTGATCGCCGAGATCCGTGAACGCGCGCGCTCAACAGGCAAGCTCGTACTGCGCTGGTGGGTGAACGGCCGGACCGTGCCTCCGGAGACCGCCACGGCGCTCGAGGAACACGGCTTCCGGCAGGTGGAGACCGTCGAAGTACTGGCTCGCAGTCTCGACGACGCTGACGAGTTGCGCGCGATCCTCGACGTACCGCAGGACGTGATCGTCAGGCCGGCCGACGACCCGGCGAGCATCCGGCTCGCGGGCGAGATCGATGCGGAGGTCTTCGGCGGGTCGCCACCCACCCCGCGGCAGCTCGCCGACGAGATCGCGATCGCGGCCAAGGCGGTGGCCACCGGCAACTACCCGATCCGCCGCTACCTCGCCTACCTCGACGACAAGCCGATCGGTTCCGCGGGCTACAGCCTCGCCGGCAACGCATTGCGCCTCTGGGGTGCAGGCGTCCTCCCAGCAGCCCAGGGTCGCGGCGCCTACCGCGCGCTGCTGCTCGCTCGCTGCCTCGACGGCATCGACCAAGGCGGCACCCTCGCCCTGGTCAAAGGCCGCGTCACCACCTCCGCCCCAGTCCTCCGCCGCGCCGGCTTCCTTGCCTACGGCACCGAACGCTGCTTCCAGGAACCCAACATCTGAGGACCCCGCAGTTGCTACTGCTGCATTCTCGGATCGTGTGTGGGGTCGGCGTACAGGGGAGGGCAACCACGATCGATCGCCGCGGGGCGTAGTTCGTAGTGCCAGGGCTCGTTGCGGTAGATCTGGCACAGTCCGTACTTGGCGCCGTTCTCGGACAGCCACGCCGTGGCATCGAAGCGCCCGATGTCGACCGCGGCTCCGGCCACGTGAGGAGACGTGTCCACGGTGGCCACCCATCGAGCAGCTTCCTCTTCCGAGCCGTACTTCGAGATCGCCTCGCGCAGAAGCTGATTCTGGTACTCCGGGGAACGCCAGCCGCTGTTGACGTAGAACTCGACGCCATCGTCAGCTGCATCCGTCGCCGCATCGCGCAGAGCCTGGAGCAGCTCGGGGTCGAGATTGGCTACGCCGGGATAGTGGTCATCAAAGACGGTCACCCCGTCGGGGAGAGCGCCGTCAGCCTCGGTAGCCGTACCACCGTGATCGCCACTGAGGACTTCGCCGAGCGAGGGCGCCGACGATGCCGACCGATAGACGAGGGTCCCGAGGATCGCGGCGGTGACGACGACCACGCCGACGGCGTACGGTCTCAGAGTCCTGCGGGACCTCGTTCGTGCTGCTGCCGTTTGACTCATGCCGCCAAGTCAAGGCAGCGCGGTGTTGCCGGCACGTATCCGGTTTTCGATATGCGAACGATATGCACCGGTCCGTAGCATCGAGATCATGCGTGTGCTGGTCGTCGAGGATGAGCCCTACATGGCAGAGGCCATCCGCGCTGGGTTGCGCCTGGAAGCGATCGCGGCCGACCTCGCCGGTGACGGTGACACCGCGCTGGAACTGCTGAGCATCAACGCCTACGACATCGCTGTCCTCGACCGCGACATTCCCGGGCCGTCCGGTGACGAGATCGCCAAACGCATCGTTGCCTCCGGCAGCGGCATGCCGATCCTCCTGCTCACCGCTGCCGACCGGCTCGACGACAAGGCGTCCGGGTTCGAACTCGGCGCCGACGACTACCTCACCAAGCCGTTCGAGCTGCAAGAGCTCGTGCTCAGGCTCAGAGCGCTCGACCGCAGGCGCGCCCACAACCGGCCACCCGTGCGGGAGATCGCGGGCCTGCGCCTGGATCCGTTCCGCCGTGAGGTCTACCGCGACGGCCAGTACGTCGCGCTGACCAGGAAGCAGTTCGCCGTGCTCGAGGTCCTCGTCACTGCCGAAGGCGGTGTGATCAGCGCCGAAGAGCTGCTGGAACGGGCATGGGACGAGAACGCCGACCCCTTCACCAACGCCGTGCGCATCACGGTTTCGGCTTTGCGTAAACGCCTCGGAGAACCTTGGATCATCGCCACCGTGGCCGGGGCCGGGTATCGCATCGACACAGCACCCGGCACCGGAGACGAGGGCAGCGACCGTGGATAGGCAGCCTGGTTTGAGCGTTCGCCTCAAACTCACCCTCAGCTATGCCGGGCTCGTCATGCTCGCAGGTGCCTTGCTGCTTGCGGTCGTGTGGGCGTTCCTGCTGCGTTACGTCCCCGAGGTGATCACCACCCCGCCGCCCGGGTCCGGATTTCAGCCGGGATGGATGTACGGACCTGACCGCTCCGACCTGCTGGTCGCTTTCGTGCCGAAGGCAACCATCATGCTGGTGCTCCTGCTGGGCTTCAGCCTGCTGGGAGGATGGATCCTCGCCGGCAGCATGCTCGCGCCGCTGACTCGCATCACCAATGCCGCCCGCCTGGCCACGAACGGGTCGCTCGCCCACCGGATCCAGTTGGAAGGCCGCCAAGACGAGTTCCGCGAACTCGCCGACGCCTTCGACACCATGCTCGCGCGGCTCGAAGCACACGACGCCGAACAGCAGAGATTCGCGGCCAACGCCTCCCACGAACTGCGCACCCCACTGGCGATCACGCAGACGCTTCTCGACGTGGCCCGCAACGATCCCGGCGGCGACACCCGCGAACTTGTCGACCGCCTCCGCTTCGTCAACACCCGAGCGATCGACCTCACCGAAGCAATGCTCCTGCTCAGCCGCGCCAACCAGCGGTCCTTCACCCGAGAGCACGTCGACCTGTCCCTCGCGGCGGAAGAAGCCACTGAGACGCTTCTCCCCCTCGCGGAGAAGCGTGGCCTCACCATCGAGACCTACGGCGAGGTCACCCCGACCATCGGCTCACACGCGCTCCTGCTGCAGTTGACCACGAACCTCGTGCACAACGCGATCGTCCACAACCTGCCTGAACAGGGCACCGTCTGGGTCACGACCAGCGTTCGCCCCAGGACTGTGGTGCTCGTGGTCGAGAACACCGGCGAGAAGCTCACCCCACAGCTGGTTTCCACGCTGGTCGAGCCGTTCCAGCGCGGCACCGGACGTGTACGCACCGACGACACAGGTGTCGGCCTTGGCCTGGCAATCGTCAAGAGCATCACTCAAGCGCACGACGGAACCCTCACCCTCACCGCCCGCCCCGGCGGCGGGCTCCGCGTCACGGTGCAACTACCGCTTGCTGATTAACTGCTGCCTGCCGCCCGTCCTTCATTGGATCTTTCCTGTCACGGCCAGCGACACCAAGCGGTCGATCACCTCGGCCCGCGACAGGCCGGCGGCATCCATCATTCTGGGATAACGGCTGTAGGAGGTCATGCCGGGGAAAGTGTTGACCTCGTTGAGGATGACCTTTCCGTCTTCGGTGAGGAACAGGTCCACACGCGCCAGCCCCCTGCATCCCAGCGCGCGATAGACGGCCCTTGCGGTTTCCTGTACGAGCGAGCGGGACGCCGGCGAGATGTCCGCGGGAACGACTACCGTCGAGTTGTCGGAGCCGCTCTCAGGCGAGCTCTCCTGGTGGATCTTGAAGAAGCCGTGAGACAGCACGATTTGATCTACCTCACCTGAGATCAGATCCCCATCGTTCCCCAGGACGGCACAGCCGACCTCGCTGCCGACGATGGCCTCTTCGATCAGCACCTTCGAGTCGTACTGCCTCGCAGCGTCCACCGCGGCCGACAGTTCTTCCTTTCGAGAAACCTTGCTGACACCGAAAGACGACCCCGAGCGGGCCGGCTTCACGAAGACGGGATAGGTGAGCCGGTCGGGACCGATGTTCTCGTTCGCCGGTACGGTCCAGAAGTTCGGCGTAGCAATTCCCGCGTTGCCGGCGACGAGGTAGGCAAGGGATTTGTCCATGCACAGAGCAGAACTTTGGATATCGCAACCGACGTAGGGGATGCCGGAGAGCTCCAACAGCCCCTGGATCGCCCCGTCCTCGCCGAGCTTGCCATGCAGAACGGGCAACACGACGTCCAGACTGATCGTTTCGTAGCGCCCCTGCTCCAGAACAAGCAACCCCTGGACGCTTCTGTCCGGCGACAGCACAGCCGGACGGCCGCTCTCCCAGTCGCCGTCCGGGCCATCACAGAGCTTCCAAGCACCATCCTTCGTGATCCCGATGTAGAACGGTTCGTACTTCTCGGGATCGAGATGCGTTGCGACCTCTTGCGCGGATTTGACGGAGACGGGATGTTCCTCGGAACAGCCGCCGAACAGAATTCCGATTCTCATATCCATTGCTGCTTTCTGTTCTCAAACTTCAGACAGTTGACGACAGAGTTCTCGACGGTGTCACTCAGGGCACGGTCCGTGTAGTAGGCGGTATGTGGACTGATAATCACATTCGGCAGTTCTTGCAGCCGCAGCAGCGCCTTGTTTTCAATGGGCTTGCCGCTGCAGTCGACGTAGAATATTCCCTCCTCCCCTTCGAGGACATCCAACGCCGCACCGCCCAAGTTGCCGCTTTCCAAGGCTGGAACAAGCGCCTCGGTATCGAGAAGTGGACCGCGTCCAGTATTGACAATGAACACGCCGTGCTTCAGTTGCCCGATACGTTCACCGTTGAGGAGATGGTGGGTGTCCACGGTGAGCGGCGTATGGAGCGTCACAACGTCGCTCAACTGGAGCAACTCATCGAGAGGAACGTAGTCGGCAGAAGTCTTGGGATGGTTGTCATAGGCCACTACTCTGCAGCCGAAGCCCCGCAGTCGGTCCATCACGGCTGCGCCGATGCGTCCCGTTCCAATGACTCCGACGGTCAGATCGCGCAACTCTCTCCCGCGGACCTCGTTCAATCTGTAGTCACGAGCATCCGCACGCCTGATCGTGGATTGCGCATTTCGCAGCACCATCAGCATCAACATCAACGTGTAATCAGCCACGCTGTCGGGCGAATAGGCGACGTTCTCCACGGAGATGCCGACGCTCTCCGCGTACTCCACGTCGAGGTGGTTGTATCCGATGCTTCTCGTGGAGATATACGTCACGCCGGCCTGACTGAGCGCCAGAAGAGTGGAGTTGGTGATTCGAGCCTTGTGGCCGACGCTGATGCATCGGTTTCCCAACGCCAGGTCGATATTGGCTTCAGAGACCGCTGCCGCGGTGATGGTTGGCTTCACGCCAAGGCGAGGCGCCGTCTCCCGGAACAGAGCGGCCTCGTCCTGCCCGCATCCATAGATCGTCAGCCCCGTTCTCGGGGCGGCCGAGGAGAGCCAGGACGCCAGCGATCGGGGCCGGCGAGCCGCTGTTCGTGCTGGTTCGCTGTAGGACATGCCTCCAGTCAAGGCAGCCTGATGTTGCCCTCACGTATCTGGTTTTCGATACGCCGACGATATGCACCGGCCCAGTGCCTCACGAGGCCGATCAGCTGAAGAACTCATGCAGGATCGGAGCGACCACCAACGGGTCGGCGACGTGGGAGGTGACCGGGACGACCTTCCGCTCCGCGTGAGGCATGCTCGCGACGAGAGCGTCGGCGGCCTCGTCGAAGAAGCCCGGCTCCAATTGCTGCATGGTGGAATCGAGGCCCGCGCCGGTCGCGACCAACGTCGGTTGGCTGATCCTCGCGAACCGCTCGACAGACGGCCGACCGTCGCCGAGGCAGGCGGCGTCGTACATCAGCGTGTGAACGAGCCCCTCCGACGCTGCCCACTCCGTCGACCCTCGGGCCGCAGCGATGTCCTCCTCGGTCGAACCCGCCAATTGCATGAAGAGTGCGAGCGCTTCGCCGCGTCGTCCCTGCGCGAGCAGAGCCCCGAGGTTCTCGACGTACTCCTGCCACTGCTTCAGCATCTCGTCGGACAAGAAGTACGGCACCTCGTAGATCCCCAGCCGGTCGACCGCGAGACCCGCTGCCGCTGCCTCGAGGACGAGCGCGCCGCCCGACGATACGCCGTACAGGTGCACTGGGCTTCCAGCCTCGGCGATCAGGGCCTCGAGGTCTTCGATCTCGCGTACCAGCGCGTAAGGAAGGGTGTCGCCGCTGAGTCCGCGACCCCTGCGGTCGTAGTTGTAGACGGTGAAGTACCGCGCGAGTTCTTCGGTGAGCGGAGCGTTCTCGGATCGATCCGCCAGACCCCCACCTACCAGTACTACGGCCCGCCCGCTCCCCTGCCGTTCGTAGTCGATCGACGTACCGTCCTTCGACCGCACGCGACTCATGCCGCCGCCTCAGCCAGCGAGACCGTGAGCTCCTCGACCAGATCCCACCCCTGCTGCATGCCTTCCTCCATACCCGACTGGAGGACGAGGTCGCGAGTCGCCTGGTCCTTCGCCTGGGCGAGCATCGTCAACGTCGTCCGGCCGCCCCGCTCGGTGAACGTGACCGTGTTCACCACCTCGGCGACCGTGACCGGGCCCAGGCCGCCGCTCCACCAGCGCTTGATCGACTCTGGCGTCATCCACACCTGGTAGACAAGGTGTTTCGGGGCGTCGAACTCCCGGGTGATCAGGATCTGATCATCGGCCGGAGTGGTCACCTTCGCCGTTCGGCTACTCATCATCACGGTCCTCCTGAGCCTTGAGTCCTGCCAGTACTTCGTCCATCGGGTCGAACCGCTGCGACCAGTCGTGTTCGTACCCCTTCAGCCAGTCGTGGATCGGCTTCAGCGCCCGGCCGTTCACCTGGTACAGCCGTTGCCGTCCCTCGTCACGAACCTCGACCACGCCCACTTCCCGCAGTACCCGCAGGTGTTTCGAAACCTGCGGCTGGGTCAGCCCGAGCAGCTCGACGAGGTGGTTCACCGAAGCCTCCCCGGCGGCGAGCAGATCGAGGATCTGCCGCCGGCGGGGCTCGGCCACTGCATTGAACACATCCGCCGTCGTCGCCGCCCGTGCCATGCCCGCAATCATATTCCGATATGGGCATGCGTCAAGCGTCCGGCCGATGCCTTTGAGTGACCTCTTTGCCATTGGCTGGGCCGGCCGCGGGTCTCTAAGGTGGGAGGAGGAGGCACCATGTGGGAGCCGGATGGGTGGGATGTTCGGTGTCGGCTGGGGGTTCTGACGCCGCACGCTGACGTCGGCCCGGAGTCGGAGCTTCAGGCGATGGCACCGGAGGGCGTTCGGATCCACGCGGCCCGGGTGCCGTTCGGCGCCATGGGTGCGGGTGGCGCGATGGACCCGACCATCCCGCTGGCGCCGGTGGAGGCATTCGTCCAGCCGCCGGCCATCGATGACGCCGTCGCCTTGCTCGCCGCCGCACCTGTCGCGGCGATCGGGATCGCCTTCACCAGTTCGTCGTACGTCACCGGCGTCGACGGCGAGGACGAGATGGTCGAGCGGTTGCAGGAGCGCAGTTCAGGCGTACCAGTGGTCACGACAGGCGCCTCCGCGGCCGCCGCACTCCGGGTGGTCGACGCTCGGCGGATCGCCCTGGTCTCACCACCCTGGTTCGATGCCGAACTAGACAGCCTCGGCGCCGAATACTTCAGGTCCCAGGACTTCGACGTCGTCTACCACGCACCCTGCGGGCTGCCGAGCAACCAGGCGAGCATCCACCCGTCCGAGCTCTACACCTGGATCGCGAACCACACCCCGGACGACGCCGACGCCGTCTTCATCGGAGGCAACGGCTTCCGCAGCGTCGGCGTGATCACCGCCCTCGAGGACCACCTGAGCCGCCCGATCCTCACCGCCAACCAGGTCCTCCTCTGGAACCTCCTCCACACCACCCACCCCCACACCAAACCCCACACCTACGGCTCGCTGTGGTCAGCTGAGGTCTAGGAAGTCCGAGAGTGCCTGATCGATTGTGTACTGCGCGGTCGCGGCGATGCCCTTGTTCGTGTGGCGGTAGTACGGGAGTTGGATCAGGGACATTGACAGGGCTCGGCCGCGGCCGCGGGTCCAGGTGGCGTCGTCGATGTCGAGGGCCTCGCGATAGGAGGTGCGGGATTCTGCGGTGAAGAGGTTCCAGGCGGGGATGAGGTCGCACGCGGGGTCGCCGAGGCCGGCTGTAGCGAAGTCGATCACGGCGGCGAGGCGGCCATCGCGCGTCAGCAGGTTCGACGGCATCAGATCGGCGTGCACCCAGACGGTTGACGATGCGGGCTCCCCGGCAAGGGCGTCTTCCCAAGCCGCCAGCGCCAGCCGGGTGTCGATCAGACCTTCCAGTTCGCTCAAGGCCGCTCGCGTTGCGGCGTCTTGCGTCTCCAGCGGACCGCCGCGATAGGCCGCAGGTCCGTCCGGTAACTCGATCTGCCGCATCGCCCGCACGACAGCAGCCAGGTCACCGGCCAACTCGAAAGAGCCCGACTCCGGCACGACCCCATCGATCCACCGATAGATCGACCACGGCCACGGATACCCCTCAGCCGGCTTCCCCAGCCCCAGCGGCATCGGAACCTCGACCGGCAGCAACGGCCCCAACCGCTGCAACCACTCGTACTCCTTCTCGATGTCCTCCACCCCACCGACGATCCGCGGCAACCGCACAGTCAAAGAGCCGACCCGATACATCGCGTTCACGGTGCCACTCGACGGGATCTCCTCGACCGGCAGCCCGGCCCACTCGGGAAACTGGCCGGCCAGCAACCGCCGTACCAGCCCCTCATCGATCTCAGCCTCGTCGGCATGCATCCTCATCCCCCCATCCCACCGCCCCCACCTCACCCTGTCGAACGGAATTCACCGGCACGCGAACAGGAGCTTGATCTGAACTGCAAAGGGCCGACAGGCAGAGAAAAGCCCCAGGCGCTTGAATCAGAGGCGACACTGGGGCGTTCAAAAAGAACGATAACTTCACCCGGTGCCTGACGTCGACGACAATGTCCCCGCGGTCTGGAGCATGCTCTCAGAACCGAGGATGACGCCCTACCTCCGCATAGCTCGAGACAGCCAGCGCGATGCCCTCACGCTGTACGAGTGGAGCGCTCGTACGTCGGCCGCGGCCTTCGAGGTCGTCGGACATCTTGAGGTGTTACTTCGCAACGCACTGGACAGACAACTTCGCGACCACTTCCGCGAGGACAAGTGCGGAATTCCCTGGTTTCTCCTGCCGACACCCGGAGGAGAACATGTCTCCGATGCTGTGGCAGCGGTGCGTGAACGGCTACGGCCTCTCGGCAAGGAGTCCTGGCACCAGATCGTCGCCGGGCTGACCTTCGGCTTCTGTCCGGACTGCTCGGACCCAAGTACGAAGCCTTGTGGCGCGAGAGCCTGCGACACGCCTTCCCGAACTCTTCCGGACGCCGCAAGCAGATCTCGTCCGCCATGGAGAGAGTCCGCAAGTTCAGGAATCGGCTCGCCCATCACGACTCGATGATCAACGTCGACGTACCGTTCGAAATCCGCCAGGTCATCGAACTGGCATCATTCATCAGTGCGGACGCGGCACGTTGGTTGGAGCGGCAAAGCCAGGCGATGTCTGTTTATGCGCAGCGGCCGATCGCGCTCGACGACACGGTCGTGGTGCCGGCGAAGAACGCATGGCCCTTGTACGAGGAGTGCCGCGCCTACGTCTGTCAGCCGGGTCGCGCCTTCCGGAAGGTCGAGCGCATCGCCTTCTACGCGGACCGGGAGATCCACCGCCAACGCCCGCAGAACCTCCCCCACCGAGGGAACGGCCGCGGATCCGCGTTCACTCAGCGACAGCGCTACATCTCCCTGCACACGCTCGAGACAGCGACTTCGACCGAGGACCTCTGAGGAAGTTCAGAAGGTGTTGTGGCGGCGCATTGGGCGGGGGCGGCCGTCTGGGTCGTAGACGTGTTTGTAGAGGGGGCGGACCCAGAGGGTCTGGAGGCGGTTCACCGGTTGGGGGTTGTGGGCGCGGATCTGGCCTGGCGGGCGTGGCCCGATGCGGCCGGCGGCGTGCCAGGCGTCCAGGGCGGAGGCGGCTCGCGCCCACTGGTCGAAGCCCTCGACAGGATCGAGCGAAGGGTCAGTACCCAGATGCTCCGACCACAGTTCGGTGCGCAAGGAGCGCGCCACTTCGGGATCGAGTACTGCGCAGGTCAGTTCACTGTCGTTCGTCCAGGAGCGCCGGTTGAAGTTGTCCGAGCCGCAGGTGAACCATTCGTCGTCGACGATGCAGACCTTCGCGTGGACATAGATCGGTACTCCGGCCGCGTTCTCCAGGTCGTAGATCCCGACCCGGTCCGGGGCAGTCGCCTGCAGCGCCCGGATCGCCTGCAGTTGCCCGTACCGCGCCGGCGGCCCGCTGATCCGCCCGTCCGCGTCCGGATACCGCGGCACCACCACGATCAGCCGCAGCTCCGGCGACCGCTCGAGCGCCTCACACAACCCCTCTGCCACGACCGATGACCACAGATACTGATCCTCCACATAGATCAACGACCGCGCCCGCGAGAACGCCTTCCGATAGGCCCGCGCCACGCTGTACTCACCCCGCGGCGCGAACGGGAACCCCGGGTGCTTGTGCGCATAAGTCCGCAGCACCTGTACTGCGCTGCGCCCGGCCTCAGGTGGATCCGGGAAAGTCTCCGGCAGCTCCGACGTGTGCCGAGGCATCCGCGCCAACCGCTGGATGAGCACCCGGTACGGCGTGCGTCGGTCGAGCGGATGTGGATCGTCCCACCGCTCGATGAAGGTCCGGAGGAGATCCCCGACCACCGGTCCACGGAGTTCCAGGGCGACGTCGTGCCACGGGGCCCGATCGCCGTACCGCGGATCCATCGGCGCCTGCTGCGGATCCCCGTGGTGCTCGGCGTCGTCCCGGCGTTGGTGCGACAGGTCGATCCCACCGACGAAGGCGATGTCGCGCTCGGCCGAACCACGATGGCGGATGACGAACAGCTTCTGGTGATGCGAGGCCAACCGCCGTACCCGCTGATCGAGCAGCACCTCCGCACCGGCCTCGTTGAGTTCGGTACCGAGCCGCTGGTTCTCCTGCGCGTTGAAGCTCAGGTGATCCGAGTGGGATCGCCATAGCAGCCCGCGAACCTCGACGCCGGAGCGAGCGAGATCGCAGAGCACGGTTCCGAGACTGGGTCCGTCCGGATACAGCGCCTCGTCCGAGTCACCCCGCCAGTCGGTGAAGTACACCCGGTCGCCGGACCGCAGTTGGCACAACTCGTCGTACAGGCGCCGGAAATAGGGCGCGCCGTGCACCAGCGGCCGGACCAGATTGCCCTCGACCCAGGAACCGTCGCGGTCGATGGAGGTCGCGGGATTGCCGCGCTCCTCCGTGGTCAGGAACCATTCGTTGCCCATCACTGACCAGTGCCCGAAATTTCAGGTCGCATGAGAGGGTGGGCGCCGATGCGCGCGAAGAACTGGTTGCTGAGCCTCGGACTACTCGCTGCAATGGCCTGGACCATCACGGTGACCATGTCCACCCCGAACTGGTTCGATCCGTCCGAGGACTGCGCGCGGATCGCCGGGCTGGGAGGCGACTACGGGATCAGCGTCACCAACCAGTGGCTCCCGCCTCGATCGACCTGCCACTTCGGCAACGGTCAGGTCTACGAGTTCATCTCGCCGACGAGATCCTCCGTACTCACCGTCCTCGCGGTGCTGATCGCGCTCGCGGTCGCGATCGGACTGGTCCTGGCCACGAAGTGTCTGTTCGAGACCGGTGGGGTCATCCGGTCCGACGAGGCGATCGACCTTCGCAAGCGGCGGATCACGCACCTGGTGACCGCTGCCTTCGCTGGTGGTGTCGCGATCGGCGTCTATGCCGTGGTCGGCGTCTTCTTCATCTTCCTCGGCGGAATTCCCGGGGTGGTTCTCGCTCTGCTCTCCGATTTCCTGGTGCTGGCCGTCCTCGTGTCCGCGCTCGACCGTTCCTACGGCCCGCTCCCCAGCACGCGGGCGCGGTCCCGACGTCGAGGGACCGCGGCCGCGGCGATCACCTTCGCCGCCGTCAGCCTGGCGGCCGCGCAGCAGATCACGTCCTCGGAGCCAGGGCCGTGGTCGGTCGCGTTCCCGTCCCTGCTCCTGCGGGCCATGCTGGTCGCCGCGGTCGTCCTGCCCATCGTCGTCGCCGTGCAATGGGCCAGACCGAGCCGACCAGCACTCCCCGAGCCCGAGCTGATCAAGCAGGCCTGATGTTCTGGTTCAGGTGGAAGACGTTGTCCGGATCGAGCTCACTCTTCACCTGGCGCAGCCGGTCGTAGTTCTCCTGACCGAATCCGGCGATCACCCGGTCCTGCCCCTCGTCCCCGATGAAGTTCAGGTAGACCGCACCGGTCGCCCACGGCTTCAGGTCGTCACACACGTCCTTCGCCCACCTGATTCCGCGCTCGTCATCGGCTTCGTCGGCCCACACGCCGAACGGATGGATCACCCAGGCCGCGGTCCGGTGCGGCAGCGGCCACTTCTTCGCGTCACGAGCCACCGCGCCGCCCCACGGCACCGCCATCTGCTGCGACGGCGACGGGTACGGCATCTCGGCGGCGCGATCGCTGAACGCCTTGATCGCCACATCCGGGAACTCGTTCAGGTGCTCGGCCGACCAGTAGTTGCGGAACCCCGGCGGATCGTCGAGCGCGGACTGGATCGCGACGTACGGGAGCTCGTCGATCATGATCCCTTCGGGGTTGAGATCGAGCATCGGGGCGATGGCCTCCCGGGTCTCCGCCTCCGTACCGGCGTACAGGGCGGCGACACCGATCAGCCGTTCGCCCTGCAGGTGCAGTGGGACGAAGTCCTCGGGCGGGCCGGTCAGATAGAACACGCCGCCGCCGAGTTCCTCGGGCGCACCCGCCTCGATCAGATCGCGGTACCGGCGGGTGACCTCCACACCTGCGTCAGCGGGCCAGAAGAGCATCGCGATCGTCATCGAGGTCAGCGGCCGCAGCTTGAACGTCAGCGACGTCGCCACCCCGAAGTTGCCGCCGCCACCGTGCAGTGCCCAGAACAGCTCGGTGTTCCTGGTCTCGTCGGCGATCACGAGCTGCCCGTCGGCGGTGATCAGCTCGACCGACACCAGGCTGTCGCAGGCCAACCCGAACTTCCGCTCCAGCCAGCCCGAACCTCCGCCGAGAGTCAGCCCGGCCACGCCGGTCGTCGAGACCCGGCCGCCCGTCGTCGCCAGCCAGTACGGCTGACAGGCGCTGTCCAGATTCGCCCAGGTGGCACCGCCGGCGACCCGTGCGAGCCGCGCATCCGGATCGACCTGGACGCTGGTCATCTTCCGCAGGTCGATGACGATGCCGCCGTCGGTCACGCTGGAACCGGCGACGCTGTGCCCGCCGCCACGGACCGCGATCTCCAGCCCCTCGGCGACCCCGTACCTCACCGCCGCCGCGACGTCGGCAGCGGATTCGCACTGCGCGATCATCCCGGGCCGCTTGTCGATCATCGCGTTGAACACGACCCGGGCCTCGTCGTACGCCGGGTCCCCGGCCCGCAGTACTTTCCCTCCGAAGCCGTCCGGCCGGCCCCGCTGGGCACCGGTGGGTCGCGAAATCGTGTCAGACATGGGAACTCCCCCTTGAAAAGCCCTTCCCCAGTGGACACGCCCGATGCTGCTCCCGCCCCGGCGACCGGTCAACGGCTCAGCGCCTTACCTCACGATGACGCGAAATCCACGCCTACCAAGGGCTTTCACCCGACTACAGCCGGGAGCCGCCGGTCGCGTCGACGTACTGGCCACTGACCCAGCGACCGTCGTCCGAGGCGAGGAAGGCGACCACATCGGCGATATCAGCGGGCCGGCCGACACGATTGAAGGTCGAGTACGACGCAGCCTCGGCATGCGCGACCGGATCGGCCAGCCACGGGTTCATGTCGGTGTCGACGATGCCGGGCGCAACAGAGTTCACGGTGATCCCGCGCGGCCCGAATTCCTTGGCCAGGGCCAGTGTCATCACGTCGAGCGCGCCCTTACTCATCGCGTAGGCGACGTCCTCGGGAAAGGCGATCCGGGTCACGCCGGAGGAGATGTTGACCACCCTGCCACCGTCGCGCAGCCGCGGAACGGCCTGCTGGATCAGCTGGAACGGCGCATGCACGTTCACCGCGAAGACCTTCGCCAGATCTTCGGGGCGTTGCTCGACGAAGCCTCCCCGCGCACCGATCGCCGCATTGTTGACCAGGATGTCGAGGCCGTCCGCCTCCGCATCGAAGCCGGCCCACACCGCCTCGGCAGCGCCCGCGACACCGAGGTCGGCCCGGATCGCGAAGGCGTCACCGCCGGCCGCCTTGATCTCCGCGACGGTCTGCTTCGCCGCCACCTCGTTGCTGCCGAAGTGCACCGCCACCCGCGCCCCGTCCCGCGCCAGTCGCAGTGAGATCGCCTGCCCGATCCCCCGGCTCCCACCGGTCACCAGCGCCGTCCTGCCCTGCAGTCGGGTCATCCCCAGACCTTTCTCTAGTGATCGCTACAGAAAGACCGTATCAGATCTGTAGCGAGCGCTATACAATGTCGGGATGATCGAGACCAAGCGCGGGCGGCCCCGCTCGTTCGACTGCGACGCAGCCATCGAGTTGTCGCTGCAGGTGTTCTGGGAGCGCGGGTACGACGCGACCTCCGTCGCGGAACTGACCGCTGCGCTGGGCATCGGCCCACCAAGCCTGTATGCGGCCTTCGGTGACAAGCGGACGCTGTTCGAGGAGGTGGTGAAGACCTACCAGCAGACGTACGGCGCCTTCGCCGCCCGGGCGATGGCCGAAGAACCGACCGCCCAGCAAGCCGTCGCCCGGATCCTCCGCGAGGCGGCCGTCGAATACACCGCCGACGGACACCCGTACGGCTGCCTGATCATCAGCGCCGCACAGAACACCTCAGCCGCCTCGTCCGACGTCCAGGAATCACTGCGCTCGATCCGACGGCAGAACGTCGAGGAAGTCCAGCAGCGGATTCAGGAAGACATCGACGCCGGCGTCCTCCCCGCGACCACCGACGCCCGCGCGCTGGCAGTATTCACCGGCGCCACCCTTCAGGGCATGTCCCAGCAGGCCCGCGACGGCGCCACCCGGACGGACCTCCAGAGCATCGCCGAAGCCGCCCTGCTCGCCTGGCCGCAACCGCTTGCTAGCTAGGCTTCTGGGTATGAGCGTCACAGCCGCGCGACCAGCCGCGATCCTCGGTGGACCGGGAGAGACCTTGACCGAGGGCGAGGTCGACGCGTTCGTGCGGCGCTCGCTCGAGACCGCCGGCCTGGACGGCCGGAGCGTTTGCGTGATCGTGCCGGACGCCACCCGGAGTTGCCCGCTCCCCCTGCTGCTGAAGGCCGTCCACACCGCGTTGACCGGCCGGGTCAGCAAGCTCACCATACTCGTTGCCCTAGGCACCCATGCCGAGATGACCGAGTCCCAGTTGGCGGCCCACCTCGGCGGGCCCTATCCGGGCGTCACCGTGCTGAATCACGAGTGGTGGAAGGAAGACACCTTCGTCGACCTCGGCACGATCAGCGCGGAACGCGTCGGCGAGATCTCCAACGGACTGCTGCACAAAGCGGCCGATGTGAAGCTCAACCGGGCGGTCGTGGAGCACGACGTGGCCCTGGTGGTCGGCCCGGTGTTCCCCCACGAGGTCGTCGGCTTCTCCGGCGGCAACAAGTACTTCTTCCCAGGCGTCGCCGGCCAGGAGGTCATCGACCTCTCCCACTGGCTCGGCGCCCTGATCACCAGCGCCAGCATCATCGGTACGCCGGGCAACACCCCCGTCCGCACGTTGATCGACGAAGCGGCCGCGCTCATCCCCTCGGACAAGCTCGCCCTGTCCGTCGTCGCCCAGTCGGGCACCAACGCCTTGCACGCAATCGCTTTCGGCGACACCATCTCGTCCTGGCAGGCGGCCGCCGCCGTCTCCGCCGAGACCCACATTCGCTACCTGGACAAGCCCGTACGCCGCGTCGTCTCGCTGATGCCGTCCCGCTACCAGGACATCTGGACAGCCGCCAAGGGCTTCTACAAGGTGGAACCGATCGTGGCCGACGGCGGCGAGGTCATCATCTATTCGCCCCTCGTGACCGAGTTGGCCGCGATGCACCCGGAGATCGAGCAGATCGGCTACCACTGCCGCGACTACATCCTCGGCCACTGGGACCAGTACCGCGATGCCCACTGGGGAGTGCTCGCGCATTCCACCCATCTCCGCGGCGCAGGCACCTGGGACCCGGTCAACGGCGAACGCTGCCGCGTCGACGTCACCCTGGCCACGGGAATCCCGGAAGACGTCGTACGCCGGGCCAACCTCGGCTACCTGGATCCCACCGGCTTCGACGTCACGCAGTACGAGAACGACCCGGACACCCTGGTCATCCCGAACGCCGGGGAGATCCTGCACCGCCTCCGCTGACAGACCGCTGACACGAAGGTGACTCGCGGGTAACCTTCCGCCATGGGACAGACCGAGGTGGTCATCGTCGGGTCCGGGTTCGCCGGGCTCTGCATGGGGATCAAGCTGCGTCAGGCCGGCTGCGAGGACTTCGTCATCCTGGAGGCGGCCGACGAGCTCGGCGGCACCTGGCGGGACAACACGTACCCCGGCTGCGCGTGTGACATCCCGTCGTACCTCTACTCGTTCTCGTTCGAGCAGAACCCGCACTGGACCAGGATGTTCGCCCCGTGGGACGAGATCCTCGCCTACCTCAAGCACTGCGCCACGAAGTACGGGATCGCCGACAAGATCCGGTACGGCGCCGAGGTCACGGACGCGGAGTTCGACGAGGCGACCGGCCGGTGGACCGTCACGATCAACGGCAGCGAGACCATCGACGCGCAGGCCCTCGTCACCGGCGTGGGCAACCTGCATCAGGCCAAGCTCCCCGACCTCCCGGGCCTCGACTCGTTCGCCGGTACGTCGTTCCACTCGGCGCAGTGGAACCACGACCACGACCTGACCGGCCGCCGGGTCGCCGTGGTCGGAACGGGTGCGAGCGCGATCCAGTTCGTGCCGCGCATCGCCGAGCAGGTCGACCATCTCGACGTCTTCCAGCGCACCGCGCCCTGGGTCACCCCGAAGCCCGACCGCGGGATCGGCCCCCGCGAGCGTCGGCTGCACGAGCGCTTCCCCGCCGGCCAGCGGGCGATCCGCGACGTCATCTTCTGGGGACTCGAGGCGCGCGGCGTGGGCTTCGCCGGCAACCCGAAGCTGATGAAGGGCCTGGAACTGCAGGCCAAACGCCACCTCCGCAAGCAGGTCACAGATCCGGTACTGCGGGCGAAGGTGACCCCGGACTACCAGATCGGCTGCAAGCGGATCCTCGTGTCGAACGACTACTACCCTTCACTGAGCCGCGACAACGTGGAGGTGGTCACCACACCGATCACCCGTGTCACGCCCACCGGCGTGGTCACCTCGGACGGCGTGGAACGGGACTGCGACACGATCGTGCTCGGCACCGGGTTCGAGGTGTCGGGCAATCTGCTGCGGATGCGCATCCTCGGCAAGGACGGCGTGGACCTCGCGGAGAGCTGGAAGCGGAACGGCATCGGCGCACATCTCGGGATCACCGTGGCCGGTTATCCGAACCTGTTCCTGCTGGTCGGCCCGAATACCGGGCTCGGCCATTCCTCGATGGTGTTCATGATCGAGGCTCAGGTGAGGTACGTGATGCAGGCGCTGGATCTGGTCCGGCGACGGGGTGCGTCGTACGTGGAGGTCCGCGAGGAGGCGCAGGAGCAGTTCGTCAGCGGGGTGCAGAGCGAGCTCGACGACTCGGTCTGGCAGTCCGGTTGCAACAGTTGGTACTTGGATGCGCAGGGCCGGAACTCGACGATCTGGCCGGAGTTCACCTTCAACTACTGGCGTCGCACCCGCCGCCTGGACCCAGCCGATTTCGTCCTGGTGCACTGAGTACCGCAGTAGGAGGCCGCCCGGTGCGGCGTACGACCATGGGATGAGACCAAAACCGGCCTAAGGACCGATGTCCAGAAGCGCGCGCCGACAGACCATTGATCTATGGACCTCATCCAGATCATCACCACAGCCGTCATCATCGGCGGCGTAGTCCTCACCGCCCTGATCGCCATCATCCCCACTGTCGTCGACCGCTGACAGCGATCGACGCCGACCTCGTACCGAGTGCCGTGCCGCCGCTGATCGGCGGCGCCGTCGGGGCGAGCATCGTCCTGCCGCCCGGCACCCCCGCCCTCACCTCCGGCGCCCGCAAGGGCGCCGTTTTTGTTGCTCTGAGCAACCCTTGCTCTAGGCAACTTAAGGAGGAGTTGGGGGCGCGTCGGGTGCGACCACGGGAGGACGGGAAGAGGGGTCCTGGGACCGATGTCCGGAGCACCGACCCGAAGGACTCTTGAAGTATGGAAATCCTTCAGATCCTCGGAACAGCAGCCATCGTGATCGGCATCCTCGTCACGGTCCTGATCGCCATCGTGCCCACCGTGGTGGACCGCTAGTCAGTCGACGGAGATGTGCCCGAGCAGGTCCTGCCGGGTCAGCACTCCGACCGGCTTGCCGTCGTCCAGCACCATCAGGGCGTCGCTGCTCTCCAGCAGCTCGACCGCCCGGGCCACGGGTTCGCCCGCGCCCAGTGACGGCAGGGCCGGGTCCATGTGCAACTCGACCATGTCCGCCAGCCGCGCCTTGCCGGAGTACAGCGCGTCCATCAGCGTCCGCTCCGACACCGCGCCCGCGACCTCGGCCGCCATCACCGGCGGCTCGGCCCGGACCACCGGCATCTGCGAGACGCCGTACTCGCGCAGGATCTCGACCGCCTCGGCGATCGTCTCGTGCGGGTGCGTGTGCACCAGGCCCGGCATACTGCCGTCCTTGCCGGCCAGCACCTCGCCCAGCGTCGTCCCCTGTCGTGAGTGCGCCAGGAACCCGTACTGCGCCAGCCAGTCGTCGTTGAACACCTTCGTCAGGTAACCGCGACCACCATCCGGCAGCAGCACCACGATCACGGCGTCCGGATCGTCGAGCTCCTTCGCCAGCCGGATCGCCGCAGCCGCTGCCATCCCCGCGGAACCACCGACGAGCATGGCCTCCTCGCGGGCCAGCCGACGGGTGAGCGCGAACGAGTCCGCGTCCGACACCTCGATGATCCGGTCGCAGATGTTCCTGTCGTACGTCTCCGGCCAGAAGTCCTCGCCGACGCCCTCGACCAGGTACGGCCGGCCGGTACCGCCGGAGTAGACCGAACCCTCCGGGTCCGCGCCGATGATCTGGACGCGCCCGCCGGACACCTCCTTGAGGTACTTGCCGGTGCCGCTGATCGTGCCGCCGGTGCCGACGCCCGCGACGAAGTGGGTGATCCGGCCCTCGGTCTGCTCCCAGAGCTCGGGCCCCGTCGTCTCGTAGTGGGAGCGCGGGTTGTTGACGTTCGCGTACTGGTTCGGCTTCCAGGCACCGTCGATCTCACGGACCAGGCGGTCGGAGACGTTGTAGTACGAGTCCGGGTGCTCCGGCGCGACCGCGGTCGGGCAGACGACCACCTCGGCGCCGTACGCCTTGAGCACGTTGCGTTTGTCCTCGCTGACCTTGTCCGGGCAGACGAACACGCACTTGTAGCCCTTCGCCTGGGCAACCATCGCCAGGCCGACCCCGGTGTTCCCGGAGGTGGGCTCGACGATCGTGCCGCCGGGCTTGAGCTCGCCGGAGGCCTCCGCGGCCTCGATCATCCGGACCGCGATCCGGTCCTTCACCGAGCCGCCGGGGTTGAAGTACTCGACCTTGGCGAGCACCAGCGGCTTGGCACCGTCAGTGGTCGCGTTCAGCCGCACCAGCGGGGTGTTGCCGACCAGGTCCAGGAGTGAGTTCACGTAGCGCACGGATCTCACTGTATGGGACAACGGCGACTGGGAGTGTCGTGGGCCCTATTTCACTTGTGTTGCCACTACCGCGTGTAATCCTGGAAACATGATGAATGCCCGGGCCGCCAAGAAACTGGCCCAGGCCGCAGCCTTCGGAGGCGGGGGACTCGGACTGATCGGTGCCACCCTGTACGGCGTACTGACCGCTGAGGCGGAGTATGCCAAGCGGGTGATCGGTCCGGCGAAGGCTCACCCGGCCAAGGGCGACGGCCTGTATGGCCGCTATCCAGGTCGTCCGATCACGTTCGCGATGATCGGTGACTCCAGCGCGGCCGGATACGGCACGAGTTCGCCCGACGAGACCCCCGGCGTCCTGCTGGCCGGCGGTCTGGCCGAGTTGGCGAAGCGTCCGGTCCGGCTGGTCGACGTGTCCAGGACCGGGGCGAAATCCGTCGACCTGGCCGGCCAGGTCGACAACGCCCTGCTCGCCGGTCCACATGTGGCCGTGATCCTGATCGGCGTCAACGACGTGAAGTCCCAGGTGCCGCCGTCACAGGCCGTGCGCCTGCTCGACAGCGCCGTCCGCCGGCTACGCGCCGCGAACTGCGAGGTCGTCGTCGGCACCTGCCCGGACCTGGGTGTGGTCCGGCCGATCATGCCGCCGCTGCGCCAGATCGCCCGGTCCTGGAGCCGCCGCCTGGCGGCCGCCCAGACCATCACGGTGGTCGAGGCCGGCGGCCGGACCGTCTCGATGGGGTCGCTGCTCAGCGAAGCCTTCCGGACGAACCCGTCGATGTGGGGCCCGGACAACTTCCACCCGTCCGTAACTGGGTACGCCGCTGCTTCGGCCGCGCTGCTGCCGTCGGTCGCAGCCGCCGTCGGGGTCGGCCCCGAGTCCTTCGTCCACCCGGAGTCGTTCCGGGGCGAGGCCGTGCTGCCGATCGCGGAGGCCGCGGTCGCCGCCGCGAAGACAGCCGGTACGGAGGTCGCCGCGGCGAAGGTGGCCGGCCACGATCGCGGACCCAGCGGACGGTGGGCGCAACTGCGGCATCGCCGCCGGCACCCGGAGGCCGACGTGGAGCGGGTCGAGGAACCTTCGGACCAGGTCGCGGACACCGGGGACGCAGTACCTGTTGGGAAATAGTGCGTCCGCTGAGCGGCGACTTTCATCAAGAAACTCTTGCCTGCGGGCGGCGACTGGTGCACAGTCGATAACTACGCATTACCCCGATAACGGGAGGCGAGCATGGGCTTGAACCACTCCGAAGAGACGCACCAACGTCTGGTGGAGAAGGTGCCCAGGTGCACTGGACGCGAGATGGCCGAGTGGTTCAGGTTGATGAACGACGGACCGTCGTTCCTGCGCTTTGACGACAGGGTGAGATGGCTTTCCAGCGAGTACGCCCTCGCTCACGGGCACGCCACAGCCATCGTGCACGAATACGACCTGGTCAAAGGGCAACGGCGAATGGGCTGACGAGCCGAACAGGAGAAGATTTTCGCAGCGGGCCTGCCCTTTCAGGTGGAGGGGCAGGCTCGTTCTGTGTCTCTGGCAAAGCCCCCGTCAGGTTCCGGGCACAGCGAAGGCCCGGCTCCTCCACCTGAAAGAGCCGGGCCTCTCGAGCTAGCTAGCTACTGCTAGTCGCCACCGCGAAGGATCGCGAGGATCCGCAGCAGGTTCCAGTACAGCCAGACCAGCGTGACGGTCAGGCCGAACGCGGCCCGCCAGGCCTCGTTCTGCGGGGCGCCGTGGCGGACACCCTGCTCGATCATGTCGAAGTCGAGGATCAGGTTGAACACCGCCAGGCCGGCGCCGAGCGCGGCGAACAGCAGACCCATCGGGCCCATGCCGGAGATGCCGGTGCCGATACCGAACAGGCTCAGCAGCAGGTTGATCACCAGCACGCCCGCGAAGCCCATCGTCGCGATCATCACCATCCGGGTGAACTTCGCCGTCACCTTGATGTTGAAGTACTTGTAGGTCGCCAGCGTCAGACCAGCTGTCACCAGCGTGGCCAGGACCGCCTGGACGACGATGCCGGAGTCGCCGACCCAGTTGGCGATGAACTTGCTGCCGATTCCGAGGAACACACCCTCGGCCGCGGCGTACACCATCACCAGCGCCGGGTTGATCCGCCGCGAGAACGACAGCACCATGGCCAGCGCGAACGCAACCAGGGCGCCCGCCAGGAAGACCGGCGTCACCAGGTTGTCCGGCGTCCGCCACCAGGCGAGGGCAGCGGCCACGACGACCACACCCAGCGTCAGGCTGGTCTTGACGATCACGTCGTCCAATGTCATGGGGCGGCTGTCCGCCGGTGCCCCTTGGTACTGCTGCGGCGGCATACCAGGCCCGCCGTACTGGCCGGGCTGACCGTAAGGACCCGGCTGACCGTACGGAGCGGCCCCGGGATAGGCCTGGCCTTGGCCAGGCGCAAACGCACTCGACCGGTTCAGGACCGGGTTACTGCTCTGCATGCCATCCTCCTGATGACCCAGTCGACCCGCTGTGGGTCGTACGGAGATACTACGGGGCCACCCTTAACAACACCTGAGGACAAACCACCTGTTCCCAAACCGGAATCCCACTCCCCACAACAGGTTGCACAACCCAACCGGATCCCTGTTTTGGCACCGATTTCGGCATTGACACGGATCGGCGTCGTACCTGTATGGGCAAGTACGACGCCGCGCCGGTGGCCACCCAGGATGTAGTTCGTCCCGCAGGCCAGTTCGGAGTTACGACAGTGGGGCTTCCCGTGAGGCGAGGGCCGCGCCGACCTGGTCCGCCAGGGCGACGGCGACCAAGCGCTGTTCGAGGTCGGGCCGGGCGATCCGGGTCGCCGCGGTGAGCAGGAACCTGCCCTTGGCGATCCCGGCATGCTGCACCAGCAACTCGATCTCGGAATTCGTCGGCAGCCCGTCCCGCTCGGGTTTGAGCGGATGGCCGGCCAACGTCACCGAGCCGTCGTGATTGAGGCGTGGGCGCTGCGTTCCCTTGTCCCCGGCAACGAACTTGCTGTCGTCGATCCGCAGTACCGCGACCAGCTCCGCACTGACCTGATCGATCAGGTCCTCGGTGGATCCACCTTCTGCCGCTGAACCGGAGACGGTCAGTACGCCGTCCAGGTAACCCTTCTGCCGGCTGGCCCGGGCTTGTTGCCGCCGGCCCCAGATCGCGAGCTCCGTCACGGCCACCCCGATCACGAGCAGCAGAACGGTCGTCTCGATGTCGTTCCGGTCGTTGATCGTGAGCCGGTTGTACGGAACGGTCAGGAAGAAGTCGAACCACACCGCACTCGACAGCGCGGCAACCACTCCGGCCGGCCTGATCCCCGCCGACGCCACCGCCACGATCACCAGTACGAGCACCAGCGCCGCATTCGCATTGTCGAAGCTGTCCCGGAACGGAATCAGCCCCGCGCAAACCACCAACGGCCGGCCCACCGCCGCCAGCATCACCCGGCTCCGATACACAGTCACAATCCCATTCACCTCCTCAAGCCCCGCAAATTCAATGTTTCTCGATGAACTCTGACGCCACTCTCATACCTTTGGTGGCCTCCACACAGCGTTCCGTGAGGATCTGCGCAGATTCGTTCGGGGGGAGACGGGGCTAGGCCCAGCAATTAGTCTGGCCGGCATGCCTGCTGACCAAGTCTCGGCCGTAGAACGTGTACGTCCGCCCGAAGACGGGGACGAGCGGGCGACCTTGACCGGGATGCTGGATTTTCTGCGGGATACCGTGGTGCACAAGGTGGCCGGACTCACCGATGAGCAGGCCTTCAGCCGACCGGTTCCCGCCTCCGAGCTGACTCCCGCGGGTCTGGTCAAACACCTGACCGCGATCGAGCGCTTCTGGTTCGCCATCGACTTCGCCGGCTCTGACACCGAGTGGCCGTGGACCGAGGACGATCCACACGGCAACTTCCCGCTGTCGCCAGACGACACTCTGGCCGCGATCGTCGCCGCCTACCGCGCCGAGTGCGCCCGCTCCCGCCAGATCGTCGCCGGCGCTGCCCTCGAGGACATCGCCCAGGGCGAGGACATGACCTTCAACCTCCGCTACGCCCTCACCCACCTGATCGAGGAAACAAGCCGCCACGCAGGCCACCTCGACCTCCTCCGCGAAAGCATCGACGGAACCGCCGGCGAGTAGCACCAGGCGACCGGTTAGCCACCCCGAGCAACCGGCGACGAGCACCAGGCGACTGTCGAGCCACCGCGAGCGAGTGGCGGGGAGACCCGAGCGACTGGCGAGCCGCCCCGAGCGACCGGCGAGGAGCACCCGGCGACCCGCGAGCCGCGCCGAGCAACCGGCGAGAGCACCGAGCGACTGGGCGAGGGAGCATCGAGCGGTCGTCGTCGGGCGCGAGCCGGGCCTTCCTGTCACTAGCCATCGTCGTCGTGGTGGTCGTGGTGGTCGTGGTGGTCGTGGTTGTCGTGGTCGTCGGGGTGGTTGTTGTGGTTGGTGATGGGGTGGGTGCCGGTGTGGTCGACGCGGAATTTGTAGCCGTGGGGGGTGGTCCATTCGAGGGCGCTGTCGTTGAGGCGCGTGACGGTCCAGCCGCCGTGCGTTTTCGCGCGGTGGTTGCGGCGGGCCAGGGGCACGAGGTTGTCGGTGCTGGTCTGGTCGGGTGGGCCGTTGGGCCGGTAGGGCTTGATGTGGTCCAGATCGGTGCTGTTGGTGGTTTCGCGGGTGCCGTAGGGGAACTGTTCGAACGGGTAGGTGAGCTTGACGCGTTCGCGGATCCGGCGCGGGATTTCGTAGGCGTCGACGGCGATGGCGTGGTTGAGGTCGATGACGGGCTGGATGGTGACCTGGTCGTGGCCGAGGAGTTCGCTGAGTTGCCCGGCATACACCGGCCCGAACTGCTCAACCCGGGCAATACCGCCGCCATCGAGCAGGGTCTGGTCGGTGATGTGCAGGTACAGCGTGGAGCGGGCGGCTTTGCGGCCGGTGGCGCCGATCCCGCTGCGGTAGGCGGACCGTTTGATCGCCGCGATCCGCCCCGCCAACTCCCGCAACGCAACAGCATCCATCCCCGGATCAACCCCACCGGCCGACCCGTCCCGATCCCCCGGATCCCTCGAACCGCCCGGATCGGCCGAACTGCCCGGATCGGCCGCACTGCCCGGATCGGCCGCACTGCCGGGATCGTCAGGAGTGCTCGGTGCACCCGGATCGCGGGGATCGCCGGGAGTGCCCAGTGAATCTGGCCCGCCCAGGTCGCCGGAGGTGCCCGGTGCACCCGAACCACCCGCACCGCCCGGATCGCTCGGATCGCTCGGATCGGCGGGTGGCTGGCTGGTGTCGGGTGGTTCGGGCGGGGGTGGTTCGGCGGGGTCGGCGGGGTGGGTGGGGTTGTTGTGGCAGTCGGCGGGTGTGGTGGGGGTGAAGGCGTCGTCCGAGGCCGGGTCGCTGGGGTGGGGCGGGTCCCGGTCGGCGTCGTCGTCGACGCCGGGCTCTTCGCCCACGAACCAGTCACCGGCGCACCGGGCGTCCGCGGACCAGATGGCCCCGCGATCGCCAGTCTGATCGTCAGCTCTGACGTCTGCGGCGCTCGGTCCAGCCTCAGCGCTCCGCTCAGGTCCAGCCTCTGGGCCCTGCACGGGTTCAGGCTCGGTGCCGGGCTCGGGTCCAGGCTCGGTGCCGGGCTCGGGTTCAGGCTCGGTGCCGGGCTCGGGTTCAGGCTGAGCGCCAGCGGAGCCCACGTTCGCCGTCTTAGATCCAGCCGCGGGAGCGGGCACCGTCGCTGCCTCGGCGCCAGTGACCGGCGTGGCGGCAGGTTCAGCGTCAGGCGCAGGGCGGCCCGGAGTCTCTGCTTGTTCGGGCTCTGGCGCCGGGTCGGACTGTGTCGGACGCGCTG
>Ga0193717_1000328_pt1 | contig 34332 bp, 7 predicted proteins | sample U2c2metaG_FD_145900 | JGI IMG/M metagenome (GOLD analysis project Ga0193717, IMG submission 145900) | Soil microbial communities from a riparian zone of the East river system, Colorado, United States - U2c2 | ecosystem: Environmental > Terrestrial > Soil > Riparian zone | place: USA: East River... | reverse complement strand
TGTCCGGTTCCGTCGGCGAGGTCGAGGGCCACCTGCTGACCGGAAGCGCGACCAGCGTCGCCTCCGGCCGCATCGCCTACACCTTCGGCCTCGAAGGCCCCGCGGTGACCGTCGATACGGCGTGCTCGTCGTCGCTGGTGGCGCTGCACCTTGCGGTGCAGGCCGTGCGGTCGGGCGAGTGCACGATGGCACTGGCGGGCGGCGCGACCGTGATGGCCACCCCTGGCATCTTCACCGAGTTCAGCCGCCAGCGCGGCCTCGCCCCGGACGGCCGGTGCAAGCCCTTCTCGGCGACCGCCGACGGGACCGGGTGGTCCGAGGGCGTCGGCGTGCTGCTGGTCGAACGCCTGTCGGACGCGCGCCGGCACGGCCACCAGGTCCTGGCGGTCGTGCGCGGCACAGCGGTCAATCAGGACGGCGCGTCGAACGGCCTGACGGCGCCCAACGGGCCGTCGCAGCAGCGGGTCATCCGGGCCGTGTTGGACAGGTCGGGTCTGGCGCCGTCCGATGTGGACGTTGTGGAGGCGCACGGTACCGGGACCGCGCTTGGTGACCCGATCGAGGCGCAGGCCGTGATCGCCGCCTACGGGCAAGATCGGCACGAGCCGCTGTTCCTGGGGTCGGTCAAGTCGAACATCGGGCACACCCAAGGGGCCTCGGGCGTCGCGGGCGTGATCAAGATGGTGATGGCCATGCGGGAGGGTGTGCTGCCCAGGACGCTGCACGTGGACGAGCCGTCGCGGCACGTGGACTGGTCGGCCGGCGCGGTCGAACTGCTGACCGAGACCCGGCCATGGGAGACCGGCGGCCGACCTCGCCGTGCTGGCGTGTCGTCCTTCGGCGTCAGCGGCACCAACGCCCACGTCGTCCTGGAACAGGCCCCCGACCAGACGCCGGAGCCGGTGACCGCGCCGAGCACGGTGCCGTGGGTGCTGTCGGCCGCGTCACCCGAGGCGCTGCACGCACAGGCCACCCGGCTCGACACCGGCCCCGACCAGGACCCGGCCGCCGTCGCGGCCACCCTGGCCTACCGGGCCCGGCTCGCCCACCGCGCCGTCGTCCTGGTCGGCGCCTCGGATACCCGCGCCCTGGCCGACTTCCCCGGCCCGGCCGTCCTGCACGGCACCGCCGCCCCTGGCGGCACAGCGTTCCTGTTCACGGGTCAGGGTTCTCAGCGGGTGGGGATGGGCCGGGAACTCTACGAGGCGTTCCCGGTGTTCGCCAAGGCATGGGATGAGGTGTGTTCGCGGTTCGGGAGTGTCCCGATCGAGGACGAGGCGTTGCTGAACCGGACGGATGGTGCGCAGGCGGCGATTTTCGCGCTCGAGGTAGCGTTGTTCCGGTTGTTGGAGTCGTGGGGGCTGACGCCGGATCACCTGCTGGGGCACTCGATCGGTGAGATCTCGGCCGCGCATGTGGCCGGGGTGCTGTCGTTGGATGACGCCTGCACCTTGGTGGCGGCTCGCGGTCGGTTGATGGCCGCGTTGCCTGCTGGTGGGGCGATGCTGGCGGCGGAAGTGTCCGAAGAGGACGTTCCGGCCGGTGTCGACATCGCGGCGGTCAACAGCCCGACGTCGCTGGTGGTGTCCGGTGCCGAGGACGAGATCGCCGCGCTGGAAGAGCGGTGGCGTGCCGAGAGTCGTCGGGTCAAGCGTCTTGTTGTGTCGCATGCGTTCCATTCGAAACTGATGGAGCCGATGCTGGACGAGTTCGCTGAGGTCGCGGAGTCGTTGTCCTATCACGAGCCGGTGATTTCGTTGCCGGGTGCGGTGACTGATCCGGCGTATTGGGTGCGGCAGGTGCGGGACACCGTCAGGTTCGCTGACGGGGTCGCGGCGTTGCGGGAGCAGGGCGTGGCTACCTTCCTTGAGCTGGGGCCCGACCCCGTCCTCTCCGCCCACGTGGCGGGCGCGCTGCCGCTGTTGCGGCGCGGCCGGGACGAGGTCGAGACCGTGCTGACCGCCGTCGGTGGGGCGTGGACGCGGGGGACCCCGGTCGACTGGACGCGGATCGTCGCCGGCCCCCGGGCCGACGTGCCCACCTACGCCTTCCAGCGCAGGCGGTACTGGCTGACCGCAGGACCCGTCGCCGCCGACCCGGCCGAGGCCGAGTTCTGGGCCGCCGTCGACAACGGCGATCTCCAGCAGGTGGCCGGCACCCTCCACCTGGACCCCGGCAACGGGCTGAGCACCGTCCTGCCCGCCCTGTCCGCCTGGCGCAAGAGCCGCCAGGACCGCACCGCCGCCGACGGCTGGCGCTACCGGATCGCCTGGCGCCCCTTCCCGGCCCGGCCCGCCGCCCTGTCCGGCCGCTGGCTCGTCCTCGGGACGGCGGCCAGCACCCGCGACATCGCCGACGCCCTGCGCGGAGGCGGCGCGGAGGTCGTACAGGCCGAGGCCGCCAGTCGGGAAGACTGGTCCGGCATTGTGTCCACATTGGACACAGTGGCCGTGGTTCGGTTGCTGGCCGACGATCTTGGCGCGCCGGTGTGGTGTGCCACCAGGGGCGCGGTGTCCACATCGGACGGTGACCCGCTGCCAGACCCGGACCAGGCGATGCTGTGGGGCCTCGGCCGCGTCGCCGCGCTGGAGCACCCCGACCGCTGGGGCGGACTGGTCGACCTGCCCGCAACTCTGGACGGGCACACGGGACCGCTGCTGGTCTCCGTGCTCGCCGACCGCGCGGAAGACCAGGTGGCCGTCCGCGCCGATGGCGTCCTCGCCCGCCGACTGGCGCCCGCGGACCCGGTCGTCCCGGCGGAGACGTGGACCCCGTCGGGGCCGGTGCTGGTCACCGGTGGCACCGGGGCCCTGGGTGGCCAGGTCGCCAGCTGGCTCGCCGACCGCGGCGCGCGGCACGTGGTGCTCACCAGCCGTCGCGGCCTGGCCGCGCCTGGCGCGGCCGAGCTCGTCAACGCGCTCGCCGAGCGCGGCGCCCACGCCGACGTCGTGGCCTGCGACGTCGCGGACCGCGACGCCATGGCCGCGCTGGTGGCCGAGCACTCCGTGACCGCCGTCGTCCACACGGCAGGCGTCGACGACGGCGCCCGGTTGGCGGACCTGACCCCCGAAGCCTTCGCCGCCGCGATCCGCGCGAAAGTCTTGGGCGCCAAGCACCTCGACGAACTGCTGCCCGACGCCGAGGCGTTCGTCCTCTTCTCCTCGATCGCGGGAGTCTGGGGCAGCGGCGGACAAGCCGCCTACGCGGCCGCCAACGCCTACCTCGACGCACTGGCGACCCGCCGCCGAGGACAAGGGCGCGCCGCGACAGCGGTCGCCTGGGGCCCGTGGGCCGGGGGCGGCATGGCCGCCGGCGCGGCGGGCGACTACCTGGCCCGGCGCGGCCTGCGGCCCATGCCGCCAGAACCCGCCGTCGCCGCCCTCGACCAGGCCGTCGGCACCGGCCTGCCCTGCGTCACCGTCGCCGACGTCGACTGGGCCCGCTTCACCCCGGCCTTCACCGCCGCCCGGCCCAGCCCCCTGTTCGGCGAACTTCCAGGAGCCGCAGAGGAAACCCCCGCGCAGGACGGGCCAACCGACCTGGCCAAGCGGCTCGCCGCGGCGCCAGCGGCCGACCGGGAGCGGGCGCTGCTCGACCTGGTTCGCACCAACGCCGCGGCCGTGCTCGGCCACGACGGGACGGCCGCCGTCCCCGCCACCACCCCGTTCACCGACCTGGGCTTCGACTCGCTCACCGCGGTCGCCCTGCGCAACCGGGTCGCCGACGCCACCGGACTGCACGTGTCCTCGGCACTGGTCTTCGACTACCCGACCCCGCTTGCCCTCGCCGCGTATCTCGGCGAAGAACTCGCGGCCGACAGCGCTGCCGACGGTGACCCCGGCGAGGACGCCGTCCGGCTGGCGCTCGCCGCCGTCCCGCTGTCGCGGTTCCGCGACGCCGGGGTGCTCGACGTGATGCTGCGCCTTGCCGGGCTCGCAGGCGACGCGCCAGACGATCGCGGTGGCCAGGCGGACTCGGCTGACTCGGCTGACTCACTCGACCTGATGGACCTCGACGCGCTGATCCAGACCGCGCTCGACACCCACGACTCCTGACGCACCCGATGACTCGGAGCAGAACCATGACCACACGCGAGGAACGGACCGTCGAAGCCCTGCGCGCGTCTCTCAAAGAGACCGAGCGGCTCCGGGAGCAGAACCGGCGTCTCACCGCCGCCGCCAGCGAGCCCATCGCGATCGTCGGCACCGGCTGCCGGCTCCCCGGCGGCGTTGCCGGGCCCGATGACCTCTGGCGGCTCGTCGCCACCGGCGGCGACGCGGTCACCGCCTTCCCCACCGACCGAGGCTGGGACACCGGACCGGCCGCGTACGCCAAGGTCGGCGGGTTCATCGACCACGCAACCGGCTTCGACGCCGGCCTGTTCGGGATCTCCCCTCGCGAGGCCACCGCCATGGACCCGCAACAGCGGGTGCTGCTTGAGGTGGTCTGGGAAACCCTGGAACGGGCCGGAATTGCCCCGGACGCGTTGCGGGGCAGCAGGACCGGGGTGTTCGTCGGCGCCTCCGACTCCGGCTACGGCGCCGGTTCCGACGTGCCGGCCGAACTGGCGGGGCACGCGCTGACCGGGACCGCGAACAGCGTGATCTCCGGGCGGGTGGCGTACGCGTTCGGGCTGGAGGGTCCTGCGGTCACTGTGGACACCGCGTGCTCGTCGTCGTTGGTGGCGCTGCACATGGCGGTGCAGGCGCTGCGGGCCGGGGAGTGTGACGCCGCGGTGGTCGGCGGTGTCACGGTCATGCCGTCGCCGTCCACCTATGCCGAGTTCGCCCGGCAGGGCGGCATCGCGGCGGACGGGCGGTGCAAGTCGTTCGCCGCCGCGGCCGACGGGACCGGCTGGGCCGAGGGTGTTGCGGTGCTGCTGGTGCGGCGGCTGTCCGACGCCGTGCGCGATGGCCGTGAGGTGCTGGCGGTGGTGCGCGGCTCTGCGGTCAACTCCGACGGCGCGTCCAACGGCCTGACCGCGCCCAACGGGCCGTCCCAGCAACGGGTCATCCGCGCCGCGCTGGCCAGCGCCCGACTCGCCCCCGCCGAGGTCGACCTGGTCGAGGGACACGGCACGGGCACCCGGCTCGGCGACCCGATCGAGGCGTCGGCGTTGCTGGCCACGTACGGGAAGGACCGGTCCGAGCCGCTGTGGCTGGGGTCGCTGAAGTCCAACATCGGGCATACCCAGGCGGCGTCCGGCCTGGCCGGTGTCATCAAGACGGTCATGGCGCTGCGTCACGGCGTTCTGCCCAAAACCCTGCACGTCGACAGCCCCACCCCAGGCGTCCCGTGGTCGCGCGGCGCGGTGTCCCTGCTGACCGAGGCCCGCGACTGGACCGTGGCCGACCGTCCGCGCCGGGCAGGCGTGTCCGCGTTCGGGGTCAGCGGCACCAACGCGCACGTCATCATCGAAGAGGCACCGGCAGGCGAGGCGGCGGAGCCCGCTGCCGAGACTGTTCCGTGGGAGACCGTGCCGTTGGTGGTGTCGGCCCGGTCGGCGGCCGCGCTGGGCGAGTTGGTGGAGTCTGTCCTGGCGCTGCCCGACCCGGTCGACGTCGGGTTCTCGTTGGCGACGACCCGGGCGCGGTTGGCGCACCGTGCCGTGCTGATCGGGGACAACCGGGTCAGCGGAGTCGACACCGGCGGGCAGACGGCGTTCCTGTTCACGGGTCAGGGTTCGCAGCGGGTGGGGATGGGTCGGGAACTGTATGGGGTGTTCCCGGTTTTCGCTCAGGCGTGGGATGAGGTGTGTTCGCGGTTCGATCGGGTTCCGGTTGATGACGAGGTGTTGTTGAACCGGACGGATGGTGCGCAGGCCGCGATCTTCGCGCTTGAGGTCGCTCTGTTCCGGTTGTTGGAGTCGTGGGGCGTCCACCCGGACTTCCTGTTGGGGCACTCGATCGGTGAGATCGCGGCCGCGCATGTGGCCGGGGTGCTGTCTCTGGATGACGCCTGCACATTGGTGGCGGCGCGTGGTCGGTTGATGGCCGCTTTGCCGTCTGGTGGGGCGATGTTGGCGGCTGAGGTGTCCGAAGTGGACGTTCCGGCCGGTGTTGATGTTGCTGCGGTGAACAGTGCGACCTCTCTTGTGGTGTCGGGGACTGTGGAGGAGATCGCGGCGCTGGAAGAGCGGTGGCGTGCCGAGGGCCGTCGGGTCAAGCGTCTCGTTGTGTCGCATGCGTTCCACTCGAAGCTGATGGAGCCGATGCTCGCCGGGTTCGCTCAGGTGGCGGAGTCGTTGTCCTACAACGAGCCCCGGATTTCGTTGCCGGGTGCGGTGACCGATCCGGCGTACTGGGTGCGGCAGGTCCGCGACACCGTGCGGTTCGCCGACGGCGTGCGGACGTTGGTCGCCGACGGCGTGACGACGTTCCTCGAGCTTGGCCCGGACGGGGCGCTCTCGGCCCACGTCGACAACGCCTATCCGCTGCTGCGCCGCGGCCGTGACGAGGTCGGCGCCGCGCTGGCCGCGGTGGCGGGCGCGCATGTCCGGGGCGTTGACGTCGACTGGGCGCGGTTCGCGCCAGGGGGCAGGCGGGTGCCCCTGCCGACCTATCCGTTCCAGCGTGCCCGGTACTGGATCGACCCGCCCGCGCCAGGCGACCCGGTCGAGGGGCGGTTCTGGAACGCTGTCGAGTCCGGTGACGCCGCCACCGTGGCCGAGACCATCGGCGTCGCGCCGGACGGCCTGGACGGGGTCGTCGGGGCGCTGTCCGCGTGGCGGCGGGGCCGCCGCGACCGGTCCCTTGTGGACGGTTGGCGGTACCGGGTCGTATGGGAGCCGGTCGAGCGGCAGGCGGGGACGCTGTCCGGCTCATGGCTCGTCGTCGGCTCGGGTGGGGACGATGTCGTCGCCGCACTGCGGGCCGGTGGCGCCGACGTGGTCACCGCCGACCGGCCCGAGGCCGGTGACTGGGCCGGCGTGGTGTCCCTGTTGGACGCCGAGGGAACGGTCGCGCTGATCAAGGCCGGTCTCGGTGGCCGGGTGTGGGCGGTGACCAGGGACACGGTGCACCGTCCTGACGGTGCGTTGGTGTGGGGGCTGGGCCGGGTTGTCGCGCTGGAGCTGCCGGAGCGGTGGGGCGGGTTGGTTGATCTGCCCGAGGTGCTTGATGACGTTTCCGGGGCGGCGTTTGTCGGTGTGCTGGCGGATGGCCGTGAGGATCAGGTTGCGGTAACTGACAACGGGGTGCTGGCCCGTCGTTTGGTGCGGGCGCCGTCGGTGGACGCTGCGGGCGAGTGGCGGCCGTCTGGTCCGGTGTTGGTGACGGGTGGGACTGGTGGTTTGGGTGCGCATGTGGCGCGGTGGTTGGCTGGGCGTGGTGCGCGGCAGCTGGTGCTGGCGAGTCGGCGTGGCTTGGAAGCGCCGGGTGTTGCTGAGTTGGTCGCGGAGTTGGCCGGGCTTGGTACCGAGGCTGTGGTCGTGGCATGCGATGTGTCTGATCGGGAGTCTTTGGCGGGGGTGCTTGCTGAGTATCCGGTGACGGCTGTGGTTCATGCCGCGGGTGTGGATCGGCCGGGGCGGGTTGCGGATCTTTCTGGGTCCGAGTTCGCGGATGGTGTGGCGGCGAAGGTGTTGGGGGCGCGGTATCTGGATGAGTTGTTGCCGGATGCTGAGGCGTTTGTGTTGTTTTCTTCTATTGCCGGGGTCTGGGGTAGTGGTGGGCAGGGGGTGTATTCGGCGGCGAATGCGTATGTGGATGCGTTGGCTGAGGATCGGCGGGGTCGTGGGTTGGTGGCGACGTCGGTGGCGTGGGGGCCGTGGGCCGGGGCGGGCATGCTCGGCGATGCCGACGGTGCGGCCGAGTATTTCCGTAGCCGTGGTCTGAATGCCATGAGTCCGGCGTTGGCGGTGTCCGCGTTGGCGGCGGCCGTTGATGGTGGCGAGACCTGTGTGACTGTGGCTGATGTTGACTGGGAGCGGTTCGCTGCCGCGTTCACCACCAGCAGGCCAAGCCCACTGCTCACCCACCTCGCACCCGCCGCGCCGGCACCCGTGGATGAGCAAGTCGGCGCGTGGGCTGGACTCACCGGGGACGAGCGCCGTCGCGCCATCGCCGACACGGTGCGCGCCGAGGTCGGCGCGGTCCTCGGACACGACGACCCGGCCGCGGTCGAGCCTGACCGGTCTTTCCGTGATCTCGGGTTTGATTCGCTCACCGCGGTTGAGTTGCGGGACCGGTTGGTCGCGGCGACCGGGTTGTCGCTGCCGGCGAGCCTGGTGTTCGACTACCCGAACGTGTCCGTGCTGGTCGACCAGCTCGTCACCCGGCTGTTCGGCGGCGCCGAGGAAACAGCCGCGGTCGTTGCCGTGCCAGTGGACGACGAGCCGGTCGCGATTGTGGGTATGAGTTGTCGCTTCCCTGGCGGGGTGGATTCGCCGGAGGCGTTGTGGGAGTTGGTGCGGTCCGGTGGGGAGGTGATGGGTCCGTTCCCGGTGGACCGGGGTTGGGATCTTGACGCGTTGTTCGCCGATGATCCGGACGCCACGGGTACTTCTTACGTTCGGGTGGGTGGTTTCCTGTCCGACGCGGCTGATTTCGACGCCGGGTTGTTTGGGGTTTCGCCGCGTGAGGCTGTGGCGATGGATCCGCAGCAGCGGTTGTTGTTGGAGGCTACGTGGGAGGTGTTCGAGCGGGCGGGGATTGATCCGCGTTCGCTCAAGGGCAGCCGTACGGGCGTTTTCGCGGGCACCAACGGACAGGACTACACCCGGCTGACCCTGCTCAACGCCGAAGCGCTCGAAGGGCACGTCAGTACCGGGGCCGCCGCGAGTGTCATGTCCGGGCGGATCTCCTACGTGTTCGGGCTGGAGGGCCCGGCCGTCACTGTGGACACCGCGTGCTCGTCGTCGTTGGTGGCGTTGCATTTGGCCGCTCAGGCGCTGCGGGCCGGTGAGTGCTCGCTGGCCGTCGCGGGCGGTGTGACGGTGATGGCGACGCCCGGCGCGTTCGTGGAGTTCAGCCGCCAGCGGGGATTGGCGGCGGACGGGCGGTGCAAGCCGTTCTCCGCTGAGGCGGACGGGACCGCCTGGTCCGAAGGCGTTGGTGTGCTGTTGGTCGAGCGGCTGTCGGACGCGGTGCGCAACGGGCACAAGGTGCTCGCGGTGGTGCGGGGTTCCGCGGTCAACCAGGACGGTGCGTCGAACGGGTTGACCGCGCCGAACGGGCCGTCGCAGCAGCGCGTGATCCGGGCCGCGCTGGCCAACGCCGGGCTGGAAGCCAGCGACGTCGACGTGGTCGAGGCGCATGGCACCGGGACGCGGCTTGGGGACCCGATCGAGGCACAGGCGATCCTGGCCACCTACGGGCAGGACCGGGACGTGCCGCTCTGGTTGGGGTCGGTGAAGTCCAACCTCGGGCACACGCAGGCCGCGGCAGGCGTCGCCAGCGTGATCAAGATGGTCATGGCCATGCGGGCGGGCACGCTGCCGGCGTCGCTGCGGGCCGACGCGCCGTCGCAGCACGTGGACTGGTCGGCTGGCGCGGTCGCACTGCTCGCCGAGGCGCGGGACTGGCCCGCGGAAGACCGGAGCCGGCGGGCGGGGGTGTCGTCGTTCGGGATGAGCGGCACCAACGCGCACGTGATCATCGAGCAGCCGCCGGCCGTCGAGGTGGCGCCCCCCGGCGGGGACGTGGCGGACGCGCCGCTGCCGGTCTCCGCGCACACCGCGGCCGCGCTGGGCGACCAGGTCGCGCGGGTACGCGAGTTCCTTGAGGTGGCCGACCTGCGGTGTGTGGACGTCGGCTTCTCCCTGGCGACGACCCGTGCGCGGTGGGCACACCGGGCGGTGCTGGTCGGTGGGGCCACGGTCACGGGGTCGGTGGTCGACGGCGGTCTGGCGTACTTGTTCACCGGTCAGGGTTCGCAGCGGGTGGGGATGGGCCGGGAACTCTACGAGGCGTTCCCGGTTTTTGCTGCTGCGTGGGATGAGGTGTGTTCGCGGTTCGATCGGGTGCCAGTCGATGACGAGGTGTTGTTGAACCGTACGGATGGCGCCCAGGCCGCGATCTTCGCGCTTGAGGTCGCTCTGTTCCGGTTGCTGGAGTCGTGGGATGTCCACCCGGATTTCTTGCTGGGGCACTCGATCGGTGAGATCGCGGCGGCGCATGTGGCTGGGGTGTTATCTCTGGATGACGCCTGCACACTGGTGGCTGCCCGTGGTCGATTGATGGCCGCATTGCCGTCTGGTGGGGCGATGTTGGCGGCTGAGGTGTCCGAAGAGGACGTTCCGGCCGGTGTTGATGTTGCTGCGGTGAACAGCCCGACTTCTCTTGTGGTGTCGGGGACTGTGGAGGAGATCGCGGCGTTGGAGGAGCGGTGGCGGTCGGAAGGCCGTCGCGTCAAGCGTCTTGTTGTGTCGCATGCGTTCCACTCGAAGCTGATGGAGCCGATGCTGGCCGAGTTCGCTGAGATCGCGGAGTCGTTGTCTTATAGCGAGCCGGTGATTTCGTTGCCGGGTGCGGTGACGGATCCGGCGTATTGGGTGCGGCAGGTGCGGGACACCGTCAGGTTCGCCGACGGGGTCGCCGCGTTGCGGGAGCAGGGCGTGGCCACCTTCCTGGAGGTAGGGCCGGATCCGGTGTTGTCCGCGCACGTCGAGGGCTCTGTGCCGTTGTTGCGGCGTGGCCGGGACGAGGCGGGCACGGTGTTCGCCGCTCTTGGCGCGGCCTGGACGCGGGGTGTCGAGGTTGACTGGAGCGCGGTGTACGGGACCTGGGACGCACGGGTCGTGGACGTGCCGACCTACGCGTTCCAGCGCCAGCGGTACTGGGCCGCCGTCCAGGAACCCCTGCTCGGCGCGGCCGTTCCGCTGGCGACCGGGGACGGGATTGTCCTCACCGGACGGTTGTCGGTGTCGGCGCAGCCGTGGCTGGCCGACCACGTGGTGCTCGGCGAGGTCGTCGTGCCCGGCACCGCGCTGGTCGAGATGGTCCGGCACGCTGGCGACCAGACCGGACACCCCGCCGTGGACGAGCTGACCCTGGAAGTGCCGCTGACACTGCCCGCCCACGGCGCCGTCGACGTGCAGGTGCTGGTCACCGGCCGCGACGTGGCCGTCTACGCCCGCCCCGGCGAGACCGCCGACTGGACCCGCCACGCCAGCGGTGTCCTCGCCCCCGACGGTCTCCTCCCGGCCAGGGACGACAGCGCCTGGCCGCCAGCCGACGCCGAGCCGGTCCCGCTCGACGGCCTCTACGACGGCCTGGCCGACGCCGGTCTCCGCTACGGCCCCGGCTTCCGCGGTCTGCGGTCGGTCTGGCGGGCGGCTGGCGACGTCTTCGCCGAGGTGGTGTTGCCCGACGTCGCTACAGCGGGCGGTTTCGGCCTGCACCCGGCCCTGCTGGACACCGCCCTGCACGCGGTCGCCGCGAGCGGTCTGGCCACCGGCACCGCCCGGGTCCCGTTCTCCTGGTCCGGCGTGACCCTGCACGCCACCGGGGCCGCCGCCCTGCGGGTGCGGCTGACCCCGCTCGGCGCGGACTCCGTCGCCGTGACCGCCACCGACGGCGCTGGCGCGCCCGTCCTCACCGTCGACTCCCTGACGCTGCGGCCGGTCGCCGCGGGCCACGCACGTCCGGTCGATGACGCCCTCTTCACCGTCCAGTGGGTCCCGGCGGCCGCCGCGCCCGTGGCCGCCGACGTCGTGCACCTGACTGCGGGCAACCCGCGCGAGGTCGCGCACCGCGCGTTGGAGATCGTGCGGGAGCGGCTGGCGTCCGACACGGACACCCCGCTCGTGCTGGTGACCCGCGATGCCGTCGCCGTGGCGGCCGAGTCCGTCGACCCGGCCGCGGCGGGTGCGTGGGGTTTGGTGCGGTCGGCGCAGTCGGAGCACCCGGGTCGGTTCGTGCTGGTCGACACCGATGATCCGGAGAACGTGCCGGTCTTGGCGGGTCCTGACGAGCCGCAGGTCGCGGTCCGCGGCGGCGAGGTGCTGGTGCCGCGCCTGGTGCGGGCCACTGTTCTGCCGTTGCCTGACCATTCCGACTGGCGGCTGGACGCGGTCGAACCCGGCTCCCTTGACAACCTCGCGCCCGTCGCGGCGCCCCCGGTTCCGTTGGGACCGGGCGAGATCCGGATCGAGGTACGGGCGGCGGGCGTGAACTTCCGCGACGTGCTGATCGCTTTGGGTACCTACCCGGAGGCCGCCGAGCTGGGTTCGGAGGCGGCGGGTGTGGTGGTCGAGATCGGTGCCGCGGTGACTGACCTGGCCCCGGGTGACCGGGTGTTCGGTCTGGTCTCGGGTGGTTTCGGGCCACGTGCGGTGGCGGACCGCAGGTTGGTGGCGCCGATGCCCGCGAACTGGTCGTTCGCTGAGGCGGCGTCGGTGCCGATGGCGTTCCTGACGGCTTTTTACGCTCTTGTGGATCTCGCGGGTTTGCGGGCGGGTGAGTCGGTGCTGGTGCACGCCGCCGCGGGCGGGGTCGGTATGGCGGCGACTCAGGTGGCCCGCCACCTCGGCGCCCGGGTCTTCGGCACCGCGAGCCCTGCGAAGTGGGCCGCCACCGGTCTGCCCGTCGAGCGGCTGGCGTCGTCCCGGGACACCGGGTTCGCGGAGAAGTTCGAGCCGGTGGACGTCGTGTTGAACTCACTGACCGGCGAGTTCATCGACGCCTCCCTGCGACTGCTCCGGCCGGGCGGCCGGTTCGTCGAGATGGGCAAGGCCGACCTGCGTGCGCCGGATGGTGTTGGGTATCGGGCGTTCGACCTCAGCGAGGCCGGGCACGACCGCCTCCAGGAGATGCTGCTCGACCTGCTGGCCCTGTTCGGCAGCGGCGCGCTCCGCCTCCCTCCCGTCCGTGCGTGGGACGTGCGCGACGCCACGGCGGCCTTCCGGTTTTTGGGGCAGGGCAAGAACATTGGCAAGAACGTGCTGACGATGCCGCGCACGCTCGACCCCGAAGGCACGGTTCTGATCACCGGCGGCACTGGTGCGCTCGGTTCACTTCTTGCTGAGCATCTGGTCACCACACACGGAATCCGGCATCTGGTTCTGCTGAGTCGCAGCGGTGGTGAGGTTCCCGATCTGGACGCGGACGTGCGGGTGGTCGCCTGTGACGTGTCCGATCGGGACGCTGTGGCGGCTGTGCTGGCGGGTGTTCCGGTTGAGCATCCGTTGACGGGGGTGGTGCATGCGGCGGGTGTGGTGGACGACGGTCTGGTCGAGTCGTTGACGCCTGAGCGGATCGACACTGTCTTCAGGCCGAAGGTCGACGCGGCCCTCGCGCTGCACGATCTCACCCTGGACCTTGACCTGGCCGTGTTCGCCCTCTACTCCTCGGCGTCGGCCGTGTTCGGCACCCCGGGGCAGGCCAACTATGCGGCTGCCAACGCGGTGTTGGACGGGCTCGCGCACCAGCGCCGTGCCGCCGGCCTGCCCGCCGTCTCCCTGGCGTGGGGGTTGTGGGAGCGGGCCAGCGGTATCAGCGGCGGTTTGAGCGCGGTCGACAAGACGCGCCTTGGCCCTGCACTGTCCGATGTGGACGGTTTGGCCCTGTTCGATCTGGCTCACCGCACCGGTCATGCCCACGTCGTCCCCGCCCGTCTTGGCACGATCCCGCCCGATCGTGTCCCGCCGCTGCTGCGTGCCCTTGTCCGATCCGCCCCGAAACGCGCGGTCGCCGCGGCGGGCGCCGACGGTGGCCTCGCCGAGCGGCTCGCGGGCAAGACGCCCGAGGACGTCCGGCGCCTGCTGACCGACCTGGTCCGCGCCGATGCGGCCGCCGTCCTCGGACACGGCTACGTCGACGCGATCGAACCAGGGCGCGCGTTCTCCGAACTCGGTTTCGATTCCCTGACCGCAGTCGAGTTGCGCAACCGGCTCGGTGCGGCGACCGGGCTGCGGTTGTCCGCGACCGTCGTGTTCGACCATCCGACCCCCGAGGCGCTCGCCGAGCGGCTGCGCACCGGGCTTCTCGGCGACACAGCGCACCCGGCCGCGCGCACCGGCATCGGGGCCGCCCCCGACAACGACCCGGTCGTGATCGTCGGCATGAGCTGCCGCTTCCCAGGCGGGGTGTCCTCGCCTGAGGACCTCTGGCGGCTCGTCGACGCGGGAGGCGACGCCGTCGGCGCGTTCCCGGCCGACCGCGGCTGGGACCTCTCCGCCCTCACCGGGGCGCGGGCGGGCAGCCGGACCGGGGAGGGCGGGTTCGTCCACGACGCCGGCGACTTCGACGCCGACCTCTTCGGTATCTCGCCCCGCGAGGCCCTGGCGATGGACCCGCAGCAGCGGCTCCTGCTGGAGGCCGCGTGGGAGGTGTTCGAGCGGGCCGGGATCGCGCCCCTGTCGCTGCGTGGCACCCCCGTCGGCGTGTTCGTCGGCGCGGCCAACTCGCTCTACGGGCTCAGCGGGGAGATCCCGGACGAGGTCGCCGGCCTGTCACTGACGGGCACGTCCACCAGCGTCGCCTCCGGCCGCATCGCCTACACCTTCGGCCTGGAGGGACCGGCCATCACCGTCGACACGGCGTGCTCGTCGTCGCTGGTCGCCCTGCACCTCGGCGTCCAGTCACTGCGTTCTGGCGAATGCTCGATGGCCTTGGCTGGCGGCGTGAACGTCATGGCCACCCCCGGCATCTTCACTGAGTTCACCCGGCAGAACGGTGTCGCCGCCGACGGCCGCTGCAAGTCCTTCGCGGCCGCCGCAGACGGGACCGGCTGGGCAGAGGGCGTGGGTCTGCTGCTGGTCGAGCGGCTGTCCGACGCGCGGCGGGGCGGCCACGACGTGCTGGCCGTTGTCGGCGGGACGGCGGTGAACTCCGATGGCGCCTCGAATGGTCTGACGGCGCCGAATGGTCCGTCGCAGCAGCGGGTCATCCGGGCGGCGTTGGACAGTGCGGGCCTGGCACCGTCCGATGTGGACGTTGTGGAGGCGCACGGTACGGGGACCGCGTTGGGTGACCCGATCGAGGCTCAGGCGGTGATTGAGACCTACGGGCAGGATCGCGACCGGCCGTTGTGGTTGGGGTCGGTGAAGTCGAACATCGGGCACGCGCAGACCGCGGCGGGTGTCGCCAGCGTCATCAAGATGGTGATGGCGCTGCGCAACGGATCGCTGCCAAGGACCCTGCACGTGGACGAGCCGTCGCAGCACATCGACTGGTCGGCTGGTGACGTCCGGCTCCTCACCGAGGCCCAGCCGTGGCAGGAGGGGGAGCGGGTCCGCCGGGCTGGTGTGTCGTCCTTCGGCGTGAGCGGCACCAACGCGCACGTGATCATCGAGGACGCGCCGCCGGCGCTGCCCGCCGCGCGGGCGGGCACCGCACCGGAGGTCGTGCCGATGGTCGTCTCGGCCAAGTCCGAGGCCGCGCTGCGCGCCCAGCTCGACCGGATCGGCGGCCTGCCAGGGCGGCCGGTCGACATCGGACACACCCTGGCCACCGCCCGCACCGTACTCGACCACCGCGCCGTGATCCTCGGCGATGACGTTGTCTCCGGGTCGGTTGAGCCTGGTGGTCTGGCGTTGTTGTTCACGGGTCAGGGTTCTCAGCGGGTGGGGATGGGTCGGGAACTGTATGGGGTGTTCCCGGTGTTCGCTGCCGCGTGGGATGAGGTGTGTTCGCGGTTTGAGCGGGTGCCGGTTGATGACGAGGTGTTGTTGAACCGGACGGATGGTGCGCAGGCGGCGATTTTCGCGTTGGAAGTGGCGTTGTTCAGGTTGTTGGAGTCGTGGGGTGTCCACCCGGACCGTCTGCTCGGTCACTCGATCGGCGAGATCGCGGCCGCGCATGTGGCGGGCGTGTTGTCGTTGGATGACGCTTGCACGTTGGTGGCTGCGCGTGGTCGGTTGATGGCCGCGTTGCCGTCCGGTGGGGCGATGCTGGCGGCGGAAGTGTCCGAAGAGGACGTTCCGGCGGGTGTTGATGTTGCTGCGGTGAACAGTGCGACTTCTCTTGTGGTGTCGGGGACTGTGGAGGAGATCGCGGCGCTGGAGGAGCGGTGGCGGTCGGAAGGCCGCCGCGTCAAGCGGCTTGTGGTGTCGCATGCGTTCCACTCGCGGTTGATGGAGCCGATGCTGGCGGAGTTCGCTGAGGTCGCGGAGTCGTTGACTTACCACGAGCCCGCGATTTCGTTGCCGGGTGCGGTGACTGATCCGGCGTATTGGGTGCGGCAGGTCCGCGACACCGTGCGGTTCGCTGACGGGGTACGGGATCTGCGCGCGGCCGGCGTACGCACGTTCGTTGAGCTGGGGCCGGATCCGGTGCTGTCGGCGCACGTCGATGGTGCTCTCCCTGCGCTGCGCCGCGGCCACGACGAGGCGCGGACCCTGCTCGGCGCCCTCGCCGCCGCCTGGACCCGAGGACTCACCGTGGACTGGGCCGCGGTGTTCGCCCCCTGGGGCGGCACCCGGACCGCCCTGCCCACCTACCCGTTCCAGCGCACCCGCTACTGGCTCGTCCCCGAACCCGCCGCGCCAGCGGCCGACCCGGCCGAGACCGAGTTCTGGGCCGCCGTCGACGCCGGCGACACGGACAAGCTCGCCGGGACGCTGCGCATGGACCCGGGGCCCGAACTCGGCGCCGTCCTCCCCGCGATCGCGTCGTGGCGGCGGGACCGGCGGGAACACTCCGCCGTCGACTCCTGGCGCTACGCCGAGGCATGGCAGCCCCTGACCGCGGATACCGGCGCGCCGCACGGCACCTGGCTGGTGGTCGGCGACGGTGCGGACGACGTGGCAGGCGCGCTGCGCGCAGCCGGGGCCGAGGTCGTCCAGTCCGCCGGGCCCGTCCCTGGCGACTGGGCAGGCGTGGTCTGCGTCGCCGACGCCACCGCCACACTGGACCTGCTGCGCTCTGACCTGCCCGGCCCCGTCTGGGCCGTCACCCGGGGCGCGGTCTCGGTCGGCGCGGCCGACCCCGTCACCAGTCCCGACGCCGCCACGGTGTGGGGGATCGGACGGGTAGCCGCGCTGGAGGCGGCCGACCGATGGGGCGGGCTGGTCGACCTCCCGGCCGTTCTCGACCCGGCCACCGGCTCCCGGTTCGCCGCCGTGCTCACCGGCACCGAGGACCAGGTCGCGGTGCGCGGCAGCGGCACCTTCGGACGCAGGCTCCGGCCCGCGCCAGCACCGGCCGCCGACACCGCCTGGACTCCTTCTGGCGCGGTACTCGTCACGGGTGGCACCGGCGCACTGGGCGTCGAGACCGCACGCTGGCTCGCCGGCCGAGGCACCCCCAAGATCGTGCTGGCCTCCCGCCGGGGCGGCGCGGTGCCACGGGAACTCGCCGACCTCGGTGCGGAGGTGGTCGTCGCCGCCTGCGACGTCGCCGACCGCGACGCGCTCGCCGCGCTGCTGGCCGAACACCCCGTCACCGGCGTCGTCCACGCCGCCGGTGTCGCGGACATGACCCCGCTGGCCGACCTGTCCACCGACGGGTTCGCCACCGCGACCCGAGCCAAGACGCTCGGGGCCGCACACCTGGACGAGCTCCTGCCCGACGCGGACCTGTTCGTGCTGTTCTCGTCCATCGCGGGCATCTGGGGCAGCGGCGGACAAGCCGCCTACGCCGCCGGGAACGCCTTCCTCGACGCCATCGCCCGCACCCGCCGGGCTGCCGGGCGCGCCGCCACCGCGGTCGCCTGGGGGCCGTGGGCCGGGGCGGGCATGGCCGTCAACGACGGCGCCGCCGACTACCTCGCCCGCCGCGGCCTGACCGGACTGCGACCCGACCTCGCGCTGACCGCGCTCGGCAGGGCCGTGGACTCCGGCGAGGCCTGCGTGACCGTGGCCGACGTCGCGTGGGACCGGTTCGTCCCGGCCTTCACCGCCGTCCGCCCGAGCCCGCTGCTCACCGAGCTCGCCCCCCAGCCCGCCGCCGGCCAGTTCGCAGGCGTCCCCGATGGCCGGCTGACCGACGTGGCAGAGGTCGGGGTCGTGCTCGACCTCGTTCGCACCAACGCCGCGGCCGTGCTCGGCCACCCCGACGGCACCATCGTCGACCGGAACCGGGCCTTCACCGACCTCGGTTTCGACTCCCTCACGGCCGTCGAACTGCGCGATCGGCTCGCCGCGGCCACCGGGCTCACCCTGCCCGGCAGCCTGGTGTTCGACCACCCGTCGGCGGCGGCGCTCAGCGCACACCTGCTCGCCATGCTGACCGGCACGACCACGACGGCGGACCCCGTCGCGGTCCGCGCCGGCACCGACGAGCCGATCGCGATCATCGCCATGAGCTGCCGGTACCCCGGCGGCGTCGCGAACCCCGACGACCTGTGGGACCTGGTCGCCGCCGGCGCCGACGCGATCTCCGGGTTCCCCACCGACCGCGGCTGGGACCTCGCCCCGCGCGACTACACCCCCGTCGGCGGGTTCGTGCATGACGCCACGACGTTCGACGCGGCGATGTTCGGGATCTCCCCCCGCGAAGCCACCGCGATGGACCCGCAGCAGCGGCTCGTCCTCGAGGCGTCGTGGGAGGTGGTCGAGCGGGCTGGCATCGACCCGCACGCGCTGCGCGGCAGCCGGACCGGCGTGTTCGTCGGCGCGTCGCACTCGTTCTACGGGACGGCCCAGAGTCACGGTGCCGGCGCCGAACAGGAAGGGCACTTCCTGACCGGCACCGCCAACAGCGTGCTGTCCGGACGCGTCGCCTACACCCTCGGTCTCGAGGGACCGGCGGTCACCATCGACACGGCCTGCTCGTCGTCGCTGGTCGCCCTGCACTGGGCGGCGACGGCGCTGCGCTCCGGCGAGTGCGACCTCGCGGTCGCTGGCGGGGTGGCCGTGCTCGCCACCCAGGCCGGGTTCGCCGAGTTCGCCCGCCAGGGCGGCCTCGCCGCCGACGGCCGGTGCAAACCCTTCGCCGATGCCGCCGACGGCACCGGCTGGTCAGAGGGCGTCGGCCTCCTGCTCGTCGAGCGGCTCTCCGACGCCAAGCGCAACGGCCACCACATCCTGGCGGTCCTGCGCGGCTCCGCCGTCAACTCCGACGGCGCCTCCAACGGGCTCACCGCGCCCAACGGCCCGGCCCAGCAGCGCGTGATCCGCGCCGCGCTGGCCGTCGCCGGACTCGAACCGTCCGATGTGGACGTCGTGGAGGCGCACGGCACCGGCACCGCCCTCGGCGACCCCATCGAGGCGACCGCGGTGCTCGCCGCCTACGGGCAGGAGCGCGAACACCCCCTGTGGCTGGGGTCGCTCAAGTCCAACATCGGCCACACCCAGGCCGCGTCGGGCGTGGCTGGCGTGATCAAGATGGTGCAGGCCATGCGCCACGAGTCGCTCCCGGCCACTCGCCACGTCGACACGCCGAGCAGGCACGTCGACTGGACCTCCGGCGCCGTCGAACTCCTCACCGACGCCCGGCCATGGCCACACACCGGCCGACCACGCCGGGCGGGGGTGTCCTCCTTCGGCATCAGCGGAACCAACGCGCACGTCGTCATCGAGGAACCCCAGCACCAGCCGGGGAACACCACACCGGCGGCGATCCCGCCCGTGGTGCCCTGGGTCCTGTCCGCCAGAAGCGACGCCGCCCTGCGCGCCCAGGCCGACCGCCTGCGCTCGCACCCGGCGGCCGACCCGGGGCACACCGGCTGGTCGCTCGCCGCGACCAGGGCCGGGCTCGAACACCGTGCGGTCGTGCTCGGCGTCGACCACGCCGAGCTGACCGACGCCCTCTCCGCTGTGGCCGCGGGCGCGGGGACCCCGCGCGGCGCGGTCGCGGAGGGCAAGGTGGCGTTCCTGTTCACCGGACAGGGTTCCCAGCGTGCCGGGATGGGGCGTGAACTGCACGCCGCCTTCCCCGTGTTCGCCGACACCGTCGACCAGATCTCGGCGCGTGTCGGCGGCATCGCCTGGGACGACCAGGACCGGCTCGACCAGACACAGCACGCGCAAGCGGCGCTGTTCGCCGTCGAGGTCGGTCTGTTCCGGCTGCTGGAGTCCTGGGGTCTCACCCCGGACGTGCTGCTCGGCCACTCCATCGGCGAGCTCGCGGCCGCGCACGTCGCCGGGGTGCTGTCCCTTGACGACGCCTGCGCGCTCGTGTCCGCCAGAGGACGGCTGATGCAGGCCCTGCCGCCGGGCGGGGCGATGCTCGCCATCGAGGCCAGTGAGGCCGAGGTGGTCGAGTTGCTGCCCGTCGGCGCGGACCTCGCCGCCGTCAACGGGCGCGACGCCGTCGTCGTCTCCGGTGACGAGCACGCGATCGCCAGGGTGGCGGCGTTGTGGGAGGGCCGCCGGGTCAAGCGGCTCGCGGTCTCCCACGCCTTCCACTCGCACCGCATGGATCCCATGCTCGCCGAGTTCGCCGCGGTCGCCGCCACCCTCACCTTCCACCGGCCCCGCATCACGCTGGTCACCACCGGCGGTGACGTCAACGGCGACGTCACTGACCCTGGCTACTGGGTGCGCCAGGTCCGCGACACCGTCCGGTTCGCCGACGGGGTACGGCGCCTGGCCGAGGAGCACGTCACCACCACCGTCGAACTCGGACCGGACGCCGTGCTGTCCGCCATGGTCGACGGGGCGGTGCCCGCGCTGCGGCGCGGCCGTGACGAGGTCCGCACGGTCCTCGCCGCAGCCGGGGCGGCCTGGGTGCGCGGCGCCGAGGTCGACTGGACCCGGCTGTTCCCCGGCGGGAAGCCCGTCGACCTGCCCACCTACGCCTTCCAACGCGAGCGCTACTGGCTGCCTGGCGCGACCCGCACCGACGACTCCTGGCGCTACCGCGCCGCATGGCAGTCCCTGCCCGACACCCAGGGCACGCTGACCGGCACCTGGCTCCTGGCCGGACCCGCCGACCCGGCCCTGCGTGCGGCACTCCAGGCGGGTGGCGCGGACGTCGTCGAGTCCACTGTGGACACCATCCCCACCGGACCGTTCAGCGGAGTCCTCGCCACCACGTCCCTCGCCGACACCGTGACCCTGGTGCAGGCGCTTGGCGAGGCGGGCATCGACGCGCCGCTGTGGTGCGCGACCAGGGGGGCGGTGGCCGTCGGCACGACCGACCCGGCACCCGACCCCGACCAGGCCGCCGTGTGGGGCCTCGGCCGTGTCGCCGCACTCGAGCTGCCGCACCGCTTCGGCGGGCTGGTCGACCTGCCGGCCGAACTCGACCCCGTGACCGAGGGCAGGCTCGCGGCGGTGCTGTCCGGCTCGGTCGAGGACCAGGTCGCCCTGCGGCGGTCCGGGGTCTTCGGCAGGCGGATGGAACCGGCCGGGCCCGCGCCGTCGGGACCCGCCTGGACCCCGACCGGGCCGGTACTGGTGACCGGCGGGACCGGCGCCATCGGCGCCGAGGTCGCCGCCTGGCTGGCAGGGCGCGGCGTGCCCAAGCTGGTGCTGGCCAGCCGATCCGGGCCCGACGCCCCCGGCGCGGCCGACCTGGTCGCCCGCCTCGCCGACCTCGGCGCCACCGCGGTCGTCGCGGCCTGCGACGTCGCAGACCGGGACGCCCTCGCCGCGCTGCTGGCCGAACACCCGGTGACCGGCGTCGTCCACGCGGCCGGCGTCGTCGCCGACGGCGTGCTCGACACGCTCACCCCCGGCCGGCTCGCCGAAGTGTTGCGCGCCAAGGCAGACGCCGCGTCGGCGCTCGACGACCTGGCGGGCGAGGTGGACCTGTTCGTGGTCTTCTCCTCGTTGGCTGGCACGGTCGGCAGTCCCGGCCAGGCCGGCTACGCCGCCGCCAACGCCTGGCTCGACGCGCTGGTCGAGCGCCGTCGCGCCGAGGGCAAAGCGGGCACCGCCGTCGCCTGGGGGTCCTGGGCCGGCGGCGGCATGGCCGCCGCAGACGGACTGGCCGACCGCCTCCGCCGCGGCGGAGTGCGGCCGATGAGCCCGGAGGCGGCCCTGGCCGCCCTGGCCGCCGCCATCGACAGCGGTGAAGGCCCGCTCCTGGTCGCCGACATCGACTGGACGCGCTTCGCCGAGGGCTTCACCGCCGCCCGGCCCAGCCCGCTGCTGGCCAGTCTCGTGGCGACCAGGCCGGAATCCGCCGATGACGGCTGGCGTGCCCGGCTGGCCCGGTTCGCGCCAGCCGACCGCGGACGGGCCGTGCGGGACCTGGTGCGCGGCACGGTCGCCGCGGTGCTCGGCCACGGCTCACCCGCCGAGATCGAGGACGGCAAGGCGTTCCGTGACCTTGGCTTCGACTCGCTGACCGCCGTCGAACTGCGCAACCTGCTCGGCGCGGCCACCGGCCTGACCCTGTCCGCCGGGCTGGTCTTCGACCACCCGACCCCGGTCGCCGTCGCCGACCACCTCGTCGACCTGCTCGCCGACACCGAACCGGTCGCCGCGTCATCCCCGGCGGGCAGTCACCGCGAGGATGACGGGGACCCGGTCGCGATCGTCGCCATGAGCTGCCGCTTCCCCGGCGGGGTGTCCTCGCCGGAGGAGTTGTGGGAGCTGGTCAGGACCGGGGTGGACGCCATGGCCCCGTTCCCGGTCGACCGCGGCTGGCCGCTGGACACCCTGCACGACGACGACCCCGATCGCCCCGGCACCACCTACGCCAGGGAAGGCGGCTTCCTCGCGGACGCGGGTGGCTTCGACGCCCGCCTCTTCGGGATCTCCCCGCGCGAGGCCCTGGCCATGGATCCGCAGCAGCGGCTCCTGCTGGAGGCCTCGTGGGAGGCGTTCGAGCGGGCCGGTATCGACCCTCGGTCCGTGCGCGGCGACCGCGTCGGCGTCTTCGCGGGCACCAACGGGCAGGACTACCTCGGCCTGCTGCTCAACTCCGACACCGGTCTCGACGGCCACCTGGGCACCGGCAACGCCGCCAGTGTCCTGTCCGGCCGCGTCTCCTATGCCTTCGGCCTGTCCGGACCGGCCATGACCGTCGACACCGCCTGCTCGTCGTCCCTGGTCGCCCTGCACCTGGCCGTCCAGGCGCTGCGGCGCGGCGAGTGCACGCTCGCCATGGCCAGTGGCGTGACGGTGATGTCGACACCTGCCGCGTTCATCGAGTTCAGCCGCCAGCGTGGGGTGGCGCCGGACGGGCGGTGCAAGCCGTTCGCGGCGGCGGCCGACGGCACCGGCTGGGGTGAGGGGGTCGGCGTGCTGCTGGTGGAGAAGCTGTCCGACGCCCGCCGCAACGGGCACCCGGTCCTGGCGGTGGTGCGCGGGTCGGCGGTCAACTCCGACGGCGCGTCCAACGGGCTCACCGCCCCGAACGGACCCGCCCAACAGCGGGTCATCCGCGAGGCGCTGGCCGACGCCCGGCTCGTCCCGTCCGAGGTGGACGCCGTCGAGGCGCACGGCACCGGCACCGCGCTCGGCGACCCGATCGAGGCGGAGGCGCTGATCTCCGCCTACGGACCGGACCGCGCCGAGCCGCTGTGGCTCGGGTCGGTCAAGTCCAACATCGGCCACACCCAGGCCGCGGCCGGGGTCGCCGGGGTGATCAAGACGGTGATGGCAATGCGGCACGGGGTGCTGCCCGCGTCCCTGCACGTGGACGCCCCGACCCCGCACGTCGACTGGTCGGCTGGCGCGGTCGCCGTCCTCACCGAGCCCCGGCCCTGGCCCGAGGCGGGCCGCCCGCGCCGGGCCGGCGTGTCGTCCTTCGGCATCAGCGGCACCAACGCCCACACGATCATCGAGGAGGTGCGGGACGAGGTAACCGCGACCCGCCAGGACAGTCCTGTCCCGGCTGTCCTGCCGCACCTGGTCTCCGCGGGCTCCGACCGGGCACTGCGCGCCCAGGCGGACCGGCTACTGAGCCGCGTCGGTGCCGAGCGGCCGGCCGACATCGCGGTGTCCCTGGCCACCACCCGCGCCGAGTTGTCCCGCCGCGCGGTGGTCCTGGCCCGCGACGCGGCCGAACTGGCGGCGGGGCTGACCGCGCTGGCAGCGGGTGCGGACGCGCCCAGCCTGGTGACCGGGCAGCCCGCGCCGGGCGGTCTGGCGTTCTTGTTCACCGGTCAGGGTTCTCAGCGTGTGGGGATGGGCCGGGAACTCTACGAGGCGTACCCGGTGTTTGCTGCCGCGTGGGATGAGGTGTGTTCGCGGTTCGAGCGGTTGCCAGTCGACGACGAGGTGTTGTTGAACCGGACCGATGGTGCGCAGGCCGCGATTTTTGCGCTTGAGGTGGCGCTGTTCAGGTTGTTGGAGTCGTGGGATGTCCACCCGGATTTCTTGTTGGGGCATTCGATCGGTGAGATCGCGGCGGCGCATGTGGCGGGTGTGTTGTCGTTGGATGACGCTTGCAGGTTGGTGGCTGCGCGTGGTCGGTTGATGGCTGCTTTGCCGTCTGGTGGGGCGATGTTGGCGGCGGAGGTGTCCGAAGTGGACGTTCCGGCCGGTGTTGACATCGCGGCGGTGAACAGTGCGACTTCTCTTGTGGTGTCGGGGACTGTGGAGGAGATCGCGGCGTTGGAGGAGCGGTGGCGGTCGGAAGGCCGTCGCGTTAAGCGTCTTGTTGTGTCGCATGCGTTCCACTCGAAGCTGATGGAGCCGATGCTGGCCGGGTTCGCTGAGGTCGCGGAATCGTTGTCCTATAACGAGCCGCTGATTTCGTTGCCGGGTGCGGTGACCGACCCGGCGTATTGGGTGCGGCAGGTGCGGGACACCGTGCGGTTCGCCGACGGGGTGGCCGCGTTGCGGGAGCAGGGAGTGACGTCGTTCCTGGAGATCGGCCCCGACACCGCGCTCGCCGCCCACGTCACCGGCGCCTCCGCCGCGCTGCGGCATGGCCGGGACGAGGCGGAGACCCTGCTGCGGGCCATCGCCGAACTGCACGTCGCAGGCGTCGGGGTCGACTGGGCCGCCATGGCAGGGGAGTGGGGCGGACGGCGGGTGCCGCTGCCGACCTACCCCTTCGACCACGAGCGGTTCTGGCCCGAGCCCGCCACGGCCGTACCGGCCGCCGGCCGGGTCGAGACCCGATTCTGGTCGGCGGTGGAGAGCCAGGACGTCGACACCGTCGCCACCACGCTGCGCCTCGGACCTGGCGACGGGCTGGCCGCCGTCCTACCCGCCCTTTCGGCCTGGCGCAAGCAGTTCCACGATCAGGCGACCACCGACCAGTGGCGCTACCGGATCACCTGGAAGCCGCTGGCCGACACCCCCGCCGCCCTCACCGGCACCTGGCTCGTGGCCACCCCGCCCGCCGGCATCGCCGACGGACCCGCCCGCGCGGTCGCCGACGCCCTGCGGGAGCGCGGGGCCGCGGTCGTGCCGCTGACCGTCGAACGACCCGATCGCGCGGCCCTGGCCGAGCGGCTGGCGCAGGCGGGCCCGGTCGACGGCGTGGTGTCGTTGCTCGCCCTGGACGAGTCTGACGGACCCGGCCTCACCAGTGGTCTCGCGGCCACCCTCGCTCTGGCGCAGGCGCTCCGCGACGCCGCCGTGGCGGCGCCGTTCTGGGTGCTCACCCGGGGCGCCGTCGGCACCGGCCCGACCGACCCGCCTGCTCACCCGCTCCAGGCGCAGGTCTGGGGCCTCGGCCGGGTGCTCGCCCTGGAGCAGCCAGCCACCTGGGGCGGTCTGGTCGACCTGCCGGACCTGCTCGACGCCCGGGCCGGAACCCGGCTCGCCGCGGTACTGGCCGGAGCGGGGGAGGACCAGGTGGCCCTGCGGTCGGCTGGGGCCATGGCCCGCAGGCTCTGCCGGGCCCCGCTCGGCGAGCCAAGCCCCGACCGGTGGACCCCGGCCGGGACCGTCCTGGTGACCGGCGGCACCGGCGCCCTCGGCGCCAAGATCGCCCGCTGGCTGGCCGAACGCGGCGCGCGGCGGCTCCTGCTCACCGCACGCGGCGGCATGGCCGCCCCTGGGGCGGCCGACCTGGTCGCTGACCTGGCCGCGCTCGGCACGACCGCCACGGTCGCCGCCTGCGACGTGGCCGACCGGGACGCCATGGCGGCACTGCTGGCCGAGCACCCGGTCAGCGCGGTGGTCCACGCGGCCGGTGTCACCTCGGCCGTCCCGGTCGCCGACACCGGAACGGACGAGTTCGCCGACGTCCTGCGTGCCAAAGTGGACGGTGCGCGCATCCTGGACGAGCTGCTGCCCGACGCCGAGGCGTTCGTGCTGTTCTCCTCCGTCGCCGCCACCTGGGGCAGCGGCGGCCAGTCCGCCTACGCCGCGGGCAACGCGTTCCTCGACGCGCTCGCCGAACAGCGCCGCGGCCGGGGCCGCGCCGCCACGTCGGTGGCGTGGGGCCCGTGGGCCGACACCGGCATGGCCGCAGACGACACCGCCCGCGAGTACCTGCGGCGGCGCGGCCTGCGGGCCCTGCCCGGCCAGGTTGCCCTTGCCGCGCTCGGCCAGGCGGTCGACGCCGGCGAGGCCTGCGTGACCGTGGCGGACGTGCGGTGGGAGCAGTTCGCCGCCGCGTTCACCCTGGTCCGGCCCAGCACGCTCGTTGACGACCTGCCAGAGGTGCGCGCCATGGCCGAGGCCGCCCACGTCGCCGAGCCAGAGCCCGACCGAGGCGAGCAGTTGCGGGACCGGCTCGCCGGCCTCGACGCCGCCGCCGAGGAGGCGGTGCTGCTGGAGCTGGTGACCGGTGCGGTCGCCGTGGTCCTCGGCCACGACGAGAGGAGCACGGTCGAACCGGACCAGCCGTTCGGCGAACTCGGGTTCGACTCGCTGACCGCCGTGGAGCTGGCCAGCCGGCTCTCCGCCGTCACCGGACTGACCCTGCCGGCGACGACCGCCTTCGACTACCCGACCGCCCGCGACCTAGCCCGGCACCTGCGCGGCGGGCTGGGCGGCGGCCGGAACGGGGTGGATGCCTTGCTGGCCGGGCTAGACGAGATGGACGAGGTGTTCGGCACGCAGGCCCCCGACGGCCTCACCAGGGCCAGGGTCGCCGTGCGGCTGCGGGCCTTCCTCGACCGGTGGGTCGACGGGCGCCCGGCCTCTGCCGGTCTCGACCTCGCAGACGAGGACGCCGACGCCGACATGCTCCGGATGATCGAACAGGAGCTGGCTACCTGAGACCCCGTACCCCGCCGATGCGGGGTACGGGTCGAGGTATCCGGGGTTAGACCGCGACGGGGGCGGGCCGTTGACTGTCTGGTTGGGACAGTGCGGGGTCCGGGTGCTCGTCCTTGGCGTGGTGCGCGGCGAGCTGGCATCCCGCGTTGCGGAACGCTTCTGCGATGCGGTGGCAGGCGTCGGTGTCGTCGAGGACGAGTCGTAGCGTGGTCTCGCTGGCGCGGTGTTCTCCAAGCGTGACCTCAACGGCGTCGTCGGGTCGGTGGAGGTAGGTCGTCACAGGACAGTCCGGTTCGATGTTCGTGTACTGGTCGGTGCGTAGGTAGGTCATTGGTGTTTCTCCCTGGTTGCGGTTGTGCTGCCGGAGGGTCGTCGCTGTGCGACTCGGGTAATCGGAGGCGCGGCATGACGTCGGTCTCCGCGTCCTGCGTGTGCCGTTCGTGTTCGACGCTCGCGAGGAGGTCGTACGCGCTGCGTTCCATCTCGTCGCAGTAGGCGCGATGGTCCGCGCACTTGCGTTCGTAGTGGCGTCCGATGAGGACGGACGCGACGACGCACCCGATCGGGAGTACGACCCAAACGAGGACAGTCACCCCGGTTCACCGGGCGCGGGCATCTCGCGCAGGACCGCGATCATGTCGCCTGCGTTCTGAATACAGCCAGTAGTCATGCTCGTCGCCTCCCTCCCCAGAGACCTATGTGTGGCTCAGGACTGAGGTGATGTAACTTCTTGTCAAGCCTGGTGGACCAAGTCTTGTACTTCGAAACTTGAATTGCAAGCTTCAACTCACGTACATACGGGTGGTCTTTGCGCGATACGCTAAGTAGCCGGAGTGCGATGTCCGAGCTTCGGCAGCGCCACCATGTCCAGGAAGGGATCGTCACGGTCATGGGTGCACCAGTCCGTACAGCTCGGAAATGGCTGCTCGGCAAGGAGATCGAGCACATGATCTCCGCGGCAGGCACGAAGCAGAAGGAGGCAGGCGCTATCATCGAGGCGGGTCCGTCTCGTATGGCCGGCCTGATCAACGGCGTCGGTGTCATCTCAGTCGGCGACCTGGAAAAGCTCGCCAACCACCTTGGCTTCAGCGACCCCGGCTACCACGCCGCGCTACTGGAGTTGCGACGCGACAACCACAAGCGTGGCTACTGGACCATGGGCTACAACCGCGCCTACAGCGAAGACATCCGACTTCTGATCGATCTTGAGAACCACGCCGACCAGATTCGGTACTGCGAGGTCGAAGTGATGCCAGGGTTGGTGCAGTGCGAGTCCTACGTCCGAGCGCTCCATGCCGACCTGCCGGATGAAGACGGCGTGACCCTGGATGACCGCGTGCAGGCCCGCCTGGCACGCCAGCAGATCTACGACAAGGCAGACCCGCCGACCGCGCACTTTGTGCTGTCCGAGTCCTGCCTCCGTCGCGTCCGGGGCGATGAAGCGGTCATGCGCGAACAGCTCGACTATCTGATCAAGCTGTCCAACCGGCCCAACATCATGGTTCAGGTGATGCCGTTCAACGCACCGCCTGGCCGCCGGTCGCCGATCGGCACGCGGTTCATCCTGCTGCACATCCCGTCGCCTGGCGCTGCCGGGCCACTGGAACTGGCGTACACGGAGGATGACGCAGAGATCCGCTACCTCGATGACAAGAAGGCTCTGGCCAAGCGTGAGCAAGCGTGGACGCGCATGTCCACGGCGGCGCTGAGCTTCGAGGAGTCCCGGACGTTCATGCGCGAAGTAGCTCGCGATTTCCAGTAGAACCCGAGTCCCCGAGGGAGTCCGCAGAGATGAGCAGTACCCGACCAACGTTCACCGTGTCCGACTTTCGCAAGGCCACCTTCAGTGAGCCAAACCAGAGCTGCGTAGAGGTTGCCCGGCGGTCCGGGTGGGCCGAGATGCGCGACTCCAAGACGGAGTTCGGAGCGGCGGACGATCACCGCCTCGTCCTCACCGAACTGGAAGGCTCGGCGCTCATCGGCGCCATAAAATCCGGCCAGCTTGACCGCTGACGACACACGCAGCCCCCGACGTCTCCGCGACGTCGGGGGCTGCCGCTCTGCTGGGACGATCTCTGACCGACACCACCGGCTGTTGGACTACGCCGAATGGGGTCTTGCATTGACGTGATCTCAACAAGATTCACGGGAGTCGGCGGTGCAACCTCTGCAGAGCTTGGCGGAAGCAGGTCAACGCGCGGCTGTGCCGCGGCGATCTTGCTGAGATCATGTCGTTGCTGTCAGTGATCAAACATTCCCTCGATCGTGTGTTCGAAACAAGCGAGGTGGGCGGGTAGAATAAAACGTATGTCGAGCTTCGTGGAAACCCCGCCCGGGTTGCCGGAGCTTGCCCGGAATCTGGTGGAGATCGTGACCCAGATACGGAAACTCCACAGCTCTGCGTTGACGGTGATCTCCGAACTTGACCAAGCCGACATCGCCCGCGCAGCGGGATATTCGAGTCTGAGCGCGCTGGTGTCGGACCTGGTGCGGATCACCCCCCGCCGGGCCTCCCGACTGATCGCCCAAGCCGGACTGGTCGCCGAGGTAGTGACACCCACCGGACACACCACTCCAGCAGTGTTGCCGTTGGTGCGTGACGCGCTCGTTGATGGCGTGTTGGATCCCGATCATGTGGACGCGATCGCCGAGACGGTGAAGAAGATCCCCGCCTGGGCGCCGGGAGACACCCCGGAACTCGTGGAGAAACACCTCGTCGAGACCGCGCGAGTGGCACCCCCGTCGGTGGTCCGTGCCCATGGTGAGACGTTGCTGGCGCGGATCGACCCGGACGGCGACCAGCCTGCGGACGAGGCGTTGGCGGAACCGAAGAACGTGTTCCGCTACCGCCGCGACCAGGCCGGCTGGATGCACTTCACCGGGAAGATCGAACCCGAAACGGCCGAAGAGTTGGACGCGATGCTGGGTGCGCTCGCGAAACCAGAAGGCCCCGCGGATGAGCGGCACCAGACTCAGCGGCTCGGTGACGCGTTTTGCGACGTGGTGCACCACGCGATCGATACACCGGACCTGCCGGCCCGGGGTGGGGAGAAGCCGCACCTCAACGCCACCATGGACTACAGCCACCTGCTGGCCGGGGTCGGCGTCGCAACCCTGGAAGGCGGCGCCCCGCTCCCTGCCGCCGCAGTACGGCGAATCGCGTGTGACTGCGGGGTCGTGCCAGTCGTGCTGGGCGGTGCGTCGGTGCCGTTGGATGTGGGCCGCACCCGCCGCCTGGTCACCCCCAAACAGCGCGTCGCGTTGACCGTGCGAGACGGCGGTTGCGCGTTTCCGAATTGTGGGCGTCCGGCCCGCTGGTCCGATGTTCACCACATCAAGAATTGGTTGGATGGCGGTGCCACCGACCTCAATAATCTCGTGCTCACGTGCCGCCGACATCACCGCATGATTCATCATTCGGAATGGGACGTCCGGATTGGTACCGACGGCCTGCCAGAATTCATTCCGCCCCGGTGGATCGACCCGCATCAGATTCCCCAACGCAATCTGCTACACCAACGCGAATAAACCCATCCAACAAACACCTCGACGGCGGAAATCACTGCCGCCGCACTGACATGATCACACCAACTTTCAGTTCAGTCGACCGTGTTCGAGGGGTGAGAACGAGTGCGGCTTAACGATGGTGTCGATCTTGCTGGGGCTGGAGACCAGGGGAACGTCAAAGTTTGTGATCTTGGTCTGAAGTCCTGGGCGTGTGGTGATGCGCGGTGTTTGTCTGGATGTGAGTGGTGGCCTCCTGCCTGCGATGATGCGGGTTACCACACCTTGCTCATCGTCCAAACGGGAGACCACCGGGCGCGGGCCGCGAAGTCCACCAATTTGTCAGGTGGCGTCGAGCGCCGGGGCGGCAACTCGAAGGAAGGCTTCGAGCGCGTCATGAGCTTCGCGGACTGCGGTAGGCCACGGCATTTGGTCTGGCTGATGTCGTCCTGCGGCTGTTCGGATCCGGTCATTCGCGACGTTGATCAGGAATGCAAGTTTGCTGATCAGTTCCTGCGCGGTGATGGCGACTGCTTCTGGACCTTCGAGTCGCACGATCTGACCGGCGTGTAATGCGTTGTCGTAGCGTATCTGAAGGTCTCTGCCGAGCGAGGTCAGTTGGCTCATCTCGTCGGGTGTCGCGGGACCGGATCCGGTGGGGAATGCCTGAGACAGCGGAGTGATCAGGTCACGTGTCTTCTCGACTCGGGACAGGAATGCGACGTAGGCTTCTCGGCGCACCTCGCGCCGCCACTTGGAGTGCTCAGCGGCGACGTGGAGCTGTTGTTGCTCGCGCTCAGCAGCATTGAACATGGTCATCCTGGGGTCCTTCGATCAGTTCGGGGCGGTCAACAGTAGACCAATGGGGTGTGACGGACAGCGCCCTCCGAAGGCGAGTGGGTCCTTGATCGGCTACCGTCCGGGAGGAGTAGCAATCGCTCGCCCAGGCCAGGCTGAACTGAGCCTCGACCCCGGTAGTCGGCGCGGCTCTGCGTCGATCGGTAGACCGTGTTCCCGCATCCGCGAGCGGCCGTGCACTTCGACCAAGAGGATCTCGACGCGCGGAGCGATGCTCGGCTAGGTCGGGCCGAGGCAGTGGTCCTCGCCGTCGAACTGCCATGGGGCGGGTTCGTCAGCGATCGGCGGGACCGGGCCTTCAAATGAATGGCGCTGTCGCTGGTTGCGTGGTCAACCAGATCGACGCGCTTCGACGCCGTCATGCTGAGTGACGAGAGCGCACGGCGTACGAGACCAAGTCAGACTTCTATACGCGGACTGAGCCTGTTGGGTAACCGATGCGTCCGTCTCCGCGATGTTCAACTATCAGAGTCGAGCTGATCAGGACGGAGACGAGCAATGGCGCAAGGGCACAGCCACGGGCTGGGCGTCGGGAACGGTAGCATCATCGATTACGGCGACGGCACCATCGAGTACAGGCAAACCGGCAAGCTGCTTCCGGCCTTCAAGGTCAACGTCGCCGACGTAACCGGCTTCTCGGTTCGCAAGGTGACGCGGCAAGACAAGAAGAATGGCGCGAGCGCATTCCAGCAAGTGCTGATCTTGCAGGGCAGCGGTACAGAACTCGCAACTTGCCCGATCAACCACGGAACTGCAGCGAAGATCGAAACGTGGATCCGAGCGCATCCGTCTTTTCGCGGGAACATCCCCCAGAACGGGCCAGGGACGGCACCGCAGAACGCGGCGCCGGTCACCATCGCAGACGAACTAACGAAGCTCGCACAACTTCGTGATGCTGGCGTGTTGTCACCTAACGAGTTCGCCCAAGCGAAGGCGAAACTGCTGGGCTAACCGGCGGGGTGTTCGATCCTCGGCTCTCTCCCTGGTTACGTGATCAATGACTTGAGTCAGTGGTGAATGGGTACGCGGTAGCCCGGTACACGCCGTGGTCACGACCCAGCGCGGTGACCATCGACGCGCTCACGCCACGCGCACCCGAGACGATCTTGCTGAGGTCACCTCATTTGTGTGCCCTGTTCGTCACCAGCAAGCTACGAAATCGAATGCACGTTCGCGGTTCGTTCACTCGGGCTTGGTTGGGGGTCCTGAATGGCGCTGAGAGACCCGCTGGCAAGACGCTCTCGCTCCGTCGTGATGGCCGCCGTGCTCTGGGTGCTGCGGCGTGACCGGCGTCAACAGCCGGGTGCGCAGGCTTGACCTAGCGCACGCCGACGCGCACGACATCGGGGCGTCGGGGGTCCAGTTCTCCGGCGCGACGTATGAGGTCGCCTTCCGAACAGAAGCCGGCCTGCGGGAATGCCTCGACACGATGATGTCGCTCAAGAACAGGCCGGCGACTCCGCGGCTGTACCTCCAGGCGCGGGACTTCATGTCGTCCGAGCCGGGGTGGCCGCCAACGAACCTGCGGTTCGACTACGACTTGCGCCACGGCTGCGCGTCACGGGCAAGGTCGATCACGTCGCCGATCCGGCACAGCGGTCGGTCGTTGTCGGCGGGACACAGGTGGTGTCGGCCCGCCGGGTGGGGGCTGTAGGGGTGTCTGCGGGGCTCTGGCCGCTCATATGGTCGCCTCAACGTCCGAAAGCCCGGCACCACACCGTTTCAGCAGTGTAAGAGCGGTGTCCGACCCTGGCGCGCGGATGGGTGCCGGATGCCTTCGCATGCCTGGAGAGGTGACGTGTCAGTGGCGGACGACCAGAAGTATCTCGACTACCTCAAGCGGCTCACCGCAGACCTCCGCCAGACCCGGCGTCGCCTGTCGGCGGCGCAGGCCCGGGAGCGGGAGCCGATCGCGATCACCGCCATGGGGTGTCGCCTGCCCGGCGGGGCGGACACCCCCGAGAAGCTCTGGCGGCTGCTGGCCGAGGGTCGCGACGCCATCGGCGACTTCCCCACCGACCGCGGCTGGGACCTCGACCGCCTCTACCATCCCGACCCGGAGAACCCCGGTACCAGCTACGTGCGGGTGGGTAACTTCGTCGGCGACGTCGCCGACTTCGACGCGGGCCTGTTCGGCATCAGCCCCCGCGAGGCCCTCACCATGGACCCGCAGCAGCGGCTTCTGCTCGAGGTCGTCTGGGAGGCCGTCGAGCGCGCCAGGATCGACCCCGCCGCGCTGCGCGGCAGCCGCACCGGCGTGTTCGTCGGCGCCGCCACCTCCGGCTACGGCCTCGGCGTCCGCGAACTCCCCGACGGCGCGGGACACCTGCTGACCGGCAACGCCGGGAGCGTCCTGTCCGGCCGCGTGTCCTACACCTTCGGCTTCGAGGGGCCCGCGGTCACCGTGGACACCGCGTGCTCGTCGTCGCTGGTCGCGCTGCACCTGGCGGCGCAGGCGCTGCGGGCTGGGGAGTGCGACCTCGCGCTCGCTGGCGGCGTCACGGTCATGACCAACCCCGACATCTTCACCGAGCTGAGCAGACAGCGCGGCCTGGCCGAGGACGGTCGCTGCAAGGCGTTCGCCGCCGCGGCCGACGGCACCGGCTGGTCCGAGGGCGCTGGCATGCTCGTGCTCGAGCGCCTGTCCGACGCCCGCCGCAACGGCCGCCAGATCCTGGCCGTCGTCGCCGGCTCCGCCGTCAACCAGGACGGCGCCTCCAACGGACTCTCCGCGCCCAACGGGCCGGCGCAGGAGCGGGTCATCCGCGCCGCCCTGGCCGCCGCCAGGGTCGCCGCGTCCGATGTGGACGTCGTCGAGGCGCACGGCACCGGCACCCGTCTCGGCGATCCCATCGAGGCGCAGGCGCTGCTGGCCACCTACGGCAAGAACCGGACCGAGCCGCTGCGACTTGGCTCGGTCAAGTCCAACATCGGCCACGCCCAGGGCGCGGCCGGTGTCGCCGGGGTCATCAAGATGGTCATGGCGCTGCGCAACGAGTCGCTGCCCAAGACCCTGCACGTCGACGCGCCAACCCCGGAGGTCGACTGGTCGGCGGGCGCCGTCGAAC
>Ga0193717_1000327_pt1 | contig 34423 bp, 38 predicted proteins | sample U2c2metaG_FD_145900 | JGI IMG/M metagenome (GOLD analysis project Ga0193717, IMG submission 145900) | Soil microbial communities from a riparian zone of the East river system, Colorado, United States - U2c2 | ecosystem: Environmental > Terrestrial > Soil > Riparian zone | place: USA: East River... | reverse complement strand
AGCAGTTGAGGTCGAGACAGCTTTTTGCGCACAACGATCTCGCCAAGTCGGTTGAGCCCAACCAGATGAAATACTGTCTTACCAAGGTCAACGCCGATTGTGTGCTGTTCCATAGGATGCCTCCTCTGTATCTCTCTTATAGTCCCGCTCCTGCGGGTGAGAGGAGGCGGACCATCCCATTAATAATTCTGAAACACTACGACAAATAATTCTGAAAGCGACACTCTCAAGGTGTTCCAAGACGCAACTTGGTCGTATCCAAGTCGCGCGATCCCCGGCTTGGGCTGCTCCGGAATTCAATGCGCTTCATCAGCTTCGTCTTTCACCCGCGTGTCTGTCGCGATCCAGTTGACTTCCCAAGTCTTGCCTCCATCTTCCGAAAACGCCTGTTCAAAGCGACACGAATTCGGGGTGATGTCTGATATCACAAATCGGACAAAAATGGCTCGGCCATTCACAGTTTCCTGGTCGAAAAACTCACCGCGCCCATTCTTGAACTCGCCGATCGCGGGTTGGCTTAGGGTGCCGCTACTGCTACCGGAAAAATTCAGGCTCCACTGGTGGGATCCGGGATTGTATAGACGCAGGTTCAGACCCTCGAAGTGGCCTCCGGGGCCATCCGCCTCAAGTTCCACCAAATTGGCACGGCCATTCCAAACCTTGCGAACGACGGTAGTCCCCTCATATTCGATCCAGGTAGTTGAGCCTATAAGTGGGTGCACCAGACGCCTCAGATGGGTCTTCCAAGTACCAATCTCGAAGTCGAAGTCGTGTTGCCCATGCTGTTCGGCGCGTTGAAGGCTGTTTGTCGATGCGTCCGAATTCTGCTGTGCGGGTCCATGAAGGGGCTGCAAGATGACACCCAAGCCGCACACCAGGAAATAAGTTCGAATGTGTTTGATCTTCATCGTTTACATCCTCCATTCGTCTCTCGATCTTGTTGAGGCGGACGCCTTCTCCGCGTCGGACTAATACGCCCAGTCACACGCGAGCGAATGGTTGTAACAATAGCCACTTCGACACGCAATTCCTATATCGTAGATATTTCGGCGCTATGTGGCCCAGGCAGGATCGAGATCCTTTGCTTTGATTGTGCCCTACTCGACTTCATGTCTGTAGCTTGGATCGCAAAGTGGCGTAAATGTTTGAGCGCTATTTTGGCGCCTACCGGTATCAAGCGGCACCTAGAAGCTGGAATTTCCATCGCGTCTTCCGATTTGGTAGAGACCAATTTCCGGTAAATAGGGTCGTTCGTAAAGACAACCTGCGCCCAGGCCTCTTTGCGGTGAGAGTATAGCTCGCAGCGCTGAGACGTCGCTTACGCCATTTATCGCTCAAATATTTACGCCAGATAACTCTCAAAACAACACGCAGAGCATGAGTAACGTCGAAAGAAACAACTGTGTAAGAAGTGAAGCTCGCGAATCCATCTGTGGCATGTCAACTCCTAGCCCCTTCTAATGAAACAAGTATCGCGGAACACTGGCGCGGGTCGAGCACAAACAACAGTAGTTTGTGGTTAGTCACCAGGAAGAATAGGCAGTTCCATCTGTCCCAGCTTCCTGAGCACCAGAATGAACATCATTGATGCCCTGATCTGTCTGGTCAACTGCCTGGACAGTGTCATCCTGTCCGGCTACCCAGGTATCTGTGCGATTGCTGAAAGGAGCGCCACTGTGCCGGCACAGTGGCATAACCTCCCTATGCTTTATGCCTCCTGCGTCCCGCAGTCGTTCGACGTAAAGTGGAAAGGCGCAGACTGGGAGGTCGTAGTGAGGATCAAATCGACGGACTACGGCGACCCAGAAAAGGACTTCACAGAGGAACTCCCTGAATAACCCAGGATCAGTCTGTGGGCATCTAAATGCGGCATGACTCAGAAACCCATCCCGATGATGTAGCTGAAACCGATGATGTGCCGAAGGTAGACACGACCTCCGAAAAATATGCAGTCGGATTCGACGCCGGTCCCGAAGGAAAGCCCTGCGACGGTGAGACTCGAGAGTGGCGTCGTGGATGGGCAGACGCCAGCAATAAATTTTATCTCTCCAGAGTGGTCGGCTGGTGACCGAGGAAACGGAATAATGAAGCTTGTAGAAATTGGAAATCACTACATCAATCCCGACGCCATCGACCTTGTGGGACAAGATGTCGGAAAAATCAACACGTGCTACGTGGTTCTTCGTAATGGAAAAACCTTGAGATTCAATATGTCGCCCAGCGACCTCAATGCGAAAATATGGCCCTCACAGAATAGTCAGGGTAGTTAGTCCGTGTGCGGCCGCTACTACAGGCGCAGTGACAAGCAGAAGATTGTCGCGTTGAAGGAGTATCGTCACGCACCCCTCCGGGCGCTAGATCGCATCCAATCATTACAGGAGGGTTTGGAAATGCCCTCGGCCCCCTATAGAGACAGCCAAGCTTTCCACCGCCAGACCCCTTGTCGAACTGCGTGGGTGCCGGGGAGGCTCCCCCAGGCTTCGACATCGCGTACGAAGGCGCAAACTGGGAGGTCGTCGTCAGGGCCAAGTCGTACAGGAGACGGCGACCTACCCAGCGATTTCAGCAACGTCGTGTCACCGAATTGGTGCGGCACGTTGTGGAGAGGCTGAGAGCAGACTGTGGAGTTCCCTAACCGTTACGAGTTGGGAGAAGTGAAAGGAGGGTTCGGTGGAAGTTGGAAGGATTGAAACCTAAAAGTCCGCTTTATACGACTCTTTGACCGGCATGTCCAAAGTTGATTTAGATTCTATCCCGCTCTTGGGCTCAACAAGTGGAATAAACTCCTCAACCCTGATTGTCGGATCGTTCTCTTCAAGGACTCTCTTGATGTCGGCGATAAGCTTATCCATACAGAGGTGGATGCGCTCAGTGGGACGACTGTTGTTCGCCAGGAGTGTTTTGAAGGGCCTCATTCACTTTTGCCAAGAGGCGTTCCGGATCAGCAGCCGCCTCGTCTGGAGCGGGAATCACCGCCGAGAGCGGTAAGACATTCAGCACCCGCACATCCACATACAGTTCGCGTGCCGTATGAGAGATCTTCTCTCGCTGTTCCAGGCTTACCGTGTGACAGAAGACAACAAGATCAAAACGTTCGTGACGTAAGATTTTCAGCGCCTCGTCGGTTGAAGCAGCTAGTACGTATGCCCCCGTCAGTCTAAGCACTGATGCCCTTATAGTTCGGAGGGTTGAGTCATTTCCAACTTGAAGAATTGAGCGCATGGCCTTCCCTCATGGGAAGCCATAATTGTGGCGGGAGGCAAAATGCCGGGCGCATATACGGTTGGCTGGATCGACAGTACGCCTTCCCAAGCACAAAGTCGATGATTTCCCTTCTGCCTCTCGGGATTAGAACATCTCATCAGCGTCAAAAACAGAGTTACTCAATGGCGCGTAGACTCACAGCCATGCGAGCACTCGTCAGATCCCCAAACCGTTAGGCAGAGATCAACGCAGAAGTTGACGCCCTGAAGGTGAAGATTATGAGATTGACGAACGATGGAAGCGTTCCGCCTCGGGCTTTGATTGAATTGCGAGTTTTGAAACTCGAACTTGTAGACCTGCAAACTGAGTACCGGAACGAAGTCGCCGGATTACCCATGTAGCTAATAGCCGCACAAAATGGCTGTCCGTGACCGAGAGATCGGACTTCAACTCTAGCTACCCTATTTAGCTATCTAATGTCTAAGGTCGCGAGTAGTATCAGAAGTGATCGCGGTTTAGCATACTCGCACTGACAGACATCCCCACCCCTCCGAGCCGCCGGATTGTATGGTCTCAGCCAGAGCCAAACTCCGTTCGCTGGAGAATCTTCATGCCAGTTGCTGTTTGCCCGAAACAAAAAGAGATGCATGCGCTAGTCATAAACGCATATCGCCGTTTATCTGATCTCGATATCTTCCCCCATACTGCACAGGACCTATTCTTCGCGAAAGACCACGTATTGCGGATGAATAGAATCGTCTCCGCCCACTGCCGCGAATGCGATGAATGCAATGGCACGGTGATCATAGAACCAGATTTCCTAGCCGTCCCGCCTCGTATTCAGTGATCTCAGGCAGTCGGAAATCTTCGTGAACCTCACAGATGAGCAGCCTGATGCTCAGAAGGCGGGCATCCATCGGGCACCCCGGGGCCTCGAGTCCCGCTAATCCGCTTCCTACTACGGTAGCCTTTGGGGACCATGGAGGCATTCTCTACTGGAGGGGTTCGAGACTTCTCTATCGACGACGATACTGCCGAAAAGACGAGGCGCTGCTATCGTCATGCTTACCTTCCCTTATCCCGCAGCGAGCCGTCCGCGCTGAGCCACACACCATCGCTTAGATAGAGGTCTTCACCTGAATCGTCAGGAGCCATCGACTCGTATATCTCTCGCATTTCGTCCATCTGTTTCGGCTCGGTTGGATCGCAGCTGTCGAAGATGTCGAAGAATCTGGCAATCATTGCGTTGAATTGGGCAAGGTCCTCGGCATCTGATCCAGGCTTGTTCTTAAAGGTACAGATGAAGATGAATTCTCGCCCTGCCCAATCCGTCTTACGGCGAGGCTCGGTATTCAGTTCTGCTCCGAACTTCAGAGCTGCGTGCATGAGACGCACTCTTTCAGGCAACTGGAATTTATGTCCATCATCGGCGGCTGTCGGTGTCCAAAACTGGTAGTTTGGATCGGAACCCACGATTCTGAGGTAAAGGACGGAACCTCTCCACACTACGTAACTTTCCGGAAACGTGATCCCCTTCTTGGGCGAAGCAGACACTGTGAAGCCCAGTCCCATTCGATCTCCTCAGTAACACTCCGGGTATCTTAGCCCATGGACGAGACTCGTGAGAGTGCCACCCGGCCCGAGGTGACCAGACCGTTTCGGCGTCGTGTTCACTGCATGGCTGTATCGAGCGCGAACGGCACCAATCAAGGTCGTCCATCTTCCTGGTCAGCGGCACTGGACCAGCTGGCCTTCGGGAATGGTAATCCTCGATTGTTTGTTGTCTCGACCGGCAATATTCGTCAAGGAATCACGGCCACCGGCTATCCCGCCCTGAACGACATCGAGCCGGTCGAAAATCCAGCACAATCCTGGAACGCTTTGGCCGTGGGAGCCTTTACGCAAAAGCAGCAGATTGCGGACCCGACGTTCGCCGGTTGGACTCCACTCGCTCCGGTCGGCGGTCTGGCTCCATGCAGCAGAACATCTGTTTCCTGGGAGAGACGTTGGCCTATTAAGCCTGATGTCGTATTCGAAGGTGGAAATCACGCCCACCAAGGGACGGGGATCGATATGCCGGATGATCTCAGTCTTCTGACAACTCACTATCGCCCGTTGGTGCGACAGTTACCAGTCTTTCGGCGATACGAGTGCCGCTGCCAGCCTTGGAGAGAGATTTTCGGCGCAAATTCTCGCTGAACGACCGAACGCATGGAGTGAGACCATACGCGGGCTAGTCGTACACTCGGCCAGCTGGGCTCCGCTCATGCAGGCGCACTTGGACGCTGCAACAAACGAAACTCAGCGTCTCTCCGTCTTTCGGCGGTACGGATATGGCGTTCCCGATTTGCGCCGGGCCGTCCGCAGTTCGCTAAACGACGCGACCATCGTTTCGGAGAACACTTTACGGCCTCTCCGTATGGAAAGCGGTCGGATCAAGTCGAAAGACATGAACCTGCACATGCTGCCTTGGCCTGCCGAGATTCTCGCGGATCTCGGCGAGACTTTGGTCCAGCTTCGTGTGACCTTGTCCTATTTCATCGAACCGAATCCTGGAGAACGCGGCTGGAAAGGGCGGTACCGATATGCTTCCCATGGCCTTCGGTTCGCATTGAAGCGACGGTTGGAAGAGCTTCCGCAGTTCCGGGCGCTCATCAACCAGGCAGTTCAACTGGACGAAGAGGACCTCATCCCGACGACCGCTGACGATGAAGGATGGACGCTGGGTCGGATTAGAGATGTGGGGTCCGTGCATTCCGATATCTGGATTGGTAGTGCCGCGGAGTTGAGACGTCGCAATGCTCTAGCGATCTACCCCATTGCCGGGTGGTGGAAGGAGAAGCCACAGTTCCACCGGTACGATCGGGATATACGTTATTCTCTTTGGGGATCTTACGAGATGGTCTATACACACGACGCTGCAACATTGGGTGATTATCACGTCGCTCCCGAAGGGTCGTTCATACTCGCTTGGGATGGCGAAGTTGCGGAATTGACCACGGACGTGGACATCGTGCTCAACCCTTCCTTTACCGCACCACGACTGTCAAGAGTAGCGTGGATGGGGGGGCACCTCCACCGTGTCGACATTCGAAGCCAGCAGCGTGCAATGTACTTCGGAACTACGCTAGCTGACGGTCACAGTATCTGCTTTTCGGATGATGGATCCGCAAATCTACAACTTGCGAAGGCTAGCACCATCGGCGGGATCTCGTTTCCGGCCGGATCCTACGTCGAGGAAGATGCAACCGGCAAGCCCGCGTCGGCTGTATTAAGCAGCGATATTCAGATCGGTTCCATGAAGATCAAAAGCAGCAATTTGCAACAAGTTGACCTATACCTGAATGCGGCTGCGCAGGTTCGGAGAGCTGTGTTGGCAGCGCCGGCGAATGTGAATGGAATTAGCGTCAAAGATGAGATAACGATTCAGGACAGCGGGGTTTTGGCATCGGGAATTCTCTCTGGGGATCAGATGATAGACGGAGTGCCCTGTATGGGGGATCAATACATTCAGCTCAACGACAAGGGGCATCCCATATATTTCACTGCTGCGGCGCCGTATACGATTGGTATGACTCAATTACAGCGGGGGCAACCTTTCCTTGGCACCTACCAAAAGCAAGGTGTGTTGCCTATTTTCGATGGCAGTAAGGGCGAGTTGGCCAACGCAATGCAGCAGCTCCAAGGCGAGTTGATCTCAAAGGCAACTGACGCGGTGAGAACTATATCAAGCAAGTTTCCATTCGGAAACATAGCTGGCATTCAGGATCATGACTTCGTGTGGTCAGGTTCAGGAAACACACTGAACATAAGTCAACAACTGCATGTTGAGAAGCTTTTCACAAACGCTCCGTTCGCGGACTGCGATGGAGATCTTAAACTTGATGCGACAGTGACATGGCTCGTTGTCCCGGAATTTATGAAACAATCTCTTGTTGCGTGGCCATCTACTCTAACAATCTCTTACAAGCATGGAATGTGTCCGGGAACGGCAGCGATAGAGGATATTACGGGTGCACTCTATATCTTGGTTCCGCACATCCGAGAAATGTTGGATTCCAAGACATCTGGACTAGTAAACGGTCTCGCACAGAAAGGTGTCATCCAAAAAGAGATTCAGGACGTTAGTCTTGCTAAATACGAACAGCTCTTGCAACTGCTCCAGACCGACACGACTATTGTTAAGTATTCAATTCGAATCGATTCGCTTGTTATTGAGTCGGGTAGCCTCAATTTGCATTATTCCTACAGCGTGATGAGTCAATGACTTCGAACAGATCGGCATTTTGAGAAAGTGTGTGTTCTAGAGAGACTGTCGAGTTTCCCGGTCGCTATGAACTAAGCCAGCTAAAGGTTTTCGACGGTAGCTGGGGAGATTAGACCAATGTGTGGCCGATACTACCGTCGATCAGACAAGCAACGCATCGCCGAGGCATTCAAAGTCGGCAGGTTTCCGCCAGGCTTCGAGCTCCCACCCGATTGTAGCTTTCAGCTTTAAATGACGCCGAGTTTCGGAATTATTAATAGGATGCCTCCTCTGTATCTCTCTTATAGTCCCGCTCCTGCGGGTGAGAGGAGGCGGACCATCCCATTAATAATTCCGAAAGCTACAGTCTTCCTCATGCCGTTCTCGATGCGCTCGGCGTCCTTCCGGGCGTGACGTTCGCTGTGGTGGCCGACGAGAATGGGCTGACCAAACGGGATATTGTCGGCGATGCGATGGACGGCATCATGTCCGCGCTGCGCGTCTTCGATACGGCTCTCTTTGTAGTCGCTGAAACGGTCGGCGCGTTCCTCGGCGCGGTCTACTAGGCTCCTGTCTTCGTCTTCGATCTCCCCAACTAGCTCAATAAGCAAATCCTCGCGGCTGGGTGTCCACATCGGCGCGACGAATAGGTCTTGCTTCAGTGCCCAGATGAAACCGGCAGCTTTCACGCGACCATACGTCTTGCTTTCGAGGCGGGTTGTGAAGTAGAGACGGAGTTTGTTGTCTTCGGGGGAATAGGTAGCGGTGTAGGCGGCCGACCAAAGGGCGTCTATGAGCAATACATTGTTGAATCATCTCTGGATAGAAGGAAGTGGACGACTCTTCGGGACCGAAGCCACGATAGGCTAGATACGCCAAATGACTATGTGGAATTACAACACGGCGTTCAGGGGCGCTATGTCCGTTTCAGAAACCTGCACGTACCCACTCCTTATCTCGCGATTTCCGATTTCCGGATCTTTGGAAATGTTAAGGGTGACCCGCCAGCTGCGGTCAGCGGCATCAAAGTCGCGCGCGAACGGGACCGGCGAAACGTCCATATCATCTGGAACGCCCAGCCGGCGAGTCAGGGCTACATTGTTCGGTGGGGCATTGCTCCTGACAAACTCTATTTGTCGTGGTTGGTTTACACCCAAAACTCACTTTTGATTCGGTCCTTGAATGTTGATCAACGTTACTACTTCACGGTCGAGTCCTTTGACGTTCACGGCGTTAGTGCTACATCAGGGATCTACATGGCACCCTAGTGACCAGCAGTATTGGGTGAATCAAGTGCCGTTCAGCTGCCTGATCACAAAATGCCCCCTCATTGTTCTGGAGGACCCTTTAGCATTTTCGGGCGCATAGACGCGATACTCTAAACCGTCTAAATAAACGATCCCAACCACAAGGGCTGTAAATATCAAAGGTCGACCCTAATGGGAGCCATCGGCGCTCAGAATTGTGATCTGCGTTTTTACATTGTGTAGACAAAATTGAAAATATTCCCGCTGTATGGCTGTTTTGATCTGTAGCCAATAATGCCAATTTATCGAGATTAAAGCTCAACAGGCTACATGGAGTAACACACGGAATGCACACAACAAAGAATTGCAGCTTTCTCCTAGGAATTGCGGTGCAGCGTGGGAAATGTGAGTTTGAGCACCTGCAAGTGCTGAACGCGGTGCTGCATGTCGCCGAGCAAGGCTGCAAATGGCGTGGTCTGCCGAAACGTTTTGGCCGCTGGCACACGATCTACACGCGGATGAAGCACTGGGTCCAAGAATGGCGTTCTCGATCAGGTGTTCCAGAAGTTGCAATCGGAGCAGATGGTGCGGATCATGATCGAGGCGTTCGCGCTCGACTGGACCTCCATCAAGGTGCATCCGGGCGGGACGGGCGCTCTAAAAAAAACGGCCCTCAAGCCATCGGCAAGTCGTGCGGCGGATTGAACACCGAGGTTCATCTGGTTGCCGCGAATGCTCGAACGGCCATAATCTTCGCCCCGTCCCCTGCCATGCAAGTACGATGCTCCCGAAGGTCGCGCCCTGCTGGCGGAACTGGGGCCTATTATGCCGGAAGGCTTGCCGCTGTTGATGGATCGCGCCTACGAGCGTGAGGAAGCCAAGTGTCCACTTCGGGAAGGTCATCAGCTACGGGTAAATCTTCGCGTTTGGCTTGATTATCATGTCCGCCAGGAAAAGGAACTATGCAGGGAAGCTCCTCCGGAAAGTCTTCGTCCTTTGTGACCAGACGAGCTAACCGCTTCCTCCTCTCCAGCATCTGTAGAGGCACTAAACTGCACCATAAATTTTCTTTGTCAGGGTTTATGGGGCGCCGAATAGGTGTGTGCTATGCATAAATCTCTCATCTTATTGTTTTTCAGTCTTCCAGCCGTAACCTTTGCCCAGACCTTGGATGCCTCCAGCTCCTGGTCCGGTCCTGCTATCTCGGTACCGCAGTCCCAGACCGCACCCGCCGCGGATCCCATCGCTCGCCGCGAAGCACCCGTCGCCTCCGTCGCCATGCACTACAACTATATGTTCCAGACCAGCCCATATGTCGGCAACCGCAGCCTGATGGGCTGGTCGGTCGTCCCGACAGTCCACTTCACTTCCCACCTCGGCTTCCAGGCCGACTTCACCAGCCTCTACATGCGCGGAGTCGTTGTAGGCGAAAAGCGTCTGCTCATCGCCGCCGGCCCCCGATACACCTTCGCCCCGCGCTCGCACTTCACCCCGTTCATCTACGGGGAAGGCGGCGAGATGCGCACCACTACCAAGGCAAACGACGTCTCCGACTGGAACCCCGTCGCCCGCGTAGGCATCGGCATGGACTTCAAGGGCTTCCGCGGCATCGGACTCCAGCTCATCCCCGGCGAATACACTGGCGAGAAGGTCGAATGGCGCAATCAGTGGAACCACAGCTTCAGCGCACGCGCCGGAATCGTCTTCAATCTCTATAAATAATCATTCACTTGGCCAGACCCATACGGGATTAACAAACTGTGAAGGTCCGGAGGCCATCCACCGGACCTTCTCGCCCCTGGCACAAGCCACTCGAAAGCCCACGCTCTCCTTACGCCGCACTCCGCCGGTTGCGCTTCGTCCCCCAGGCTCGACGAATCCGGCCTCTCCCTTCTTCTTGCTCGAGTACAACCTTGCTTACATGGGACAACACTGAAAGGCTTCGCGCGAGGGCAGGAGGATGTGACATCGGGTATGAGGTGATGCGGTTTGATATCTGGCATTTCTGAGTTCAGATCCGTTGGCAAACCCACTTGCGATTTGAACTACGGGGTCATGGCCAGTCATCGCAGAGTCACTTTTAGCAAAGTCGCATGAGAGTCAAAAAGATGCGCCGTAGATCAATGCCGAGTTACCAATGATCCGCGCGTGCTGTATCGCCCGAGTCCAAGATTCATCGTCGCAGACAATCTGGTTAGTCCAGGTGGCCGGATGGGGCTACTTGCGTAGCTGTGCCCCCAGACTGGCGGCGGCTTCCTTGAATCGCTGGACGACAGCAGCCTGGGTAGAGAACTGCGAGAAGTATGCGACTTTAGTCTGGGTTGACGCGGCTCGGACGCGATGGAATTTGCCTTTGATCACATAATCCACGTTGACTGCGACGACAATCTCAACTATCGCAGTCCTAGTATTGTGGCGCAAAAGCAGAGTTGGTTCCGGGCGATTCTGGTGTGGAGGTATTCCAGGACGTGATGCCTACGCACTACCCAGAGAATCGTATCCAACCAGCCTTCGCCGATTCGCAATCGGCACTTGGCCAGTGAGAGTCTCTGTTATGCCTAATCCCGGATTATCCTCGCCGACCCCAATCCTGCAGAATTTGCAGAAGACCTGATGTACGAATCTCGCAACTGTCTGTTTAGCTTAAGTCGCTGGTATTCTGTAGGACTTAGACCACATACCTTTCGAAATATCCGGGCAAAGTGCTGTTGCGTTTTGAAACCGCAGGCTAGAGCTATATCAATCACTCGTAGGTTAAGTGATACGAGCAACTCTTTGGCACACTGCACTCTCTGTTGCAATACAAATTGGTGTGGGCTTTCACCCATCGACCTTTTGAAGATGTGAGAAAAGTGACTAATACTCAGACCTGTGACTGCTGCCATGTCGGCGAGGCTTATGTCTTCGCTGGTTCTTGATTGTACAAGGTCTATGACATTACGATGACCAACGTCGCTTAGCCCACCTTTGATTGGGCGCGCGGCTTTTATTGAAAGAGCGTAATTTTGTACTATAACTGCTGCCAATGCCAAGTCAATAGATTGAAGAAACAATTGGCCACTAGGGAAGCCGGATGCTCTTTCGATATTGACAGCAGTCATCAGTGCTCTGATCCGCGAATCCCTGAGCTTAGGAATACTCTGCAGCTCTATCTCTCTATTCGCCTCGTCTGCAACCTCACTTAAATGGAGATCAGACAATTCGAAACGAAGTTTTTTCATATGGTCCCGGCTTTGGGCGAATCCGACAACATGCCGACGACATAAAGCAATGTCGCCTGCCATATATTCAAGCCGCTCCGTTGGAGCGCCTTCGATGTTGAGATCCATGGCTCCAGGTTGAAGCATCATCACAACGAATTGAGACTCATGCACCAACCTGACTGGTTTTGTAGAAAGAGATAATAAGTCGACTCTCGATGACATCTGTCTAAATCCTAGCTAAGGTACGAAGAACTCACGAAATGTTAGGTAGCTAACGGTCGCGCTTTTTTAAGCGCGGGATGCGGCTCCTAAAGGAATGGATGCAGTTTCTTTTATCGACCCCAACATGAATGAAGGAAGTCTCGTATGTTCAGCGAATCAGGTAACAGGTAACTGGTAACTGGTAACTGTTTACATCATTTGGCACATAACTCGCTATCTTGGCAAACAGGACGACATCAAAGGCTTTACCGCTGTGAGCGCTACACCAAGCTATGGCATTAATTGTTGGAATTAATCGGTTGTGGTACGTCACGATTTCGTTCCATAGTGGATGGGGATTCTGATTTTGTTCTCTCAACAATTGGAGAAAGCAGTTGATTCTTTGCACCACAGGATGAACACTGTCACTGGATTCAAAATGAATCCTGATAACTCCAATTCCACGTTGGAGCGCATCTGGTTCGAGCAAGCCCTTCCAAACGCCTCTATCGCTAAGCGGTAGTATAGCTTCCTGTGCGCTCTCATCTAAAGCCGCAGCACGAAAGAGAGCTAGCGCTATTGCTATTTGCTCTGGGCAAACAGCAATTACTTCTTCGGGCGGTTTGTTATCAGTGTTCATAACTCTCTCTTCTGCAGGTCTCAGCGGAATTGCGAGCACATCGGGCCAGAGAATTTGTCCAATGGGCGCCTCGAACCTCGTGACCGGTTTCCCAAACTCATGCAGGCGTCAGGAACGTCATTGATGAATGAGTCTGATCCTCATTGGCCTAATCTGCGAATGGTGACCTTGTTCAAGGTATCTCGGCTCTCAGATTTCAGTGTGTCTATTACTGTCGGCTGTATCTATTTTTGCGATTTGCGACAGAACAGACGGTAGTGTTATTCCTCGCAGGCATATCCAGGAGTGTGTTGACGTGCAGGCATCAACATTCCATTTCTCCCATCTTTCCGTTCCGGACTGCTATTCGGAATCGGGGAATGGAGATGCAGCAATCAAATCGCGGGCATTTGGAGACTTATAACCAGGAATTAGACGCTCACAGATGGCGGCGTTCACGGTGCCGTAGGTCGCACCGGGCTTGTGTGCAAATCCCGCAAAGTACTCCTGAATGAAGTTTTCCTTGAAGTGCTTGCGAGGGTATCTGGCCACGATGGTCTCGCGCAAATCTGAAGGAAACTGATCGAATCCTTTGCCGAGCGCATCGAGACCGACGGCCGAATAGAGTAGAGCTACGTCGGGGCGCATGTACTGAGTAACGCCGGGAGTGGTGTGTAGTGCAATGGCTTCCCAGGCAAGCTGGACCCTTTCTTCAGGAACCTTATGTGCCGTGAGAAACTGACGGACCGCGTTTGCGCCATCGACCTCAAAGCGTTGGTCTGAACTTGAGAAATTCTTAAGGAGGCCAAAATCGTGAAATGTAGCCGCGACGTAGAGAAGTTCAGGATCGAAGCGAAGCTTTCGTTGATGGCCCTGCTCCGCCGCGAAAAAATAGACACGCATCGAGTGGTTAAAGAGCAAATCGGTAGAGTGCTCACGCAAGAGATCAGTAGCTTCTTTCGCAAGCAACGAGTCGGGAACGACGAGAACTGGAGTGAAATTTGACATCGTCATCCTTTCAGGACCGATTTTAGGAGCTTGCGAGAGCGGGTGCCACGACAGAAATGCAGCAATTTCTGACATGGAATGTGTGATACCGAAAGACCGTTCGGGCGAGTTGGAGTCTATTCCTCTCGACCCGATCGTATTGCTGTTGAGCCCTGCAGCTAAGCGTCTCGAAATCGAAGCCTTCCAGCCGCGGGTCCGCCCTAGAAACCACCAGAAGTGCTTTCCAAAGACACAGTTTTCCGTGTATGCCCAGCGCCAGCAACTCGAGTGGCTCGAACATCGCGAAATCAGTCGAGCCGGTATGACCGAGTTTCAGTCGTCCTGCTTTCTCAAGAATCCATCGCCCACTTCTTTGATAGGGCTTGGGCCTGGACCGATCTTTTCTGCGATGGTACGAAGAACGTGATCGTCGTCTCGAATCGCCGGCAACAACACTGAGGCAAGATCTCGAGAGTTTTGATTATTATGTTGATCCCGCATCGCTTCGAGGAGTTGAAGAGCTATACGAGCACCACCAAGGTGATCGTTTACATAGGTGACAAGGGGGTCCGACAGGGAATACCTCTCAATTTAGTAGACGAATACGGTTGAAGGTTGCGGTTTACTTTATGGGATGCATCGCGGATTCTGCCCGGATGGCGGCCCACCAAGTCTTCAAACCTGACATCACAGATTCAGGGAGTGACGGCATGGACTCCCTGATGAGCGCTACACTCGCAATGCTCGGCGCTCCGCCAAGTACCTCAGTTTGGCGTGCTTTGGTCTCGGGGAAGTCCCACACTACTTCCCCGAGATCCTTTCGAAGATCTCTCCAGGTTCTCCTGAATAGGAGAATTCCGCGAATCACCTTGTTTGGTGCATGAGTCTTTCATATCGTCGACAACATGGCAGGCGGAATCTCACTCGCGATTGCACGGTCAAATCTGACTCAGGCTCTCGCCGCTCTAGCGGAGGCTCGCCAAGTCCAGTCCTACCAGCTGGGTTGCATCATATCCTCAATGGCGAATCACTGGGACACGAAATGCAGGAATGAAGGGTGCGGGCATCGGAAGGACAATCGTGGACCAGGACTTAGTGGCCTTTAGTCATTCGATCATTACCATGTGGCCTATGAGTGGGTGAATGCAGACTGCGGGCGGCGCAAGTGCTGTGCCGGGAATTCAGCGATAGGAAGCGGTGGAAGGGGAACTGCGGACAATCCCAGATGTATCCATGTATGAACCCCCGGAGCGGTAATTACCCGCAAGAATCCTGGGACCGCTACAAGTTTCATCTTCTTGAGCAATGAAGATTAGACGGCATCTCAAATGCAATTATCCATCCCGTCATTTTATGACCGAACCGCGCGACTGTGACGCGCGGAACGTTCCTGATATTGAAGGCGTACTTCAGAACAGGGATGGAATGATTTCCGTGAAAAGTATCGGGGGTTACGTGTTGGAATTCAATGATGTTGTTATGCGGTCTCATGACTTTCCTTAACCCTTCAATTAGGCGAGCGAAGCGGCAGCGTTGCGAGCAGGAGGCAGCCGCAAGGTCCAGATTCTGCAAGGGCGCCCTGACTGGTGTTCAAAGGTAGGATGAGATTCAGTACCTAGATGTTAGCCAGCGTCTCCTTGGAAACCCAGCATCAAATGGCGACCACATTCTTTCTGAAGCAGGTTTGTTGTAGTAGTTTTCAGCGGCTGCACTCAGGTCGTAATCATCGCCGCATGGTTGACTTCATCGAGACCGACTAGTATCAGACCGAGCCTTTGAGTCGTTCTATCAATTTGAGGGGATGGATCGGTTTAGCGATCAGGTCGAACTCAAATCCCTGTCTCTGACCTTCCAAGAGTATTTCCGAAATGCCCGCTTGACCCGAGAAGAGCAGGATCTTGGCAGGCGGAAACATCTTCCGGATCGCAATCGCAAGTTCAACTCCGTTCATTCGTGGCATGAGTACATCGGAGAGTAGGTAGTCGGGGTGAAATCGGGCTACAGTCTCCAAAGCTTCCCAACCGTCATAAGCGGTCGCCACATGAAAGCCTGACATCTCGAGAATCTCTGTCAAAGTGTCGGCGATACGGCGTTCGTCATCGACCACAAGAATTTTGGGAAGACTCCGCTCCGGGTGAGGGAATTCATCGCTAGAGGAATGAGGTTCAATCTTATTGCGGACAAACTCATCTGCAGCATAAATATAGCCGGATGGCATTTCGAACATAATTGAGCCCTGCGTTCTATAGTCTCACTCCTCTACCGTGCCCGGGCGCGATAGGGGAATGGTGAGGGGGATGAAGATCGTAATGGAAGTGCCGCTATCTCCTTGTTCCGCGCTGCTCGCCACTGCGATCTGCCCACCCCGTCTTTCTACAAGCTGTCTGGCGACCCATAGCCCTATGCCCGTCCCCAGATCTCCCTTGGTGGTAAAGAAGGGCTCAAAGACCCGTTCGAGGTATTCCGTCTTGATCCCAGTTCCATTATCTCGGACAACAATCTGAATCCCATCTCCCGAGGCGCCGATCAACTTCCGAGTAGAGACCTTCAGCGACCCGCCCTGGCGCATCGCATCGACGGCGTTTGCAATGATGTTGGAGAAGACCTGCAACATCTCGCCTTTGCTGACGGTTACTTTCTGCAAATCGTTGAATTGCAGGTCCACCGTAATGCCCGTAGCGGTCAGTCTCGAGTGATAGACGGTGAGCACATTCTCAATGAGGTCATGAAGGTAGACCTCGGTCGGTGAGCCAGTGTCTTTGTAATAGCCCAGAGTCTGGCGAGCGATGTGTGAAACCCGTTCCAGTTCCTCTTCCGCAGTGAGCAGATACTGATGTGTTTTCCCTGAGGACTCGCTATGCTGTCTAGCTAGAAAAATCAGGTTAATCACGGATTCCAGGGGATTGTTAATCTCATGTGCGATCGTCGCTGCCATTCGACCCGTAGCCGCAAGCTTCTCCGACTGGATCAACATCCGTTCGATGCGCTTGCGGTCCGAGATATCGCGGGCGACCTTCGAGGCACCAATCACTTTCCCGCTCTCATCTCTGACGGGAGAGATGGTGACCGAAACATCGAAGATCTCACCGCTCTTCTTCCTGCGCCTGGTCTCATAGTGATCGACGCGTTCTCCAGCTCTTAGCTTGCGGAGAATCTCGTCCTCTTCGTAGTGCAACTCTTTCGGAATCAGCATAAGGATCGACCTGCCAACCATCTCGTCTGCGGTATATCCGAACGTCCGTCGCGCTCCCTGATTCCAGCTTGTGACAATGCCGTTCAGGTTCTTGCTGATAATCGCGTCATCTGCCGAATCAACGATGGCAGCCAGCCTGAATCGACTTTCATCCGCTTGTCTCTGCTCGGTAAGATCGCAGGCGAACTGTGAGGCTCCAATAACAGTACCCGTCCTGTCCCTAACCGGATAGACGGTGAGTTGGACCGGTATGTTTCGGCCGTCTTTTGTGAGCCAATTAGCCTCGAAAGGTTCGATAGCTTCTCCAGCCCTAATCTTTCTTAGAAGTTCATTCTCGGCGTCGTGAAGATCAGGAGGTATAAGCCGCAAGATCGATTGACCAATGATCTCCACGGGTTCATATCCAAGTATCCGTGTTGCCGCGTCATTCCAACTGAGGATTCGGCCTGTGAGATCTTTGCTAAGGATCGGGTCATTGGAGCCGTTCACCAGGGCAGCGAAATACAAACCGGTGTCGAAGGATGCTTCCTCAGCGGTATTAGGCACAAATTTGTCGGGTCCGAAATCCAAATGGTTGACTCCATTGCATCGCTCTGCCGAAAGAGTTAGTCATACGATGCAGCCGGATCATTCGGAGTTTGACACGTACCAAGGTCTACTTATTACTTAGGAGATTATATTTCGAAGAGGGTTTCGCGCGGGCCAGGATCCGATCAGAGTGTACATCGGGTGCCTACGTGCTATTAGCGGAACCTGCATACTATGCGCTTCGAGAAGCTCGATTTTCATCTCATCGGCTGGCAGTGTACGAAGTAGGTGTACCGGCGGCCTATCAGAGATCGATAGCCATTCCGCATAGCCCTCGGCTCAAGCATAACAGGCTGCCTGTCATGAACATCTGACGACCAGCTGTAGTTAGTGTTTCAGGAAACTCGTGGATGGGTTACAGGCATCGAAATTTCATTAGGTTTCTCACATCCCATCGAGCGAATCTATATGACTCCAAAGCTAACAAGATTAGCGACCAGGCTAACGGGTCAGATTTCTGAGATGAGTCCGGGCAGAGAACGCATTCGGTATACCGGCGATTTAGTGGATCAGACCTTCCGGATGCTGCAAAAGCGTGGCGAAATATATGCTCTCGACGAGGTGCTCATCGGAGATACTTCGGATGAAACCAACCCGCCGCTTGAAAGGGCAACCTCAGGTAACGCCTCGCGCATTTACTCACGGACACTTCCCATTGCGCTCGCGAACAGCTTGCCCTGGGTCGCTGTATTCGCGGGAGCAGTCTGGGACATTCTGACGACACCAAAGATGGGGTACGAGCACGTCCTAGCTTCTGTGCTTTTGATCGGCTCTCCGGTCCAGGCCTGGATCGAATTCACTGGTTTTTGGCTAACCAATAACGTGAAATCCAGCACGCCGCTTGCCACCGCGAACGGGCCAGAAGTACGAAGGCTCGCATCAAGCCTGTCTCACTTCCCGTCGGAGGATGCCGAGGGACTTATCTCGTAGGCTTGCCAGCGCCGTGAAGTTTTCCAGAATTAGTTATCTCTCTACTTGCCGAAACCGCGCCAATTCCGGCACAAACAGTAGCTTGTGTATGGACGATCAAGACGCAATCCGCGAGTGGCTCAAGCACGTACCCGACCGCCTTCTGAATGCCGAGGCAGGTCGCAGAAACAACAACTGCCGCCGTATACGTCGCGGCGGCAGGCCAGAGGCTAAGCGTGCGTGTGTTACATGTGGAGTAGAACACGGGTGATGGTTTCTGCCCTGGCATTGATTGTGCTCTTACCCTTAGGTCAGCAAGGCTCTTTGTGGAGAAGGGTACCAGACCCCAACGACGCTGCACTAGCTTTCGCTCACAGGTATCACGGTTAGCACGGATTATGGGCTGCATGGGTGCTGGGCGCAACCTTGTAGCCCACGGTGGCAGACGGAAGGTCATCGACCTGCGTGGAAGGCTTCGGCGATTGTCTGTTTGTCGGAGCATCGATAATACCGGCCCGCACCTTAACGTCTACTTGACCTGATCATCTCTATTGATCAAGCTTGCAATTACATGCGGTGGGCGCGGATCGCTCATCCCTTTGCCTTCATCAAGGCTGACCACGCTACCCGCGTGTCCATTTACCTCCATGGGCCGGATTGCAACTATGTGCTGAACGTTTATAAAAGTGCCTTCGATTTCAATGAAAGTCATCGTTCCTCCAAATCCGAAGCCTACCACTCCGGAAGCCCTGTAAATCTATTGCCCCAGCTTGTCCATGATCGATTCGATAGCGCCGCCCCACCTGTCTTCTATGTCCATGCGCAGATCACCCAATTCATTGGTGGCAGAAGAGATAAAGAGGTATCGAATCCGTCGAATTATGTCCCGAGGTCTACCCATCTCTCCAGCTCGCGAGGCTCGTGTATCGCCAACCTGATGAGCTCAAGCTTGTCGAGATGTGAGGCAATGCACCGCTACTCAGACCAGATGCCCATCGCCGTCTATATCCATTGCAGTCGATACAAGGGATTTTCGTGGGTTCAATACTTGAGTACGCAACCGGATCGACCGATACACCGACTTTGAAAGTGTCGACGGGATTTATAGGTCGTGCTCATATATCAAAACAGAACAAAGGGCAAAGTTCGACGATAAGCGATGGGGCTTCACCGATATAACTGAAAGTCGAGTTCGCGATATTATGAGATTGTTTTCGCCTCGGAGCCGTACCAGCAGCGTAGCACTGAGAAGGTCGCCGTCATCAATTGATTACTTCTCACGACGACCACCTAATTCCGCGTTTTGCTAGGTCGAAGGGCCGCACAACGCCTCCCCGCGTATACAACCCTTCGCCATCCACCGACAGGAGCTTGGCTGCTTCGTTGTCTGAAGATGTATATGCCAAACCTTCCATTCAAGATTTGATGCTTATCGGGGTTGCGAGGACAATGTGAACGAGGTTGCACAGTGACCCGCAGGATGTTGCATGGAACGCTTCCGCGATCTTCAGCTTGTCACTGCATCGGTAGTAGCGACCGCACATCGTAGAGTAGCTAACACGCTGGGGTCACAGTAGAAGGCGCAACGACCCGGATTGCAAGCTGCTGTACAGCTAGTGCAATACGTCCCACATTTTGTCCCTTCGGAGTGTTGCAGCTATAACACTGCACCTGGATATGCGTAGTTTGGCCTCTTGGATTGTTTGGCGCTGGCGCACAATTTACAGTTTTCGGGGCGGCTCCGCCCGTCGCATCGTGCATCGTTCAGCTTGAGATGCGAAGGCCCACGAATGCATATCCCAATCTTTGCCAGTCAAATCAAAGTCCCCCTCTGAGAGGACCGGTGAAGGTACCAACGTTAGTTCGGTATGACTCCTGTTAGTTTGATGGGCTGTCGGAGATTGGGGAGCAATGATCAGAAGGATGAAGAAGGCCGCAGTCGGAACAAGATGTCTCATATCTATACCTCGGCATTCGGAGAAATGTATACACCCTATTTAGGCGATACGTCTACGCAACCGTCCATTTCAAATCCTCCAGCTACCACCAAAGCGCTCTTCTGCACTTCTTTTTACTCGTGGCGGATTAGGGAACGACGGCGTGCCGCGCCAATTCGGTGAAACGATCATACTGAAATCGCCATCATTAGAAGGGGTAGGCCGCCGTCTCCTGTACGACTTGGCCCTGACGACGACCTACCAGTTTGCGCCTTCGTACGCGATGTCGAAATCGCGCTTGGAAAAGCCGACGCCGAATGGTGGACGACCGAAGGTCCCGAGGGACCGATCAGAATACGGTTCTCGGAGCACAATGCGTTTGGCGTGATGGATCACTATGTGGATGCGGAGCCGGAGCGGAAATCTATACTCCGATGAGAATCGTCGAGAATGGGGAAGGGGCTGAGGTCCTGTTCACGTTGTTTCGTCAGCCTGGTATGTCAGATGAGAAATTTGCTGCAGATGCTAACTGGGAGAACATGACCTACGAACGCTGAACGGGCTGATCGCCACTCTTTAGTGTACGAACGGAGTGCCGACCACGACCGCCGAAGATCATCAAACCGAACTCCGAGAAACGCGAATTCATTCCTCGCTTTATGGCCCCTAACACCGAGGTTGTAATACCGGAAGAGTGCCAATCCATACCGATTACCGCGCCATAGGCTTGGAACCAGGAGGGATCGCTCAATCGGGTGAGGAATTCCGATTGCCCATAGTTCAGGACGACCTGTTCGGCTATGGCAGTCCCCAGCTCTGTCATCCGACTGGCAAGCCAAGGAGGCACACTGCCGCCGTGAGGTGGAAGATCGGCTGTGCCTGACCGCTTCATATCATCGTCTCACTCTGACTATTTTCGCTCTTTATTCGCTTTACATCAAGCGGCACCATCTAAACCGCTGTCTGCAAATCCAATCGCCGCTGCACCCGTTCGCGCAGGTTCTGTGCATCAAAAGGAGCCCGCACCTTCATGTCGTTATCAAAGTAGAGATAAACATCGCGCGCTCGAATTTTCCTGCACCGTTCCTCGCAAGCGAACCGGCCACTCGGCGCATCGTCTCCTCTCGCCCAAGCAGCGACACGGTCGGCCCAGAGATCAAGTGTTACATCGTCATAGCCGCTGGCGTAGAGCTGTTCCGACCCATGTAGCCTGCAATAGACGAAGTCGGTAGTCACATCCATCAATAGCGGCCACTCCACCGTGTCGGCCACGACCGAGCCAACGCTATGTCGTCGTAGTAGTTGGATAAACTCCGGAACAGCAAAACTCTCGTGCCGAATTTCAACACAATGCCGGATCTCTTGCTTTGCGGTTCCTCGTTCGACTGTCGTATGGGCCCGGCCATGCAACTTCGGCCCATGTGCGGCAGCGAGCTGAGCTGCTTGCTTCATCGTCCGCGGAAGCATTTTGAAGAAAGTCTCTAGCTTTACTGGATCGAATACAAACCGTGGCGGAAACTGCCATAGCACCGGCCCCAGCTTCTTGCCTAGACACAGAACCCCCTGTGCGAAAAAGTTCGCAAGAGCATCCTCAACGTCTCGGAGCTTCTTCATATGAGTGATGAACCGCGATCCCTTCACTGCGAAGACAAAATCATCCGGCGTTTCTTCTGCCCATAGTGCGAAGTATTCGGGGCGCTGGAGGGAATAGTGCGTCCCATTGATCTCAATTGAGCTTGAAGTTCCTTGCTGCGAACCCAAGCTCGCTGCGTTGCGGTAGTTTCGGAGGATAGAAAACGCCCCGCCATCCAGCGTAGCGCCATCCAGAAATCCCTATGCGCACGTCACCGGCCACTAGTACGGTGTCCTTCCACCGGTTGCGCCGAAGACCTCCCCAGTAACATAGCTTGCATCGTCGCTGGCCAGAAAAACGAACAGCTTGGCCAACTCAATCGGCTGTGCTGGACGTTTGAAAACGGTATTTTCACCGAATTGTTCAACTTTCTCGGGCGGCATCGTCGAGGGAATCAACGGGGTCCATACTGGTCCCGGCGCAACGGCATTCACACGAACGCCCTGTTCCATCGCTAGCTTCGCGACCGATTTCGTCATACTAAGTACTGCTGCTTTCGTCGCAGCGTAAGCTACCAGATTCTCACCCGGTTGATATGCCTGGATTGAAGTTGTGTTCAAAATAGAGGCACCCGGCTTCAGCTCTTTGAGGGCAGCCTGAGTGAGAGCGAATGTGCCGAAGATGTTGGTATCGAAGGTATGCTTTGCCTCGTCGAGCGGTACATCTTCTAGCTTGTCATGCGTCATCTGAAAACCCGCGTTATTCACTACAATGTCCAGTCGGCCAAGCTCTTTCAATGCAGTATTGACGAGTGCCTGCGAGTATTCGGGCTTGCGAATGTCGCCAGGAAGCTTTACGGCTTTGCGCCCGGCCTTTTCTATGACAGCAACAACTTCTGCAGCGTCCGGCTCCTCCTCTGGCAAGTAGCTCAACAGCACATCCGCACCCTCTTTAGCGAATGCAATAGCAACCGCCCGCCCAATGCCGGAATCGGCTCCGGTGATGATTGCCGCTCGGCCCTTTAGCCTACCCGTGCCTATGTAGCTCTCTTCGCCGTGGTCAGCTGAGGGATTGAGTTTTCTGACCGTTCCGGGATGAGTCTGTTCTTGTTTCGGAAAGGGCGGCTTTGGCCCTGCTTCCCGTGGATCGATGCCCATGGCGATTCTCCCTTGCCACCTTGTGATGCACTAACAGCGAACGACGTTCAAGAATCCGCAGCCCGACTTTCGGCTTACTTCCTTTCGGCGCTTGTGAGCATCTACAGCATTTCGCGTTCGATTAGGCGGGCTCGGCCGACGGCAACACCGGGAGAGCCGCTATAAGATTTTCAGTTGAGCTGAGGCTGTATCGGAAGAGACGTGAGATCAATGCGACCTCGCGAGTTCAATGCGCGATGGATGACACCGGTTCCCGATCAGGACTCCGATCCACCTGCATTGACCCAATTCTCGATCAGATTGTCCGAGGAGTGGTTACGACGCTTTTTTGCTCTCTAGCGCCTGCCGATAAGATATGCAGCTTGCACGAGAAGCGTCGAGTAAGATTCTGTGGTAACGACTGGGACACCGTTATCGCATCGTCGAACCGAAAGATCCAGGAAAATCCACTGCAAAACCGATCTGGCCGCCGATGCGCGGACTCGCGACATACTTGCCTCCGAGCAAGCCGAAGCAAAAGTTCACCCCTTTCCGGATGACATAGTGACCTCCTGCCATAGCCTGGAGCTGAGATTTTGCCAGATTTCCATTAGCGGCATAAGCACCATAGAGTTCCACCCCTAGTGTCAGTGAGGGTATAAAGTCATGCTGCATCGAGATCCCGCCTGGGAAAACATGTCCCCCTGTTGTTCCGATGACACCCGTGGTCGTATTACCGGCAAATAAGTATCCAGCATTTCCGGTGATTCGGGTGGTGGGAGACATAGATTTCTGTGCGATGAAGTTTAGCCAATAGTCATGTAATCCCGACCCGAGCTGCCGGCTTGCGTCTCCCGTGGGAAACTCGATGTAAAAGCTGGCTGCTAGACCCGGGAGGCCAGAGCCCGCTGATTCGTGTCGAAAGGTCTCCTTGATTCCTATATTCGTATCTCCGAAGCCAGGCGAGGGTGGATTTCCCGCTGTTCTGTAAATCGAGAGATACGGAATGTCGACGTCAACCTCGAAGCTATGAGGAAGGCCATAGTTGAACTTGAAATTCGCGGTATTTTGAGTTCGGTTGGGGTCCTGAAGCTGGAGGCCGTCATACTCGTTGAAGAACTCCAGATGGCCTTTTCTCGCATCCGCAACTGCCGTATCGTCGGTGTAGAAAGGCAGTTGGGCCTGAAGCGGTTGTCCGACACAGAGTGCGGTTAACGGCAGGACTATGCGGACGAGGAAGCGAATCGCTCGCTCGTTCAATTTGGCGACTGGCAGAGTGGCTTTTCCTTGCACTGACCTATTTCCCCTCGCCTACCAACCTTCTACGGCCAGAGTCTGGATTGACCGGATCGTCCGATAGATCTGGGGTGTAAGGTTCAGGGTGTTCTCGAATGGTTCTGGCATCAAGGGCGGACGGTCGATCCACGGGTTGTTGCGGAGGTGTAGTCATGGCGGCCACTTGCATTTAGATGCCTGAGTAACAAACTCGCCGTGATCACGGTACAACTCTTTTTTCCATTCCCATATCTCACCTCACGGAATCTATTCCACTGAATAATAGGTGAAGCATGAGCGTTGGAACTCTAGAAGAACTCTTGGTAGATGAGTTAAAGGATCTCTATTCGGCGGAGAAGCAGATCATTCGCGCCCTCCCTAAAATCATCAAAGCTGTTTCAACACCCGAGCTGAAACAAGGGCTGACAAATCACCTCGAAGAAACCAAGGGCCAGGTCGCTCGTCTTGAGAAGATCGGTGAACTGCTTGGCAAGAAGATGTCGGGTAAGACCTGTGTCGGCATGAAAGGCGTTCTTGAAGAGGGTTCTGAAGTACTGGAAGACACGGAAAAGGGCCTAGTGCGGGACGCTGCTCTCATTTCCGCCTGCCAGCGAGTAGAGCACTACGAAATGGCCGGGTACGGCTCCGCCCGCGAATTCGCGAAACTGCTTGGGCAGAAGGAAGTTGCAGCCCTCCTCGACGAGACCTTGGCAGAAGAGAAGAATGCGGACAAAACACTGACCGGTGCGTCAAAGCAGGTCAACAACCAGGCCAAGCGGGAGGGATGACGGGCCGTCCTTAACAACCCTCAAAATGAAGAATCTTGGGGCTCGTTATTGTTGGCGTACAGCGCAGTCGTAGAAGTCATCGAGTTGGATGCCATTGGCGGGAGGATTTCTATACGTGGAACAAGTTATAAGCTCGAAATCGTCGGGAAACGCTGCCTACGGTCCACAGCCTAACGAGGCGCGTTCGTCGGGTGTGTCTTGGTCAGCAGTTTTCGCTGGTGCTGCCGGCATGGCCGCGTTATCGCTCATCCTTCTTTCTCTTGGGGCGGGGCTTGGGTTATCTTCTGTTTCCCCCTGGGGCGACGTCGGGGTTTCGGCATCCGCAATTAAAGCATCTGCCATTCTATGGCTGATATTCGCTGAGATATTCAGCTCAGCTTTCGGCGGCTATCTCGCGGGTCGCCTTCGTACGAAGTGGGCAAATATCCATGGGGATGAGGTCTATTTCCGGGACACGGCTCATGGCTTTTTGGCCTGGTCTACGGCGCTCGTGATTACCGCAGCGTTTCTCGGTACGGCAGCGGCTTCCATGGTGGGCTCTTCTGTCGAATCACGCAAGGGCTCGGCGGCCGACGCAGCAAGTGGAGCGACGTCCGTGAGCGCCAATGGCTACTTTGTCGACCATTTGTTCAGGACAGACGGGTCCAAACCTGAGGCAACGTCCCCTGTAATCCGCGACGAGGCCAACTCGGTCTTTGCCCATTCCATGGCACAGGGTTCACTCGACACGAGTGATAGAGCGTACCTTTCACAATTGGTCGCTGCCAACACTGGCCTAAGCGCTTCGGATGCGGACAAGCGTGTCTCCGACGTGTTTGCGAGTGCGCAAATAGCAGCCGAGAAGACTCGGAAGTCGATTGCACACTCTTTGCTGTGGATCTTTCTCGCGCTGCTCATCGGGGCATTCTCCGCCAGTTTCGCAGCTACCATTGGCGGTAGACAGCGCGATAACGTCGTGATTATTTAGAGAGAATCGCTACCGGCCAGATCCTCGATTCTTTCTCAACTCAACCTTAGGAGCGTCCAGGTGCGATCCATCATACTTTTACTTCTCGGTGTCCCAATCCCTATCGTCATTTTGATTGCCTTAGCTAGTCACTAACTCCGGTGACAGTAACAACACCTTTGACAACGTCGCTGGCCATGGACGCCTTCTTGAAAGCAGTGTCATTAGCGCCTGTTAAACCTGTGCTTCGATCTACCAATCGGTCGGGAGCGGCAAATGTTTCCGAGGAACTTCGGAAACGTTCTCGATGCTTGAGCCAGGCTTGGAAGTTGCCGGCGCTGGTCTCGACAACAACGCACAGATTGAAGCCGTCGGCCGAGAGCCTCGCAAGCGAGGACTCGTTGAGATCGTCGAGCGAGGTGAAACGATGTTCCCCGGATCGAACCGAGAAGCAGCATCGGGCGTGTGACTTTCACGCCATCATAATCTTGTCTGGGGTAATCGGGTATTCCCGGACGCGTTTCCCCGTCGCGTTGTAAATTGCATTCGCAACCGCAGCGGCGGTCCCGGTAATACCAATCTCACCTATGCCCCGTGATCCTAAAGGATTGAATTTCACGTCTGGAATATTGAGTACCGTAACGTCGATCGTTCCGATATCCGCATTTACCGGGACGTGGTACTCCGCCAAGGACTGGTTCACAACATGCCCGTACACCGGGTCGATATGCGCCTGCTCATGCAGTGCAAATGAAATACCCCAAACTATTCCACCCATCAGCTGATTAATACCAGTCTTACGGTTTAGAAGCGTGCCAATATCGTATGTCGCGACTACGCGCCGAACCTTTACCATGTGCGTATCTTTGTCCACGGCTACCTCAACAAAGACCGCACCCCAGGAACTTGCGCTCATGGAATACTTCGATTCGGAAGGCTCTGCCGACCCCATTGCCTCAACCGGTTTGCCTCCGTTTCTAGCGATCAGATCAACAAGGCTTTCCGATTGCGAATGATTGTTCTTATTGATCAGCCTACCGTCCTGCGCATCGATGTCGATCGTCTTCAGGCCATGTAATGGCGATCCAGTGTCTGCAATCGCCAGATCCGCAAGCTTCAACTTCAACTGCGTCGTGGCATCCTGGATAGCAGGCAGTACGGACGCAGACGATTGGGAGCCTCCTGATACAGGGGCCTTAGGTAAGGTCGAGTCACCAAGCTTCACCTCGACCAATTTGGGGTCTATTCCCAAGCCCGCCGCAGCTTGCTGCGCCATGATGGTGTACGTTCCCGTTCCCAGATCCTGCGTGCCTGAGCCAACAAACATCTTTCCACCAGGCAGCATACGGACGACCGCCTGAGCCGCACTCCGATTAGCAGGATAGGTCGCCGTTGCCATCCCATATCCAATCAGCGCATCGCCCTCGACCGTCGTCGCCGGTTTAGCGCTTCGCTTTGACCATCCAAACCTTTCAGCCGCCTGGGCGTAACAGTCCCGCAGATGCTTATCTGTCCAGGGCCGGTCGTGACTTGGGTCTTTTTCGGCGTAGTTCACCAGACGCAGCTTTACGGGATCCATCTTCAACTTCTCGGCCAGCTCATCCATTGCGACTTCGAGCACTGCGGTTCCGGGAGCTTCTCCTGGTGCGCGCATGAACGTCGAGACCCCGAGATTCACCTCAACGATCCTTGCGCTAACCGAGTTAGCCTCACTCATGTAGAGGGTCTTTGTAGGCCCTTCTGCATGCTCCACGAAATCCTCCATGACTGAACCATTCATCACGACGTCGTGTTGCATCGCCAGCAACTTGCCATCCGCGTCTGCACCAAGCTTGATTGTATTCACCGTCGCGGGCCGGCCGCCCACTGGACCAAACATCTGCCCGCGTTCAAGCACTAGCTTTACCGGTTTGCCTGTGACCTTCGATGCCATGGCGCAAAGAGGTACATGCGACCACATCGACCCCTTCGATCCAAAGCCGCCGCCAACCACCGGATTCACAACACGTACGTAGTCCAGCGGTATATTGAGCGACTTCGCTAGGGACATGCGAACCCCTGAGATGTATTGCGTTGCATCGTAAACGTTGAGCTTTTCGCCCTCCCACCAAGCGATCGTGGCATGAGTTTCCATCGGATTGTGGTGCTGAATGGGAGTTACATAGGTGTTCTCGATGGTGACAGAGGATTGAGCGAATGCTGCCTGCAGATCTCCGCGATGATTTCCTGCAGGTTCTTTCCCCGGGTTCTTTGGCCATCGAGCATCCCCGCGCCGTTCCATAAAGCTCAGCTGGGGAGGTGTGGGTGCGTACTTCACCTTCAACATTGCAGCAGCAGCCTTCGCCTCGTTGAGGGACTTTGCTACGACCAGTGCGATAGGTTGCCCGTTGTACGAGACACTCGTGTCCTGAAGAAGGCTGAGGTTTCTTCGCGCGGGAGGTTGCGGAGGCGCCTGGCTAAGCTTTGGCGCGTTGAAAGGAGTCAGGATCGCAACCACTCCAGGTGCTCTATCAGCCGAGATGCGGTCGATCGACACAATGGTCCCGCTTGGGATGGTGGCTTGAACGATAAAGGCATAAACCATGTCTCGCTTCGAGAATGGCTGGGAGAACTCGGCGGCGTACTTCGCCTTGCCTGTAACCTTCGCGATCCCTTCATAGCGATGTCCAAGTTCTTTAACTGGTTTTGGATTCGTTTCCGTGGTCTGCATTATGCCTGCGGCCCTCCCGCTGTAGCTTGCGATGCAAGAGTCAATGCGCGCACCACACCTAGCTTTGCCAGCTCGATCTTGAACTTGTTGTGCTCGTAGCCCTTTGCTCCGTGCAGCAGAATTTCCGCTACGTGTTTGAAGTTCTCCGGGGTAGGCGGTTTTCCCGCAAGAGCCTGCTCTGCCTCGATCTGACGCCATGGCTTGAGAGCCACCCCACCAAGCGCAATTCCGGAGGAAGTGACGATATTCCCGTTGACCTCAAGTCCGGCTGCGACAGAGATTAGGGCGAACGCATAACTGTTCCGATCGCGAACCTTCAAGTAGTAAGCATTCTTTGCGAACTTTGAGGGAGGCAGGCTCACAGCTATGATCAGCTCATCCGGCCGTAATGCTGTCTCGACCCAAGGTGTGCTGCCCGGCAGGCGATGGAAGTCCGCAAACGGGATCGTCCGTTTTCCCTTTGGCCCTTCTACCTCAATCTTCGCAGTGAGCGCGGCCATCGCGACACACATATCCGACGGATGGGTAGCGATGCAACTTTCGCCACTGGTTGCTCCCTTGTCGGTCTGCCCTAAGATCGCGTGAATCCGGTTATATCCGTGTACAGCTGCGCAGCCCGAGCCGGGATTACGTTTATTGCAGGCAGGAAATTCGACATCCGTGAAGTAATAGCAACGCGTCCGTTGCAATAGATTTCCGCCCGTTGTGGCCATATTCCGTAGCTGTGGAGACGCGCCGCTCAGCAGCGCTTGAGAGAGCAGCGGATACTTCTCTTTGATCGTTGGATGGTCTGCCAGATCTGAGTTCCGCACCAATGCTCCGATCGTTACACCACCATCCGGATCCTGAGTCACCTGTTTTAGATTGAGACGGTTTATATCCACGAGCACCGTCGGCGCCTCGACCCGATACTTCATCAGGTCCACGAGGTTTGTTCCGCCAGCCAGAAACTTCGCCCCACGCGACGCGCCCGCATGTACAGCTTCCCTGGACGTAGTCGCCCGCTCATAATTAAAGGTGTTCATGCCGATACTCCTCTGGCTACCGCCCGCACTGCAGCGACGATGTTGGGATAGGCTCCGCAGCGACAGATGTTGCCGCTCATCCGCTCCTTGATCTCGTCGTCAGTCATCTCTGGCCTGTCTGTCTTGCCTGTATGCAGGCTCACAATCGAGAGAGTCCCCCGCTTGTGCTCTTCAATTGCTGCAACCGCCGAACAGATCTGCCCGGGTGTGCAATATCCGCACTGGAACCCATCATGTTCAAGAAAAGCTGCCTGCATTGGATGAAGCTCGCTCACATCCTGTGGATCGGATTTCTTCGCCAGCCCTTCGATGGTTGTAATCTTTGATCCCTCCGCAGCGAATGCCAGGATCAGACAGGAGTTCACTCGGCGATCATCAACGAGGACCGTGCAAGCGCCACACTGTCCGTGGTCACAACCCTTCTTGCTGCCGGTCAGATCCAGATGCTCTCGCAGGGCGTCCAGCAATGTCGTCCGCGTATCCAACGAAAGAGCTTGCGCCTTGCCGTTCACCGTCAATGTGATCGGTCTGGCTGTATCGGGGACTTCTGCAATTGCCATCTCAGGCAGACCGACAGCCACGGCGGCTGATAGAGCTCCGGCAGTCTGCATGAAACGTCTTCGCGTCAGTTCAGAGCAGAGGCCACTGTTTTCAAGTTCCCGTTCTTCGTGCTCAAAATCTTCGTAGCTGGGATCGGTGCATAGGGGATCACTCATTCGCTGAAACTCCAAATCAAGCGCAATCAATGTTTAGATGCAGACTTTGACACCGACGGTAGGAACGTCGAAAGAGCTGCAAAGCCTGCTCCACATCCTCCGGTGAGTCTATCTCGAATTTCCCTCTAGCCAGATCGATTACCTGCGCACCCGTCAGAAGATCATGGGCTCCCACGCCGCGTCGGAGAGCCAGGAGCTCCTCAGATATACTCCCCGGGAAACAAGCCGGAACCCCTCTCCTTTGAGCTCATCGCCTCCGCACAACCCGAACAATTCTCCCTTCTCCTCGCAGCGCCACCAATCCGACGCTTTTTGTTTGCAGGGAACTGTCTCTCGGAGACCTAACGGAAGTTATTACTGTAAAGTCCTCGGGATCAGTCCAGCCTCCGCCGTCCTATCCACGGATGCAGAAAGCCCGCGGGGTTTCACAGTCTCTGTTGGCTCGTTCTGGCAACCCGCCAGAACAACGAGCACCATGACTAAAACTGCAAGATGGTTGTGACACCCGCGGCCCCTTCCGCCTCAACGTCGCGGCCGCAAAACAAATTAGAGATTCGTATTCGAGCAGGTGTCGATGCAAGCAAGGATTTTCTTAGACGCCTGATCGACCTTACGAGCAGCTTTCGTCAGATTTGGCAGCCGTACCAAGTCTTAGGAGTCTTCCTTGGCATCCGGACCGCGTGTGGACCTTATTTGGCTATCGAATTTCCACCGCCTTACCTGTTCGGGCCGCTTCGTAGATTGCCTCGATCACGCGATGATCCTGAAGCCCTTCCTTCCCAGGTGTATGTTGGCGCTGGTCGGTGTTCACGCAATGGGCGAAGTAATCCATCTCCAAAGCAAACTGATCCCTTATCCTCGATCTCGGGCTGTACAGAGATCTGCTGTCCCTCTTCAAGCCGCGAAAGCTTCAGCCTGATGCGGTGGTAAGCACATGCCGGCGACATCTCTACCCACATATCAGTTCCTTCTAACCGGAGGGTCTGGCTCTTGTGCACATCATAGCTCGTGCTGCATATGGCGATGAATTCGAACGAAAAATGCATGCTGAAGCTGACGGATGCCTCGACCTCCGCGAAGCGAGGGTCGCCCTTCCGTTGCCACAACTGAGCAGTGGCTCGAATAGGCTCCTCCCCTGAGATGAACCGCGACGCATTGATGCAATAGATACCGATGTCCGGAAGACAACCTCCTCCAGCCAGCGTTTTCTTCAGGCGCCAATGTGTTGGATCTCCCATCGGCTGCGAATTGGTAGAGATGAATCCACGTAGTTGACCAAGGTTTCCTTGAGTGACGAGTCTGCGAACGGCTTGATTATTCGACTCATATTGCTGACGGTAAGCGATCATCAGCTTAATGTTGGCTTTCGTGCAGGCATCGATCATCCGCTGCGCCTCGGCTGCAGAGTTCGCCATAGGTTTCTCGCACAAAATGTGCTTTCCTGTCTTAGCACCGCGGACCAGATATTCCTCATGCATCCCGTTCGGTAAGACGATGTAGATCACGTGCACGTTCGGATTCGAAGCGAGCTGCTCATAGTTTCTATAGTCGTAAACCGAGCCCTCAGGAATTCCATACTGGCTCGCGACGTTAATGGCCTTTGCGCGGTCGCCGCTTACTAGAGCAGTTGGTCGGCAATACTTCGAAACTCCGAATGCCGGCAAGATCTGATTGATTAACAAGCGGCCGATCCCGACAATCGCATAGCCAATCCGGCTGTTTGGAGGAAGGAACGGTCCCGGAGCTTTCTCGTCTTTTTCTGAGGAGTCATGATCTGGGAAAGTTGACTTTTGTTCGCTTGTCCTAGATCGCGAATTGTTTCAAAGGCAGTAGTGGTGCGCTGTGCGTGGGGGCGGGAGTAAATGGCGGGTGATCCGAACGTGATAGCGGCCGTACCGGAGGCATTCACCAGGAAAATCCTACGTGAAAGAGGCGAACGAAAAAGGAGAATCGGTCGACATGGTGGGATCGGATGCGAAGGAATTTGTTTGGGTTGCGATCCGAGCTACCATTTTGCCTCAGATTCGTTTTGCGCAAAGGGAAATGCCAAATTAGGTCATCACGGGCAGACAACAGTCCAATTAGAGTTGCATGGCTTAAAACCGCCCAGCGCTTGCTCCATGCATCCATCTAAGATCCGGTCCGAGAATGAGGAGCCTCTACGTCCTTAGATTCGGGTGAATCCTTCTCCCTCAGCCAGATCGAGAGCACTATCATGGAAAGCACGGCAAGGAATTCGCTTTGCCAGTTCTGGAGCGATTCGAACCAGAAGTGAGAAGTTTTGAAGTATTCAAGACGCGAGATGGGTTGAAGTCCATGTTGGACCTGTTCCTGTATGTAACGGCTGGCTCCCCCCAATCCGTGTACTACAAAAGTAATTAGGAACATAGAGAAGAAGGCGAGGCTGAGGGAATGTTCATAGACCTTCAGTCGCCACCCGCCGCGGCGCACCCAGAAAGGCTGAAGATCCTTTGACGTTGTCGCTCGAGCATCGTTTTCCTCGTCAGGCGAATTCGATTCTGCCGAGCCTTTTTGGTATAGAAACGCCGTCAACAGTACATAAGCAAACATCTGCAGGAACTCACTTTCCCAGTTTTCTGCAGTCGCTTCGATGAAATGACCCGTAAACAAATAGGAGGAAAATGGAACTCGCATGCTGCGGTGCAGTTCCTGCTCGTCGTTGTATTGCCACCAACCGACGACGCTCTGCGCAACCCAAAACAAAAAGAAAAGAGTTGCAAACACGATAGAAAGTCCGTTGTTATGGAAGAACCGCCTCATGCGGATGAGACGCAAACATTCTATGGTACTGTTGCCACCTCTCACTAAGAGCCCCATCGCAGCGGAGGGATGTGTTATGCCATGAAAAGAGTGGAAAGTTTTAGTCGAGAACCTTTTTGAGATGACAAGGAAGACGTCCCCAAACACCTGATAACTGCCCAGCACAGCAGCATGCACTATTTCGAGGGAGATATAGCCGTTCTCAAGAGATATTTGAAGCTCAAAGGCATTCCTTCTGACGCGCCAATGAATTGGATGATCTGCGCGTGGACATAGAAGACAATTGGGGCGGCGCTATCGAATCCATCATGGACAAGTTGGGCGATTGATTTCCGGGGCTTCCGGAGTAGTAGGCTGGGGTTCGGAGGAACGATGACTTTCATCGAAATAGAAGGTACTTTTATAAACGTTCAGCACATAGTTGCAATCGGGCCCATGGAGGTAAAGGGACACCCCGGTAGCGTAGTCAGCCTGAGCGAAGGCAAAGGGATTGCCGATCCGCGCCCACCAATTTAATTGCGAGCTTGATCAATAGAGATCAGGTCAAGTAGACGTTTATGTGCGGCCGATTTTACAGGCGCAGTGACAAATAGATCTAAGCTGCAACAGCTCAATGTTGCTGCCGTACATCAAGATAGAGGTCGAGTTGAGCATCGATGAATCTCCCCTGAGATATATTCAGCGATTGAATGTCTATCAAGCCGCCTGATTTTGTCTGTCGGGTAGAAGACATTTCGGCAGCAGTGGGGAGGCGTCTGTCATCATTTGGATCGCAGATCGCATCCAACCTTTACAGGAGGGTTTGGAAATGCCCTCGGACCCTTATAGAGACAGCCAGGCTCTCCCCCGCCAGACCCCTTGTCGAACTGCGTGGATGCCGGGGAGGCTCCTCCAGGCTTCGACATCGCGTACGAAGGCGCAAATTGGGAGGTCGTCGTCGGACCAAGGCGCCAGGCGACCTACCCGCTTATAGTCATAGCGATTTCACAGAGCAGGTTCCTGAGTAGCTGGAAGGATGAAGTTGGAGAGTATTTGCAGGATTTCGCTGGCGAAGACAGGCGCGAATGCGGGCCCATCAGTCTTCATGTGGACACTGATGTGCTGCTTTCGTGCGCGTTCGGCGTGTATTTTCAAGGCGG